>OGPH01002081.1_pt1 | contig 12444 bp, 9 predicted proteins | sample 1552891 | NCBI WGS metagenome assembly OGPH01 (sample SAMEA2580272, study PRJEB22360) | human gut metagenome | biome: human gut; feature: human-associated habitat; material: faeces | place: Denmark | collected 2008/2010 | reverse complement strand
CCTGCAGGAAATAGGCCTTCAGCACGTCGTTTACCTTAAATGCGTACTTCTTAATGGTCTCAATCTCTTCCCAGGTTGCAAGCTTCATCGCCACTGCGAAATAAGAATTGATCAGCGGATCGCCCAGTTCGTCATTCTTATAGCTGAACTCAATCGTGGGCTCGTCAAAGGGAGTTCCCTCCGGCACGCCAAGTCTCTTGGAAAAGCTTCCAGCAGCCACATTTCTGATGATTACTTCCAGGGGAACGATCTCCACCTTCTTCACAGCCGTCTCACGGTCGGAAAGTTCTTCAATATAGTGCGTGGGAACGCCTTCCTTTTCCAGAAGCTGATCCACATGGTTGCTCATCTTATTGTTAATCACGCCCTTACCGACAATGGTGCCCTTCTTTTCCCCATTGAATGCGGTAGCGTCGTCCTTGTAATCCACGATCAGCACATCCGGATCCTCTGTTTTGAACACCTTCTTCGCCTTGCCTTCATAGAGCTGTTCCAGTTTTTCCATTCCGTTTACCTCGCCTTTCCTGCGCTTTGCGCATCCACTTTTGGCATCTGCGTCCCATATCCCGCGCGCACGCCTTCTTTAATAAGGAAAGATGGCTCCGTCTCCAGGCCACCTTTCAATTAACAAAACCAGCGGATTCATCCATTCCTCCGCCGCGCTTTTTGTTCCTGCCGGAAGCGATTTCTGTATGTAAGTATATCGCACCGTTTTTTAGAAATCAAGGACAGACCGGGACAAGGAACAATTTTCTACATAATGCCAAAAATTTCTCGCGCTTCCGGCAAGAATCGGGGCAACCCTACGAACAGCTGCTCGCGGGGCTCTTTCGTCATACTCGTTCTGTCTGCTTCCGCGTTCCCATCAGACCTGCATCACGCGGCCGATGAACTCCCGCACCCTGGCGTTCGGGGATGAGAACAGTTCCTCCGGCGTTCCTTCCTGGCAGACCACTCCTTTTTCCATGAAAAGGATCCGGTCAGAAAGTTCCCTGGCGAACTGCATTTCATGGGTGACAATAATCATGGTCATGCGTTCTTTCGCCAGCTGACGGATGACTTTGAGCACCTCTCCTGTCAGTTCGGGATCCAACGCCGATGTGGGCTCATCAAAAAACAGAATTTTGGGCTGTCTGGCCAGGGCACGGGCAATGGATACCCGCTGCTGCTGCCCTCCGGAGAGCTGATACGGATAGGCGTCCTTCTTATCGGAGAGCCCCAGCCTTGCGAGCAGCTCTTCCGCCCTTCCCACAGCTTCTTCCTTCGGCACCTTATCCACACAGACAGGCGCGTCAATGATATTTTTAAGCACCGTATAATGGGGAAACAGGTTAAAATTCTGGAAAACCAGTCCATAATATCTTCCGATCTGCTTCAGGCTGGCCTTCGGCGCATAGACGCACTTCCCGCCTTCCTCCCACACAGCCCGCTCGCCCAAATAGGAAAGGCTTCCGCCGTCCATGCGTTCCAGCATGGTCGCGCAGCGCAAAAGGGTGGATTTTCCGGAACCAGAAGGGCCTATAATGGAGACCACCTCTCCCTCCTGCACGGAAAGGGAAATGTCTTTAATCACTTCCAGTTCGCCGAATACTTTCCGCATATGATCTATTTTAAGAAATTCTCGACCCATCTGACGCTCCTCCTAGCTTCTGTAATAATTCAGGCGTTTTTCCACATGTTCCATGACCGTGGCCACAAGCAGATTGAAAATATAATAGAAAACACCTGCTGCCATCAGCGGCATCACGGAAGCCTGGGAAGCCGCGATCTGTTTTGCAATGGTGAACATCTCGGTCACCGTAAGCACAAAGGCCAGGGAAGTGTCCTTGACCAGCGTGATCATTTCATTAGTAATCGACGGAAGCACCCTTTTTATCACCTGGGGCAGAATGATCCGCATGAATGTCTGCGCCCTGCCGTATCCCAGCATGCGCGCCGCCTCATACTGTCCCACCGGCATGGATTCAATTCCCGAGCGGTAAATCTCGGCAAAATAGGCCGCATAATTGAGCACAAAGGCCAGGATTACAGCCACCATCCGGTAACTGTTGGAGATCCGGATCCCGAATATGTAATACGGAGAGAAATAAACCACGATCAGCTGCAGCATCAGCGGCGTTCCTCTCATAATCGATATGTAGATCTTCGTCAGGAAACGGAGCACGCCGATTTTGGACATTCTTCCGAATGACAGTATCAAACCGAGCGGCAGGGAAAATACCAGCGTCAACACGAAGATCTCCGCTGTAATGAGCATTCCTTCTCCCAATTCCTGTACCAGGCGTATGATTTCCATATTTGCTCCTATCTGCACGTTTCCGCGCGCATCTAATCTTGCAGGGTATTTTTCATCTTCCCCAAAGCGCCGCATCCGGACGCTTCTCACGCGCCAAAAAAAGCCGCTTTCTGCGGCTTTTTTTAGCCTGCCTTCTTCCTTTCCAGGCAATTCTAATCTTTTACTTCAATCTTTTATTCCGCGGCTGTTCCCAGACAAACGCTGTCCGTCAGGCCATAATCTGCATATTTCTCAGCGATTTCCATGAAAGTTCCATCCTCCACCATGTCCATCAGGACCTCTTCCACGGTGTCACGCAGTTCCTCATTCCCCTTTTTGAAGCCAATGGCATACTGCTCAGTGGACAGATATTCGTCCAGCATCACATAACCGCCATCCCGGGAGGCAATCTGATAATTGGCAACGCCGATATCGATGGCCAGCGCATCCAGCGCTCCCGCTTCCAGATCCATGAACGCGGTGTTATAGTCCGCATACTGATTCAGAGCCCCGAACGTATCCGCCAGAGCCTTCGCATCCCCTTCCAGCGCTGCCAGAGCGGAGGAATCCTTCTGAACGCCAACCGTCTTTCCTGCCAGATCCGCCTGCGTCGCAATGCCGGAACCTTCCGCCACCACGAACACCTGGCTGTTATCCACATAGGGAGAACTGAATGTATACTGATCTTCCCTGCCGTTCATGGTAAATCCGTTCCAGATGCAGTCAATCGCCCCGGAGTCCAGTTCCATATCCTTCGCATCCCAGTCGATAGGCTGCTTCACCAGTTCCCATCCCAGGCGGTCACATACTTCCTGCGCCAGATCAAGGTCAAATCCCACATACTCCCCGCTGTCATCCTTATATCCATAAGGCGGGAACTCCGCATCAAAGCCCACCGTAAAGGTGCGTGCCTGGCCGCCTTCAGCCGTCTGCGTCTCTCCGGTCTCCTCCGCAGCCGCGGACCCGGTCTCGGCGGCCGTTTCCGATGCCGCTTCCGTTCCCGTCTCTTCTGCGGACACACTCTCCGCACCTGCTGCCGTACTTTCCGCTGCAGTCGCCTGACTCTCCGCCGTCTGCGCCTCTTGCGCACCGCAGCCTGCAAGCCCCAGAACCATCACTGCCGTCAGCATTACTGCCATGATTTTTTTCATAATCTCCCTCATTTCTGCGCCGCCTTCTGTCACTCCCCGGGCCGGAATGCGGCGCTGCCGTCCCCGGTTCTTTACCAATTTATCGATTTAGCAATTTATCAAGCTAAATCATCACTGGCACTATCCTACCATGCTGTACGGCGATATGTCAATACGAAAGTTTTTCTGTCTGCATTTTCGGTGACTGCTCAATCAGCTGCATCATCCTTTCGCAGCTTTCCGGAGAGTGTTCGCCGCGCCATACATGAACTGACGCCAAAGCGCCGGGGCGGGCTGATTCCCTTTGGACGCAGGCCTGTGAAAAAATCGGCTGTTTCTTGCCGGTCCATCAGGAACCTTTTCCTGCCCGCCCTGGCGGCGTTGTCCGATGCCCGTAAGGGCAGAGTTTAGCCGCCAGGCAGGGAAAGGGTTCTGATGGAACGGCGTAGAAACAGCCGATTTTTGAAGCGGCTTGCACCCAAAGGGAACCAGCCCGCCCAGGTGTTTTTGCGCCAGTTCATGTATGGCGCGGCGAACACTTCCCGAAAAGCTGCGAAAGGATGATGCAACTGATTGAACAATCACCTGGACTGAACGATTTCAGTCCAGAATCCTCCCATCCGTTGAGATCACAGCCACCTGCCAGGGAAGGAATTTCCCGCTGTTCTGCATTGCCGTGACCGCTGCGCGTTCGAGCCCTTTGCAGCAGGGAACCTCCATGCGGACAATGGTGACGGAACGGATATCATTGTTGCGCAGGATCTGTTCCAGCTTCTCCGCATAATCTCCCTCATCCAGTTTGGGACAGCCGATCAGCGTAATCTTCCCCCGGATGAAATCTTGATGGAAGCTGCCGTAGGCATAGGCCGTACAATCCGCCGCGATCAGAAGGTGGGCGCCGTCAAAATACGGAGCCTTGACCGGCACAAGCTTGATCTGGACGGGCCACTGCTGAAGCCAGGAAGCGGCCGCCCGGCCCGTATCCTCCCTGGGTTCCTCCTGCACCTTTCTGTCAATCTTTCGCTCCATGCTCCCAGGGCAGCCCCGGAAAGCCGCCCCTTCCCTCCGTTCCTGCCCTTCGGCCGAAGAGATGGTCTGTGCGGAAGAAACCTGTCCGGAACATTCTTTGTTCCTCTTATTTTCTTCCACTGCCGCTTCATCATAAGCGGCGGCCTCCCTTTCCACAAAAGAGATGGCCCCCACCGGACAGGCGGGCAGACAGTCTCCCAAACCGTCACAATAATCGTCCCGCAGCAGCCTTGCCTTGCCGTCCACCATTCCAATCGCTCCCTCATGGCAGGCAGCCGCACACAGGCCACATCCGTTACATCTTTCTTCATTGATCTCAATCACTCTGCGTATCATTCTTTTCTCCTATCTGCGCGCCTTCGCGCGCCGCAACATATGGAAGAGGGAAAGCGCCTGCTGCCGGTTCGTTTTCACATGCCTGTGCAGGGAACATACGGCCCTGCCCGAAACGGCAGCAAATACGTTTCACTCACACCTCCGCCATTTGCATGTCTATTGACGTTTCGTGAAGAGTATACTAAGATCAGAATGGATTGTATGTTGTTTTAACAACATTTTTATCCTTTTTATTTTTGAAACAAAGGGATCAGCAGACTGGCTCTGCTGTTTAATACATGAGAAAGGAATGCTGAAAATGCCCATCAATCGCAGAATTGCCGAAGAAGATTTGTATTTTCTAAAAAAGACAGCCCTGTTCCACGGAATAGAAGCGGAAAGGATACCCGCAGTTCTCTCCGCCCTCAACGCCGGGATCAAACGCTACGCCAAAGGCGAACGGATCTATCGCGCCGGAGAACGAGCCGTTTATATGGGGTTGGTGTTGTCCGGCCAGGTTGCCGTTGAAGTCCTGGACGTATGGGGTAACAGAAGCATGCTGGACAGTGTGGGGCCAGGTAAGGTCTTCGCAGAAACCTATGCCTGCCTTCCCGAAGAACCTCTCATGGTGGATGTGACCACTTCTTCGGAGGCTTCCATCCTGTTTCTCTCTGCAGAAGCGATCCTCTCTTCAGGCCGGGAAGCCTCAGGGCAAATCCTGTTGCGCAACCTGCTCTCGATTTCCTCCCGCAAGAACCTGAACCTCTCCAGGAAAATTTTCCATACAGCCCCCAAGTCGATCAAGGCCCGCCTCCTGTCCTATCTGTCTTTTCAGGCATTATCCGCAGGCAGCCGTACCTTCACCATCCCCTATAACCGCCAGCAGCTGGCGGATTATCTGGGTGTGGACCGCAGCGCCCTGTCTGCGGAACTTGGGAAGATGCAGAGGGAAGGGCTCCTTGAGACTCAAAAAAGCCGCTTCCGTCTCTTCTGTGACCTTCCGGATTCCGGACAGGTATAAGATAAAACAGTTCAGGAATTTGGTGCTCCGGGATCAAGCAGCCAGAACATTGAATGCTCTGGGGCAAAACCAGCGATCGGCCGGCGCATCGGCAGCCAAATATGCCCCGATAACGGCTTTATTGCGCCACATAATCCCGGTACGCGTCCTTCAGGCGTTCCGTCTCCTCTTCCATCAGCCTGGAGCATTCCGCCTCTTCCCCCGCGAAAAAAGCGCTCCGGATGGACGCCAGGACGGATTCATTGCGCACATCTGTCCATTGCTGCTTCCGTTCCGCCACCTGATTCTCCAATTCCAGCGATGCATCATAATATGTCTCATTTTCCGTCAGATATTCCAGATATTCTGCCTCACTCATATACATCCGTCTGGCTGCCAGGAGGCAGCGCAGGCTTGCTGCCTCTGCGTTCAGACGATAGGCCTGTTCAAAGGATGCGGCCGCCTTCTCAAACAGAAACAACCCGGCCTGTGCCGAACCCAGGTTATGATAAATCCTGCCGCGGAGGGATGGAAGCATCTCCTCTTCCCGGGAAAGGAGCCCAAGATACTCCCGGATCGCCAGCGCATAGCGGCGGCCCGCAAGGAAATAGTCCGCCCTGGCCTTCTGCTTCTCCACCATGCTTACATCCGCGCTGGCCTGAAGCAGACGCTTCAGCTTCGCGGTCTTTTTCTCGTCATAATACCCTGTATAATCCAGGATCAGGGTCACCAGTTCCTCCACCTTCGCTTTTCCCTTCACCATGGCCCGGAATCTGGCGGCCAATTCCGGCAGGGCACATTCTTTTTCCAGCCAGTCGGCAAGCCCCTTTCCCAGAACCGCTTCATCCAGAAGCCAGGCGTTCTCTTTCAGGAAATAACAAAGTTCCTCCACGCAGAACACGCGGGTGCGCGCCTTTTCAAAGGTATACGGCGTTCTGGCATACTGTCCCAGACACAGATTCACTCTGCTCAACCGTCCTTTTCCTCCTTTCTGCCCCCTGCCCCCAAGCGGAGGGTCTCCTCCCAGACCTTGGTGGAGGCTGGAAACAGTTCTCCGAATCCCTTATCCTCCATCCGCAGTTTGATCGTTTCCGCATCCGTACAGGTCACAATCAAATGGATTCGGGTTGTCCGGGGCGGTCTTTCCGGCACGCCGTCCAGGGTCACGATCACTTCCTTCACCCCCCTGGCATTCAGCGGCACAAGCCGCAGGGAAAAAGACCGATCCGCATCCAGCAGGAAATCGCATTCCCCTCTGGCATCATACCAGTTGACTCCCGCATCCAACAGCGCATAATAGGCGCTTTCTCTCTGCCGCATCACTTCCAGCCCCACGTTCACCTTCAGCATATCGCTTCCCAGGTAGACGTATTCTTTTGCCAATTTCACCGCTTCCAGCGCCTGTCCGGAGGGCGAGGGACATTTTGCCATTCCCCCGTAACAGGCCCCCTTGCTGTAAAGATTATTGCCGCGGAATACCCTTCTGCCTGCGCACAGGACGCTGAGGGCGCTCTGATACCAGTTTCCGTCAAAAACGTCTCCGATCAGATAGATGGTGTCGACGATTCTTCCCGCGCACAGTTTCCTTGCAAGGGCTGCGAACTGTTCATCCAGCCGGCCGCTTTCCTCTTCGTTCCACTGTTCACAGTCTCCCTCCGGTTTTGCCACCTCTTCCCATTCCTGCTCCCGGACGGTCACTGTGACAGGCTTCGTATTTCTGTTCACTGAAAACAGCAGCGTCTTCAGGCAGTGAGGGCCAAACGCAAAGATCATGCACTGGTGTCTCCACAGTTCCTCCGGCTGGTTGATATTATAGAAAAAAAAGCTCTCGGCCCTGCTCATGCAGGACACCTTCTCCTCCGGCAGCCCCAGAAGCATCGCCAGGCGTCCGGTCAGTTTCAGCACAGACTTATCCACCCTGTCCAATGTGAGCATAAGCATGGCCGCCCGCTCCAGATTCGCAGAACCTCCAAGCAAAGAAAGGCTCCTTTTTACAAACAGGGCGAGCAGAACGGCCCCCTCATAGGTCTGTCCGTCCACCTCAACGCTCTCCTCCGCCAGCGCCCGGGACAGCAGATGTTCCACCAGAAAGCCCTCCTTCTGCGCGGCCGCCTTCTGCGCCTCCTTGCCATACACCCAGACATCTCTGTCCGTCTTCCGGCAGAGCACGGCAGGGATCATATATTCTTCCCTTCCCACCACCTGGGAAAGGGTCTCCGGCTTCTTGGTTCCCGGCATCCAATAGCTGATCTGGGCAAACGCATCACTGATATCCAGGCCGATAACCCCACCCTGTCCGCTTTTTCGCTCCATGCCGCTTAAGAACATCTCTCCCTCTCCTCCCGTCTTTTCATCACTCCAACGGCTTGAAGATCCCTTCTGCCATCCATTCCGTCATCCGATACTGTTCCAGCAGTTCCTGTGCCTCTGAGCGGTCTCCCACAAGCCAGGCGGACAGGATCGCATTCAGTCTTCCATACCTGCTTTCCCTGGCAAATAAGCCGCTCTCTCCCATCTTCAATTCTCCGCTGTCCAGATATCCGCCGTCCTCTCCGGCAGCGGTAATATAATACTGCAGGCTCTCACCCGCAAAGAGCACAAATCCGGCAACATAGATCCCTGCATAGATATGCTGCATTTCAAGCGCGCGCATTTCCTCTTTCGCATGCCCGTCCACTCTGACGATCCGATAGTGAATCACAACCGGCTGCTCCTGCCTTCCCTTATAGACCACCATGGTCTTATCCAGCAGCGCCCAGGCGCCTTCCAGAATATCCGCATATTCCTGAAAAAGAGGGAGCGCAATATTCTCAGCCAACAGCCTGTCTCCAAACATCTGGATCTGCTGATCCACTTCCGGACTGCGCTCATCCCTGTGCCTGGAATAATAATCCAGATAGGCCAGGGCACACATATCGCTCAGCTTCTCCCCGCGGCGAAGCGCTCTGCCTATATCTTTCAGAACGTAGGCATCCATCTCCTCCCCTTCCATCAGATACAGACCGCTGCATTTGTGCAGGAATGCCGCCTCCAGCTCCGCCTTGCCGCCCTCCGCCAGATAGCGTTTCAGCAGCCCGGAACGCTTCATCACATCATCCCCCACATAGAGCAGCCGAATTAAAATCCTCTGCGTCAGGCTGTATGTATCCACAGCGAAATTCTCCGCCGCCTCTCTGCTCTACAGCATTTTTTCACTTGGCCCTGCATAGTTGCGCACCAGATACTGCAGCACATAGCTGTCATACTTTCCTCGCTCATAGGCGCTGCAGACCAGACAGGTCAGACGCTTTTCATCCGTATGAAGGCCGTTTTCCAGAAGCCTGCTGCCAAGGCGCAGCAGAACTTTCTCATCCACCCGATCCAGATCCGCCCCGTCCAGCCATTCATATGCCTTCTCGTAGAAACCGCGCAGGATCAGATACCCGGCCGTTTCATATAAAAGCGCGCCTTCCATCTGTCCTTTCTGCAGTTCTTCCAGCAACATATCCATCTCTTCCATCTGGTCATGGGCGTCATAATAGCGCAGGAGCGCGATGCGGATGGAACGGGCGAAAGCCGGAAGGATCTCTTCTCTCTGTGCCAGATATCTCAGCCGCGGCAGGTTCTTCTGCGTTACCTGAATCTTACCGCGCCCATTCTCGCAGCAGTACAAATCAAAGCCCAGCACGCCTTCCACATGGGGTTCCAGCTTTTTGATGCAGGGACCGGGTGCAATCAGGCAGGTCAGGGTAAAGGGGATGGTCTGCGCCGTACGGTTCTTCTGTCCGTCTTCCAGAAACACTTCATAGTCCCGGTCGTAGATTGCCACATAGGCCCTGCCGTTCTCCACAGGATAGACCTGTTCTTCCCGCAGCCTCGTATGCACCACCACCGCCTGGCGGATCCCGTCGTCCTCAAAGTCCAGCTGCTGCCAGAAAAGCAGAGGCGCAAGCTGCCTGCAATTATCTTCCGTGAGCAGACGTTCTTCCAGCACATTCTGATACAGATATGCCAGATCCCGGCTCATTCTTCCCCGATAAAGCTGCTGCAGGACGAACCGTTCCATTTGTCCCCGATAGGACAGATACAGTTCCTGGTACTCCTGCCGGTGTCTGCACAGATACGCGTACAGATACGCGCAGCGATCTTGATCCAGATTGCTCTGATAGGCAAAATACATCAACACGATCCGGGGGATCTCCACCTCTTTCTCCAGATCCACCGACATCATGAAATATTCATAGAGCCGTGTCACGCGCAGTTCCTGTTCCACTCCCAGCCTGTACCACTCATAATATGCAGGCCCGCTTTTATTCCCTTTAATCAGAAGGGAACAGATTGCCTGCAGGATCTCAGACGTCGGATTTTGCTCATAGCAGGAACGCAGCACTTCAAACAGCGGCTGCCTGTAATATTTCTCCTTTTCCGCCAGATAGGCCACATGTCCCGCCAGATCTGCCGAGAGGATGCCGCACCTTGCTCCGAAATGCAAAAGCTGCAATTCATAGGTGTCCAGCTTCATCATCAGCGTCGGCGCCAGATTAACAAGGTTGACCGCCTCCAGGTACAGCACCGGGCTGGTTCCCCCTCTCTGAAACTGTTCTTCCAGGAACATCCATTTCTGAGAAGCGCTTCTTCTGAGGGAAGGCGACAGAAACAGCTGCAGCCAGGCGATGCGCCAGCTGTCCCGATACATCCTGTGCATCTCTTCCACCTGAAGGATCACTTCCGACATGAAACCCTCCTCCTGCCGGTAAAGGCTGGACAGATACAGATAATAGCAATACAATTCCGGCCCTTCCCCTTTTGGAGTGATCTCGAGTTCCTTCAGGATCCGGCCCGCCTCCGTATAGCGTTCCTCCGTGATCAAAAGATGCGCCAGGTACATCCGCACCTCAGGGGCCTTGCCGTCCAGACGGCGCATCCGATCCAACACTTCAGCCGTACGCGCCCGCCAGGCTACCGTCCCCAACTTTTTCATCTTCATATCCTGGTAGAGCTTCACCAGTTCTACCGTCATCCGCTTCATTTCCTGCCGTCTGCCGCCGCTTTGGAGCCCTTCTCCCGTTCCGGCCTGACTCCGTATGCGGTATCCCACATTACTCGCGCAAACCCGGATCTCCTGCTTCCCTCCCGCATAGGCAAACAGGATACGTCCGAAGTTCTTGCCTCCATGCAGGGCTTCCCTTCTGATAAAAACAGGAAATGAACATTGATTGCCCAGGAAATCTTCCTCCCGCAGCGTCTGTTTTTCCACGGACAAAAAATCGCCTTCCACCGTAACATCCAGCCGCGTATATCCCCAGCCCGTCCGCATGATCCGCACCGTCTCGCACAGCTGTTCCTGCTTTCTGCCATCCTTTGCAGCGTTCACCACCACGTCTCTGATCGGAAAGGAATATTCCACAGGAGGCTTCTTCTGGGCCGTTACCAGAAATTCTTCCATATTCTGTTCCTGTCCGGGATACCTGGACAGTCCGCGGTAAAGGTTCCTGTATTTTCTGTCCGCTCCGCCAAGCAGCCTGATAAAGGAAGGAGAATAAAACAGCTTCACCGCTTCCGGCCAGTTCTCTTTTGCCAGGGCCACAAACTGAAAAAGGCTTCCTATCGGACCGTCCGGCCCTTCCACCTCCGCATGCAGCACCACCGCATGGAACGGGATCTCATATTCCCCCCATTCCGATACGATCAAAAACTTCCCCCTTCTTTCCTCTCCCTCCCGCATGCCGCGGGCGTCGAAGCGGTAAGCGATCTGTTCCGATGTGCCTGAAAAAAAAGAGGTGAGGCACGTTGCCCGCTCTTCCTGGCAGCTCACATAGCCTTCCACCGGCTCCCCCTCACTTCCGGATACGGTAAAAAAGCTTTCCCGCACCTCATCCTTCGCAAGCGCCAGGCCGATTTCCTCACAGGAGAACGTTAAAGAGCCTTTCCTTTCCCGCCAGCCGTCTTCAAAAATACGCGCGTATTCTGTTTCCAAGTCCCTCACCTCCTTCTCACCAATATAAAGCGCCCACAAATGGCGATGCCCGTTGTCGCGCCCCTTGTATTTCTTTCTCAAAGCATTACTATCAGTATACCATCACCTTAGGAATTTCTGCAAGTAAGATGCGCGCTGTCAATCCTCCCGCAATTCCCTCCAGGCCCTCTCGCATTCCTCCGCATCCGTTCCGGCGCTCCCCGTCCCGCGCACGGCTGGAGCCTGACCCTGGCAGATGGCTTTGCGGCGGAGGGGACGGCAGGGCTGGGCGGAATTGCTTTCCCCGAAAACCTGTGAGAAAATTGTGCTGTTTTACTTACGCTGCATGCGGGAAATCTCCCGCACGTCCTGTCCGGCCTTTTCCAGCCCTTCCAGGCCGGGATGCTCGTCCAGGCCCAGGAATTGCTTGATCCGCCGCGCCTCGATTGCGGTGAAGCGCGCCCAGGCCCGCTCATCGTGGAACATGGCCGCATCCATGCCTTCGGCCTGCTCGATGGACTGGAACCACACGCCGTCCAAAGCCAGCATGTTGCGCGCGTACGTTCTCACCAACTCTTCGAGCTGCTCCTTGGACAGCTTCGACAAGACATCCGTTTCCATTTCAGTGCGATGACGAGGCAAAAATAAGGATTTTTAACGGATTCGGTTCGGTCCGTGCGACGGATCGCCCGATATTTTCCCGCTCTGTATCCGCATACGTTCGGACTCAGCCCGTAGTCCGCAAGAGCATGCCCGGCCG
>OGPH01002078.1_pt1 | contig 12457 bp, 10 predicted proteins | sample 1552891 | NCBI WGS metagenome assembly OGPH01 (sample SAMEA2580272, study PRJEB22360) | human gut metagenome | biome: human gut; feature: human-associated habitat; material: faeces | place: Denmark | collected 2008/2010 | reverse complement strand
TCACGCAGGCAGAGCATGGTCTTTTTGCCCAGAGCGTTCATGGCATCGGCCAGACCCACGCTGGTGGTGGTCTTGCCCTCGCCCGCCGGGGTGGGGCTGATGGCGGTGACGAGGATCAGCTTGCCCTGCTTTTTGGCATCGTGGATCAGGCGGTGGTCGATCTTGGCCTTGTAGCGGCCATAGGGGATCACGTGCTCATCGGAAAGGCCCAGCTGGGCGGCGATCTCGGTGATGGGTTTCATTTTGGCTTCCTGTGCGATCTCGATATCGGTTTTCATCAGACATCCTCCTTTGAAAGTCGTTTTTACAAGCATTGCACGCCGCCTAAACGGCCTTTTTGCTCGCATCCTGCGTTGCTTTCCCTTGCAATCCGTCAGGATTGCTGCGAAAAATCGCCTTGTCTGCGGACAAAAAATCCCGCCATTCAACGCACCCTGCTTATAAAAACAACTTCCGACAACAAAAAAGGCAGCTTTGCGCAGCAATTGCGCAAGGCTGCCCAGACGGTCGGCATTGACTCTCCCGCCATCCCTGCACTGTGGTGCTCCACAAGGTTCCGTCAGCAGAGATACGGTCTCTATGCAGTAAAGATAGCACAATGCCGGGGTGTTTGTCAAGGAAAAACATATACGAACTTGTCGGGGCGAGGCCCCTCCATCTTGCTGCGCAAGACCGTTCTGTCGCTTAAAAGCCCCACTGGGGCTTTCATTGCTGCGCTGCGCTCGCAAACGCGAATATTTTGCGTTCTACAGCTTTCTGTGCTATAATTAAACTGGATTATTATGAAAACAGAAAGCAGGAATCCCTTTTATGCTGCAAAACCCTGAATTGCATTATCTGGATAACGCCGCTACCACCATGGTGGCTCCCGAGGTGGCGGATGTCATCGACAAGGCCATGCGGGAACACTGGGCCAACCCGTCCAGCCTGTACGGCCCCGGTGCCCGCAGCGAGGAAGCGCTGAACGCCGCCCGTGCCGCTGTGGCCCGTACACTGGGCTGCAAGCCAAAGGAGCTGTACTTTACCTCCTGCGGCAGCGAGAGCAACAATCTGGCCCTGCTGGGCGCGGTGCGCACCCGCACTTTCGGCAAGGGCATCGTGGTATCCGGCTTTGAGCACCCCAGTGTCCAGCGCCCGCTGGAAGAGCTGGCGAAGCAGGGCTATGATGTCACGGTGATCAAACCCCGCCCGGACGGCACACTGGACATGGACCGGATGCTGGAGCATGTGGACAAAAACACCATCCTTGTGGCCTGCATGATGGTGAACAACGAGGTAGGCACCCGCAACGATGTGGAACGCCTTGCCGCCGAGGTCAAGCGCCGCAACAGCCGCACCATCGTCCATGTGGATGCGGTGCAGGCGTGGATGCGTGTGCCCATCAAGCTGACGAACATCGATACCCTGTCGGTGAGCGGCCACAAGATCCACGCTCCCAAGGGCATTGGCGCGCTGTATCTTTCTGACCGTCTGGTGCAGGCGTTCCGGCCGCCGTACCTCGGCGGTGAGCAGGAGCGCGGCCTGCGCCCGGGCACCGAAAACCTGCCCTACGCCATGGGTCTTGCCGCAGCCGCCACCCGTCTTGCCAAGACCATGAAGAGCCGTGACACCGCTATGAAGGCCCTGAACCAGCGTCTGCGGGACGGCCTGAAAGCTTTCCCGGAGGTGGAGCTCAACAGCCCGGAAAACGCGGTGCCCGAGGTGCTGAACTTCAGTGAGATGTGCATCAAGAGCGAGACCATGCTGGCATGGCTGGCCGAAGCACAGGTGTATGTTTCCTCGGCAAGTGCCTGCGGCCGCGGCCAGCCCAGCCACACGCTGGCAGCCATGGGCAAAGACCCGCTTGCCATCGACACGGCCATCCGCGTGTCCTTCTGCGGTGACAACACCCCGGAGGATGTGGATGCTTTCCTCAACCGCTTTGAGGACGGAATGAAGCATCTGCAGAAGATCCGGAAGTGAGACTCCTTCAGTCACGGCTACGCCGTGCCAGCTCCCTCAAGGAGGGAGCCTTTGGGATATAGCGGACAACTTTTCCGTTATGCCAAAGGCCCCATCTCAGAGAGGGCTGTCACCCAAGGTGACTGGGGGGCCCTCAAAAGTTATCTATTACAAATCCTACGATCAGGAGATACAACATTTATGCATGAAATTATCATGGGCTATCAGGGTGAAATGTCCCTGAAAGGCCTCAACCGCAACCAGTTCGAGTCGGCGATGATGAAAATTCTGCGCTACCGGCTCAAGACCGTGGGCAAATTCAAGGTCTACTGCACCCAGTCCACCTTTTACATGGAGCCTGAGGAAGAGGACGTGGATATGGACCTCGCCTTTGACCGGGTGAGCAAGGTGTTCGGCCTTGCGGCGCTCAGCCGCGCCGTGGTCTGCGACAAGGACTTTGACACCATCTGCCAGACCGCTGAGGATTACCTCGGCGCCAGCCTGCACGGCATCCGTACCTTCAAGGTGGAAGCCCGCCGCTCCGACAAGACCTACCCCATGACCAGCCCTGAATTGATGCGGGAGCTGGGTGCCTATCTGCTGGGCAAACACAACTACCTCAAGGTGGATGTGCATAACCCGGATTTCAAGGTCATCGTGGAAATTCGTGATTACGGCGCGTATATCCACGGCCCCAAAGTGCCCGGCGAGGGCGGTCTGCCCGTGGGCACCAGCGGCCGTGCATTGAACATGCTGTCTGGCGGCATCGACAGTCCCGTGGCAGCTTACCGCATGGCAAAGCGCGGTCTGGCACTGGACCACATCCACTTTGCGTCTCCGCCGTACACTTCGGAGCGCGCAAAGCTCAAGGTAAAAGCTCTGGCGCAGCTCACCAGCATCTATACGGGCAGCTCCAATCTGTTCGTCGTGCCATACACCAAGCCGCAGGAGTACATCCGGGATAATGCTCCGGATGTGCTGTTCACGGTGCTGATGCGCCGCAGCATGATGCGCATTGCCAACGTTATTGCCAAGAAGCAGGGCTGCGAAGCCCTTGTTACCGGCGAGAGTCTGGCTCAGGTAGCCAGCCAGACCGTCAAGGCCCTGCAGTGCACCGATGCTGCGCAGGATCTGCCCATCCTGCGCCCGCTCATCGGCATGGACAAGACCGAGATCGTGGAGACGGCACGCCACATCAACACCTTTGAGACCAGTATCCTGCCCTACGAGGACTGCTGCACCATCTTCACCCCGCCGCACCCGAAGATCCGCCCGGAGCTGGCCGAAATTCTGGAAGCCGAAGCCGCCATGCCCGGCCTTGCCGCGCTGGAAGCCGAAGCAGCAGAGAGCGCCGAGCGCATCCGCATCCGTATCACCGATCAGGTCGAATTTGAGGGGTGAAAGCCATGACAGCAGAGATCATCAGTGTGGGCACCGAGCTGCTGCTCGGCAACATTCTCAACACCAACGCCCAGTACCTCAGCCGGGAGCTGGCGGCTCTGGGCATCACCGTCCAGCGCGAGAGCACCATCGGCGACAACCACGACCGTCTGGCAGATTTTGTCAACGAAGCAAAACAGCGGTGCGACCTGCTGGTGTTCACCGGCGGCCTTGGCCCCACGGCGGACGACCTGACCAAGGAGACGGTTGCTGGATGCTACGGTGATACGCTGGCTTTTGACCCGGAAGAATGGCAGAAGATCGTGGATTTCTTCACTCGTACCGGGCGCAAGACGACCCCAAACAACCGCAAGCAGGCCATGGTGCCGGTGAACGGCCACAAGATCATCAATAACCACGGCACTGCCCCCGGGGCATGGTTCGAACAGGATGGCCACTGTGCCGTGCTGATGCCCGGCGTGCCTCACGAAATGAAGGCCATGTGGACAGAGAGTGTGCGCCCGCTGCTGCTGGCCCGCCAGAACTGCACCCTGCATTCCATCACGCTGCGGGTGCTGGGCGGCGAAAGCGATATCGAATACCGTGTGCGGCATCTGCTGGAAAACACAAATCCCACCGCCGCCATCTACTGCAAGACCGGCGAGTGCGAGATCCGCATTACTGCCCGGGCAGAAACCGACAGTTCAGCCGAAAAAATGTGCCGCGCATACGCCACAAAGTTCTATGATCTGCTGGGTGATGCGGTGTATGATGAGGATGTGACCGGTCTGGAAGAGACTCTGGTGCACACCCTGAAGAAAAAGGGGCTCACCATTGCCACGGCAGAAAGCTGCACAGGCGGCATGATCGCCCAGCGGCTGACCAATGTGTCCGGTGCAAGTGAGGTGTTCGGCTTCGGCTTTGTTACCTACTGGGAGCAGGCCAAGGCAAAGATGATCGGCGTAGACCCGGCGGCGATCGCAAAGTACAATGTGGTGTCCGCACCGGTGGCAGCACAGATGGCACTGGGCGCAGCCGAAGCTGCCGGGGCCGATATCGCTGTCAGCGTCACCGGTCTGGCCGGCCCCAACGGCGGCGATGCCGTCCGCCCGGTGGGCACGGTGTATCTGGGTGCGGCCTGCGGTGAGACCGTCTATGTAAAAAAGCTCTTTGTCTCCCGCCCCGACCGTGCGCTGGTGCGTGCCCGCGCGGCACAGGCGGCACTGGAACTGGCGCTGCGTCTGGCTCAGGGCAAAGTTCCTGCAGATACACAGGCACTGGCAAAAAGCGCCCGGCATGATGCTGCGGCTCTGACGGCACTGGACAGCACCTTCCTCAAGGGTTAATACGAGCGGCCCCGGGCCGCGGGGGTGAAGCAGTTGATACACGAAGAAAAAACGCAGACCACCTGTGTGCTGCGGTTGTTTGGCGCACCGCTGTGGGCAGTACAACAGGCAGTGCAGCAGACAGGACTTGCTGCCCAGTGCCGCAGCCGCGGTGCAGAAACACTGGCTGCGCTGCAGACAGAAACGCCCGCGGCATTGAGCAAGGCGCGGAAAACGCTGGCAGACCGCTTTGCGGCAGAGCTGTACGGAGAAGGGGAGATGACCCTTGTTCATGCAGCGGTGCAGGCGCTGGAAACGCACCGCAGGCTGCTGGTATGCTGTGATGCGGATGCAGGCACTCTGCTGGAAGCCCGGATGGAAACGGTGGCCGGCGCAGAAAAAGTGTTTGATTTTGGAGCCATGAGCTATGCCGATGCAAAGGTGCGGGAAAAGCTGAGCGCAAAGGTCTGCCGGGTCAAGGGTGGGCCGGTGCCGGCAAAGCTTACCCGTGTGCGGGCAGCGCAGCGCCTTGTGGGTGCAGACTTTGCAGCCGGGTGTCTGGAGCGCGCCGAGAACACGGTGCTGTTTCTGGGCAGCCGGAAAGGCTGCTGGGTGCGCACGGTGGCCAATGCAGATACGCCTGCTTTGTGGCTGCTGGATATGATCCGCCGGGCGGCTTCCGGTCTGCCGCAGGCGGCGGGAACGATCTGGCAGAAGTATGGCAGGGCCATTCCGGCAGATGCCCTGACGGCGCAGCGCCTGCCGGACAAGTCGGAGCCGGATGCACCGACAGCAGCGCCGCGCAAACGGCACAGGGTGCGGAATGCCCTGATTTTTCTGCTGATTCTGGCACTGGCCGCGTTTGCCGCTGCGTGGTATTACACCGGCGGCGACCTCGCCGCCCTGCCGCAGAGACTGCAGAGCCTTGGTGCCGACAGCCTGCCCCATGCGGGGGCAAAACTGATATAAAAAAGACCCCGGAGGGTGCGAACCTTCCGGGATTTTTTGTTTATAAAGGCGTTTTTTTAAGAGATGCAGTGTGCTGCTCCGAACCCATCCGTGAAAAAGAACCTCCGGAAAATCCGCAGATTTTTCGGAGGTTCAAATAAATGATAAATTTTCCGAATGGTTATGCCTTGTGGTCGCTCAGCCACCGCAGAGCCATATAAACATAGGCTGCAGAGCCCACGTACAGCACGCTGTCGTCAAAGCGTACCTTGGGGTGGTGCTGGCCGTAAACATAGCCCTCCTTGGCGTTGCCTGCGGAGAGAAACATGCTCACGGTAGGCACTTCATGACTGACAAAGGCAAAGTCCTCGCTGCCGCCGCCGGGCTTGCCGCCGGTGAGAACGGTCATATCCATGGCACCACGGCCCAGCAGTTCGGTCATATAGGTCAGGGCATTCTTGGCAAGAGGCGTATCCACCACCATGCAGGGGCAGTGGTCGCTGAACTCCACATCAGCAGTGCAGCGATAGGCTGCCGCCACGCCCTGCGCGATCTCGGTCATGCGCTGGTGGATCTGCTCGCTCACGGCACCTTCGGGGTCCACCGTGCGGATAGTGCCCCACATATCGGCAGAATCCGGGATGACGTTGGATGCCTTGCCAGCTTCAAACCGGCCCGTGGTGAACACGCCAAACTTGGCGGGGTCCAGCTCACGGCTGTTGATCTCCTGCAGGGCAATGTGGATGTGGGCCGCTGCGGTGATGGGGTCGATGCAGGCGTTGGGCATGGAGCCATGGCCGCCCTTGCCGTGTACGGTGATGTGGTACTGCTCACAGCTTGCCATGGTGATGCCGCCGCCCGGCACCAGCACGGTGCCCACGGGCAGGGGCATCCCGGCCAGAACATGGAACATGACCGCGGCATCCACCTTCGGGTTTTCCAGCAGGCCGTTTTTCAGCATGTCCAGCGAACCCTGAAAGATCTCCTCTGCAGGCTGGAATTCCAGCTTGATGGTGCCCTCGATCTCGTCCTCGTGTTCTTTGAGCAGCTTTGCCGCACCCAGCATCATGGCGGTGTGCATATCGTGGCCGCAGCCGTGCATCTTGCCCGGCACCTCGGAAGCAAATTCTTCGCCGGATTCCTCCTGAATGGGCAAAGCATCCATGTCACCGCGCAGCAGGATGGTCTTGCCGGGGCGCTTGCCGCCCGCAAGCGCGAGTACGCCGCACTTGCCGCAGTCCTGCGGGGTGTAGCCCATTTCGGTCAGGGCTTTTTTCACCAGCGCTTTTGTCTCGGACAGGTCAAAGCCTACCTCCGGGTGGCGGTGCAGGGTGCGCCGCCATGTGCGCAGCTGGGTTTCCAGCTCCTTTGCGGATTCGAGCAGTTTTTCTGGTGTGATCATTCCAAAATCAACTCCCTCTATTTTATCAAAAACCTCCCAGACCCTGCCTTATGGCAGAGCCTGAGAGGTTTTTTACTTAGTTTTCGTTCGTCGATGTGCCTTCCGGGTGGTACTTGGCGCAGGTGCACTTTTTCCACTTCAGGCCGCTGCCGCAGGGGCAGGGGTCGTTGCGGCCAATTTTGATGACACGCACAGGCTGGCCGTGGGGTGCACCCTTGGCACCGGGTGCACCGTTGCCGGGCACAAAGCCTTCGCCGGTGGGCTTTGCCACCTGCTCACGCTTGGGGGCAGCACCGGCCTGACGGATCTCGATGGTCAGCAGCATCTTCACACTGGACTCACGGATGGAATCCACCATCTGGTCGAACATGTCAAAGCCCTCGATGCGGTACTCCACAACGGGGTCCTTCTGGCCGTAGCCGCGCAGCGCAATGCCCTGACGCAGCTGGTCCATGTTGTCGATGTGGTCCATCCACATGCGGTCCACGCACTTGAGCAGGCAGATGCGCTCCAGCTCACGCATGATGGGAGTACCGTAACGCTGCTCCTTGTCGGAGAGGATCTTCATGCCGCGGTCATAGAGCTGGTCGGCAATGCCCTTGCGGGAGATATCGTCAAAGTCGGCCACGGTGTAGTGGAGGTCTTCCTCGGTGGTCAGCCAGCCCAGATAGTGGCGGCGCAGGGCACCAAAGTCCCAGTCGTCCTTCACATCACCGGCCAGGAACTGGTCGCAGCTGGAATCGATGTTCTCGCGCAGCATCTTGTGCATTTCGGTGCTGATATCCTCGCCATCCAGCACCTTGCGGCGCTGACCATAGATGATCTCGCGCTGCTGGTTCATCACGTCGTCGTACTTCAGCACGTTCTTGCGGATCTCGAAGTTGCGGCCTTCCAGCTTTTTCTGGGCGCTTTCCAGCGTGTTGGTGATCATGCGGTTCTCGATGGGAGTGTCCTCATCGATCTTGAGGGTATCCATCAGGCTGGAGACGCGGTCGCCGCCGAACAGGCGCATCAGGTCATCTTCCAGGCTCAGGTAGAAGCGGGAAGCACCCGGGTCGCCCTGACGGCCGGCACGGCCGCGCAGCTGGTTGTCGATGCGGCGGCTCTCGTGGCGTTCGGTGCCGATGATGAACAGACCGCCTGCAGCGCGCACCTGCTCGGCTTCGGCATCGATCTGGGGCTTGCACTGGGCGTACAGCTCATCGAAGCGCTTGCGGGCAGCAAGGATGTTGGCATCCTCGGTATCGCCGTGGCCGTTGGCTTCGGTCAGCAGCATTTCCACTGCAGCCGGGTCGGCATCCTCGGGCTTTTCCGGGTTCAGCAGGTTTTCGCAGAAGTGTTCCTTGCGCATCTGGGCCTTGGCCATGAACTCGGCGTTGCCGCCCAGCATGATATCGGTACCACGGCCTGCCATGTTGGTTGCAATGGTAATGGCACCCTTTTTGCCGGCCTGCGCCACGATCTCGGCCTCGCGCTCGTGGTTCTTTGCGTTCAGCACCTCGTGCTTTATGCCTTTCTTCTTAAGCATAGAGGAGAGAAGTTCTGATTTCTCAATCGTGATAGTGCCGACCAGTACAGGCTGACCCTTTGCGTGGCATTCTTCAATCTGACGGATTACCGCCTTGTACTTGCCTTCTTCGTTCTTATATACCTGATCCTCGTGGTCGATTCTTGCAATGGGCTTGTTGGTAGGTATCTCTATAACGTCAAGGGCATAAATCTGTCTGAATTCGGCTTCTTCTGTCATAGCCGTACCTGTCATACCGGACAGCTTATCGTACAGTCTGAAAAAGTTCTGGAATGTAATAGTAGCGAGCGTCTTGCTCTCGTTCTTAACCTTTACGCCTTCCTTTGCCTCAATAGCCTGGTGCAATCCCTCGTTGAATCTACGTCCGAACATAAGACGTCCGGTAAATTCATCAACGATTACTATTTCGCCGTCCTTTACAACATAGTCAACGTCACGCTTCATTACACCTACCGCCTTGATAGCCTGGTTGACATGGTGTAAAAGCGTCATATTTTCGGCATCCATAAGGTTTTCTACGCCGAAATATGCTTCCGCTTTTTTAACGCCACGCTGGGTAAGTGTAGCGTTCTTTGCCTTTTCGTCTATGATGTAGTCGCCGTCAAACTGATCCTGATCTTCCTTGCTGTCAAGATCGATTACAGTAAAGGGCTTTAACTGTAACGCAAGTCTGTTTGCCTTCTGATAAAGGTCGGTTGACTTATCTCCGGGTCCCGAAATGATAAGAGGAGTTCTCGCTTCATCAATAAGTATCGAGTCGACCTCATCGACAATAGCGAAGTTGAATTCACGCTGTACCTTATCCTGCTTGTGAATACACATATTGTCACGCAGATAGTCAAAGCCGAATTCGTTGTTTGTACCGTATGTTACATCGCAGTTATACGACTTTCTTCTGTCGTCGTTTTTCATATCGTGAAGTATAAGTCCTACGGTAAGGCCTAAGAATCTGTGTACACGGCCTATCATTTCACCGTCACGCTTTGCAAGGTAGTCGTTTACCGTTACAACGTGTACGCCCTTGCCGCTGAGTGCAACAAGATAAGAGGGAAGTGCGGCAACGAAGGTCTTACCTTCACCTGTTCTCATCTCTGCAATACGTCCCTGGAAAAGAATAATACCGCCGAGTATCTGTACGGGATAAGGCTTTATGCCGAGAACTCTCCACATAGCCTCACGGCATACGGCGAATGCGTCGGGGAGAATATCATCGAGTGTTTCACCGTTTTCAAGTCTTTCCTTCAGTGCAGGTGTCTGCGCCTTAAGCTCGCTGTCGGTCATCGGAGAATATTTCGATTCAAGCTCAAGAACCTTATCCTTTATCGGAATTATTCTCTTGATTTCTTTTTCGGAATAGTTACCGAATATTTTTGTAAGTAATCCCATGTAAAATGCTTTTTCCTTTCGTTTTTGAGTAAACGGGCTGTATTGCTTAAAATACGGCATACCGCCGGGTCTGTATATCAAGCCAAACGTAAAGCACGTTATCAGCCTATTGTCATATTTTAGTTTACATTCTTTTATATTATACACTCGACAAGGCGGTTTGTCAATATAACACAGCCGTCAACGTAAAAAATTTACGGAGTATATTTAAATATGTGCAAATTATCATAATTCTATTGACTGCACGGGGAAAATGTGATAAAATGTAAAAAAGGATTCAAATCTCTTTATCAATGCGAAAGGAAACGTATTATGCTTATAAATATGATGGAACACTACGTTGACGAAAGACTTTCGGAACTGCTCAAAGATTACAACTGCTGTAAATGCGAGGTCTGCCTTGAGGATATGAAAGCGTTTTCCCTCAACCGCCTTCCTCCGAAATATGTCAGCACAGTAAACGGACAGGTTTTCACACGCATAAAGCAGGAGCTTGAAAGTCAGCCATCGGTCGATCTTGACGTTGCCGTTATTCAGGCTATTCAGCACATCAGTGCAAGCCCCAGACACGACTGATATTTGGCAGAGTGCATAAATAGCATTTAAGGCAACACCGCACAATTAACGGCTATCGCCTTTGCCGCACGCTAAGCTTGCATATTTTCCGCCATCTTGCACAAATTTCGCTTGACAGGCGTCAGCCTGCCTGCACTCATATACAATCTGACGAAAAATCTGACTAAGCAATCGCACGACAATAATTATGCGGTATTGCCATAAAAACTAATCTCCGTATAAAGAAAGGAATCAAAGGATATGGCAGAATTCAAGTATGAAATAACACAGGAGCTTGGCGTTATCAGCGAGGGCAAGTACAACATTGAGCTTAATATGGTAAGCTGGAACGACAGAGAGCCTAAGTACGACATTCGTTCATGGGCGCCCGACCACAGCAGAATGGGTAAGGGCATTTCGCTCACAGAAGAAGAAATGGAGCGTCTGGTCGAGCTGTGGAACACAAGAAACGAAGAGGACAGCTTTGAAGAATAATTACTGAAAGGAACGGCGAAATGGAAAAGTTACTCGGAATGACACCCCCTATGGGCTGGAACAGCTGGAACACGTTCACCTGGGAGATAAACGAAGAGCTTATAAAGCAGGCGGCTGACGCCTTCATCGAAAACGGCCTTAAGGACGCAGGCTATGAATATGTTGTTATAGACGACTGCTGGAGCGAAAAGCAGAGAAACGAAAAGGGCGAGCTTGTGCCTGATCATTGGAAGTTCCCGAACGGCATCAAGCCCGTTGCGGATTACGTCCACTCAAAGGGTCTTAAGTTCGGCATCTATTCGTGTGCGGGCACGCATACCTGCGCAGGTCACCCCGGTAGCTTTGAGCACGAATTTCAGGACGCAGAAACATTCGCAGAGTGGGGCGTTGACTACCTGAAATATGACTATTGCTATAAGCCTGTGCATATACCCGGCGAGATACTCTACAAGCGTATGTCTACCGCCCTCAGAAACTGCGGCAGACCGATAATGTTCTCCGCTTGCAACTGGGGCAATGACGATATATACAAGTGGATAAGAGAAAGCGGAGCTCATCTTTTCCGCTCGACAGGCGATATTCAGGATAACTGGGAGTCGATAAAGCGCCTTGCGCTGTCGCAGATGGGCAACGAGTGTTACGGCGGCTGTTTCTGTCACAATGATATAGATATGCTCGTAGTCGGTATGCACGGCGGCTCGAACAACCAGTACATAAACGGCGAGAGCGACGATCAGTTCGGCAATAAGGAAGGCAAGGGTCTTGGCGGCTGTACCGATACAGAGTACAAGACACATTTCTCACTGTGGGCAATGATGAATTCACCGCTTATGATGGGTTGTGATATCCGTCATATGACCGACAGGACAAAGGAGATACTGACCAATAAGGAAGTTATCGCAATAAACCAGGACATTGAGTGCAGAGGACCCTACCGCATAAGCCAGTGGAACAACCCCGAAAACGTATTCTCACTTGTAAAGCCGCTCGCCAACGGCGACTACGCTATAGGTATGTATAACTTCAGCGATGTTCCTGCGGAAATGTCGTTACAGTTCTGGGATATAGGTCTCAGCACTGCGGCAGGCAGAGGTCTTGAAATGCACGATTGCTGGTCGCACGAGGATATAGGCAGATTCTCCGAGAGATATGTAACTACCTTACAGCCTCACGACTGTGCGGTATATACTGCAAAGGTAGTAAAGCTGTAATGGCAAACTACAAGACCTGCAAGAAGTGCGGCGCTTTGCTTGGCGGCGATGATATAGCGATTTACAGAAAGCTGGTCACACGCAATGCCGATGAGTTTTTCTGCATAGATTGCCTTGCGGAGTATTACAACACCACCCGTGAGGTAATAGAGGAACGCATAGCGTATTACAGGAAAAGCGGAGAATGTACGCTTTTCAGATAATTCGAATAAAAAAAATAACGGAGCATATCTTCCTGATATGCTCCGTTTCGGTCTGTCGAAAAACCTACATAATTTTTAAAAAT
>OGPH01002074.1_pt1 | contig 12463 bp, 17 predicted proteins | sample 1552891 | NCBI WGS metagenome assembly OGPH01 (sample SAMEA2580272, study PRJEB22360) | human gut metagenome | biome: human gut; feature: human-associated habitat; material: faeces | place: Denmark | collected 2008/2010 | reverse complement strand
CCATGATCCCGTAAACGCGATGAAAATTACAAAGAGGATCTTTGGCACAATGCCGGACGGTACACAGGTCTTCTGCTGGCGGATGGAGAACACGCACGGCCTGTATGCAGAACTGCTGGACTATGGCGCAGCGCTGCGCGCCCTTTTCGTGCCGGATCGGGACGGAATTTTGCGGGACGTTGTACAAGGTTATGATACATTGGATGAGTACCGCAGCAATGGAGGCAGCTTTGGCGCGACCATTGGGCGAGTCGCAAATCGCATCGGCGGCGCGTTATTCGTGCTGAATGGAACGAATTATCCGCTGGCACAGAACTGCGGGCCGCACCATATCCATGGCGGATTCGTCGGATTCTCAAAGCAGGTCTGGCAGGGAACAGAAGAAGCCGACGGTGTCCGGTTCACGCGCGTCTCGCCGGACGGCGAGGAGGGGTATCCCGGCACGCTGACGGTCTCCGTAAAATTCAGCTGGCAGGGCGACGGGCTGATGCTCCACTATACGGCACGGTGCGATCAGGATACGATTTTGAATCTGACAAACCACAGCTATTTTAACCTCGACGGTGAGGGCACGGTGCAGGAGCAGCTTCTGAAAATTCATGCTGACCACTATACGCCGAACGACGCGGGCTGTCTGCCGACAGGCGAGCTTGCGCCTGTCGCGGGCACGGCAATGGACTTCCGCAGCTTCAAGCCCATCGGCAAGGACGCGGACAGCGACGAGCCGTGCGTGAAACCCTTCCGCGGCTACGACGTGAATTTCTGCCTGGACGGAAGCATCCCGGCGATCGAGGCGAAGTCTCTTAAAAGCGGCATCGTCATGTGCGTGACGACCGACCAGCCCGGTGTGCAGCTCTTTACGGCCAATCATATGAAAGAGCGCATCGGCAAAAACGGCCAGAAATACGGCCACCGCTCCGCGTTCTGCCTCGAAACGCAGCATTTCCCGGACTGCATCCACCATCCGGACTGGCCAAGCTGCGTCCTGCGCGCAAGCGAGGTCTTTGACAGCAAGACCATCTATTCATTTACGACGGAATAAGAAGGAAGGAAATTTATATGGCTGATTTTACAATGGACCGGTTCAGCCTGAAGGGCAGGACCGCCCTTGTGACCGGCGCGGAGCGCGGCATCGGGCTGGAGATTGCAAAGGGTCTGGCCGCGGCGGGCGCGAATATTATCATCGCAGGCCTGATGGAAGAAGAATTTCCGAAAGCGAAGGCCGCTGTGCGCGCCAAGGGCGTGAGCTGCACGGTGCTGAAAGCGGATATCTCGAAGGAAGAAGACGTGCTGCGGCTTGCGGAGCAGGCATGGGAGATCTTCCCGAACGGGCTTGACATTCTGGTTAACAACGCGGGCGTCAACAAGCTGGCCCCTGCCGAGGAGATGCCGCTGGAGGTCTGGCAGAAGGTCGTCGGCGTCAATCTGACGGGCACGTTCCTCATGTGCCGCACGTTCGGAAACCGGATGCTGCAGCAGGGACACGGCAATATTGTGAACGTCGCGTCCATGTCCGGCCTGGTCGTGAATCCACTGCCGCAGCAGCAGTGCGCGTACAACTCGTCCAAGGCGGGCGTCATCATGCTGACAAAGTGCATGGCCAACGAGTGGGCGCAGCGCGGCGTGCGCGTCAACGCGATCTGCCCCGGCTTTACCGACACGCCGCTCACGGCCAGACGGCTGAGTACGCCGAACGACCCCGCGGTCGCCAAATGGATCGGCGGTACGCCGATGGGCCGGGTCGCCCAGCCGGACGAAATGGTCGGGCTTGTCCTCTATTTTGCAAGCGACGCGTCTACGTTTACAACCGGCGCAGTCCTCTCTGTTGACGGCGGATATACGTGCCTGTAAGCGATACAGAATCAAAATCTCCCGGAATACACGATTGTGCGTTCCGGGAGTAAGCATATGTGTGTCACTTGTCTGCGTCGACGACAGCAGACAGCCTAGGATGATGCATGACGGCATTTCTGAGGGGCGCGGTATCATTGAGAAGCTGAAAGTCATGAGCTTTTACAACAAACACTTGACATGAGAGTGCAGAATGAAACAGAGAATAGCAGAATCGATAGCAAAGTAATTGCTTATAAAACCTTGCTTATAAAACGAATATGTTCAAAAAATATAAGAAAGCCTATCTTGCACTGAACCAGCTCTATCTGTGCTTCGGCGAGAATGTCCGTGCGCTCCGGCGTGAGAAGCATTTGTCGCAGGAAGAACTGTCTGAGATGGTTTTTACGACGCAAAAGTATATTTCGTGTATCGAAACGGGCCGCGCGCACCCAAGTCTGGAGGCATGCCTGCAAATTGCAGATGCACTTCACGTTTCCATCGACACGTTGCTGAAAGGCATTATCGAAACGGGAAGCGAGGTGCTGAAACCAAATTCGCCGGAACAGGATCTGTTGGACGATGTGATATGGGCGGTTCATCGCTATCTGGAAAATCGGTAAGTTGAGCCTCAGGCAAGCGCAAAAACTGCGCCGCAGTAAACAAAGAATAGGGATTTCTGATATGTGTGGAACTGAGTAAAAATATTCCGATCTTCCGAAAAGACCGGCAAGCGGCTGATTAAGAACGTCCTCGGCAAGACACAGGCAGAAGTGAAAGAAAAGCTGGCAAAGGCAGTCGCAGAAGCGGAAACCGTCGATGTACGGAGAGCAGACGAGTACACGCTCGCTACATGGCTGCAAACGTGGTATGAGCTATATGCAAAGCCACACCTGCGATTCTCAACTGCCGAATACTACCGACGCGGCATCGAATTGCATATCACGCCGCGTATTGGCGATATTCCACTCAAAAAGCTGACCGGACGCGATCTGCAATGGCTCTACAAAGACCTACAGGAACACGGGCGGCTCCGCGAAGCGCAGAAGGGCAAGCAGCCCGGACTCAGCGATTCCACGATTCGCGGAATCCACACGATGCTGCACAACGCACTCGACCGGGCGGTCAAAGAACGCCTGATTATGCACAATCCAGCGAATGACTGCATTCCACCGAAAATTCCAAAGCACGAAATGAAGATTTTGCCGCCGGAGCAGATTAAAGCCTACCTGCTAGCTGCCGACCAGCGCGGCGTCCTGCCGATGTTCTATCTGGAGCTCGTCAGCGGCTTGCGCAAAGGCGAATTGGTGGCGCTCCAATGGTCGGACTTGGACATCGAAAATAAGACGATTTCCGTCAGCAAGCAGGCAGGACGCAACAACGCAGGCGAGCCGGACATCACACGTCCGAAAACGGAAAACTCTATCCGCAAAATCTCAATTCCGCAGGATGCCGTTGATCTGCTGGTCGCAGAACACCAGAAACACCCCAGCAGCCCATGGATGTTCCCGTCACCCAAGACAGGCGAGATGTACCACCCCGATTCGGTGGTCAACATCCACAAGAAGATTTTGAAGGACGCAGGACTGGAACACCTGAGATTTCACGACTTGAGGCACACATTCGCAACCTTAGCACTGCAAAACGGCGTAGACGTGAAAACGGTATCCAGTATGCTTGGACACTTCGACGCGGGATTCACGCTAAGAACCTACACCCACGTCACACGCCAGATGCAGGAAAGCGCAGCCGAAAAGATGGGCAATTTCATGGCACAAGTGATGTAAAAGCACAGGAGCGCCGGAGGAATGCTCCAAGTCTTCCTCCGGCGCATTGTGCCTTTATTCCTTGATCGAAAGAGCCAGATGCTCGACGATCTGCTCGACCGCGTCGGTTGTCAGATACGCCCCGCTCAAACTGACATTCGCGTGTGCGGTGCAGCATTCAGCCCAAACATGACCGCTGTCCGCCGTAATCAGGAATTCACAGCCGCTTTGCGTGGTGTAATAATATGCCTCTTCATACGAGCTATCCACGATGTAGCTCTGATTACTGTTTTCCCATGACGTGTCATATCGAAGCTCAAAGCTGATATACCCCTTGCCGTCCGCCGCGCCGTAGAGTGCAGAGAAATAATTGCCTGTAAATGCGCCGCCCGGGTCGCGCACGACATACGCAATGCCGGTTTCCGGCACAAAGCGATAGTTCTCATTCATCCACGTCAGATCCAGAGCAAATTTGTCGCTTAAAAACGGAACCAGATCGTTGGGGTTCTCTGCCATATACTCCATCTTTTCTGCGCCGTCCTCGCGCGTAATGCGCCGGATGGAGAGTGCTGCGTCGCTGCTGAGAACCTCCGCAGAATCCCAACCGGAGCCTCCGCCACCGATTTTTTCTCCGTTTTCCCACTCATCGGCAGTAATGCGGCGTGCCTCGGTTACGTCCTCCAGCGAATGCGGCACATCCCCGTTCGGAAACGAGACCGCGACCGCGACTGGCGTGTCGCCCTGCGGCTCTGGAATGTCGCTTTTGTCAGATACGAGGATCGAGTTGCGGAATACATAGACTGCGGCAGCCGCTGTCAGCGATAGTGCCAGCGCGACGATCAGCGCAATCGCCAAACGTGGCAAATGCTTTTTGGTTTTCATGATAGAAGCCTCCTGTTTTTCCCGGTGGGAGGCGATCTGCGCGCGGATGCGCGTTCGGCTACCGTCCGGCAGGCGAACAGAATCTGCAATACGCTTAAAATTTTGTTCCATGTCAATCCCTCCCGAGTTGTTCGTCCAACATTTTTCGCGCCCTGTGCAGGCGCATCGAAACGGCGGAAACAGAGATGTGCAGGAAACCTGCAATCTCGAAGCAGGAATATCCCTCCATGCAGTGCAGCACCACAACGAGCCGATATTTCTCCGGCAGCTCCATCACGGCACGGTAGAGAGCGTGATCCTCCGACTCGGTCGGCAAAATCAGATCGTCTAATGCATCGGGAACGAACCTTTTTGCTGCTGCAAGCTGGTTTTTACAGTAGTTTACCGTCAGCTTTGTCAAAAATGCCCGCTCCCGACCGGGATAGACGCTCAGTTTCTGCTCCATCAGCTTGCAGAAAACCGCCTGCACCGCATCCTCCGCGTCATGCGGCGAACGCAGATACCCGAGCGCCACACGATAGACACTGTCGGCATATGTGTCATAGAGCGCCAGCACCTGTTCTCGTTTCATCTGTCTGTTTCTCCATTTCTTTGAGGCCTCATAGATATAACAATTCAGGAGCTCAAAACAGCACATTGTTTCAAAAAATTTTTGGATATGTCAAATATAACGTACATTTGAGCAAACAGCAACCGCTTGCAGCAGGAAAAAGTTTACCTGAAAACACAGAGCAGCGGAGAGGATAAGACAAACATCCTCTCCGCCGCTCTTTGGACATTTCGCCGTGTGGGTCACGGTGTGGGTCAGGCGGTTTTGACACCTGAAAAACCGAACAAATAAAAGAGAAAACCGGTGAAAATCTCACGATTTTCACCGGTTTCTGGAGCTAGTGGCCGGACTTGAACCGGCGACCTGCTGATTACGAATTAGGAGCCCCAAGTAAAAAAGTCTGAAATGTTCTGAAATATCTTCAATATTCTGCAATATCTTGCGAAAAGCCTCTGATAAAGTCATATGCACTTTTGAAATTTTCGCAGTTTTTGATACAAATAAACAACTAATAAACAACCGTTGTGAATTCGTATCCATCGGTTATTGTGCTGGCAAATTCCTTTACAGCACTTAGAACGCCCTCGGAATTGTCCACAAGCAAGGAAGCATCGAACTCTACATATTGTGCAGCGTTGTCCGCACCTGAAATGCTGTAGATTTCGTTTATATAGTCACTCGAATCGAATGAGAAACAGCCGAAATTGTCCATAGCCGCATACATATCCTTTTTGGACACGGCACATAAAGCAATGCCCGAACGGATGATAAAGGTCATAAATGCGGAGTATCTTTTCCCTCCGTCAGCAGTAAACATAATACACAGCTGGTCTGGAGATTCATCTATTCTGAAAATCGGAGAGCACGAAGCAATCCTCGTAATGAGAGCAGACAATCCAGCAGATGTTTTTCTGTCGCTGATAGAAGAAATGAACTTCTCCGAAGGTGCTGATGCAAAATGGCCCACACTCATTTCTGCACCTTCTCTTCCTGATACTTTTTTATGATCAGGTCAATGATGCTTTTGTCTGATTCAGATGCAACATTGTAGGCAAAGAGCAAATTCAGGTTTTCCTGAGTTGCAGGAATATAATCACATCGATCATAGTTGCCAAGGAGCCAGTCAATCGAGACATTCAAGGTGCTTGCGATTGCACACAGATTTGTAAGGGAAGGCAGAATCTTATATTTGTTGTAGTTCAGATATCGGCAAAGCGTTGCCTGATTTACGCCTGATTTCATATAGAGATCAAGAATCGTCAGACCTCGCTGCTGCATCACTTCTGACAGCCTCGTGGAAAATGTTTTCCCAACCATTTCTTGTTTCAACATAGTAACACCTCGTTTTTATAATACATGAGTTTTTCAGAAGCGTCAACTCATTTACGCATAATTGCAAAAATATTATAGATTAACGTAATTAAATTATTGACAACCGGGTCGGGTATGCTACGATTAGTATATAGATTCCATAAAAGGAAGGAGGAGACATATGGAGACACTGGGGATTGAAGGAACGAGAATCATCAAAGGCAGACGGATCACGCTCGGATACAGTCAGCAGCAGATGGCAGAACTTATAAACAGGTCCACTTCTTCGTATACCAAGAAGGAAAGCGGAGAAGTTCCTTTCTCAATCAGCGAAGCAATTCTGGTATCTGAAAAACTTGGGCTGGATCTTGATGACTTCAACGAGATATTTCTTGGCGGCCAACTGAAGAAAGGCCGTTCCAGCATGGGCCGCGCTGGCATGGCTGTTTAATTTTCAACCTTGATTTCAAAACGGTCAATCTCATTATCTCTGAATGAAATCATGTCTTATCTATGCACTTATTCTAGCAGAAAGGCGAGGGAATAAAAATGGGACGTGGTGCTACGAAAGCGGCAGGTAATGTGTATTACCAAGCCCGAATAGAAGCAGCAAAATGGAATGGCAGCCTCAGCAGCAGAGAAGGCGCTGCCGAAGCGCTTGGGGTGTCCGTTGACACTGTGAAAAACATCGAACTTGGCCTTCACAAATGCGTACCGGTCGATCTGGTTGTACTTATGGCAGACTTGTATAACGCTCCGTATCTTCTTGGAGCGTACTGCAAAAACGAATGTCCGATTGGATGCAACTATCCGATTGCTACAATGATGACGCCGGTTGAGAGGACAACATTGAAGCTGATCAACCTTCTTGACCCTGGAAAACTCGAAGATGTGAAGCGGGAACTGATCTCCATTGCAGAAGACGGAGAGATCACCGAAGACGAGATTCCAAGTCTGCAGGAAATTCTTGAGTACGCTGATAAGCTTATCCTGGCTGCAACCGAACTCAAAATGCTTGGGTCACAAGTTATGACAGACCGCGACAGGGAGGGAAATAACAGATGAAGAAATTTCGCAGACAGATGAAAACCGTTCTTTCTGCTGTAAGCATCGTCGTACTGATGATTGTTTCTGCCATGCTCTTATATTCGAGCGTTGCTGCATCACTCAAAGCGTGCGGGATTATCAAAACGAATGAAGAGTTTTCGTCGCTGGAAACGGAGAATAAAAACGTCGGACAGTACGAGGTGTATAGAATGCCTGATGCGGAAGACACCGAGTACACGCTTGTTGAACTGGCAGAACCCAGCGACGCTTTGTCGGAGCCTGCTGAAGCACTTCCAGACGAGGAGGAACACGATGAAACCGCCGATCTCCTGCGCGAAGGCTATTTGAGCGACGAAATCCCTCTTTCATACGATTTACAGATGACGGCCAGAGATGCAGCAAAGCGGTTTGATGTTCCGTATGCGCTTGTGATCGCAATGATATGGAAGGAAAGCAGCTTTTGTGAGACTGCCTACAACGCCGAATGTTATGGACTCATGCAGGTTGCAAGCATTAACTTTGAGTGGGTCTGTGAGGACCTTGCATATCTTGACGTTGATGACATTGCGGATGACCCTGCCGACAATATTTACGCCGGTACATACATAATCAGCGGCTTTGTTCACAAATATGACGATTACAACCTGGCGCTTATGGCATACAACTGCGGTGAAACCGGCGCGTCCTGCTTGTGGAAACAGGGATACTACAGCAGTAAATACAGCAGATCAATCATCAACTATATGGAGGACCTGATCGAACAGGGGATTGCAGGGGAGATGACGTTAGATGGAACCTTCGGTTAAGGCGCAGATTATCAACATTGTGCATGCAGTGGAAGAAGAAAAGCACATTCGCTTTGATCCCGATGAAGTCGGAGAAGTGCTTGCCTACACAATGAAAAAGCTTGTCTACCTCAGAAAAGGCCCCGACTATTTCCCACTGCTTTTCAAATGCGAACTTGGAAACCATGCCATGTGGGCTGGAATTAAAGCGATTGGAGAGATGAATAGATGCCGTACAACGTCAGTTTCGGCCTAGAGCCGCCAGAACCTGCTGAGATCTGCAAGTGCAAGTTTTGCTGTGATCCGATTTGTGAGGGTGACGATCAAGTCGTTTTCAACGGAGATCACTATCACGAAGATTGTTTCGTAGAGGCTGCTCCGGAGATCCTTCTGAAAAAGTACGGAGCCGTCAAGAGTGTGGCAGGTGGCAATGATGAATGCGAAGATTGAAATCCCTCAGTTCCCTGAACTTGAATTTGAGGAACAGAAACACATTTACACGCTGCACGGGATGGAACTCCCGAGTGTCACGAAAATCATGCAGCCGCTGTCCAGCTTCATCTACTCCAGGGTAGATGCCAGAACGCTCAATGCAGCGGCGGACAAAGGAACTATCGTCCATAATGCCTGTGAGAACTTTATCAAATTCGGGATTGTTGACATTTTAGCTGGATATTCCGGATATATGGATGCTTTCCTGAAATGGCACGAGGATTATTCCCCTGAGATACTTGCTTCGGAAACACGCCTGTACCACAAAGTCATGCGGTACGCCGGAACGGCAGATATGGTCGCTATTGTAGATGGCGTTTTGACCCTGATTGATATCAAGTCAACGTACAAGCTGGAGGAGATGGCCTGTGGTGTTCAACTCGAAGCCTATGCGCAGGCATTCAAAACCGACGGGCTTGAGATTCAGGCAAAGCAAATCCTCCATCTCAAAAAAGATGGAACCTACAAAATAATGAAGTTTGAACGGTACGATCCGGAGCGATGGAGAGTATTCGGAGCATTGAAGACCGTTTACGACTATACACACAAAGCTGCGTAGGAATTGCAGCGGAAATTAACAGGAGGAAAGGACATGGAAATCATCACTGGAACGTCCGCACAGGCTCTTGACACGGAGGTTGCTCTCAGCAAAGAGGTCTATACCGTGGAAGAACATGCACGGAACATTATCATTCAGAACGAGGCGCAGTTCAAAGCAGCTGCTGAGTTCGGCAGATCAATCAAGGCAAAACAGGCACAGGTAAAAGAGTTTTTTGAGCCGATGCGGATGTCTGCAAAGAGAGCATACGATGAAGTGCTCTCCAGAAAAAAGCAGATGCTCGATCCGCTGGAGGCGGCAGAAAAGATTGTCAAACAGACAATGAGCGAGTACCGGGGGGAGGAGGAGCGGCGGCGCAAGGTAGCTGAGGAAGCTGCCAGAAAGGAAGCTGAGGAGGCCGCCAAACAGAAACTGGACGAGGCCGCTGCTTTTGAAAAGGCAGGAAACTACGAGGCTGCGGCCTACGCAATGTCAGATGCGGAAGTCATGGATGACTACGCCAAGACCGGGATCGCATATGCTGCTCCCGAAAAGACGGCAGGTGTGTCTTCAAAAAAGGACTGGGAGATCGAATCTGTTGATTCTGCTCTTGTTCCGGTATCTGTTGCCGGAATTGAAATCCGGCCCGTCGATATTAAGGCCGTACTCAAGCTTATACGAGCCACTAAGGGAGCAATTCAGATCCCCGGAATCAAGGTTAAGGAAACGAGCGTTATTTCAATCAGAAAGTAATAGAAAGGAAGCAGAAAAATGGCAGCAGAACTTACAAAAGCAGAACAAAACGCCCTTTGCGCTAGTTACGATGTCATGGGAACACACGTCGAACTTGATCTTCCGTTCGTGAAGAAATATCTGGTTCGAGGAAGATCTGAACTGGTCAGCGACCAAGAGATTGTTTTCTTCATGAACACCTGCAAACAGCTCAAACTCAACCCTACCGTCGGTGGGGAAATCTACCTCATCAAATACAGCAAGGACGATCCTGCTCAAGTCGTTATCGGAAAAGACACATACATGAGAAGAGCATGGGAGCATCCGAACTATTTATTCAAAGAGGATGGAATTGTTGTCCAGAGAGGAAACCAGATCATCCAGAAAGAAGGATGCTGCCTGTATCCTGGTGAGGCTCTGATTGGAGGATGGTGCAGAGTCCACTTCATGAGGCAGGATGTTGAGCGCACTGCATTCAAGGAGGTTGCGTTCTCTGAGTACAACAAGGGAATGGCAAACTGGAAATCGAAGCCTGCGACTATGATTAACAAGGTTGCGATTAGTCAATGTGTCAGAGAAGCTTTCCCGAAAGACTACGAAGGCGTGTACTCCGAGGATGAAATGATCGCATCTGGAGCGATACCTGCAACTGCAATCGATGACGAACCTGCTGGACCTGCTGCAGACAACACTCCTGATGATCCTGAAATCTCGCAGGAACAGAGACAGCAACTCTTTCGAACTGCAAAAGAGCATTTTGGGGCAAATGGAAATGAGATTCTCAAAGAAATCCTTGCGGATCATGGCCGCGACAGCACCGTGAAGATGCCGGTATCTATTTTCGCGGAGGTCATGGGCGATTTGCTCAAGCGCTCACTTGACAGCAAGAATGTGAATCAGGAAACCGGTGAGGTGACTGACATTGAACCGAGCGATGAATGAAAGGCTTTTTCAAACAAGAGCAGGAGGGAGCGGAAGACGTGTCAAACGGGAGGTACTTATCAGTGTATTCAACAGTTGATGGACCAAAGCTGCGCGATCTGCGCAAGAGATTAAGTACTTCCTCGTTTGAGGCGTTGGGAATCCTTGTTTTCTTCTGGCTCTGGGGGCAGAACAACACGAATGAGGCCGGAGAAATCCTGAATGCCAGCGAGGAGGATATCGCCAGATACCTTTACGGCGTAGGCGTTGGGTGTAATCTTGCTCCTAATGATGTTGTTGCTGCACTTATTGAAACCGGGTGGATCGACAAGGCGGAAGGGAAACTTGTCATCCACGACTGGGAAACATGGCAGTCCGATTGGCTTTCGGCACAGGCGAGACGAGAGAAAGATGCGAAGCGGAAGGCCGCAGCCAGACGCGGAGCCGGCAGCGGGGATGAACCTGCTCCGGGAGAGGCTGACGGGAGCATTCAGTATTCGAAGCCGTTTGAGGAATTCTGGCTTGCGTATCCCCGGAAAGACGAAAAAGGCTCCGCCTACAAGAAGTACATGGCGCGGCTAAAGAATGGCTACAGTGCAGAGGATCTGCTTTCTGCTGCGAAGAACTACGCGCTGCAGTGCAAACGAAAAGGGACAGAAAGGCAGTTTATCAAGCAGTGCAAGACGTTCCTGTCTGATACGATGCCGTTTACTGACTATTTGCCGAAGAAGAAGGATGCGCCAGATGATCCAAATGGAAATCCTTATTCCAGGTGGGGGTAAAGGAAGATGCCAGACCAGTACGATTTCATGGCTCCGGTTATCAACAATGCCAGAAAGAATGCTGTGGTTAATCCGGAGGACTTCAAAGACTCTGACGGCCTGCTTGTCTGCGGGAAGTGCGGAAAGCGGAAGCAGAAGCTGATTACGCTGACCAGAAACGGAGCAGAAGTGCCGATGGTTGTTCCTGTAATGTGTAAATGCAAGTCTGACGCGTACAAGCAACAGAAGGCGCGAGACGAACAGGAAAAGGAAATGGAGGCCATCAGCAAGCTTCGCAAGGACAGTCTAATGGACAGCAGATTTCGGAGCATTTCATTTAAGAACTTTGTTCTCAACCAGTACAACGAAAAGTGCTTTAGGCTCTGTAAGCGGTATGCCACAGCGTTTGACAAGATGATGGAGAAAAACATGGGGCTGCTTATGTATGGAGGCGTCGGGACCGGCAAGACATTTGCAGCTGCCTGCATTGCAAACTATTTGCTTGACCAAAAGATTCCTGTTGTTATGATCTCGTTTATCAAATTGCTGGAAATGCTCGAAAAGAATACAGACAACGACATCATTCAGAACCTTCAATCTGCAAAGCTGCTTGTTCTTGATGATCTCGGAGCAGAGCGTAGGACAAGCTATGCACTCGAAAAGGTCTACAACATCATCGATGCACGGTATCGGTCAAAGCTTCCTGTGATACTCACCACAAACCTTACAATGGACGAAATGATGGATGCCGAAAGTATGCAGTATGAGAGAATTTATGACAGGATTTTCGAGATGTGCTATCCACTTGAGTTCAAAGGAATGAGTTGGAGAAAGAAAGCGGCATTTGC
>OGPH01002071.1_pt1 | contig 12468 bp, 6 predicted proteins | sample 1552891 | NCBI WGS metagenome assembly OGPH01 (sample SAMEA2580272, study PRJEB22360) | human gut metagenome | biome: human gut; feature: human-associated habitat; material: faeces | place: Denmark | collected 2008/2010 | reverse complement strand
CCGCACGCTGCCGTAGAGGGCTCCCCGACTCGTCCAGCCGCCAGCCGCTGGTGCTCGTCCACGCATCGGCGGGCCCAGCGGAAGGTGCGCTCCACCGAGTCCTCCTGGTAGGAGCGGGTGTTCATCAGCGTGGTGAGTTCGTCGAACGCGAACATGATGTCTGCGCCGATTTTGTGCTGGATGCCCATCGAAATCTCAGCGGAGAAACGATGTGCGTCACCATTCAAAGGCGACTTGAACGTCACGCCGTCCTCATCCACCCAGGCCATGCGCTCCTTGCCCTTGGCGATGATGTCGTCCGACTTCATGCCGGTCACGTCCATCGCCAGCGTCTTCTTGAAGCCGACGCCCAGCGACATCACTTGGAAACCGCCGGAATCGGTGAACGTGGGCCCATCCCAGTTCATGAAACGCGCCAAGCCGCCGGCCGCGTCCAGCACGTCCTCGCCCGGGCGCTCGAACAGGTGGAAGGCGTTGGCCAGCAGGCACTGTGCGCCTAGATCCTTCATCTGCTCGGGCAACACGGCCTTCATCGCGGCTTGCGTGCCCACCGGCACGAAGGCAGGCGTGCGAATATCGCCGTGGGGCGTGTGAATGATGCCGGTGCGGCCGTATCGGGCACCGTCTCGCCCAAGCCCGCTGGCCGTGGATGGCAGGCGGGTGATCGTTTCGAAATGGAAGGCGCTGCGGTCGCCGGGCTGTCCGGGCTGTGCGCCCAACGGATGTTCAAGAAGGCTGATCGTCATATGTTCACTTTAGGCAGAAGGGCCAGAAAAGGGCCGGAAATTGTGAAGAACTCGGTTTCGAGGGGCGGATTTCGCCGCTCCCGAACGTCTACTTCCGCTTCAAGGGGCTCCCGGTCAAGTAGGCCGGCTGCAAAAATGGCGGAATGGCGTTAAATGAGGGCCCTTGATACTCGGAATTGACCGCGCGAACAGCCCCTTGAAGTGCAAGTAGATGTTCCCGAAACAGGAAATCAGCCCCTCGAAGCCGAGATGCCCATAAGACTCTGCGATGATTACGCATAGACTTTCAATCAACGTTCAGAAAACCTCCAGATTGACTGCCTTTACTACTGAGGTAGCACACGAGAAGTGGCAATGGGCAAGTGCCCGAATAGCCGCCGAACAGACGTGATAGGAATTTAGGAAAAGGAGCAGCAATGGCTGACGAATTTAACCCGCAGGGCGTCGACCAGACCCCGCGGAATAACGAAAACCCCAATAGTACTGCCGATACCGGCAACGCCGAGCCGAAGAACCCGTTTGTGGGTGGCGACTCGGTTGATGCCGGCAACGCCAGCGATTCCAGCGAGCAGCAAGCCCCGGTTTCCTCGGCCGCCCTCGCTGCCGATCAGCAGCCTACGCAAGCCGCTACCGAGCCCATCCCGGACTACGCCTCCGCCAAGGGCGAGAGCACGGTGGTCTCCTCCTCGCCGGCTTCTCCGGCAGCGCCGGCCGCAGACCAGACCTCGGCCACAACTCCGCTGTACCGCCCGGCCCCGGAATACGGCGCTTATGGGCCGACCCCGACTCAGGCACAGGGCCAGCAGGGCGGCCAGGCCGGCAACAATGCCCAGCCCACGCAGCAATTCCCGTTCGGCCAGCCTGCACAGCAAACCCCACAGGGCCAGCAGGGCAACCGCAACCCCTACTACACCAATAACCCACAGCCGCAGGGTAACGGCAATCCGTTCAATCCGCCCACGCAGCCGCAGCAGAACAACGGCAACCCGTTTGCCAGCCAGTCCGGTCAGAATGGCCAGAATGGCCAGCAGCCCCAGCAGGGCGGTCTGTTCGGTTTCGGCGCTCCCGGTACCGGTACGCCGAACGGTCAAGGCCCGACCCAGCCGGGACAGCCCGGTCAGCCCGGCCCCGCCAAGCAGGGCATGTCCAAGACGGCGAGCAACATCCTCATCGCCGTGGTCGCCGCCGTTCTGGCTGCGGCCCTCTGCCTGGGCCTCGGCTACGGCGCCCTCGCCAGCGGCCTGATCACCTTGCCGACCAGCAACTCGCTCACCAACGTCAGCTCGAATAAGTCCGGCTCCGGGTCCGCCACCGCCAAGAGCGGCGAAGCCCCCGACTGGCAGACTGTCGCCAGCGATGTCTCCGGCTCCGTGGTCTCCATCCAGACCGCGTTGAGCAACGGCACCGCCAAGGGCTCCGGCGCCATCATCGACACCGAAGGCCACATCATCACCAACAACCACGTGATCTCCGGTGCCCAGCAGATTCAGGTGACGCTTGCCAACGGTAACATGTATTCCGCCACGCTCGTCGGCACTGACGCCACCACCGATCTTGCGGTCATCAAGCTCGACAACCCGCCGAGCGACCTCAAGGCCGTGGAATTCGCCGATTCCGACAAGCTCGCCGTCGGCGAGAACGTGATGGCCATCGGCAACCCGCTCGGCTACGACGACACCGCCACCACCGGCATCGTCTCCGCCCTGAACCGCCCGGTGACCGTGACCGACGACAACAACAACGAGATCGTCACCAACGCCGTCCAGATCGACGCGGCCATCAACCCCGGCAACTCCGGCGGCCCGACCTTCAACGCGGCCGGCCAGGTGATCGGCATCAACTCCTCGATCGCCTCCACCGCCACCTCCTCCGACTCCGCCGGCTCCATCGGCATCGGCTTCGCCATCCCGTCCAACCTCGTCAAGCGTGTGGCCGACGAAATCATCAAGGACGGCAAGGTCAAGCACGTTGCCCTCGGCGTGGTCATCAAGTCCGACACGGTTGAAGCCGACGGCGTGACCCGCGGCGGCGCGACCATCACCAAGTCCAGCGCCACCGGCAGCGCGGTCGTCTCCGGCGGCCCGGCCGACAAGGCCGGCCTTAAGGAGGGCGACACCATCGTGGCCTTCAACGGCAACGCCGTGAACAACAACTACTCGCTGCTTGGTTACGTTCGTGCCGCGGCTTTGGGAGACAAGGTGACGCTGACCATCGTGCGCGACGGCAAGACCATGAATGTGGACGTGACGCTCGATCAGGAGGAGTCGTCGGTGAACGGTTCGTCCGGCTCCGATTCCAACGGCAACAGCCAGAATAACCAGAACAACCAGAACGGCAATGGCCAGAACGGTTACGGCAATGGCAATGGCAACAGCGATGGCGGCACCGGTGACGGCGGCGGCTTCTCCGACCCGTTCGGCCTGTGGTAAAGCCGACTCGACAACGTCACACGGTGTTGAGCGGTAACCGCTGAACACCGTGTCAGACAAGCAAAGGCCCGTGACAGTGAGCAAACTCCTGCCACGGGCCTTTCGTATGCGCGATTGTGCCCCGCGCCCATGCCGCCAACGCAGTTTCGATATCCGGCATGTCGCGCAACGCTCGTTGATAGGGTAGGCCAAGCACTGAGTTCGGGCGACGTCCTGAACACAGCGCATAATTCAATACAAAACTGAATACATTTCTTTACGCCGTGTATCGGAAGGTTGCGCGGGAGCCGAGCAAAGCGAAGCCCCAGGCAAAGCCGCCGGTGGGTTAACAAGGCGTGACCGCAGCGCCGATTGCGCGGGCCACGCTTGCCGTACCGCAATCGACTCCGTATACGAGCGTAAGGAGCAATGATGGGCGCACTCATCAGATTCTTCACCAAAATTCTCGACATCTGCAAGCTTGTGCCGATGCTTCCGGTCGTCGTCATCGCCGCAATTCCGTTGGCTTTACTAGGCGATTGGCGTCCGTGGGGCAATGCGATGGCGATTCCGGTACTCGGCAATCCGGGCTTCGGCCAGTGGCTGGTTATCGCACTGGTGCTGATTATCGTGATTGACACTGTGCGCGGCATGATTGACGATTTGCGTCATGGGCAGGTTGGAGTCGATGTGCTGGCCGTGGTCGCGATCCTCTCCACCGTGGCCGTCGCCGAATACTGGGCAAGTTGGGCGGTGACGCTGATGATCACGTCCGGCGAGGCCATTGAGGAATACGCTCAAGCCAAGGCCGAGCGCAGCCTGACCGCGCTGATGGAGGCCGCGCCGCAAACCGCGCACGTCGTCAACCTGCCTGGCGTGGGGCGTGGGTTTGCTGCCGATAAGGGCGATTCGTCCGATGGCTTCCGGCGTGTGGGCTTGGCATCGGCTGCCGCCGCCGCGCACCGCTTCGACACGGTGCCGGTCGAGCAGGTGCAGCTGGGCGACGTACTCATGGTGTTGCCGGGCGAAACTGTGCCGGTTGACGGCGAGCTGCTGTCCGGCACGGCCACGCTCGACCTGAGCAATATCAACGGTGAGCCGGTGCCGCGTGAAGTGTTCGCCGGCGCCCGTGTGATGTCCGGGGCGGTGAACGGCTCGACTGCATTGACCATGCGTGCCACCCAGGTGGCCGCCGATTCGCAGTACCAGCGCATCCTCGAGCTCGTGGCCTCCGCGCAGGAGTCGCGCCCGGCCGTGGTAAAAACCGCTGACCGCTTGGCCGTGCCCTTTACCGTGCTTTCGTTGGTGATTGCCGGCGTCGCATGGGCGGTGTCCGGGGTACCGACGCGATTCGCCCAGGTGCTGGTGCTGGCCACGCCCTGCCCGCTGCTCATCGCCGCACCGGTGGCATACATCGCCGGAACCGGACGCCTCGCCGCAGCCGGCGTGCTTATCAAAGCACAGGACGTGCTGGAAAACCTTGGCCGCGTCACGCAGGTGTTCTTCGACAAAACCGGTACGCTCACCGTCAAGCAGCCGCAGGTGGTGCGCGTCGAGATGTTGCCCGGCGCTGCAACCCGTCTCAACGAAGACCATGTGCTGATGATGGCCGGCGCGGTGGAAAGCTACTCGGTGCACATCCTGTCCAAAGGCATTGCCAAGGCCGGCGCGGAGGCGCTGGCCCGACTGCGCCAGCGGTTCGAGGATGGCCAGCGCCTGTGCCCCGAGCCGGAGGCCAGCTGGCCTGGCCATGGCCGGGAGTATCCGGTCGTCAAGAACATCAATGAAGACGCCGGCAAGGGCGTTTCCGGCGAGGTGAACGGACACGCGGTGCGCGTTGGCCGGCTGTCTTTCGCGGCTGCTGGGGAGGATGGATTCCTGGCGGTCGGCGAGGCTGCCCCCCTCAGCCCGCGAAGCGGCCAGCTCCCCCTAAGAGGGGGAGCTCAGCAAAAAGATGACCTGCGCACTCGCTTTGGCCTGCTGCAGCCGGATGAGATGGCGTCCTACGTGTCCGTTGACGGCCGGCTGATCGCGCGCATCGTGCTGCGCGATGTGCCGCGTGCCAACGCCAAGGCAGTGCTCGCCAAACTGCATGAGTTGGGCGTCACCGAGCTCGCCATGCTTACCGGTGACAAGCGGGCTTCCGCCAATATCATTGCCAGCGAAGTCGGCATTGACGAGGTTCACGCCGAACTGTTCCCGGAGGATAAGGTAGCCGCAGTCAGGGCCGCTACAGGAGCCGGCAAAACCGTCACGATGATGGTTGGTGACGGTGTGAATGATGCCCCGGTGCTCGCTGTTGCCGATATCGGCGTGGCCATGACCGATGGCACGTCCACCGCCGCTTCCGAAAGCGCTCAGGTGGTCATTATGAATGACAATATCGCCGCCGTGCCGCGCGCCATCGCCATTGCACGCCGCACCAAGCGCGTGATGCTTCAAGCCGTAATCGCGGGCCTTGTGCTTGCCACTATCGGCATGATTGCCGCCGCGTTCAACCTTATCCCGGTCGTCGTCGGCGCATTCCTCCAGGAGGCCATCGACGTGGTGAGCATCCTCTGGGCCCTCACTGCCCTAATTGATCGGGACTGATTAAGAATATGAGGCTTCTGCTGTTTTTGTAGGTCAGTTGACTGACCGGGATGGTCGTATGTCGAGTCCACCGCATCGAAACATAATCGGGGCGATACGGTTGGTGACGTGGCGGAAACGGAAATCCCACCCACGAAAGCAGCAATAGCATCGGAGTTATTCATTAGGTCGATTTGACGTTTATTAGGTCGGTCCTTGGTCGGAGCGGCCCTTGAAACCCCGCCGTTCCAAGGGATGGCTTCAGCACCCTCCGACCTAATGGACGAAGAAATGACCTAATGAATGCAATCGAGGTCGTAAAGAGCCGTTGGAGGTGACGTCTTTAATGCCTCAAGGGATTCACTGATTGCACAGAATTCCTACTGCTCTGCGGCGGCTCTTTACCGTCGGCCTTCTAGCCAATCGAGGGGTGGAGGTGACGCGGATTCCTTGTGAGACATAACTATGCTCAACCCGACTGGTTACGTACTGTTGCTCACACGGTATACCGAGAACATTGCCAATTAAAGTGAGATGGCGGGCGAACCGGTCATGATAGGTTTGTCCGGATTTGATTTCTATGAGCATACGGTTGTTAGGATCGGTGAAATCCAACAAATCCACCTCGACCTTGCTGGCATCGCGGTAGAAGAATAATTGTGGCTCCTGATTGGCGTTCAAATGCTGTTTCATGGTTTCCGCAATGATGAGGTTTTCAAATATATCGCCGAACTTGGGATGCGCAACCAGTGCTTCGACCGTCCGAATGCCCAAGAGATGACACAGCAAGCCAGTGTCATAAAAATAGAGTTTCGGCGTTTTGACCACCTGTTTGCGTGCGTTCGTGTAGAACGGCATGAGATGGAATGCGATGTAACTTGATTCCAGAATCGACATCCATGCCTTTACGGTTCGCGGACTTACACCAAGTTCATTGGCGATGTTGGTGTAGTTTATGAGTGCTCCGGAACTGAGTGCGCAAAGAGTCAAGAATCGGCGGAATTCAGCCAAATTGCGTACATCAAGATATTCGGAAACATCACGTTCGATATAAGTGTCGATGTAGTTCGAGAAGAACAGATTGAGCGGCATTCTCGTGTCATAAATGCGTGGATAACCGCCTTGCAGCATAAACGTATCCGGAGTAAGGGCCTGATCCGCCTTGCATGCTTCTTGGAATGAGAACGGCAATAACTTGACCAATAGGGAAACCCATAATCTGACATTAGCAGTGCTCGTAGGTTTCCCAAACGCACAAACTATGGCCTAATACACAGAATTCCCACCACCCTCCCTCTGTTGCAACGGAAGGCTTTGCGTTAGGCTAGAGCGCGTGACTGAATCTGTGAATACTGAACTCCGCATTGCTGTAATCGGCGCTGGCCCGGCCGGCGTCTACTCATCCGATATCTTCCTGCGCCAGCTCAAGAAGCTGGGCGAAGAACTTGGCCTCGGCACCGAAGCGCGCATCGACCTGTTCGAGAAGCTGCCGGTGCCGTTCGGCCTGGTGCGTTACGGTGTGGCCCCGGACCACCCGTCCATCAAGTTCATCGCCTCCGCGCTTGAGAAGACGCTCGACAACCCGAACATCCACCTCTACTGCGACGTGGAATTCGGCAAGGACGTGACTCTTGACGACCTGTTGGCCCGTTACGACGCCGTGCTGTTCGCCACCGGCGCGGTCAAGGACAAGCCGCTGAACCTGCCCGGTGCCGACCTTGAAGGTGTGTACGGTGCCGCCAAGTTCGTCGAATGGTACGACGGTTACCCCACCGGTGCCCGAGAATGGCCGCTCACGGCCGAGAACGTCGCCGTAATCGGCGGCGGCAACGTGGCCATGGACGTGGCCCGCGAACTCATGCGCAACGCCGACGACCTCAAGGCCAAGACCGATATTCCGGACAACGTGTACGAGGGCATCGGCCAGAACAAGGCCAAGGTGCTCCACCTGTTCATCCGCCGTGGCGTGGCCCAGGCCAAGTTCAGCGTGCAGGAACTGCGCGAGATGGAGAAGCTGCCCGGCGTGCAGCTCATCATCAACGAAGACGACTTCGATCTGGACGACGAGACCATCGAGGTGGCCGGCAAGGACAAGCTCACCCGCCAGATGGTCGAAGAGCTGTTCGCCATCCGCGAGATGGCCGAAGACATGGAGGATGACGGCGACGTCGACTTCGAAGGCAACCCGGCCGACCGCAAGTACTACGTGCACTTCAACTCCGCCCCCACCGAGATCCTCGGCGAGGACGGCAAGGTCAAGGCCATTCGCGTGGAGCGCACCGAAACCGGTGCCGACGGCAAGATGCACCGCACCGGTGAGTTCACCGACTACCCGGTCGAGGCCGTCTACCACGCCATCGGCTACAAGCCCGCCGAAGCCCCCGGCATCACCTACGACGAGCACGGCGCTCACCTGGCCAACGCCAACGGCGACGGCCGCATCACCACCGAGGCCGACGGCGGCGAAGTGCGCGACCGCCTGTACGCCACCGGTTGGGCCAAGCGCGGACCGGTGGGTCTGATTGGCTCCACCAAGTCCGATGCGCTCGCCATCGTGACCAACATGCTCGAGGATCTGGCCAAGGCCGCTGAAGGTGGCCGCGTGGCAGCCGACCGCGCCCCCGAATCCATCGATCGACTGCTGGCCGAGCGCGGCATTCGCCCGATCGACTTCGCCGGCTGGAAGAAGGTCGACGCCTTCGAGCGCGCCGAGGGCGCCAAGGAAGGTCGCGAGCACAAGAAGGTCATCGAGCCCGACCAGATGCGTGAGCTCGCCCTGGCCTGACGTTCGCCCACGCCCGTCCGGTATTCGTCCACCCGGCCGCGCCCCGTGCGGACGCGGCCGGGCTCGGGGCCGGACGGGCCGGGCGAATATGGGACATTGCGCGTGGCGCATATCCAGCAATCATTCAGCCTGCGATTTTAGTGTGTGCATTATGGATGCCAAAGTACGGGTGCACGGCCATTTCAACGGCCTGAAAACAACGCTGCTGTTTGCCCTGATGTGGGCCATCATCATGCTGATTTGGTGGGCCACGGGCGGCAGTCGGCAAACCCTGAGCATCTATATCGTCATCGGCCTGATTACCACGTTCGGCACCTACTGGTTCTCCGACAAACTCGCCATCGCCTCCATGGGCGCGCGGGAAGTCAGCGAGCAGGAAGCCCCGGAGATCTACCAGATTGTGCGTGAACTGAGCGCCAAGGCCGGCAAGCCGATGCCTCGCATCTACATCGCCCCCACCATGAGCCCGAACGCCTTCGCCACCGGACGCAACGAACGGCACGCGGCCGTCTGCTGTACCCAAGGCATCCTGCAGATTCTCAACGCCCGTGAACTGCGTGGTGTGCTGGGCCACGAACTTATGCACGTGTACAACCACGACATCCTGACTTCCGCCATCGCCTCTGCCATGGCCACCGTCATCTCCTACCTAGGCTATTCGCTGATGTATTTCGGCGGCGGTTCGCGAGACGACCGCGACAGTTCCGGTGGCCTCGGCCTGATCGGCGCATTGCTGAGCGTGATTCTCGCGCCGATCGCCGCGTCTTTGATCCAGATGGCCATCTCCCGCACCCGCGAGTACGACGCCGATGAAGACGGCAGCCTGCTTACCGGCGATCCCGAGGCTCTGGCTTCCGCACTGAACAAGATTTCCTACGGCGCGCAGACCACGCCGATGCGCAAAACCGCCGGCACCCAGTCCGTCTCCGCAATGATGATCGCCAACCCGTTCTCCGCGGTCGGCTTCTCGCGCTTGTTCTCCACACATCCGCCGACCGATGAGCGCATCGCGCGCCTCATGCAGATGGCCAACGAAATGAACGGCACGCCGATCGCTCCGCCCACCTACTCCACGCGCGTCGGCAGGTGACGTGCTAGGATAACTACTCGTACCTCGTTTGGCTGAGCATGCTCGTCACGTGAGGTGCAGCAGCCGTAAGGCATGCGGACATAGTTCATCGGTAGAATGAAAGCTTCCCAAGCTTTAGAGGCGGGTTCGACTCCCGTTGTCCGCTCCATTGATTTTCAATGATTTTCATTATTTCCGGGAAAGTGTCGCGCACGATCGCAAAATTACGCGCTATTTGAGCGCTTTGCCCGCGGAACCCAGCTGCCGGCAAGCCTCGACCACACGGGCGGACATGGAATCCTCAGCCTTACGGCCCCAAGAACGCGGATCGTAGAACTTCTTCTCGCCCACTTCGCCGTCGATTTTCAGCACCTTGTCGTAGTTCTCGAACACGTGGTCGGCGATTGGACGGGTGAAGGCGTACTGGGTATCGGTGTCGATGTTCATCTTGATTACGCCGTAGCTTACAGCTTCGGCGATTTCTTCCGGGCGTGAACCGGAGCCACCGTGGAACACCAGCTCAAACGGCTTGCCATTGGGGAAATAGACCATGCCGGCCGCGCTAGGCAGCTCGCCTTCGGCCACCGCGCGCGCCGCGCGCGCCTGAATGTCGCCGAGTAGCGACGGGCGCAGCTTGACCACGCCGGGCTTGTAGGCACCATGCACATTGCCGAATGTGAAAGCGGCCATGTACCGGCCACGTTCGCCCAAACCCAGTCGGCGGGCGACTTCGAGGCCATCTTCCGGAGTGGAATACAGCTTTTCATTGATTTCGGCGGAGTGGCCGTCTTCCTCACCGCCGACCGCGCCGATTTCGATTTCGAGCACGGTGTGCGCCTTCTGCGACTTGTCGAGCAGTTCCTCGGCGATGTCCAGATTTTCCTTGAGCGGCACGGTGGAGCCATCCCACATATGCGACTGGAATGTGGGCTCCTGGCCTCGTGCCACCTGATCGGCCTCATGCGCGAGCAGAGGACGCACCCACTCATCCAGATACTGCTTGGCGCAGTGGTCGGTGTGCAGGGCGATGGTGATGTTCGGGTATTTCGCAGCCACTTCATGTGCGAAAGCCGCCAGTGCCAGCGAGCCGGTAACGCGATCATTGACCCCTATGCCGGAGACGTAAGCCGCGCCTCCCACGGAAATCTGGATGATGCCGTCGGACTCGGCGTCTGCGAAGCCCTTCAATGCGGCATTCAGCGTCTGTGAGCTGGTTACGTTGATGGCTGGATAGGCGTAACCGCCTCGGCGGGCGGCCTCGAGCATTTCGGCATAGCGTTCCGGTGTTGCGATCGTCATGGCTTCATTATCGCGCGAGGCATGCCCGCTAGGCCCCGTTCTTCAACCTGTGCGCTTGTGCGATTGGTCACAGCGCCGCCTCGTACGAGTAGAAATTCGTCACCCATTCCGGGTCGTCGCACCCCCAGCCTCGCCCTGCGTGAGACGAAACTTCGCAGGGTAGAGGGTGTAAGGTAGTCTGTTTCCGGCGGAATCGTGCGAATGCGGAGGTGCATCATGCCTGGAATTGTTCTTATCGGTGCTCAGTGGGGCGACGAGGGTAAAGGCAAGGCTACCGATCTGATCGGCACCAAGGTCGATTACGTCGCGCGCTTCAACGGCGGCAACAACGCGGGCCATAGCGTGGTGGTCGGCGACGAGTCGTACGCCCTGCACCTGCTGCCCTCCGGCATCATCAACCCGAACCTCACCCCGGTGATCGGCAACGGCGTGGTCGTGGACCCGGAAGTGCTCTTCGAGGAGATTGACGGCCTGGAATCCCGCGGCATCGATTGCTCCCACCTCAAGGTGAGCGAGGCCGCGCACATCATCGCGCCCTACCACCGCACACTCGACAAGGTGACTGAACGCTTCCTTGGCAAGCACAAGATCGGCACCACCGGCCGTGGCATCGGCCCAGCCTACGCGGACAAGATCAACCGTGTCGGCATCCGCGTGCATGACCTGTTCAACGCCGACCATCTGCACGACAAGGTGGAGGCCAGCCTGCACCAGAAGAACCAGATGCTGGTCAAGCTCTACAACCGTCGTCCGATCGACGTGGACCAGACCACCGAGGAGCTGCTGAAGCTCGGCGAACGCCTCAAGCCGTACGTGGCCAACACCGGCCTGATTCTCAACAAGGCGCTTGACGAAGGCAAGACCGTACTGTTTGAAGGCGCTCAGGCCACCATGCTTGACGTGGACCACGGCACCTACCCGTTCGTCACCTCTTCCAACCCGACCGCCGGCGGCGCCTGCACCGGCACCGGCGTGGGCCCCACCAAGATCACCCGCGTAATCGGCGTCTCCAAGGCCTACGTCACCCGCGTGGGCGAAGGCCCATTCCCCACCGAACTGCTGGACGAGTCCGGCGAATGGCTGCGTCAGCAGGGCCACGAGTTCGGCGTGACCACCGGCCGCCCGCGTCGCTGTGGTTGGTTCGATGCGGTCGTCAACCGTTACGCCTCCCAGGTCAACGGCCTGACCGACATCGTGCTCACCAAGCTCGACGTGCTCACCGGCCTGAAGGAGATTCCGATCTGCGTGGCCTACGACGTGGACGGCGAACGTCACGACGATATGCCGACCGATCAGGCCGCTTTCGCCGCCGCCAAGCCGATTTACGAGACCATGCCCGGCTGGGACGAAGACATCTCCGACTGCCACTCCTTCGACGAGCTGCCCGCCACCTGCCAGGCCTACGTCAAGCGTTTGGAAGAGCTGAGCGGCTGCCGTATCTCCGCGATCGGCACCGGTCCGCAGCGCGATCATGTCATCCAGATCAATTCGCTGGTCGACTGACCGTCTGCAACGAATTTCCCGGCTTGACTGGTAACGACGCGGCACATGATATCCGCCGGCTGATTCCGCGATTCGACCACTTGAAGT
>OGPH01002059.1_pt1 | contig 12544 bp, 10 predicted proteins | sample 1552891 | NCBI WGS metagenome assembly OGPH01 (sample SAMEA2580272, study PRJEB22360) | human gut metagenome | biome: human gut; feature: human-associated habitat; material: faeces | place: Denmark | collected 2008/2010 | reverse complement strand
CTGCCGTAGCAGCCCATGAATGTGGACACGCTGTGCAGCATGCACGTATGTACGCTCCGTTGAAAATGCGTAGTGCATTGGTTCCGGTTGTGAACTTTGCTTCTTCCATTATGACGTGGGTATTGTTGGGTGGTATCTTGCTGGTAAACTCTTTTCCGCAGTTATTGCTGGCAGGTATTATCCTGTTTGCTATGACTACATTGTTCAGCTTTATCACGCTGCCGGTGGAAATCAATGCAAGTAAACGTGCATTGGTATGGTTGAGCTCATCCGGCATTACTAATTCGTATAATCATGCACAGGCTGAAGATGCTCTTCGTTCTGCTGCTTATACGTATGTAGTTGCTGCATTAGGTTCACTGGCTACATTGGTTTACTACATCATGATCTTCATGGGTAGAAGAGACTAAGAAATGAAAGAGGGAAAAGGCAGGTTTGCCAGCTTCCTTCTATAAAATAAAAAGAGATCCTCCGCAGTCTTTCCGAAGACTATGGAGGATTTTTTTTAGTATATGTAAGCATTGCTCGGAAATTTGCAGTAAATTTGCACAATTAAAATTATAAACAGTAATATGATGGCAGCAAAACCAAGTATTCCTAAAGGAACTCGTGACTTTTCGCCGGTAGAAATGGCGAAGCGTAATTATATATTCAATACGATTCGTGACGTATATCATTTGTATGGATTTCAGCAGATAGAGACTCCTTCGATGGAGATGCTTTCTACACTGATGGGAAAGTACGGCGATGAAGGGGATAAACTACTCTTTAAGATTCAGAATTCAGGAGATTATTTTTCCGGGATTACTGACGAAGAATTGTTAAGCCGTAATGCTGCCAAACTGGCAAGCAAATTCTGTGAGAAAGGTTTGCGTTATGATTTGACAGTACCTTTTGCCCGCTACGTGGTGATGCATCGTGATGAAATCACTTTCCCGTTCAAACGTTATCAGATTCAACCGGTATGGCGTGCCGACCGTCCGCAGAAGGGACGCTATCGTGAATTTTATCAATGCGATGCTGATGTTGTAGGAAGTGATTCATTACTGAATGAAGTGGAATTGATGCAGATTGTCGATGCTGTTTTCAGTCGTTTCAATATTCGTGTATGTATTAAGATTAACAACCGTAAGATTCTTTCCGGTATCGCTGAAATTATAGGTGAATCAGATAAGATTGTCGATATTACCGTAGCGATTGATAAACTGGATAAAATCGGTTTGGATAATGTAAATGCCGAACTGAAAGAGAAGGGGATCAGTGATGAGGCTATTGCCAAGTTGCAGCCGATTATTCTTCTTAGCGGTACGAATGCGGAAAAGTTGGCAACATTGAAAAATGTATTATCAGCCAGTGAAGTAGGATTGAAGGGAGTGGAAGAAAGCGAATTTATCCTGAATACATTGGAAGCAATGGGCTTGAAGAATGAAATCGAACTTGACCTGACACTAGCTCGCGGACTGAACTATTATACAGGTGCTATCTTTGAAGTGAAAGCATTGGATGTGCAGATTGGCAGTATCACAGGAGGTGGCCGTTATGATAATCTGACCGGAGTATTCGGTATGGCAGGAGTGTCGGGAGTAGGTATCTCTTTTGGTGCAGACCGTATCTTCGACGTATTGAACCAACTCGATCTTTATCCGAAAGAAGCTGTAAATGGAACAGAAATTCTGTTTATCAACTTCGGTGAAAAGGAGGCAGCTTTCTCTATGGCAATTCTGGCTAAAGTGCGTGCTGCAGGTATTCGTGCAGAGATTTTCCCGGATGCATCCAAGATGAAGAAACAGATGAGTTATGCCAATGCAAAGAATATTCCGTTTGTAGCTATTGTCGGTGAGAATGAAATGAACGAAGGCAAAGCAATGCTGAAGAATATGGAGACAGGAGAACAGAATCTTGTTTCAGCAGAGGAGCTGATTGCTGTTGTGAAGAAATAAGCAGTTAATAATTTACTATATATTGTGAGAGTTCGGTATTACACCGGACTCTTTTTTTGACTGGGATTTAATACTTTATTTGATCTAGTATGCCATTGAGGAAAGCAATTGCCACTCCATAATTCGTCATAGGAATATGTTGCTCCCGTGCGCGTTCAATACGACTAAGTACGTATTTACGATTGAACATACATGCTCCGCAATGGATAACGAGAGAGTAAGGAGTCAGGTCCTGTGGAAAGTCGGTTCCGGCTACCATATCAATTTGCAGATTCTCTCCAATTCGTTTCCGTAACAAACGGGGAAGTTTCACTCTTCCTATATCTTCTGAAAGGGGAGCGTGTGTACAAGCTTCCGCTATCAGTACACGTGACGATTCCGTTAGTCCTTCAATGGCAGTTGCACTTTCTACATAATAATGAATATCACCTTTATATCCAGCGAAAAGCACAGAGAAAGAGGTTAGTTCACTTTCCTTTGGCTTCTGTTCATAAATAGTCTTGAAGACCTGTGAATCGGTGACGATTAATTTCGGGGGACGGGCAAGAGCTTGCAGGGTTGCCGAAAATTTGTCAGTGGTACAAGTCACTACGAGACATTTCTTATCCAACAATTCGCGGATAGTCTGCACTTGGGGCAGAATCAGTCTGCCTTTGGGAGCCTGAATATCCTGCGGCATGACCAGAAGTACAAGGTCGTTTTCTGTAACAAGCTCTCCGGTGATACTCTGTTGACCGAAATCTGAAGGTAGTTTTTCGAGAATGGCTTGCCGGATCTGTTCAATTCCTGTCTTTTCTTTGACACTGATAAGTAATGGGCGTATTTTACATTCGTTCTCAATATACGTAGCTAAGCTATCGCTATTTTCTCGTATATCTATTTTGTTCAATATCGGAATGACAGGGATATTTTTCTCTTTCAATAATGTCAGCATCTCCTTTTCATGAGAAAAAGTAGTGTCTCCGCATAGTAGCAATGCAATATCCGTTTTCTCGATAGCCTTTAAAGTCCGGCTGATACGCAGCTCCCCCAGTTCTCCCTCATCATCGAACCCCGGAGTATCTATAAACAAACACGGACCAATACCTTGAATTTCCATAGCTTTGGATACAAGGTCGGTAGTCGTTCCCGGAGTATTTGAAACGAGGGCGGTGTCCTGTCCTGTCAATGCATTGATAAGAGAAGATTTACCACAGTTTCGTCTACCGAAAAGGGCTATATGAAGTCTGTTTGCATTTGGAGTATCTGTTAAGTTCATAATTAATAATTTTTTAATGTGCAAATGTGCCAATTGGCTGCGCATGAATGAACTAATTGACATATTAGCACATTGACACATTGGCGTATTATTTAAAATCTAAAATCTCTTTGCCCTGCGGCTATGGCTTTGAGGTTTCGGATAGCTATTTCCCTGATTTTGGGGTTGGGGATCCGGTCTGTTTCTTTTAGAATCAATTCTAATCCTTTCTGGCGGGTATCTTCGGAAGCATAATCTTCCAGATACTCTTTCAGGGTCATCAGTGCATTGGGGCCGCAACAGTTGGCTATCTGGCCGGATTTTACTAATGACATGAAACGGTCGCCTGTCCGTCCTTCCCGGTAACAGGCAGTACAGAAACTGGGGATATATCCGAGTTCGAGCAACCAGTTGACCACTTCGTCTAATGTCCGGGTATCGCTTACGTCAAATTGCGCGGAATTATGGTCGGGTAATTCTGTTTCAGCATATCCGCCTACACTGGTGCGTGAACCGCCGCTGATTTGTGAGATACCCAATTCGAGCACCTTTTTACGTGATTCTTGTGATTCACGTGTGGAAATAATCATTCCCGTATAAGGAACGGCCATACGGATAACAGCTACAATCTTACTGAATATCTCATCGGAAATTGAATTCGGAAAATCTCCGGCATTAATGTCATCCGCCGAACAGATACGCGGCACACTGATTGTATGGGGACCTACACCGAATTTGGCTTCCAGATGTTCGGCATGCATTAACAATCCGATAAAATCATACCGATAAGTATTCAAACCGAAAAGCACACCAATACCTACATCATCGATTCCCCCTTCCATGGCACGGTCCATTGCTTCGGTGTGATAGGCATAATTGCTTTTCGGACCGGTGGGATGAAGTGCTTCGTAGTTGTTCTTGTGATAAGTCTCCTGGAATAAGATATACGTACCGATACCTGCCTCTTTTAATCGGCGATAATTTTCTACTGTAGTGGCTGCGATATTTACGTTTACGCGGCGGATAGCTCCGTTTTTATGTTTGATACTGTAAATCGTTTGAATAGATTCCAGAATATATTCTATCGGATTTAGTGACGGATGTTCACCCGCTTCAAGAGCGAGCCGCTTATGTCCCATATCCTGCAAGGCAATCACTTCCCGGCGAATTTCCTCCTGCGTCAGCTTCTTGCGTGCAATCGTTTTGTTTTTAGCATGATACGGACAATATACGCAACCATTTACGCAATAGTTTGATAAATAAAGTGGTGCGAACATGACAATGCGGTTGCCGTAAAACTTCTGTTTGATTTCTTTGGCGAGATGAAAGATACGTTCTATCAGGTCAGGTTGGTTACATTCCAGCAGAACGGCTGCTTCCCGGTGCGTCAGTCCTTTGCACAGAGCAGCTTTTTCAATCAGTTGTTCAATCAGGACACGGTTATCCTTATTCTTCTGCGTATATTCCAGCGTATCCAGAATCTCTTCATGATGGATAAACTCTTCTGCTTTTGATGAATCTTTTTGGTATATCATATATTTTCTGTTTTTTCACCATGAGTTGCCCGAATATCACAGATTAAGATTTAATCCGAAATAAATCTTTGTGAATCTGTGCAGTCCGTGGTGCACTTAAAGTCGCCTCTTTCGGTAGAAATCTCGTAACCGATGGCATTCAACTGCTTTTGTAAGGCAGCCAGCCCTTCGGCAGATTCCGCTCCGAGTGAAGCTTTGTCATTGTATAATTCGTATTTTCTTCGCTCCTCCCGGGGAGACAGGTTGGGCATAACCACATTGGCACCTGCTAAAATACCCCGTTCCCTGCCATCAGGAATGAGAGTGGCAAGAGCTGTTGTTGCCGGAATCAATGCGGACGGATGCATCAGGCGGAAGATGGATAATAGAAGAATCGTCTGTTCCACCGTTCCGCTGGGATGTTCTGCAAAAGGCGTGTCATGATGCGGCAGGAAAGGTCCGATGCCAATCATTTCCGGGCGGAGCTTTTCTATAAACAATAGATCCTCAATGATATGCTCTACTGTTTGTCCCGGACTGCCGACCATAATTCCGGTTCCTGTCTGATAACCGATCTCTTTCAAATCCGCTAAACATTGCAGACGTTGTTTGCCGGACATTTCCGCCGGATGCAGTTGCCGGTAATGCAACTCATTATAAGTTTCGTGACGTAACAGATAACGGTTGGCTCCGGCACGGAAGAAACGTTCGTATGCCTCACGTGATTTTTCACCGAGCGACAGCGTAATGGCACAATCCGGATACTCCTGTCTGATACGGGCGACGGTCATTTCTATCTGATCGTCTGTCAGTGCAGGATCCTCTCCTCCTTGTAATACAAAGGTGCGGAATCCCAGTTCATAGCCCTGTTTGCAACAGTCCAGTATACTCTTCCGGCTTAACCGGTAACGTTCGATATTCGGATTTCCTTTTCGAATACCACAGTAATAACAGTTATTCCGGCAGCAGTTGCTGATTTCAATCAGTCCGCGGATATAAATTTTGTTTCCGAAGTGGAGGAGTGTGACTTCCTGCGCCTGTTTATTGATGTAACGCAGATTTTCTGCGTCACATCCGGTCAACAGTTGCCGGAATTCTTCCGGTGTCAGTGTTCTTTCCTGTCGTAGTTTATCGATCCATTGTTTCATAGCTCTCTTTCCGTTTGAGCAGCTCTTGTGCCAGTTGGCGACGTCCCGAAACAATGTCATTATGCGTACTCGGTCCGGTGATACATCCTCCTTCGCATGCCATCACTTCAATAAACTGTCCGGCAGCCTTTCCCGTCTTGGCACAGGCACGCAGCAGAGCGATATTCTTTTTATTGATGTCCGACACTTGTATCGCATTGATTTTCTCCGCTTCTTCTTTCAGATAAGCTTTGACAGCTCCCATCACACCACCTGCTTGTGCAAATCCGTGTGCTTCGCGAACGGAAGTATGTAATACGGAGAACTCCTGCATTTGTTCCAGCTGAATGTCCAGCCCGTCGAGAATCGAACCGATTTCTTCGAACGTCAGGATATAATCCACAGCTTCATCGCGGCGTACTTCTTTTCGTTTTGCTACGCAAGGACCGACAAATACAATCTTAGCATCCGGATGCTTTTCTTTGGCAATCCGTGCGGTATAGTACATCGGTGATCCGGTGGTAGAAACATAAGGTTTCATATCCGGAATATGTTTCTCTACCAGTTCGATATAAGAAGGACAACAGGAAGTTGTCATAAACTTCTGACCCTCTTCCAACTTCTCCAACAACTCGTGAGCTTCATTGCTAGTGGTTGACATGGCGCCTTCGGCTACTTCGATCACATCGGTAAATCCTATTTCTTTGAAAGCACCGTATACTTGTCCGATGGAAGTCTTGAACTGTCCCAAAATAGATGGAGCAATGATGGCAACCATCTTTTCTCCTTTCCGGATCCGTTGCAATACATCGAACGTTTGCGAGATTTCGAAGATAGCACCGAACGGACAAGCATTCATGCATTTTCCGCAATAGATACATTTGCTTTCATCAATATATTCTATACCATGTTCATCTTTACTGATAGCCTTTACCGGACAAGATTCTTCACAAGGTACGGGAATATATACAATAGCGTGATAAGGACAACTTTTGTGACAAATACCGCAACTGACACACGTGTCATGGTCAATCATTGCCTGACCGTTTTTCTTGAAACGTATCGCATCCTTGGGGCAGTTCATATAACAGCTACGTGCCACGCATCCGCGGCAAAGGTTGGTTATTTCATAATTGATTTGTATGCAGGAAGAACAGGCCTCATCGATGACGCACATGATATTCTCCTTTTCCGGTTCGGGGCGGCTCAATGCCAGTCGTGCATATTCGGAAAGCGGGGTAACTTCGTCGTGTTCGTCTGTCATATCCAGACCCATCAAGGGAAAAGTCTTGTATCTCCACACCGCACGTTCTTTGTGTATACAACAACGTCCTACAGGTTTTGATTTTCGTGGACTCAACTCAATCGGGAGCCGGTCTATCTTTTCCACTAATTCATCGTTTTTCCAGAGTCTGACAAGGTCCGCCAGCAATTTATGCCGGACAATCATAATATTATTCGTAAATGCCATATTGTAATAAAGAGGTTGTTAGTTAGTTGGTGCAAAGATACGAACAGAATTTCAATATTTAAGTTTTTTGAAACATTCTTGTAACTTTTTTGTAGCCTTCGCGTGCTATCTTTGTGGTGGACAAAAAATAAGAGGAGGCAGAGTTATGAATAGCAGTATTTTTGAACAGCGCAGTCGTTTTGCCATGATTGGTGCATTGATGGTTATTATCAGCCTGATGTTTTTATTCTACATGGGAAGTTCTTTGGTAAGCTCTACCAAAAAATATCTGGAGCAGATACATGAGATAGAGATCACTTGTATCGACACGGACGAATAAAAACAAGCAACCGGAAGGATAGGATAATCCGGAGGAAATTTGTATTTTTGCCGGAAGAAAAAACAGACCTTATGGAAGAAAAGAATAGAGCCTGGAAAACGGTGAGTAGTAAATATCTATTTCGCCGTCCATGGCTGACTGTGCGTTGCGAAGATATGCTACTTCCCAATGGTAACCATATCCCCGAATATTATATCCTTGAGTATCCCGACTGGGTAAATACCATTGCCATTACCAAAGACGGTAAATTCGTTTTTGTCCGCCAGTACCGTCCGGGAATCGAACGAACTTGTTATGAACTGTGTGCCGGTGTCTGCGAGAAGGAAGATGCTTCGCCATTGGTGTCCGCCCAGCGTGAATTGTGGGAAGAAACGGGCTATGGAAAAGGAAACTGGCAAGAGTATATGGTGATTTCCGCTAATCCGAGCACTCATACCAATCTGACCTACTGCTTTCTTGCCACAGACGTAGAACTGATAGATCATCAACATCTTGAAGATACTGAAGATATCACTGTACATCTGCTCACATTGGAAGAAGTGAGAAGCCTGCTAGATAAGAACGAAATTATGCAAGCACTGAATGCTGCTCCATTATGGAAATATATCGCAAATCTGTAATTGTGTTTGGAATTCTGTAGAGAAATAATAACTTTGGAGAAAAATTAAATCATTTTATTATGAAAACAGTTTTATGGAGTATTTTTTGTTTGTTTCTCTCCGGATGGGGAAGTATGCAAACGGCATCAGCGCAGGACTTGAAAGAGATGGAAAAGAACTTGTCTGCCATCAACGAGGAATTGAGTCAAAAGACAAAAGAATATAGTTGGCAGCTTGCAGCGGCTTACGCGGATTACTGTGAAGCAAACAATAAATATATAAGTTGGAACGATTTGCCTTATCTGCAACAGGTTGTCGAATATGAGCGTCCTGCTTCTTTGGAAACTTTCCGGTTGGAGCATAAGGCTGCAAAAGACGAGTTGGATAAGTTTTTAAATACATATAAGGAATATAGGGATCTCAAGAAGAAACAGACTGAAGCAGTGACCAAGGAGCAGAAAGATGCTGTATCTGCAGCCTTTGCTGCTTTTTGGAAAAAGTTGAGAAGCGAAGAAAATTCTTATAAAGATTTATATTACGCCGAACGAAAAGCGATCTGCAAATATAGATCGGAGGCCTTGCGGCATGTAATTGCCCATTATAAGGAAGAAAAACAGGAACTTCCTACTTCTTTTATAAAATATTCAGAGCGGTCTTATTTATTGCAGAAAGGTTCTGCTTTGGAGTTGATGCAGAAAGAAATAAGTGCATTGGAAAGTGTGCAGAGAGAACTTGTACGGAATATAACGAGAGCAAAGTATGGCTTGAATGAGACTGAAGAGAAATAAAAGAGAATTTTACACACGCTTGATAAGATAATACGGGATAATCCCTTTTTATGCTGGAGGTCTGGACTGAAAAGTTCAGGCCTCTTTATCTTTCCCCTCAAGTATATATAGAAAAGTTTCTTTTCTCCCTATGCAAACTTCCTTTGCATGGGAAGTAAACTTATTAAGGTTATAGGGTAATCTATAAACGCAACTTTTGTTTATAAAATTGCAACTTGCATTTATATAAATGAAACTTCCGTTTTTATAAACGCAACTTGCGTTTATAGATTGGAGTAAGGGGAACCAGGGAAAACGCATGAGTTAAAACGCTTTAATAAAGGTGTTTATCAAATTAGTTAGATACTCGTCACTCCAGCCAGCCTTCTTCCTTTTCCTATTGACAGAAGTCTTCTTGTCTTCATCCTGATAATTCTTCAAAATGGTCAATGCCATTTTAGTTAAAGTGGAAAAGTTTTGTGCCGAATTCATCATTTTTCTTCCATCATCTTCATTAAATGTAACATCCAACTGCCAATGCAATCCATTTTCTACCGCCCAATGCTTTCTCTTATATTTAAGAATAAGCTCTGGATTGTTCACTAATGAAGAGATGAAACAATGTTTCTCATTCTGTATTTCCCCTGTGGCTATATTTATTTTCTCGGTCTTTATTATTCCATAAGTCCTAAGATTCTTCCAATCGCGATAACAGAACCCTAATCTACTGGGTTCAGAGCAGGATATGCAGGTCCTTGTCACCATAAATCCATGACCTTCTGTGGTTTCTTCAGCTCTTTTGATAAAATCATTTTCTCTTCCGGAAATTAGCAAGTACTCCGCATCGTTTTCGATATTTTCCCTTAGTTTTAAATGATTATCTTTCACCTCTAAAAGATAATCGGCTTGTTTCTCTGCTATTTTTTCTACAATCTTCTTTTGGGTGCCAAGTGCATCGATGGTAACTACATCTCCTTGTCGTATATCAATGTCGTCCAGTAATTTGGGTATTGCTACTATTTCATTCTCTTTTATTGAGACCCGTTCCTGCCCTAATGACAGACTCATATCGGAAAGAAAGGCACTGACAATATGAAGTTTGGCTGATGCTGCTTGCTCCTTTGTTATTTTACCCGCTGACTCTTGTACCAGTTTATCAGCATTGATGGCACCACAGATCGTTTTCCCGTCAATAGCTATATGTCTATTCGTATAAAGATCATTACCCTCACCTATTTGAACTTTCGACCAGTCGCAATCTTCTATGGACGGTGAATCACCTCTCATATTACAGGCCCATTCTCTGTAACAACTCTCTAATCTTTCTGTTTTTATGATACAAAAAAATCGGCGTAATGTATCATGTGAGGGGGTAGTTTCTAAATCCGGTATGAATCTCCTAAGAAAATCTTTCTTATAACGGGCGAAGTCTGCTATATCATTCCAACTCTGACAATCACAAAAAACACCCGATAAAGTGACAAGCATTATCAATTTGCCCGAATAAGTGACTTTATTCTTTTCACGTGGGTCTATTGTATCAATAGCTTCAGACATACTAGCCATATGACGTGCCAATTCGTCATTTATTAAAAAATCCTTTGCAATCTTATCCATTACTGTTTATTATTTAGACGTGAAGATAATGAAATATCAGAATGAATACAATATAAATAATCAATATATCAATTGAAGAAGCCCGAAGATTAAAAAGGATGAAAGCAATAGGTGGCATGACCATGTAAAGTTGTGACACGTCTATATGAGGAAAAGTAACTAGGAAGACTTTATTTATTATTAGATATACAAGAGTATTGCCATTAAATAAGTTTTGAGAAGAGAAGGGAACTATTGATTATTAAACAATTAGCACTCATGCGTTTTCCCTGCTTCGTCAAAGATACGATAAAAAATAGAGAAAAGGACGATAAGAAGCCGCCTTCTTCAGGTACGTAGAAATTAATCTTTTTTCCGGAGAAATACTTGCAAACCGGTATCATCCTATAGTACCTTCGCAGTATCAGCGCTGAACAATAAACCGATTTTAATCACTTAAAAATAGAAAAAATAATGAATGCAATAACATTGATATGGAAACAGGTATTGAAGGAACTAAAATTGTTTCAAACGAAGGGGAACAAAGAAGATGCAGGTGAGAAAACGGACAAAGAGCTACAGAAAACGCTAAAATGTCATGAAGACAAATATGCCGTTCCCCTGCCGGACACAGCACTGCCTACTGGAAGAGAAAAAGAGAAAGAGGCAGAACGAAAACAACCGGTCCGATTAACCCAGGAGGTACGTACATTCCTGCAAAAACAGTATGATTTTCGTTACAACCTATTGACGGAAGAAACGGAATATCGTCCTGCCAACAAGCGTGCCGTTCCTTTCGAACCTGTAAGTAAGCGGGAACTGAACACTTTCTGCATGGAAGCACACGACCAGGGCATATCCTGCTGGGATAAAGACTTGAGCCGTTACATTTATTCCACTTGTATTCCTGAATATCATCCTTTCCGGCTTTACATGGAAGAACTGCCCGGCTGGGATGGGACAGACAGACTGGAAGCTTTGGCACGGCGTGTCTCTGACAATCAGCTCTGGATAAAAAGCTTCCATACCTGGATGCTGGGACTCACCGCCCAATGGATGGGCATGACGGGGATACATGCCAACAGTGTAGCCCCCATACTTGTCAGCAGCGAGCAGGGACGACAAAAATCCACATTTTGCAAGGCACTGATACCACCGGCATTGTCACGTTATTACATGGACAACCTGAAACTGTCTGCACAAGGAAAACCGGAAAGATTACTTGCCGAAATGGGACTTCTGAACATGGATGAATTTGACAAGTACGGAACGCAGCAAATGCCATTATTGAAGAATCTGATGCAAATGGCAAACCTGAATATCTGCAAAGCTTATCAAAAGAATTTCCGCAACTTGCCGCGCATCGCTTCTTTCATCGGTACAAGCAACCGCTTTGACTTGCTCACCGATCCCACCGGTAGCCGGCGATTCATCTGTATTGAAGCAGAACATCTGATCGATTGCGAAGGAATCATGCACGATCAGATCTATGCCCAACTGAAAGCTGAACTGCTCTCCGGCATCCGCTATTGGTTCACCAAAGAAGAGGAACGGGAACTGCAACGCCACAATGCCGTTTTTTATCATCCGTGTCCGGCAGAGGAAGTCTTTCATGCCTGCTTCCGGATAGCTAAAGATGATGAAGAGGGAAGCGAACGGCTCTCGGCTTCGGACATATTCAGGAGACTGAAGATGTATAACCCCGCTGCCATGCGTGGAAGTAATCCGGCTACGTTCGCGCAAGTTTTGCTTGCGGCAGGGGTCACCCGCAAACATACCAAATATGGGAACGTGTATTTGGTGAAACCGATGAAAGCGGCATAAAGCTCCAAACAGAGGGAGGGTTCACCCGTAAGAAGCTGGTAAATAGCTATTTACAAAGGGGTGAAAGAGATGAAAGAAGGAATCCATCCAAAATATGGTAAATGCAAAGTAACTTGCGCTTGTGGAAATACTTTTGAAACAGGTTCTGTA
>OGPH01002058.1_pt1 | contig 12557 bp, 13 predicted proteins | sample 1552891 | NCBI WGS metagenome assembly OGPH01 (sample SAMEA2580272, study PRJEB22360) | human gut metagenome | biome: human gut; feature: human-associated habitat; material: faeces | place: Denmark | collected 2008/2010 | reverse complement strand
GCCGATAAGCGAGGGTGTTTGTTTCCTCCCAGAAAAAAAAACACCCCCCCCAGCCGCAAGATCAGCCGTATGGCAAAGCGTGCTAACAAGAACGCTTGATCGCTTTCTGATTGACGAACAAAACCTCTGTACCGGGTTCCCGGCACAGGGGTTTTTGTTTTGCCCGCTTTTCAGGGCACGGCAGCAGGCCGCTCAAAATCGCACAGGGTGGCAAAATCGAACCCCGGTGCCTGCTCCAGAAGCTGCTCCGGCGGCAGGCCGTCGGGCGGCTCGGCCAGCAGCGCCCACGCAGCCCATGCCGTGGGCACCGCCGCCGCAAGGGCCAGCCCCGGCAGCGCCAGTGCCGGGCATGTATGGAACGCACTGCCCGGCGGCAGGGCTGCCACCGCGCACAAGGCCTGTGCAGCCCAAAGCTCCCACAAAAGGGTCGTCCAGCGGTGCTTCATCCGCATCACCTCCTGTTTTGCACAGTTTACCGCAGTGCGGTGGAAAAACAGGGCGAAGGGTGGCGGACAAAGTGACAATGTTCTGGTGTATTTCTTCTTCAGTTCTGGTCGTGACTTTTGCCCACCCAGCTGCACACCACGCCGCACACAAGGCTGGTGGTAACACCGGCCGCAGCGGCGGTCAGCCCGCCGGTGAGGATGCCCACAGCACCTTCTTCCTGCAGCGCGGTGCGCACGCCCTTTGCCAGCAGATGGCCGAAGCCCAGCAGGGGAACCGTGGCCCCGCACCCGGCAAACTCGGCCAGCGGGGCATACCACCCAATGGCCGAAAGCACCACGCCCGCCACCACATATCCAGTCAGGATGCGGGCCGGGGTCAGGCCGGTCAGGTCGATGAGCAGCTGTCCCGCCACGCAGATGGCCCCGCCCACACAGAAAGCCCAGAAATAGTTCATCTTACTTCTCCTTTTCCGGCGCACGCAGCTCCACCAGATGCGCCACCGCCGGGATGGTCTCCTTCTGCAAAAAGGTGGTCTGGCTCATCAGGGCCCCGGTGGCTGTGAACAGCACCCGCTTCTGGCTGCCCCGGCGCAGGCGCGGCAGGATGTGCCCGCACAGTACCGCCGCGCAGCAGCCCGGGCCGGAGCCGCCGCTCTTTACGCTCTGCTCGTTTGCGTCGAACAGGATGCACCCGCAGTCCACATGGTTTTTGATCAGCAAGCCTTCTGCGGCCAGCAGCTCCCGCAGCAGCTGACTGCCAACCTGCCCAAGGTCGCCGGTATAGATGCAGTCGAACTCCTGCGGTTCGGTGCCGGTATCCTTAAAATAGTGCAGCAGGGTGGAAGCCGCTGCCGGGGCCATGGCAGCCCCCATATTGTTGATGTCCTTTACCTGATAATCCTGCACACGGCCAAAGGTGGCAGCGGCAATGCCAACGCCTTCGCCCTGCGGCTGCAAAAGGCAGCATCCGGCAGCGGTGGCAGTCCACTGGGCCGTAGGCGTGCGCACCGCGCCGTAGCTCAGCGGCGTGCGGAACTGCCGCTCTGCCGCGCAGAAGTGGCTGGAAGCCATGGCCAGCAGATTGCGCACAGCACCGCCCTCGCACAGAACAGCACCCAGCGCAAGGCCCTCGGCCATGGTGCTGCAGGCCCCGAACAACCCGGCAAAGGGCACGCCCAGCTCCCGCATGGCATAGCTGGATGCCGTGCACTGGGCCTGCAGATCCCCGGCAAGGGCCAGCTGCACCTTTTCCTGCGGAAGCGCCGCCTTTTGCAGGCACAGCCGCGCGGCGCGCAGCTGCAGGTATTTTTCCGCAGCTTCCCAGTTGGACTGGCCAAAGCGGTTGTCTGCGCTCAGCTCGTCGAACTCTGCCGCCAGCGGGCCTTCGCTCTCTTTTTTGCCGCCCACCGCTGCACCCGCAGCGATCACCGGCAGTGTCTGGAACAGCAGGGTATCCCCGCACCGGACCGTCATAGGCAAAATTTCTCCTTCGTGGAAAATAGATGAAAAACGTTCCATAAAATGTTGTATAATAACATCATGCTGCAATCTTACGGCACACTTGCCCGTGTTTATGACAGCACAGGCACACCCGCCATGCCCAGCACCCACAGCACCGCGCCGTACACCACCGCCGCCAGCGTGCCGTACACGATCACCGGCCCGGCAATGGTGAACATCTTGGCCCCGGTACCCAGCACCCGGCCCTCGGCCTTGAACTCGATGGCCGCGCTGACCACTGCATTGGCAAAGCCTGTGATGGGCACCAGCGACCCGGCCCCGGCCTTTGCGGCCAGCTTCTGGTACCAGCCCAGCGTGGTAAGCACCGCTGAGAGCACGATCAGGCTGCAGCTGGTCAGGGTGCCGGCAAGGTCGGCTTCCACGCCCATGGCAAGATAGCTCTGGCGCAGCACTTCGCCCAGCAGGCAGATGCCGCCGCCCACGCCAAAAGCCCACAGGCAGTCCAGCCCCAAGGGCGAGTGCGGCCCGATGCGCCGCACCCGGCGCGCATATTCCTGTGCTGTCATTTTCATATTGTTTCCCCTCCGGGCATAGCTTGCCCATAGGAAGCAAACTCTATGCACATCCACCGGAAAGAAGGTATTCCAGATGAACCCATCTGTCCATCCTCATCACCGCCGCCATCTGCGGCCCGCCGTGCGGCGCGTGCTCACCGTTACCGTCGTGGCCTGCATTGCCGTGGGCGGGGCCTCGTTCGTGCTGCACAGCCGTTCCGCTGTGCCTGCAGCCTCGGCAACTTCCACGTCCAGCGCCTCGGCAGCATCAGAGGCAGAAAGCAGTCTGCTGACCGCCCGGCAGGCGCAGGCCATTCTGGATGATCCCCGCATGGTGCTGGTGAACCACACGAACAAAATGCCGGACGATCATACCTTTACCACCAAGGCGTGCGGCTCGGCCACCGCTGTGAACAAGACCCTGCAGACCGAAGCCGCCGATGCGTTCCTCGCCATGCAGGCCGCCGCCGCAAAGGACGGCGTGACCATCTGGATGCAGAGCGGCTACCGCAGCGTGGACTACCAGAAGAACCTCTACGACAAAAAGACCCAGTATTTCCGCAATAAGGGCCTGAGCGAAGCCGAAGCGAAAAAGCAGGCGGCAAATATCGTGAACCCGCCGGGCTACTCGGAGCACAACTGCGGCCTTGCTGCCGACCTGAACAGCCCGGAGCACACCGACCTGACCGAGGGCTTTGAAAACACCGAGGCCTTCCGCTGGCTGAGCGCCCATGCCGTGGAATACGGCTTCATCCTGCGGTACCCCAAAAACGCAGAAGCCGTTACCAAGATCACCTACGAGCCGTGGCACTGGCGCTATGTGGGGCCGGAAAATGCGGCCCTGATCCAGCAGAGCGGCCTGTGCTTTGAGGATGCCGTTGCCGTGCTGCAGAAGCTTGCTGCAGGGGAGAAGATCACCGGTTAAAAATCCGTAAAACCGAGGGGCTTTTCGTTGCATTTTGCACACAGTTATGGTAAGATAACAATAGTCTGCCCTGATGCAGGACCGCTTTGGGCAGCTGCAAAAATGTTTTGAACAAAAGAAGGAATATTTTATGATAAATCGCACAAAAATCTTTACAATTGCTCTCACCGGCGCGCTGGCTGCTGTCGCTCTTACCGGCTGCGGCGGTTCCGCCAGCTCTTCGGCCGCTCCCTCCTCCGTTTCCACCGCTGCTGCGGAATCTCCCGCTTCCAGCGCCGCCGCATCCGCTGTTGTGGACAATGCTGCCGAGAACGGCTCTGATGCACTGGACGGTGTTTTCAATGCTCTGCTGGAAGCCGACCCCATCTCCAACCAGTTCGAGATCGCAGCCATGAACATAGAGTACGATTTCGGCCTGAAGGCTGAGGACGTGGTGAGCTACAAGGGCGTGAAGAGCAACGACAACGGCGATGCCGGTCTGGTGCTGGTGCTCGAAGCTGCCGACGGCAAGGCCGAGGACGTAGCCAATCAGCTGGCTTCCTACCAGCAGGATCAGGTGGCCTTCTACGGCAACTACGCCGAGTTTGCTCAGGCGCAGGATAACGTGGAGAACGCTGTCATCGCCTTCAAGGGCAACACCATTGTCATGGTGATCGCATCCAACGAGTGCACTGCCGATCTGGACAGCGCCGTGGACAGCGCACTGGCAGACTGAATCTGGATCCACCCAAGGCCGGTGCCATTTGCGGCATCGGCTTTTTTCGGCTAAAAGGAGGCTGACGCTTTGGTTTTCAGCACCATCATCTTTCTGTTCCGGTTTCTGCCCATCACGCTGGCGCTGTATTACCTTGCGCCCGCAAAGCTCAAGAACACCGTTCTGTTCCTCTGCAGTCTGGTGTTCTACTGCTGGGGCGAGGTACGGTTTTTCCCGGTCATGGTGGTCCTCATCCTCATCAACTACATCAGCGGCCTGAGCATCGAGCACTTCGACCAAAAGCCGGCCCTGCGCAGGACATTTCTGCTGGTGGCCCTCATTGGCAGCCTTGGGATGCTGTTCTACTTCAAATACGCAAACTTTGTGCTGCGCAGCGCAAACGCCCTGCTGGGCACCGCCTTTGCCGAGATCCAGGGCATTGGCACTCTGCCGCTGGGCATCAGCTTTTACACCTTCCAGACCCTTTCCTACTCCATCGATGTTTACCGCCGGGATGTAAAGGCAGAGCGTAATATCATCGACTTTGGTGCCTATGTGGTCATGTTCCCTCAGCTGATCGCCGGCCCCATCGTGAAATACCGCGATGTCTCCAACCAGCTGCACGTATACCGGCACCGCTACAGCCTGCAGCAGCTCGAAGAGGGCATGACCCTGTTCACCTTTGGCCTTGCCAAAAAGGTGCTGCTGGCGGATGCCATCGGTGCTTTGTGGACAGACATCATCGGCGTTGCGGACAGCCCTTCCACCACCTTTGTGGGCCTTGCCAATGCATCCACCCCGCTGGTGTGGCTGGGCATCATCGCCTACAGCCTGCAGCTCTACTTTGACTTTTCCGGCTACTCCATGATGGGCATTGGCATGGGCAAGATGCTGGGCTTCGACTTCCCCGCAAACTTCAACTACCCTTATATCTCCGCATCCATCACCGAGTTCTGGCGGCGCTGGCACATGACCCTTTCCGGCTGGTTCCGGGAGTATGTGTATATCCCTCTCGGCGGCAACCGCAAGGGCCTGAAGCGCCAGATCTTCAACCTGTTCGTGGTGGAGCTGCTCACCGGCATCTGGCACGGCGCGAACTGGAACTTTATCTGCTGGGGCCTGTACTACTTTGTGCTGCTGGCTGTAGAAAAGCTGTTCCTGCTGCCCCACCTGCAAAAGGGCAGAGTGTGGCCCCACATCTACACCCTGTTCCTCGTGGTGGTGGGCTGGGCCATGTTCGTGGGCAACGATACGGGCGTAAGCTTCGGTCTGCTGTTCCACAAGCTGTTCGTTCCTTCCGGCGGCGTATCTCCGCTGTATTTCCTGCGCAACTACGGTGTGCTGCTGGTGGTCAGCATCCTCTGCTGCACCCCGCTCATTGAAAAGATTTGGAACCTGCTCAAAAAGAATGCCGTCACCCGCTGTGCCGCCATTCTGGCGCTGCTGGTGGTCTCCACCGCCTATGTGGTGGGCAGCACCAACAGCCCGTTCCTCTATTTCAACTTTTAAGGAGGCGTGAAGATGGACAAGCATTCCAAAAAATCTTCCTCGCTCCTGCACTACCCGGTGCTGGTGGTGTTCAGCCTGTTCTTTATTGGTCTGTTCGCACTGGACCTTATTACACCGGACCGCGCCTACAGCGAGATGGAAAACACCACCCTTTCCCAGCGCCCGGCGCTGACCCAGCTTTCCGCCAAGGGGCTGAACAGCTACTTTACCGCCTACACAAAGTACGTGAAGGATCAGGTGTTCGGCCGCGATGAGTGGATCAGCCTGCAGAGCGTGGTGGAGACCACCCTGCTGCAGAAGGAGCAGAACGGCGGCATCCTGCTGGGCAAAGAGCACATGATGTTCCCCCGCACCTTCAGCCTGCTGGACAGCGAGAACCGCACCCTGCCCAAGAACACCGCCGCTGTGGAAGCACTGTGCCAGCGCCACCCGGGTAAGGTGGATGTACTGCTGGCCCCGGCAGCATCGGTGATTTACCCGGAAAACGTGCCTGCAAACGCGCCGTTGCTGGACGAGGATGCCTATCTCGACCAGCTTTCCGCTGCCGTACAGGCCGCCGGAGGACGCTTTGTGGATGTGCGGCAGACCCTTGCCGAACACAAGGACGAATATATCTACTACCGCACCGACCATCACTGGACGAGCCTTGGCGCATACTACGCCTACCAGCAGCTGTGCGGTGCGCTGGGCCTGACCCCCTTCGACCCCGCCGCGCACACGGCTCTGACCGCCGAAAATTTCTACGGCACCCACTACTCCAAGGCCCGCACATGGAATGCCGTGCCGGATACTATCACCTACTACGACCTGCCGAACAGCCTGACCATCTATAATGTCACCGCTGCAGGCCAGCCCGCAGACGGCCAGACCACCGGCCTGTACGACACGGACAAGCTGAACGTGTACGATAAGTACGCCATGTTCCTGCATGGCAACAACGGCCTGAGCCGCATTGAGGGCGACGGTACCGGGCGCATTCTGGTCATCAAGGACAGCTACGCCAACTGCTTTGCACCGTATCTGACGGCAAACTACGCCCAGATCGATGTGGTGGACTTCCGCAACTACAACTACGGTCTGGATCAGCTGATCGCGGATAACGATTATGACCAGATCCTGGTGCTGTACAGCTTTGACAGCTTCAAGAGCGACCCGTACCTCTACCGTGCCGGTGTGGCCGGGTAAACATGGCAGCGCCTTTTCCGCAAAGGAAAGGGCGCTGTTGTTTTATGTCAAATTATTGCAGTCTTTTTTCACAAATTTTTCTAGTTCTTTTCGGAAGTCTCTCCAGTTTTTGCGCACTCTGCCCATTCACCCCTTGCAAAAAATCAACGGGTGTTGTACAATGGCGATATAGAGCAGTTGCTCTTCATCGATGGTTCGATCTGGTGTGAACAGTGCATAGAATGTGCTGATACGATCTTTGATTCAAAGGAGTGTTATTATGGAAAACAAGATCATGATGCCTGCTTCCTACAACGTTCTTTCCTGCGAAGAGATGACCTACACCGAGGGCGGTGCTACCTTTACGGAAGCTCTGCTGAACTGGATTCCGCCCATTGGCTGGTACATGGGTGTTACCGCCATGCGCAACTACCGCAAGAGCCACCCCAACGACTGGCTGGATACCGGTCTGGATGCTCTGAGCCGCGATATGGATTCCAGTGCGCAGAACATGCTGCGTGATCTGGGACGCATCGTCTGGGTCACCGCGACCAGCGCTACCGGCGTTGGTTTTCTGGTCAATGCTGCCATCGTCCTGCTCTGACCCTGCTCATAAGATCCGTCCGGAGAGACCAAAGACCCCTTTACCCGCGGCCTTTTCCGCCAGAGAGGGCCGCGGGCTTTTCATCAAGCAGAAATAAGAAATCGGCTGCCTGAGCACTGTATACCGTCTGAACGGTCTTTTGCCTGCAGAGAACAGCACTGCTTTCCTTTTCCTGCAAGCAACTACTCGCGTCATGCGGCGGCGCGCCCTGCTTTATGAGAACGATCTCCAAGCGCATATCCCGGTTTATTTTTGGGTTTTAAACAGTGCGATCTTGCACTGTCTGGATAGCTTTGATTCAAAGGAGTGTTATTATGGAAAACAAAATCATGATGCCTGCTTCCTACAACGTTCTGTCCTGCGAAGAAATGACCTACACCGAAGGCGGTGCTACCGTCGGTCAGGCTGTCGCTGCATGGCTGTGGCCCGGCTACGCTACGGTTATCGGCATCAACACCTGCCGTGAAGCACGCAAGAAGGATCACGACAACTGGGTATCCAACGTCTGGAGCGATATCAAAGCCGACTGCAAGGGCAATGTGACCAACACCTTCTACCATGCCGGCATGATCTTCTGGAATGCTGCATCGACCATCAGCAGCTTTGGCCTTTCTGCCGTTATGTCTCTGGGCATCATCTACTTCTAATTTTCAGGAGTACACCAAAGGGCTTTTTGCGGCGGCTCTTCAACGGAAGAGCCGCCGCTTTTTTATCAAACCTAAAAAAGGAGTTTTGCTTTATGACGAACGCCATTACTTATCCTGCTGCATACAATGTTTTGTCCTGCGAAGAAATGACCTACACCGAGGGCGGCGTAGGTGTTGTGGAAGCCGCCATGGCATGGTTCCCGCTGTACGGCTGGTACAAGGCTGTTTCTGCCCTCCACGATTACCGCAAGGCAAATATCAACTCCAACTGGGTGGAAAACGGCATGAACGCTCTGGTTGCCCATGCTGAAAAAAGCCCCACGAACACCATCCATGACATCGGCTGCAGCTTCTGGTTCATTGGTTCCTGCGCAACCATCATCGGCCTTGTGCCCAACGCCCTGTTGATCTTCGGCAACTAAGTCCCGGTCTCTGTTCTGAAAAAGCAAAAGCGGCGGCACCTCCCGTTTGGGAAGTGCCGTCGCTTTTTATGTTATGCGGTTTTCAGTCTCAGTTGTTGAACATGTCCTTCAGCTTTTTGAAGAAGCCCTTGCGCTTTTCGTAGTTTTCTTCTTTCAGGGTGCCCTCGAACTTCTTCAGGGCCTCCCGCTGGGTCTTGTTCAGCTTCTTGGGGATCTCCACCTCGCACTTGACGTACATATCACCGCGGCCACGGCCATTCAGGTACTGGATGCCCTTGCCGCGCAGGCGGAAGGTGGTGCCGCTCTGGGTGCCCTCGGGCACGGTGTACTCCACCTTGCCGTCAATGGAGGGCACCTGCACGGTGTCGCCCAGCACGGCCTGACTGTAAGTGATGGGCACGGTGACCCACACATCGTAGCCGTCGCGCTGGAACACCTCGCTGGGACGCACCGTGACCATGACGATCACATCACCGGAGGGACCGCCGTTTGCACCGGCATCACCCATGCCGCGCAGTGCAAAGCTCTGGTCGTCGTCGATGCCCATGGGGATGGACACCTCCAGCGTCTTTTTAGCAGCCACCTTGCCGCTGCCATGGCAGACCTTGCAGGGATTCTTGACCAGCTTGCCCTTGCCGCCACAGCGGGAGCAGGGCTGCTGGGTCTGCATCACGCCAAAGGGGGTGCGCTGCTGACGGATCACGAAGCCGCGGCCGCCGCAGTCCGGGCAGGTCTTCCCGGCCGCTCGCAGCTCGTCTATGTAGGCCTCGGCGCGCATGACGTACATGTTGGTCTTGCGCATCTTCCCGCATTTGCCGCAGTAGACGAGGTAGTTCGCATAACTGTCGAACACCCCGCGCTTCCGGTCGGCAAGTTCCTGTTCGGTCAGGGGGCGGGGCTTTATGTTGTCGTTTACTATCATGGCCCGCCTCCCCTATATGACGTGCTCGCGCTTCTGGCGGTCATAGTGCTTGTTCAGGAACGGCAGCACCACGCCGCGGACGAGCTTCATGTCAAGGTTCAGCATGTACACCGTGAAAAGCAGCGCCAGGACCGCGGCAAGGGCGGCGCTTATCTTCCAAAACAGCTTCATTCCATTTCCCTCCTTACCAGCCCTCGGAGTCGTCAAAATCGACGAGCGAGGGGTCCACCGGCTCCTCGTGGAGCACCGTGGTCATGTAGTCGTTCACGACCTTGCGGGCCTCGGCCGTCGGCACCGTGCGGCAGTCCATCAGCGCGTGCGGCATCCACATGATGTGGAACTCCGGATGCTTGCGGAACTCCTCCTCCAACAGGCCCTGGCAGCCGGCCATGCCCTTGCAGCCGATGTCGTCGTACATGACTATCATGTCGCAGTTGAACTTCGCCGCCGTCTCGAACATCATCAGGATGTGCCGGTTGCCGCCCACCGTGTGCGTGCGCATGGGCGAGCGGGCGTAGAGGTCGGCAATGTCGCTCATCATCTCGTCCCTGTCCTCGGTGTCCACGATGTTGTGGCCCGTGAGCGAGTCCATGTTGATGACGGTCAGGATGCCCCAGCACTGGTAGAGCCAGCTGGTGGCGCTGTCGTAGTAGGTCGAGCCGCAGCTCCAGGCCAGGGCCCGGTGCCTGTACTTGAAGGGCCGGATGTCCTTCTTAAGGCACTTCTCGAAGTACTTCCAGATGACCTTCGCCTCGCGCTCGAAGTGCTTATTCGCGCCCTGCTGGTACATGTAGATGCGCCAGAAGGCCTGGGCCATGCTGTTCATGGCGATGTTGTCGCATTTCGCGTAGACGTCCCACTTGTTCGTCTCGTGGATGTTCAGCTCGTTGAAGCGGCGTATGCCGTCGGCAAAGGCGTCCCAGTCGAACTTCTGCCCGAACTGCCCCTCCAGGAACTCGATGGCGGAGTAGATCTCGTGGACGCCCAGCTCCTTCGTCGTCGGGTCGTCGTACATGAGGGGCGTGACGAAGGCGTGGACGGCCTTTTTCCCGTCGCCGGAGAGGCGGCGGTACATGGCGGCGTTGTCCATCATGTTCGCGTCGCAGGGGTTGTTCGTGGCGAGGTAGCAGTTGCCGATGTCCGGGTACTCGTCCTCCACCGCGACGCCCACTTCGACCAGGGGCAGGGTACACATGTCCGGCGGGATGCCCGTCGAGACGGCCTGGTCGATGTAATAGCAGCCGTAGTGCTTGTTCATGATGGGTATCATGAAGGCCGGGTGCTGCTGGATGTTGATGGCCTCGTAGCCCGGGAAGCCGAACATGATGTGCTTCGGCAGGGTGTAGTCGAAGCCTATGGTGCGCTCGGTCCACTTCGTCTCGCCGAAGTGGCGGTCGGCGCGGATGAGCTTCCAGATGGTGTCGATGGAGTCCGAGACCATAGCGTTTATGGCGTGGTGGTCCGCGCGCAGGGGTATGCCGCGGTCGCCCGAGGTCCAGCGGTCCACCATGGCGGGCGTGCAGAGATAGCCTGAGAGCCAGCGGTAGCGCCAGAAGGCCCGGGCCATCCTCACGGGGTCGCGCAGGATGAGGCCCGACATCTTGCCCCAGGTGCCCAGCCACCAGGCGAAGTCGTAGGCCGTGTCCACAAAGCCGCGCCACTCGCGGCGGTTCATGATGTTCGTCTTTTCAATGTAGCTGTCGCCCATGAAGGCGCACAGGGGCTCGCCTTTGGCGAAGTTTTTGAAGCTGCCCCATTTTTCCTTAAAGCTGTGCTTCGCCTTTGCCATCACGCGCCCTCCTTCTGCTCCGCGGCCTGGATGCGCTTTATCTCAAGCGACTCCACAAAGGCCTGGAAGCGCGTCCTCAGCTGGCCCGAGGCCGCGCAGGTGTAGTCTCGCTCTATCTGGCAGACCGGCAGCGTGCCGGGCAGGGCGAAGCCCTCCGTCAGCCAGGCGGCGTCCTGCGCGCGCTCATAGCCCCAGTATTCGCAGAACTTCATGCTCTCGATGATGACGCCCTCCGCGCCGTATTCCAGGGCCTTTTCGTAGATGTACTGCTTGCGGGCCTTGAGGTTCTTCGGACCCATGGCGCGGGGACAGTGGTTGTTGTAGAGGTAGTGCCTGGCGATGGCGTCGAGCGCCGACTCGCCCTCGCGCAGCTCGATCTCCTCCCGCCCGGGCATGGCGCCGAAGCAGTAGCGGTCCGCCACGACCATGGCCCCGGACATCTCCAGCATCTTCGTGAACTCCGGGTCGTCTATCTCCGCGCCGGTGACCATGACCCGCGCGCGGAACCAGGGCTTCGGCTCCGGCTCGCGCGTTTTGAGCTCCTCCAGTGTCTCGCGCAGGAGGGGCAGGACGAGGTACTTCGGGCAGGTCAGGCTCGCGAGCTGCATGACGTGGAACTCGTAGCCCGTGATGACGGGGTTTTCCGCCTTGCGCAGCGCGCCCATCTCCGTTATGATGCGGCACAGCTCGTTGTGCTCCGCGATGGCGGCGCGCAGGCGTTCCTCCGAGAAGTCCACGCCGTAGGTCTCGCGCAGGGGTTCGAGGATCTTCTTCTCCATCTGGCGGCGGTAGTAGCCGACGTGCCACTCGCTGCGGTTTATCGGCATGTCGATGCAGGCGACGAAGAACTTCTCCTTCGGGATGAGGCCGCAGTATTCAAAGTACTGCTCCATGCGGTTCATGGTGCAGCAGCACTCCTGGCCGATGAGCGCGTCCAGGAAGTTGTAGCCGCCCTCGAAGGCGCGCTCCAGTATGCTCTTGGAATAGGGACATGAGCGGTTGGTCATGTAGTAGGTGGCCATGTCGGGGCTGGTGCAGCCGGGCGCGCGCAGCCGCACGCCGAAGCAGCCCTCCACGTCCAGCAGCACCTCGGGTATGTAGGAGCAGTTGTACGCCAGCGCCAGCCGCCCCTCCGAACAGGCCCGCTTCACGAGCTCGTTGTTCGCCGCGCGCAGCAGCTCCTCAAAGCGGATAAGGTGCTTCAGGTCTCTCAATGTGTGTACCCCCCTCTGCTTCATTGTCAATTTGCCGTATATTTGCCTCTTTCATTATAAGGCTTTTGTAAATAATCGTCAACTATATTGTCAAATTTATGGCGTTTTCCAACGTCCGGGCGCTGAAGTGTCCGGGGCTGTGCAATTTGCGGAGGGCAAAATCAAACTCGTGGTTGAATAACGCGCAGAATTTGTTTATAATGATT
>OGPH01002057.1_pt1 | contig 12574 bp, 10 predicted proteins | sample 1552891 | NCBI WGS metagenome assembly OGPH01 (sample SAMEA2580272, study PRJEB22360) | human gut metagenome | biome: human gut; feature: human-associated habitat; material: faeces | place: Denmark | collected 2008/2010 | reverse complement strand
CGACGTAGCCATATCTCACTAAGATACAACGCTTCGCTTATGTATCCCGTTCGCCCTTGCAGGGGGCTTTTTTACCGTCGGTTTACGGAAGGTTTCCGTCCTCTTTCCGAACAAACGGTTCCGCCTTTTCGATCGCGCGATTCTTTTGCGGCGGTCTTTTAATCTTTCTCGGTCTGCCGCCTTTCGCGCCGTTTTCCATGCGCTGTTTGCTTTCGTCCAACTTGCGTTTGCAGATCGAAAAATACTTGTACGCATCGGTTTCCGCTTTTTCGGGTTCTTTGCTTTCAAAGATATAGGCGCAGAGCATTTTGACAAACGCGCCGCCTTCTTCGTCGCTTAAATACGAAAAAGCCTTTTGATAAAAGGTCAGAAACGGAAAGCGTCTGTACCGCTTGTCCAATCCGCAGCTCTTGCCCGTAGATTTTCGGTATGATTCAAGATCGTCCGCAATGCTTTCCCAGTACAGTTCAAATTCGGGGGTATCTTTCCCGTCGGTTTCCGTTTGCTTTCCTTCCAAACAATTACAGATTTTGCGGAAAAATTTGCCCGCCTGTTCGTCGCTCAATGCTTGAAGCGGCGTGTAATAAATGTCGTAAAAAGTAAATGGTTTCATAATTTCCTCCTTGTATTTTTGTTGCGGTTATTTTACGGCTTTCCGCAAAAGCCTTCGCTCAATCATAGGCGTTCTCCTTTCGCGCATACAAAAAAGCCCGCAGACCTTTCTGCGAGCTTTGCGCGTTTTTGGTTTTGGGATGTCCTCCCATATAAAAGCAACGGGAACACCTATTTTATGCAAACTTTCAAAAATTTCTTGAAAAAATTTTTATATATGACAATATCTGTCCAGTATTATATCTTATAATATCAGTATGGATATGACTGCATTTTGGTTAAATCATAAGAAAAAGCAAGCGGGAGAGGGAAGATACTATTATTTTTATCCCTATACCCGATGCGAGATCGACGATACGCCGACGATTATCATTGACGGAAAGCAGTATGTCCGCATTGAGGTTTCCGAAGCGGAGTTCAAGGCTTTACGAAAACGGGACATTAAAGAGTATAACAGCGATCGTCGCGCACACAACAAGAAATGGACGGCAGAAATTCCGAGATTGGAAAACGAAGACGGGGAAGAGATCGATTTTTGGACAGATCGCGCGGAGGACAAAAGAACGCACTATATTGACGATGATATCTGTGAGGAGATGGATCGCAAGGAGGCAGAAAAAGCGCTTCCTCCCCTCGAACGGTATATTTACCGTGCGGATAGAGAAGGCTTTACGCAGAGCGAGATCGCAAGAGAATTGGGCATCGATCAATCGACGGTTTCCCGTAAGCTGGACAGGCTGTATGATCGGATGAATGTCGTTCGGCTGTATGACGGCGAACGGACGAAAAAAGAACTTGCGTTCGAGGTCGGTTGGGAAAGTTTCCTTCGGAACCGCTTTATGAAAAACGACGCGGATCTGTGGGCGGTCACATTTCAGATTTTGGTCGGAGAAAAATTTTTGTCAACGCTTCACAAGTGGTATTATTCTCCTCGGGAGCTTTTGCGTTACAGCATTCGCTTTCTGATGATCGGCGGCAAAGAGACGAGAGAAGAGCTGCTCGCGCAGGTCTCCGATCCTGCCAAAGAGTTTTTTGATCAGCGATTCAAAGACGAACCGAAAGGAATGCAAATGCTTTGTCTGCGTGTGATCCTCGAACTGGAACGGCGAGTGATGGCGATGCCTGAGCCCACCGGGAACGTCTTTCACGGGATGGAACGCGCCATCGAAAAACTTGCCCATCGCCGCAAGATGACGTACGACTTTTATTTGGACGAGATATTAAGCCGCAAATACAGTCTGCACCGCATTCGTTGGGATCTTTCCTATGCACAACGCATCGCCGCCAAGACAAGAAAAAAAGAAATACGTACCACCATGCAACAGGTGATCGCTTCTCTTGAACGGGATCAGAAAAGGTTGCAGAGAAAATTGAAAACCATCTTGGAAGCGCATTGGGCAAGCTTACCGAAAAAAACTCCTCCGTCCAGTTAAAGCTTACTTACGGTAAAGATTAACGATGCGCAACCCTTTCTTTTGGGCGTATCGCATGGCTGTCTTTGCACCGCTCTAATAGGCGCTCTCATCGACATAACAGATAAGCGTGTTGCATTCATCGATCATTTTTTTGTTTGCTCAAGGTGATGCGACGCTTGTAATGTACCTCTTCAATTTCATATAAAACAGTCGCAACGTCATCGTATCTTTGTCCAAAATTATCGGTATTCACCGCACATAAACTTGTTATTACGACTTCAATGACCAGCTCCGGGTATTGTTTTCGTAAAGTACGACAAGCGGACAGAGCAAGACGATCAAATTCTCCGTGCGAACCGACGATAAAATGAGTACATCCCGATTGAATTTGCTTCTCTATGGTTAAATTCAATTCCTCTGCAAGATTATTTTGAAGAATCCGCCTGTGACCGATAAAAGCCGTTTTGCGCATAATAAAGCTCCTTTTTTTCCATTATAGCACAAAAACAGAGATATAACTCTCATATTTTGCATAAGTAATTGCTAAAATATAAGAGATATATCTTTGGTGCGGTCAAATGAAATTAGAAGAAGCGATCACAAAGCGCATATACGATCTATGCGAAGAGCGAAAAATTTCGCCAAATAAACTTGCAAGCATGGCGGGACTTCCGTCCGCAACGTTGCGATGTATTTTTTACGGGCGCAGTAAAAACCCCGGTACGCGCACATTGCTGGACATATGTCAGGCGCTGGAGATCACACTGTACGACTTTTTCAATGATCCTCTTTTCCAAACGCAGGAGTTAGAGGGAAGCTATTAAAAATACAAGCGGAGCCAAACGGCTCCGCTTTATTTTTGCGAAAATAATACAGGGAAACAGCCAAGAAAACATATAAGAACTTACTATTTTTACTGAAATATTGCATTTATGACCAAAGTCTGATATAATGAAAACAACGCAAATATTTTGATATAGGAGAAATGAATTGTGTTAAAAGAAGGGATGCAAGCACCTAAATTCACCCTCGCAGATAAAGACGGAAAACAGGTTTCTCTTTCCGATTTTTTAGGTCAAAAAGTAGTTCTCTACTTTTACCCCAAAGACAATACGCCAGGATGTACGCGTCAGGCGTGTGCTTTTGCGACAGCATACAGTGAATTTGAAAAGAAAAACGCGGTCGTCATAGGCATTAGCAAAGACAGCGTTTCTTCTCATTTCAAATTTGCAGAAAAGTATAGCCTTCCTTTTGTCTTGCTGTCCGATCCCGAATTGCAGGCGATCGAGGCATACGGTGTCTGGCAGGAAAAGAAATTGTATGGAAAGACAAGTATGGGCGTTGTCCGCACAACTTTCCTCATCGATGAACAGGGAAAAATCATCAAAATCATGCCCAAAGTCAAGCCAGATACAAATGCTGCCGATGTCCTGACATTGATTTAACATAGATGTTTAGACAGAGGGAATTTAATTATGATACCTTTCATTGTCATCGGAATTGTATTAGCGATCGGATTTGCTGTTTTAGCAGCTTACTTGCAAGCCCATTCTGTTCGCGGAAAGAGAGGAGAAAAACGAGTCCGAACAGTCCTCGGCGAAACGCAAGAAGGCTTACGCTATGTATTCAATGATTATAAAATTGTAGATGAAGGCATGTCCTGCCAAATCGATCACATCCTAATCAACCCAAACGGTGTATTTGTTATAGAAACGAAAAATTATTCCGGTGACATATACGGCACGGACGAACAGCGAGAATGGACACAGGTTCTTGCCTACGGGAAAGTCAAAAATAAAATTTATAATCCCGTAAAACAAAACAATACACATTTATATCGGCTGAGAAAAATTCTCCCCAAAGATTTTCCTCTTGTTTCCGTTGTCGTGTTTGTACAGAATAACACACAACATATCAATTCTAAAATAGCTATTCCCTTATACAGTCTTTACGATAAAATTGAAACAAATAGCGGAATTATTTTATCTTCAGAGCAAATGCAAGAAGCTGCAAAACTATTACACGACGCGCAAGCAACTGAAATGACCAATGCGGAGCACATAGAAAACATCCACGTGATGCGCGATAAAATCGCTCACAATATTTGTCCTCGTTGCGGAGGAAAGCTCGTTCTCCGTCAAGGAAAATACGGACAATTTTATGGGTGTGAAAATTATCCCAAATGTAAATTCATTAAAAAATAAATTTAAAACAGATTTTACCGAAAAATTGTGGTTATTAAAGTAGCATTTTAGAAAGGAGTATTTCATGGGATATAAAAAATGTCCGGCGTGTGATATAAACTGGATTTTAGATGATGCAGAGGTTTGTGAAGTTTGTCGAGGGAAAAATGGACAATCGAATCAAAATTATTTTTCAAAACTGAAAGTGAAGCATCAATGCCGAAATATATTTTGGGTATTTCAAGGGAAGGAGTTTTTAAAAGAACTTAGTCAAGGTTATCTTTTGGCACCTTGTAAGGATGCAGGAGGGAAAGTTCCGTCTCATTGGGCAATGCTCAATAACGTGAATAAGGGAGATATCATATTCCATGGCGTCGCGCAAGGGATTATTGCTGTTGGTATTGCTACTTCTGTATGCTTTGAGACTCAAATTAAAACTGAAAATAGACCTGGATACCAAGTAAACTGTAAATCGTTTACCATTAAAAATCCGTTAATAACGAAAAATTATAAAAAGGATATTCTTTCGACTTGTTCAAACTACAAGTATCAACCATTTGATAAAAATGGTAATGGTCGACAGGGTTATTTGTTTGATTTGAATGATCGGTTAGCTGGTATTTTTGCTCGTGATATTTGTAAGAAAAATCCTGAATTATTAAATCAAATACCCGAAATTTCTGAATTATTAACATTATAATTACTGACTTATTTTTAAATTTTACTTTTGAGGGCGCGTATCATGTTAAAACAAGGCCTTTACGAACAACTCATCAATCGGATGATCGGTGCGGAGATCAAAGACGCCGAAGAGCGGGGAATGTATGTAGACGCGGCACCTGTCGATACGGGCGAAGCGTCGAAACTTCTTTCACAATATCTTGCCGAGGTCATTGAAAAGGGGCTGGACAACGTCAGAGACAACGGCGGAAGCCTTGCCGATCAGATAGCGCTTGTCAATAAACTTGTGGACGCGGTCAAAACAGAGACCTGCGAAGATTCGTTTGGTGAGTTATCCGTAGAAGAGCAAGCAAAGCAACTGTTGGCTCTCTTCGACAAAAAAGATAGTATTTTAGCCGTCAATGAAAAAGCGCAAATTGTGCGCCCTGTCACCTCTCTTGCACACAGTTCATTGTTTACGGGGGCTGTGCGTGAGCCACAACTTGGAAGCGAACTCAAAAAAGAAATAGCTTCGTGTGACCGCATTGATATGCTTGTTTCTTTTATAAAGTGGAGCGGATTAAGACAGATTATTGAAGATTTAAAACTATTTGTACAGCGAGGTGGTACACTTCGAATTATTACCACTTCGTATATGGGGGCGACAGATTTAAAGGCCATTGAAGAGCTTGATAAATTGCCAAACACAACTATTAAGGTTAGTTACGATACCAAGCGTACGCGACTGCACGCCAAAACGTATGTATTTTACCGCAATACGGGATTTACGACGGCGTATATCGGCTCGTCCAACCTCTCCAATGCAGCAATGACTTCTGGGTTGGAATGGAACTTAAAAATCACCCAAAAAGATCAGCCCGAAACGCTTCAAAAAATTGCTGCAACCTTTGAGAGTTACTGGAATTTGCGGAATTTTGAAGCGTATGATTTTGCGCAAAAAGAACGACTGGCGCATGCTCTCAAAGCAGAAAAATACTTTCAGGGTACAAATGCGGCGTATACATTTGATATCTTGCCTTATTCTTACCAGCAGGAAATTTTGGACAAGTTAGAGGCAGAGCGAAGGGTGCGCGGGAATTTCCGCAATCTTGTCGTGGCTGCTACAGGTACGGGCAAGACAGTCATCTCCGCCTTCGACTACAAGCGATTTTGCAAAGAAAACCCGAAAAGTCCCTGTCGACTGTTGTTTGTTGCGCACCGCGAAGAGATCTTAAAGCAGAGCTTGCATACTTTTCGAGGTGTACTGAAAGATGCAAACTTTGGTGAGATGTTTGTAGGGAATTATAGACCTGAAAGCATTGAGCATTTATTCATTTCTATTCAGACGTTTAATTCGCAGGATTTTACAGAAAAAACGAGTTCTGATTTTTACGATTATATCATAGTCGACGAATTTCATCATGCTGCTGCGCCGACATATCAGAAACTTCTGACATATTATAAACCTAAAATTTTATTGGGACTCACCGCGACGCCGGAACGTATGGATGGGAAGAATATTTTACAGTATTTTGGTAACCGTATCGCGGCGGAAATTCGTTTGCCGGAAGCGATTGATCGCAAACTTTTATCGCCGTTTCAGTATTTTGGAGTAACGGATATTGTAGATTTGAAATTGCTGATGACCAAAAACTTTTATTGTTAGATTTGAAAGATTTAAAGTGGAGCCGCGGCGGTTATGATAAAGGGGATTTGGAACGAGTATATACTTTCAGCGGCATTGTTGCCGAGCGCCGTGCAGATATGATTATTGACGCGATACGGCGCTATATTACGGATATTGACGAAGTTAAAGGGCTTGGCTTTTGTGTTTCTGTCGAACATGCAAGATTTATGGCAAGATATTTTAATGAACATAATATTCCATCCATTTCTTTGGATGGAAGTTCGCCTGATGAGGAAAGAAATACTGCCAAGCAACGACTTGTAAAGGGTGAAATTTGCTTTATCTTTGTAGTTGATCTATATAACGAGGGGGTAGATATTCCCGAGGTAAACACCGTGTTGTTTCTTCGTCCTACGGAATCGTTGACGGTCTTTTTGCAACAGTTTGGTCGTGGATTGCGGCTTGCTGAAGGAAAAGAATGCCTTACGGTTTTAGATTTTATTGGGCAGGCAAACAAGCGTTATAATTTTGAAGATAAGTTCGCCGCGCTTTTATCTGATTCTTCTCGCGGAGTCTTGCGGGAGATGAAAGAAGGGTTTGTCTCTGTACCGAAAGGCTGCTATATTCTTCTTGAAAAGAAGGCAAAACAGTACATTTATGATAATATCCGTGCATCCTTTGGGGCACGAGCAGGACTTGTTTCTCGTATTGCCAATTTTACAGAGGATACAGGAAAAGAGCTGACACTCTCCAACTTCTTGGAACATTATCACATGGATGTTCGAGCATTGTATGCGTGTGATAGTTTTTCTCGGCTATGCGTGCAAGCGGGTGTTCGAGAGAATTTTACAGAGTCAATAGAAGAGACCATGCGCAAGGCATTTTCGCGGTTTGCGACCGTCAATTCTCGCAGGCTACTTGCCTTTTGGATGGAAATGTTGACACAGTCGCGTTGGAACTTGACTGAGGAAGAAAAACGCATGTTGCAGATGTTTCAGTTTACTGTTTGGCAAAAGACTTTTGAAGACTGCGGTTTTACAAGCCTTTTGGACGGTATAGTAAAGGTTCGCAACAATCCCACACTCTGTGCGGAGCTGTTGGAACTGTTACAATATAATTTTGAGCACATTGATTTTATTGATGAACGTGTCGATTTGGGATTTGATTGTCCGCTTGATTTACATTGTAACTATACGCGCGATCAGATATTGGTTGCTCTGGATTTTCTAAAACCCTCTACAGTGCGCGAAGGAGTTAAATTTTTGCCCGATAAGAAAATTGATATTGCCTTTGTCACACTCAACAAGTCGGACAAGGATTATTCTCCATCGACAATGTATCAGGACTATTCTGTCGGGGAAGAGTTTTTTCATTGGCAGAGCCAAAGCACAACGTCAGACAATTCCCCCACAGGGCAAAGATACATCCACCACAGAGAGAAAGGAACGCTTTTCTTGCTGTTTGTGCGTGAAAACAAGACGGACCGCATCAGCGGTAGCGCAGGGACGTACACATTTTTAGGCAAAGCGAACTATGTCCAGCACGAAGGCTCTCGCCCGATGAGTATTCTCTGGAAATTAGAGCGCCCGATTCCCGCTCGTTTACAGAAAAAGACAAATGAACTTATTATAGGATAAAAATAGTGTAAAGAGGAATAAATATGTGGAAAGATAGCGAAACAAATTTAGATTATTTAAATTTAAGTCATATTATTAAAGTTTTGAATGAAATAATTCTTGATGAGGCATTAACTCCGGCCACAATAGGTGTGTATGGCGCTTGGGGCAGCGGAAAATCAAGTGTATTAACGATGAGCGAAAAAATCATTTCAGAAATGAAAGATGTGCTTTGTGTAAAATTTAATAGTTGGTTGTTTGAGGATTATTATGACATCCGTCTTGCTCTTCTTGGAACTATTATCAATGAGTTATCAAAAAAAATACAAAAAAGTAGTGTACTAAAATCAAAGCTAAAAAAGACAATAAAAAGTTTAAGTTTATTAGGTTTAATGAAAAAGGCTATTGGTTATGGATTAGACATAGCTTTTAATAAAGCATCAAATATTATTGAAGAGCTTGTAAATGAGGATGAAAAGAGTGATTCTGAAAATATTACAGAAGAGACATTGAGAGAAAATATTCGTGCATTTTCCTCCACATTTGAAGAGTTAATTAAAGAAGCAAAGCTGACTCGAGTTGTCGTATACATTGATGAATTAGATAGATGTAATCCTGAAAAAATTATAGAAGTTTTAGAGGCTATTAGACTATTTGTATTTGTTCCAGGAATTTCGTTCGTTATAGGCGCAGATGAAAGACTAATTCAATATGCCATTGAAAGAAAATATACAAATTTGCCTGGGAATGATGTTTCGATTGGGAAAGAATATCTTGATAAACTTATTCAATATGTAATTTATATTCCTATTTTGTCAATGGAAGAAATGTTCAATTACATATGTCTTTTGCATATCGAGGATTCAAATATAGGAAATAAACAAGATATAATAGAATGTATTCTTCAGAAAATGGAAAGAGATGTTACATATAGATTTTCTGTTGATTCATTAGACTTAGATAGTGAAAAAGATGTACAGATAATACAAAAATTGGCTGAAATAGAAAGCGTATCAAAATCTTTATCTATAATATTTGATTTGGGTTTTCAGGGTAATCCAAGGAAATGCAAACGATTTTTAAATAATTTGTATATGCGCATGAAAATATCATCCATACGTGGATTAAATATCAACGTAGGTGTTTTATGCAAATTAATGATGCTTGAATACTTTAAGCCTGAAATTTACAAAATTCTTTTCAAAGAACAAGTCGAGCATAACGGTATGTCAATATGGCTTTACGATATAAAATCCGAGGGCGATGATCCCTATATATTACACAGGAAGGATAAGTGGTTTAAGCAGTGGTTAGAAAATGCACCGTCACTTAAAGGGGTTAATCTTTCAAATTATTTATATGTTTCGAGAAGCAATTATAAATTATTATCATCCAATATTTCATTAAGTTATTTTGCTGAAAAAATATACAACGATTTAATTTCAGATAGTAAAATTTTAGAGGATAAAGCTTTAACTGATAGCGGAAAACTTGAAGAAGATGAAGTAATTGTTCTCTTTGATAGACTAAAAGATTACACATATACTTCAGAAAACCAAATAAATGTAATTAAATGCATGATTAGACTATCTATTCAGCATCAGATATTGAAAATAAAGATGATAAATTTTTTAAATAAAGTAACTAAGAATTGTGGAGCATTAAAATTTATTGTTGATGATTTTAAAAAACATTACGCGATAGAAGAAGAGCTAACCTTTTTTGATAAACGGGTAAATGAAGACGAAACGATTAAACAGATGGCGAAAATGAGGAGAACATAAATGGGAACTTCTAGTATATACAAAGGTCCTGGAGGATCCAATAAACTTCTTCCAGATTGGATTCAAGAAAGCGATTTATCAGATAAACAGAAAAATGAAATAGCAGCGGAATGGAAAGCAGCAAAAGCAACCTTTACCAAAGCTATTAATTCAAGCAAAAATAGTGGTAATTTTTCTAATAAATTTTTGCAGCATTATTCTAAAGCATACGGCGGAAGCAAAGGTTTTATTCAATCTTCTAAAAGTTTCCTGACGTCTTTTGGACTACTACATTCATTTGTTTATGATTTAGCGCATCAAGGAATAAATCAAACAATAAGGAATTTAGGGGATGATTTTCAAGGAAAAAACATCAAAGAAATTTTAGTAATCTTTTCAAACGAATGTTTCCCATCAGGAAATACAAAAGAAGAGGCTGCAGTGCGAGAAGCGATGGTAAAAACTTTAGAACTTATTTATAAGGAAATTTCTCAGCATAAACAAATTAATCTGTTGGATAGTTCTGTACTTAATATTATTTTGCAAAACTATATTTCTGAATATATATCGGCAAGAATTTTATCTGATTTAGGGAGCTCTTTTGAAACTTCAAAAATTAATGTTCCAGAAGTCAAAACATTTGAGACAAAAGTGAAAGATTTAATTTTTTCTTGTGTTGAGAACAAAGTAAAAAATATCGATTTTATTAAAATTGATAAAGGCAAGATTGATATAAGCAATTTGCTTGGTGAATGCGTTAAAGAATTGTGGGGCGAATAATGAAAACTTATTATTGTAAAATTGACAATAAAGATAAATTTACATCAGACGCTATTATTGATTTAAATCGAACCTCTTTTTCTTTTTGGAGAGAATCAGGGCGTAGAATAAATAAATATATATTTGGACAAATAGACGATGCTATTCTTGATTTACTATATATTTCATCTTTTGTATATTTAGCTGATTGTATTTCGCCGAGAGCTGAAAATTTGACTAACTGGGAACGCGAATTTAAATTGACTATCCCTTTACTAAAAAATGAGCTTTTTGATAATATAAAAGTTAAATTGGTTGAAACGTTTTCATTTCTTAGCGGAGACAAGTGGGACTTTGAATTTGTGCCGCGTCAATACACTGAGATAGAAAAATATAATAAAGAAAAATGCAAACAATTGCGCCAGTTTGATGCTTATGATTGTGTGGCGATGCTATCCGGTGGCTTAGATTCGTTGGTCGGGGCTATCGATTTGCTCGAAGAAAAAAAGAAGGTGTTGTTTGTGGGCAGTCATGGGAGAGGCGCTAATGTTAAACCTTATCAAGATTATGTATACAATTGTCTTTCAGAGGAATATAAAATTCAAAATGACTTTAAACAATTTTCATTAGAGCGCTATTCAGACGGTAACAGTCCGTATGAATTAACAACAAGAAGTAGATCTATTAATTTTTTTGCTCATGCAATTGCAATGGCAAACATATACAGAATTAAAAAAATTATTATTCCTGAAAATGGATTTATATCATTAAATATACCTCTTTCAAATTCAAGACTTGGTAGTAGTAGCACAAGAACTACGCATCCATATTATTTATTTTTACTAAATGACATATTAAAGTATATAGGTAGTGATATATATTTAAGAAATCCATATCAATTTAAAACCAAGGGAGAAATGATGACGGAGTGTAAGAATCGAAACTTACTTGAAAAAATGGCTTCTTATACAATGTCATGCTCCCACCCTTCCGATAGATATAAAGGTACGGAGGCAAGAGCTGATTCTCACTGTGGTTATTGTGTGCCTTGTGTAATTAGAAGAGCTGCGTTTAAAAAGGCACAACTTGAAGATAAATCAATATACCGAGACGTTCATCACTCTAGCCCAACGGCTTTACAAAATTATCGCTCTTTTGAATTTGGCGTTTTATTAAGAGAAGACTTTTCAGTTTTTGATGTTTTACGATCCGGTAAGCTGTTGGACTATGAAAATATTGAAAAATATTTTTCTTTATACAGCCGAGGTATAGAAGAAATAAAGGATTTGTTAATGAATGAATAGGTATTACATTGATTCACATATCCATTTGGATTTGTTTAAAGAACTTCAACCTATTGTTGATTACATCAATACTAATAAGATATACACAATTGCTGTTACTAATCATCCGAAAGTTTATGAACAATTTTGTACCAGAATTAATTCGCAGTATATACGTCTTTCTTTAGGCATGCATCCGCAATTAATTGATATGGTCAATATGACTTTATTTAAAAAATATCTTTCGCAGACAAAGTATATAGGAGAAGTTGGGCTGGATTTCTCTGATAATTTTTCCTCTATACAACAGAAAGAAAAACAGATAGATGTTTTTGAGCAAATAATCCGTTTATCAAAAAACAAGGCAATCAGTATTCATTCTAAAAAAGCCGAAGGATATGTGTTAGATTGTATCGAAAAGTATTATGATAAATCATCTTTTTATATTTTGCATTGGTATACGGGAAGTATAAAAAATTTAAAAAGAGCGATCGACTTAGGTTGTTATTTTTCAATAAATTTAGATCTTGCTTCAACAAAGCATTTTAAAGAATATATAAAAAATATTCCTCGCGATAAAATCTTAACTGAAACAGATTTACCTTTTTCTACAAAAGGTAGATTGAGTAATATTAACATTTTAGTGAGGGATTTAG
>OGPH01002055.1_pt1 | contig 12584 bp, 12 predicted proteins | sample 1552891 | NCBI WGS metagenome assembly OGPH01 (sample SAMEA2580272, study PRJEB22360) | human gut metagenome | biome: human gut; feature: human-associated habitat; material: faeces | place: Denmark | collected 2008/2010 | reverse complement strand
TGCTGGCCCTGGGCGGCATTATCAGAGGTTCCTTCGATCTGTTCTATCAGCTGATCAGAAACAACGGATTGCTACTGGAGACAACGGATATCATTGACACCTACGTATATCGTTCCCTGGCGGTAGATTTTAACATGGGGCGCGGCGCGGCGGCAGGACTTTATCAATCTGTGTTTGGTTTCATATTGGTTATGACAGTGAATAAAATCGTGAAAAAGATCAGTCCGGAAAACGCGCTGTTCTAGGGCTGGAAAGGGGAAACATAATGAGTAAAACAAAAGAAACACATATTAAACACGGTTGGAAGGCAACTGTGTTTAATGCAGCCAGTATGACTTTCATCACGATTCTTACCATCATCTGCGTGATACCATTCATCTTTGTGCTGTCGGGATCTTTCAGTAGCGAATCTGCCATTGCGGTGAATGGATATTCCCTGCTGCCGCAGGATTTTACTCTGGATGCGTATAAATCTATTTTCGATATGGGAGACTCGATTCCCAGGGCGTATATGGTAACTGCTACGATTACTGTTGTAGGAACCCTAATGGGGCTGATTACCACGTCTATAAGCGGTTATATTTTGTCCAGGCCGGATTTTAAACACAGAAACAAATTTGCCTTCTTTATTTATCTGACTACTCTGTTTAATGCAGGAATGATTCCCAGCTATCTGGTGAATGTCAATATTCTGCATCTTAACAATAATATCTGGGTACTGATCCTGCCAGCAATAATGAGCCCGTTTAATATTTTCCTGTTTCGGAATTTTGTAAAGGGGATCCCAAATGAACTGGTGGAATCAGCGAGAATAGACGGAGCGGGAGATTTTAAAATATTCTACAAAGTGATTATGCCCCTGTCCAAACCGGCTGTAGCTACTATCGGATTATTCCTGGCTCTGGGATATTGGAATGAGTGGTACAGATGTAATCTTTATATTAAGAATCCGGATCTGTATACCCTGCAATATTTTTTGCAGTCCATGATGGCAAATTTATCAGCCATGATGAGCGAAAAAGGGTTGGCGGATAATCTTGCTTCCATGCCAAGCGAGACAATGAAGCTTGCTACAGCAATGATTGCGACGGGACCGGTACTGCTCTTCTATCCTTTTGTACAACGTTACTTTGTAGGCGGCCTTACCATTGGCGGTGTAAAGGGATAAAAGAAAAAAAGGTACAAACAGATATCATAATCTGTGTATAATAAAGAAGGAGGATTTGTCATGAAAAGAAACACATTATGGAAAAAGGCAGTAGCCCTTGGCCTGACAGCGGTAATGCTGGGGTCAATGGTCGGATGCGGCAGTGAGGAAGCTCCTGCGCAGGCTACGGGCTCATCAACGGAGCCTTCTGCTGAGACGGCTGCCGGGGAAACAGGTGAGGAAACGGCTGCTTCTGATGAGGAAGTGATTACCCTGAAGGGATTTACCATGGGTAATGAGCCTGCAAGCGGTATGGATACCTTCTACGAGCAGCTGGATGCGCTGACCGTAGAAGACTTGGGAATCAAGGTGCGCTTCGATTTCATTCCCTGGGGAGATGAGAAAAATAAGATCAGTTTGAATATCGCATCCGGAGAATATGATCTTTATGTCGGAGGTAATTTCTCTGACTATAAGGGCATGGCCGCCAAGAATGCGTTCCTAGATCTGAATCCATATCTGGATCAGGTGCCCGATCTGGTCGCTCACTACTCCGTTGTTTCTGACAAGACTCTGGAGAGCTGTGAAATCGACGGCAAGCTTTTTGGTATTCCTCAGTTTGGTAAAGCATCTGATGCCGTGTCCGCCGGAGAAGGCTTTATGTACAGAGACGACTTAAGAAAAGAATGGGGACTTCCGGAGATTAACAGTCTGGAAACCATGGAGCAGTATATGTACAGGGCGAAGGACGCATATCCTGAGAGCTCAGTTGTAATGGACAACAGAATCTGGTCCGCGGTATGGAACATTCTGGCGGCGGGCAAGTATATGGAAATTGACAGCTATATGAACACTCCCTATGTGGTGGTTTCCGTAGATGATCCCTATACGGTGATCAATCGTACAGAAACGCCGGAGTATAAACAGATGCTGGAAATCGTTGCGAAATGGTATGCGGACGGCATTATCGACCACGATATTCTGGCGTCCAGCGCCAATGAGGGAAATACGATTGCGGAGCTGGTAAAGGCGGACAAGAAGGTTACCACTACCAATTCTCCCGCATGGTCTCTGACCGCAACGGTAAACGAGATTGCAGCGGCACACCCCGACTGGGAGATGGGCTGGTTTGATTACAGCTTTGGCAAGGCAACCGTTTATATGCCTTCCGTAAGTAATGCGACCTGTATTTCCATCAATCCCAAGACCAAAGATCCTGTAAAGGCATTACAGTTTATTGAAAAAGCACATACGGATCAGGAATACTACGACCTGCTTCGCTGGGGCGTAGAGGGTGAAAACTATGTACGTGATGAAGAGGGCAAGATCACCACGGAAGGAATTGATGCGGCCAATGTCAAACCTTCATGGACCGGTCTGGTAGACGGTTATATGGAAGAAGAAGTTCCCAGTGCCAACGCTTACTGGCAGGAACAGATGGATGCTACCAGAGTGACGCCGGAGGAATACAGCCCCCTGGATGGATTTGTCTACAACCTTACGAATCTTTCCACGGAAACGGCAGCGCTGGAATCTGTACGGGCACAATACATGACTCCTCTTCTGTGCGGCGTAACCCAGGATCTGGAAGCGGATTTTGCCAATGTTCAGGCGCAGCTTGATAAGGCCGGCATAGATAACTATATTGCCGAAATGCAGGCACAGCTCACTGCATTTAAAGAAACGAAAGCCGCAGAATAAAAATAACAGAACCTTCCTGCAATTCCTATCTGGACTGCAGGAAGGTTTCTGGGTATAAGGATGATGGGATGAAGGTAAAGAGAAAACAACATAAATGGTTTGCCAACCGTTCTTTGGCTGTAAAGATGTTTCTGCTTTTTTCCTGTGCCTCACTGACGGCAATGGGGATTACTTTTCTGATTACCTACAGACAGCTGTATCTGTCCACTCAGAGAAATCAGAAATATCTGGCGAGGCAGCGCTTTGACCAGACCCTTATGGTGCTGGAAGAGAATCTGGACCGCGTGGAAAATATTACAAGGGTGGCAGTCGGCAATGAAAATGTGAACCATCATCTTAAAGAGATGCTTAACAGCGAAGGCTTTACGGAGCAGTATGCCCAGATACAGGCGGCGTGGGAATGGCTGGATCATATTTATTTCGGGACAGATTATGATGCCGTTCTATTTTTTCTCACAGGGAAATATCCTCTGTCAGAGGGAATTTCCAGCTTCGTACGGGAGCTGGAGGGAGAAGAAGGACAAAGAATCAGAGCGAGGCTACAGGAAAACGGATACAGGCCCTATTGGACAACTGTGGAAAAAGAGCAAAATGGCGAGAAAGAGCTGTATCTGGTATTTGTGCGGCCCGTGCCGAATTTACAGGATTTCAGCGAGTATCTGGGCAGTATGCAGGTTTATATCCGCGGGGAAAGGCTGAAAGAAAATTTCCTGGAAAAGTCCGGAAATGAATTTTTCTATATTGAAGATGCAGAAGGAAATCTGCTTTGCGCCAGTGATCCAGAAGCCTATGAGGAAGTGCTTTCAGCCCCCAAAAAGATCTCTTATGAAGAAAGCGCCTTTTTCGGTGATGGAGCGCTACGCCTTCATATGGTCGTTCCCAGAGAAAAGATCGGTCAAAATCTGATAGAATATAATAGTTGGACAATCCCTTTTTTCGCAATGGTTTGTCTGTTGCTTTTACTGGTAGTCTGGCGGATTTCCAGGTCCATAACAGTCCGGATCAGAACGCTCTCTGAAACCGTGAAGCAGGTTCGAAGCGGAAGGCTGGAAACATTGGATGAAGAAAGCGGGAAGGACGAGGTAGGCCAACTGATCGAAGAGTACAACTATATGATCTGCAGGATCAGAACGCTTTTAAAGGAGCAGTATCAACTGGGACAGGAGAAGAAGGAAGCGGAGCTTATGGCGCTACAGTCTCAGATCAATCCGCATTTTCTGTATAATACCCTGGATATGATCAACTGGATGGCCGCCAAAAACGAGACGGACAATATTCGGGATACCGTTTTTTCCCTTGCCAGATATTACAGGCTGATCCTGAATAAGGGAAAGGATATCATCACCATCGGTCAGGAAATAGAATTGTGTGAGTCCTATATTGCGATTCAGCAAAAACGCTACAGGGGGAAAATTCTGTTTGAGATGGATGTTGATGATAATATCAGAGAATATCTGATTCCTAAGATCACTTTGCAGCCGCTGCTCGAAAACGCCATCGTACACGGTATTATGGAAAAGGAAAGCGGACGCGGAACCATACTGATCAGCGGATGGGAGGAAGACGATGATATTCTTCTGTCCGTGACGGATGACGGAGTCGGGATGGTTACGGAGCAGGAGATTGAACGGCAGCACAAAGGCAGTAAGTATGGAATCAGCAATATTGAGCTGAGACTGAAACTGTTTTATGACAGAAAACAGTGCATTACTTATGAAAGTACCAAGGGAATCGGTACCTGCGTAAGCATTCGGATCGGGAAAAAGACGGGGGAGGAACAGGGATGAGACTTTTAATTGCGGATGATGAAGCGTATGCAAGAGAGGGGCTGCTGGATGCGATAGACTGGGAAGCCTGTGGAATTCATGAAATCATGCAGGCCGCAGACGGCAGAGAGGCTCTCTCCATTGCATCATGGTTCAGCCCGGAGATTGTTCTGACAGATATCCGCATGCCCAAGCTGAATGGCATCGAGTTTGCGGAAAAGCTTCTGCGCCAATGTCCGGACAGCAAGCTTCTGTTCATGAGCGGCTATATGGAGATTGAATATCTGAAGAAAGCGATTTCACTGGACGCGGTGGAATTTGTGGAAAAGCCAATCGATATACGGAAGCTGGAAGCCGCGGTACAAAAGGCTGTGTCCTTTATCAAAGAAAAAGAACGGCAGGGGCATACGGAAGAGCAATGGCTTCATCTGGAGAGGCAGAGGCTGCTGAATATTTTAAAACTGAAACATAAAGACAGGGCCCTGGTTGAAAAGATCTGTCATGAGCTGGGATTTCCGACAGATGCTCTCTATCTTCCGTTGATCGTCTGGGACCGGACAGAGAATGGAACTGCAAATATGGAGCAGATACTGGAAAAATATTGGGAGCAGAACGGCCTGCAGTGTCTGATCACTTTACGGGGATCAGGGCAGTATCTGCTGTTGATCCCGTTTGGCGAATACCAGAAAAGCCTGGTACAGAGCGGATGCAGAAGACTTCTGGAAGAACTGCCGTCCGTTACGATCGGAATGGGATTCCAGGTAGATAATCTGATGGCGGTGGCGCAGAGCTGTGAGATAGCAGTTTTGAATATGGAACAGTCCTTTTTCCACAATGACAGGCGCATTTTTGAAATAAAGGGAGAGATTCCGGAACTGAAAAAACTGAATCCAAGCCTGTTTTCCGAATTTCTTCAGCTTCTACAAAAGGAACCGGAACGAGTGAAGGGCTGGCTGGAAGAGCTGCGCCGGGAAATTTGCGGCGAAGGTTTTTACAGAATGGATGAAATAAAAATGCTGTTTACGGTATTTTCAAAGCTTGTGATTCAGGAAAAAGGTGCGGTTTTGCTGGCAGTAGAAGGTGTATACACCCAGGAAGACATGGAAAATCAGATCGCAGAGGCAGGCTCTCTGGATCAGGCATGGGAGTTGACGGAAAAGCTTCTGGATGTTTTTTTGGCGCAGACAGAAGCGGAAACCGGTTATTCCAAATTAATCCGGGATACTATACAGTTTGTCGAGGCGCATTGCAACGAGCAGGAGTTGTCTGTAAATGATATTGCAAAGGGGATGAATTTTTCAGCTGCTCACTTAAATGTGTTGTTTCGGAAGGAAACAGGCATCACGATCAAACAGTATATCAGTGATTATCGGCTGAATTTGTCCAAAAAGCTTTTACGGAATGAACATATGAAGATTGTGGAAATTGCAGAGAGGTGCGGCTTTTCCAATGCCAATTATTTCGCAAAGTTTTTCCGAAATGCCGTGGGCATGAGTCCTTTAGAATACAGGCAAAAAGAGAACGGGGATAATGTGCCCTGAACAGAGCAATGAAAGGAGCAGGAACAGTGGCAGAAAATATCAATATTAAGATATATACAGAGATTGAACAAAAGAAACAGGGGCATTTGTTTGGCGTATTTTTTGAGGATTTGAATCATGCAGCGGACGGCGGTTTGTACGCGGAGCTGATTCAAAATCGTTCTTTTGAATTTAATCAGGCTGACAGAAACGGGTATCATGGACTTACCGGCTGGGAAGTGGTGGAGAGAGGAGACAGCGTAGCCTTTGCTCATGTGGAGAGCCTGGATCCTGCATTTCCGGAAAATCCGCACTATCTGCTTTTAGAGGTCACAATGGATGGTTTGGGCGGCGGCATTTCCAATGAAGGTTTTACAGGTATTTTCTGCCAGGAAGGTGCACAGTATCGGTTTTCCTGTTATTATCGTTTGCGGGACAGTGCTCCTGTTCCTTTCATGGTGCGTCTGGAGGATGAAGAGGAAGAGTGTCTGGCAGAGGCTTCTTTTATACCGGAGGAAGGAGACTGGAACAGGTTTGTCTGTACCCTGACGGCGGCAAAAACAACAGATAAGGCAAAGCTTGTCATGTTTGCAATGGAGCCTGTTACCATCGCGTTTGATATGGTTTCTCTTTTTCCTGTGGATACTTTCCGGGGCAGAGAAAATGGCTTAAGAAAGGATATTGCACAGCTGATTGAGGATATGAAGCCCAAATTTATGCGCTTTCCGGGAGGCTGCCTGACCCATATGGGATCTTTGAATTCCAGAGACCGCAGTGCGATGTATCGTTGGAAAAATACATTAGGCCCGGTAGAAAACCGTCCTGCAAGAAGTAATAACTGGCAGTACAACCAGACGGTAGGACTGGGATTTTATGAGTATTTTCTCTTCTGCGAGGATATCGGAGCAGAGCCCCTTCCGGTGATTGCCGGCGGCTATGATCCCCATGCCCTTCGGATAGCGCCTCTTGATAAAATGCAGGAGTGGATTGACGAAGCTTTGGATTTGATTGAGTTTGCAAATGGCGAAATTTACAGTAAATGGGGTGGCCTGCGAGCGCAAATGGGCCATCCGGAGAGCTTTCATTTAAAATACCTGGCAATCGGAAATGAAGAAGTAGGGGATGATTTTTTTGATCGCTACGAAATTATGTTAAGGGCTATCAAAGAAAAATATCCGGAAATCCAGGTAATCACTTCCGCCGGGGCAGGCAGTGCGGGCAGTGAATTCGACAAGGGCTGGGCACAGGCTAAGAGGACGGATACCTCTTATGTGGACGAACACTTTTATCAGTGTCCGGAATGGTTTATTGCCAATGCGGACAGATATGCGGATTATGAGGTACAGCCCAGGGCTTTTCTGGGAGAGTACGCTTCAAAGGGAGATCAATGGAAAAATGCTTTGGCAGAAGCTGCTTTTATGACCGGAATGGAAAAAGCCCCCGGTGTAGGATTGGCCTGCTATGCCCCCATGCTGTGTAACTTAAATTATGTAAACTGGAAGCCGGATATGATTTATTTTGATCAAAGCCGGGCATATGGAAGTCCTTCCTATTATGTACAGAAACTGTTTATGAACTATCAGGGAGAAGCACTTCTGCAGACAGAGGATACGCTGGTTCACAAAGAGACAAGCAGTCCCAGGCTTACCGGAAAAATCGGTATGCAGACTCAAAATGCGATTGTAGATATTTCGGATTTTACTTATACAGATTTGCGGAGCGGGGAAGAAATAAAAGTACCTGCTTTTACCCTTTCTCCTGAAAATACGCTCGTGGAATGTCTGGACGGCAGAGCCGAAGATTACAGTATTAGCTTTTCCTTTATAAAAAAGAATGGCGGACGTGCAAGAAATCTAGCTGGTTCTCATAGCTTTTGTCTGGATTTTGCTCGCGGCGAAGAAGGGGATCCCGGTAAAGAAGACAGGCTGAGCTGGAGTATTGACGGCTGGCAGAGACATCATTCCGTAAGCGGATACTGCGGAGCGCATCTCTGTGATATGGGGCTGTATTTATTTGAATCCAAACTGGATACCAGGTATCAAGCAAAACTTGTGGTAAAAAATGGTGTGGTGCAGACTTACATAGACGGAGTACTATACTGTAATCACAGAGTGCGTACATCGGAGGCGGAAAGCCTGTATTACTCTGCGGTGAAAGAAACAGACGGCATTGTGATCGTAAAGGTAGTCAATGTTCAGGATGCGGAGAAACAGATCCATATAGAGCTGGAAGGAATGAGAAAATTTGTATCTGTAAAAATTGCTGCCATGGAAAATTTTGAACTGGAGGATACCAATAGCCTGGAAGAGCCTCAGAAGGTCTCTCCCACAGAAAAAGAATTGCCCTGTATGGGAAACAGTCTGCATTATGTTCTGCCAGGCCATTCCTTCGCAGTGTTGAGATTTCAGCCGCAGGAAGCAGAGGAGTACACACCCATGGAGGAGAAGCCGGCAAAACAGTAAAAGTATGAGAGAGGATGAATACATGGTAAATCAAAGAAATCAGGTAAAAATATACCCCATTCCCAGGGGAGCGGTTCTGCAGGAGGATTATTGTATCCGGATACGTCCTCTGGGTGCAGAGCACTGGCAGGAGGTAAGGGCATATCGTGTGAAGGTGGATATGCATGATGTACGTCAGGCTTCCATGGCATTTTTTGATTTTAGTGGGAAGGTAGAGGTGGAAATTACATTTCCAAGAATTTTCACTGTGTACAAAGTGGATATCAGACCGCTCTCCCTTGGGATCCGGGCAGATTTTGATGCCGATTCCATCCGGTTTGTGCTGGATAAGCCGTCGAATTTGTCGATAGAAGTGAACAAAGATCGTTTCCACAATTTACATCTGTTTACGAATATCATAGAAGAAACACCCGATTAAATGGAGAGAACGTGCTACTGGTAAAAGGCTCACTGGAGCGTGTAGGTTTTCTGACAGATGAAGTAAACCGTAAACTAGAAAAAATGCCAAAAGGAAGGACGGTTTATGTGGAAGCCGGATTGTATTATCTGGGAGAATACGTCTGGAGACTTCCTTCTGATACCAACATTTATCTAGAGGGAGGCGTAGTTTTAATTGGAGGAATGGCATTTGAGAATGGAGAGAATCTGCATATCAGTGGAAGAGGAATCCTGTATCTTGCCGACCTGCATAGATTCAGCGGAATCCATGGGATCAGATTAAATCATTCCAGAAACATAAACATAGAGAATGTGATCTTTATTAATCCTCCTCATTATACAGTGAATATCGGTACCTGTGAAAATGTAGTGCTCCGCAATCTGAAATCCTTCAGCTGTGAAGGGTGGAGTGATGGAATTGATATGATGAGCAGTCATAATGTTTTGATTGATGGAGGTTTTCTGCGCACCTCTGACGACTGTGTGGCAATCTACGGAAGTCGTTGGGATAATCGGGGAGGCAGCAGTCATATCCGAGTACAAAATCTGACGCTGTGGGCGGATGTGGCACATCCAATGAACATTGGGACCCACGGGGATTATGAACATGATGGAGATGTTATCGAGGATATTCTGTTTGAAAATATTGATGTACTGGAGCACCATGAATACCAGTCCGGGTATCTTGGGGTAATGGCTATCAACCCGGGAGATAAGAACCTAGTGTGCAATGTGACATACAGAAATATCAGAATTGAACCCTTTGAACATGGAAAAGTGCTTGACTTTCAGGTGAAATGGAATCCTGATTATAACCCGGCTCCTGGGAAAGGAATCAGGAATATTCGGCTTGACGGAGTCTATGTGATCAGCGGGCAAGGGGAAGAAAGCTCTGAGATTGCAGGATACAGCGAAGAATTTTGTGTGGAAGGCGTTTCCATCCAAAATTTTTACCGTGACGGAAAACAGATGCACAGTCTGGAGGATGCTAACATCCGAATCGGTAAATATGTGAAAAATGTTATGTTAGAACAGAAGAAAAGGGGTGAAGGTTAAGTCTCCAAATATTAAAGGGACATCCGGATCCGTCTAAGTTGTGTTATAGCACAGGAATGTGAATTTATGATGGAGAAGCCGGAGGTTTTGTGTTATGCTTGAAAAGAAAAAAGGGACGTCATTTTCTGAAGACGGAGAGAGGGACAATGATAAAAAACAAATATTTCCATGCATTGCTGATTTTTGCAAGAAATCTCCTTCTTTCTATCTCGCTCTGCCTTGCCTGCTATATCCTGATAAACGGAATGTATCTGACAGGCATCCCTGATGTCGGGAAAGTAGAGCGCGTGACCATCACATATTCGGCGACATCGGAAGAGCATCTGGAAATCACGGAAAAAGAAGACATTGAATTCGCGGTTAATCTGACCCATTTTCTGAATTATTCCATCTTTCAGAAGGCAGGGCAGGAAGAACAGCCTCTGATTACCATTACCTACCATCTGACGGACGGGAACGCCGTCTCTGTTTCCGCAAACCGGGAAATGGTCTGGTGGAAGGGAAAAGTGCATGTATTAAGAAAAGAGGACCTGTTTGTCAATCTGACGGAAAACATTTTCTTTTCTGATGAGTAAACAACACACAGCAACAGAAAAGCACTTCCAATTATTATTTTCATGACGGAGGAGAACCATGAAACGCAACGAAGCCAGACTCCATGCAGAGCTGATCCTCTGCGACATCTGTATGGAGTAATCATAGTCGCAGACATGTCGGCTCTGCCGCCTGATCGATTTATTCTCATCAAGATCAAGGAGGAAGCCTGCATGAAATACATCAGTGCCAAAGATATTCTTCCGGACAGTCTGGTCAGGGAACTGCAGACCTACATTCAGGGCGGTTATATCTATATCCGGTCGGAATATCGAAACGGAAGTCCTGTTCAGACGCTGGCTGAAAAATACTGCCTGTCCGTCCACGCGATCCGGAAAATCATTTATCAAAAGTAATAGTTTGAACCAGCGGGCGGTCTGTTTTATGAACTGTCTGCTGGTTCATGTAAATATATTTATGGAGGTCGAGGTCGTAAATGAATCCGAACGAAGTTGTCATAAAATATATGCCAGATATTACAGAAGACCAGTTATGGGATTTTTATGTGAGGAATGGAATTTGTGAAGTAGGCTACGGAAAAGCAACAGCAGTAATACCATTAAAATATAATCCGTATATGGTCTGTGCCCTTTATCAGGATAAATTAGTGGGTATCATCAGAGCAACATTTGATGGATTATCTGCTGATATTAAGGAATTTTGCCTGGAATGTGAATTACAGGGAGAAACGTTAAAGTACAATAACGGTTCTCTCATTGAAAAGGATCCATATGGCATAGCGAAAAAAATGGGGCTGCTACTTTTAGATGAATTAAGGAAACTGGGAAATACCTTTACATGTGCGTATATCGTTGAGAAACTTGAAGAAGAGGTGTATCAATCCATTGGGCTTGAACATAATTCCGGTCATTTAGTTTATTACAAAGATGAACGCCCATATGTAAGAAAATCCTTTTAAAAATTCACTCCTGTTCTTAGAAAATCCAGTATTCGAAGGAGAAACACATGGAAGAGAAGCAAATTCTGCTGAAGTCTATTGATAAACTTCATACAACTGAAATGGGAATTAACAGAATCAAAAAAAACCTGAAAACGGATGCAGCCGATATTGTTGAGTATTGCAGAAATAAGATTCTGGATCAAAACTGCCACATTAACAGACAGGGAAAAAACTGGTATTGTAAAATTGACAATGTTAAAATCACCATCAACTCATACAGCTTTACGATTATCACGGCACACCGGATGAATGAAAAAACGTAGACGCATTGCATACAGGCCTCATTACAAAGCACTTTGTCTTGTCACTTACGTTTCGGGAAGGAATTAATATGTTAAGACTGGAAAAGGTAACCGGAAAAAACGTTTGGAGCATTCTGAAGCTGCATATAGCCCAAAACCAGGAAAGCTTTGTTGCAAGTAATGATATAAGCATGATCGAAGCGTATACAGCTATAACCGGAAATGGCTATGCCTTCCCTTTTGGAATATATGAGGATGATACGCCGGTGCGGTAAGGCAGATTTCTGCTGGTTGTCCTATGAACCTGAAAATGAAGTTGCCAGCCGGCTATACCGCTCATTTGGTTTTACCGAAACAGGAGAGATGGAGGGTAATGAGATAATCGCCGTATTGAAGCTGTAATTTTCTTATCTGTGAAGTTAAGGAAACTTCGAAGAACGTATGCGATAGAAGCAGATTTTTCGTTAGATAGAAATCCACCAGCATACGCCATATCTGTCAATGACGGTGGCACAGCATTTGCTCCACGGCACCTCATGAATTGCTTCAATGACAACTCCGCCATCACGCAGGACGTTATATGCCTGAAGGACATTCTCTTCAGTCCCCATCTCAAATACGTTAAAGGTCATGGTTTCCCATTTCATTTTATGAACGAAGGATACGTCACAGGGATTTGCAGCTTCCGCTACTGCCA
>OGPH01002054.1_pt1 | contig 12585 bp, 10 predicted proteins | sample 1552891 | NCBI WGS metagenome assembly OGPH01 (sample SAMEA2580272, study PRJEB22360) | human gut metagenome | biome: human gut; feature: human-associated habitat; material: faeces | place: Denmark | collected 2008/2010 | reverse complement strand
CATCGGAGGGAACTCCTCTCTGGAAGAATGAGAAGTATTCCATCTATGACTGCTATGCCATCAGCCTGGACGAAGAAGAAAACCTGTGGTTCTATTATTACGATGAATTCCAGCTGGTGCGGACGACCTTCAAAGAGGATCTTGTGTTTGAACTGCCAATCGAAGGAAGCGGAGCTTTTTCTGTTGCCCCGTCTGGTGATACTTTTCTGTTTCAGGGCGGGTATCAGGAACATAACAAATTCTACTTCCTTACCGCTCATGGTGATCGCCTTGGGCAAAAGCGGGAGGCTATTCCCACCTGTGACGGAAACAAGGTCGCTGTGGAGCAGTGCAGCCTGCTTCGCAGCCAGATGCTGTTCCTCGGAAAAAACGGCATTCTCTATGGCGGGGTACTTGGTGAAAGCGAGGAGTGACAATGGTTGAGATCAATCGTGTCTGGCTCAATGTGGATACAGACACCAACAAAATCACACTATTCAGCCGTCCCCGTGTATCCATCCGTGTAGATGAGTACATTTGGAGCTTGATCGAAGAACATATCGTGAAGCCCCATAAGCTCATGCGTAGTGAAAAGCACAAGTATCTGCTGAAAATTGCCTTTGGCCGATTTGATCCGGTGCGGCACCGATATTATCCGCTTTCCCCGTACAACGGGCAGCTTCGGGAAGGCGTCAAGCCGGACAGCGCAAACGGATGGTATCCCCGTGAGAATTTTGCAGACACTGAGGATCGCACCACCTGGTTCTCTCCTGATAAAATCTGGACAAACTGCGGCAACAAAGTTCTGGATGTCAATGTTGACGCTGCCAATGTAAGCGAGAGCATCACCCCCAGAGAATACGCAGACTTGCTGTTCGATGGGATTGGGGCAGCACTGGTGTTTAACTTCAAAAGGCTCAAGCGCGAGGAGTTTGATGAGCTGAAATCCAAGATCAACTGGAACATGGTAGAAAGTTTCCCCTTCCCCGCATCCTTTGAGGAACAACAGTACATTGGGGACGAGGGCAAAATTCATGTGTATTCCTGGGATGGCCGGCAGGAAACGAACCTTGTAGGCCCTTATTCTGTGCGGGATTTATATCTGGAGCATTTTGGAAAATAGTTGGGAGGAATCTGATGAAACAGACAGATATTTATACTGAGGCTCTGATCTGTCTGCGCTCAATCCTTCAGGCAGACCATCCGGAATTCAAGAACTGGATTGACTGGTTGGAGCGGGACATTCAGGACTGGAACCAGCGGCGGGAGGTTGCCCATCATCTTCGGGCATACGGTGGTATGGGCTCATTCAATGATCTGCCCAGTATGCACGGAAATCACGACTACATTTTTGACTTTCTAAAGTCTGTGTGCTATGCCTTCGGCCATCTTTATGGCAAACGGGAAGGCATTTCGCCAGAGGTATTGATGGCGGAGTGCCTCCACGATGTAGGGCAGGCAGCCTATCACCCCCATAAGGCACTGAACCAAGCCATTGCCCAACACTTGATGCAGGGCGATCTACAGGAGAATCTGGATAGGCTGTAGGAGGACTTGCTATGAACGAAAGACTATTTCGCACCCAATTCAATCAAATGGAAACCACCGAGAAGCAGGCGCTGATGGAAAGCCTGGCTGCTCGTTATGATATGACCTTTCTTGGCCTGCATACCTTTGACCGCTGGGGCCAGAACTGTACCACCGGCATATTCGAGAAAGATGGCCGGGAGTTCGTCTTTGTCCCCGGTGATACCATCACCCTGGGCTGGGAACGGTTCGCCGTAGGGCTCAGTCAGAACAGCCGCGAGGAACTGGACTATCTGTTCCAGGAATGGGAGATGGAACAGGACCCGGAGGAGATGATCCGGGAAAGCATGGCCCCCATCCGGCAGGCAGCCATTGGTCCTATGCTGGTGGGCCGGGAGTTGGAGGAACTTTGCTGGGAGCTGGTCACAATGGACGATCCCAGATTGACCGCCCATCCTGACTGGCTGAAGCAGTTCCGGGAGTTTGCCTGGAGCGACCTTGACAGCCTTACTATGCACCAGTCAGCCCGCATTGAGCGGACGGAAAAGGGCTTTCAGATCTGTATCTATAACCGCACTGATTACGATGAACTCCTTGCCGGGCTGGAAAAGCAGGGGCTTTCGTTGCCTACAGCGGACGAGTGGGCCTATCTGTGCGGCGGAGGGTGCCGCACCCTGTTCCCCTGGGGGGATGGAATGGACTACTCCATGCACCTGCACCACTTCGAAAGCCCAGAGGATGAGGACAAGCCCTTCGATATGGAGGAGCCCAACTTCTTCGGAGTGTCCATCGCCTATGACCCCTATATGCGGGAGGTCGTGAAGGCCGAGCAGTTTACCACCTGCGGCGGTGATGGCGGGCGCAGCATCTGCGGCGGACTTGGAATTTTCCTCGGTTTCTTGCCCTGTTCGCCCCACTACAAGCCGGAAGTGCAGGAAGACAAGGAACTAAACGGCGACTATGACTTCTACCGGCCTATTATCCGGGTGGAGGCAATTTGAGAATGCGGAGGGCACCATGAGAGAAACAACACCCGATCTTACAAGGATCAGCAAGTATATCAGCTTGATCCTTCGGCACAAGCCGGAGGTTATTGGGATCAAGTTGGATACCCATGGCTGGGCGGATGTCAATGCGCTGCTGGCGGGTATCAGCAGAAAATACCCCATCAACCGGGACATTCTGGAGGAAATCGTGCGGAGTGATGAAAAGCAGCGGTATTCCTTCAGCGAGGACGGGACAAAAATCCGGGCCAACCAGGGCCACTCCATTCAGGTGGATGTGGAACTCCCCGTGACTGAACCACCGGAGACGCTGTACCACGGAACAGCCCAGCGGTTTGCCGCCTCCATCGAGGTCCAGGGACTGCTTCCCCAAAGCCGCCTGTATGTCCATCTGTCCCCAGATCCCGAAACCGCCGAAAAAGTAGGCCAACGGCACGGCCAGCCTGTGATTTACCTGGTGGATGCCGGACAGATGCACCGCGACGGATATCTCTTTTATTTATCCGCCAATGGAGTGTGGCTGACAAAGGTGGTCCCTGCTCCGTACCTGAAACGCTTAGAGGAGTGAATGCCATGCGTACCGCGTATGGTACAGACAAGGTGAACAACACGCTCCGTCTTCTTTAAGAAAGAAAAAAGTATTTGGAGAACGACAAAATAATATTTGAGATGGAGATTAAGAGCTAATATGACAGATATTCACGACTTAGTGCCAAAAAATAAATTTGATAGTTCAAATATAGAGAGGCTAAAACACCTTACTGACAATGAGATTGAGCCGATATTACCCTCTCTTTTGGAGTGGATACAGGACTGTAATTGGCCTGTTGCTGGTGATATTTTGCCGGTGCTCGCTTTACACCAATCAGCCCTTGTCCCTTTAATTCATAGAGTTTTAAGTCCACATGAAAAAGACGACATATGGAAGTATTGGATTATCACCTGTCTGGCACCTCTTTTTTCCGATGAGAGCATAAATTGTATTCTCTCAGATATACAGAGGATTGCAAAAAGTCCTACACAGGGCGAATTAAGAGAAGAAGTACATGAAGCCGCTGTTATCTTCTTGCAGAACAGACTATCAAAAACAGGTCGATAACTTCCCATTTATCGGGGAGATAGCAAAGCCAACCGAGCCAGCAACGGTCAAGATGAACTGCACATTTCATGAGCCGCCGCTGACAGCCTCGACTGTCTTTGCTGATAGGCAATCAAGCCGGTCTTTCGGCAGATGGCAGATATCAAAAAGGAAAATCTGGACACCCGGCTGTGGGGCCGGTGTGGAACCTACTATTTACAGAAAAAAGACTGAAGGAGGCGTCAACATGGATGTCGTGAAACTTCCCAAGAAAGTCCGCATGGTCTGCTATGAGATCATGGATGGCAAAGAAGGAGCCTTGGACACGCTGGAATCCTTTGCCGATAAATATCCCCATCAGGTAGCGGCGGTCAAGGCCGAGGTCGCATATTTCAACCTGGACTATGAAAAGGCGCTGGCTTTGGATCTGACCATCCTTCCCTGGCTGGAGGAGTGGTATTACAGCAATGTGAGCGATGAACACATGATTGCCATGACGGTGGCCGCCATCCAGCTCCACCGCGAGCAGGAGATGATTGAGGCGCTGACAAAGGAACAGGCGCGCATCCGTGCTGAGAACGGCCTCCCCCAGCGGGATCGGTTCTGTGACATTCTGATGGACTACCTCAAGCGGGGCGTTATGCCCTTTGCAGACAACGACAAGAACTACCCCTACCATGAACCGGAGGAACCGCAGACAAAGGAGCAGCTCTGGGCAAAGCTGGTGGAACAGAATAAGAAACTCTCGCCGGACGATCCCGATGCCAAGCGGAAACTCTATAACCACTGCTGTATGTTCGGAACCGCCAGGGATGCCGTAGATCTCTTTGAGGAGATCCAGGGCGTGCCCATGGCTGACTCCTCCTATCGGGACGCAATCGCCCGCTATCTCTATTTAGGCGAACGGGAGAAGGCGCTCCAGACAGCGGAGCGGTTGGCAACATCGCGGCTGTGGGCGGTTGCCGGGCCGACGCAGGTGCGCCCCATGTCCTTCTTTGAGGACCCGAACCTGCGGGAGTTTTTGATGGAGCCGGAATCCCTCCGGCGCATCCGGGAAGCTGCCTTCATTGATGACGGGAGTTTGATCCGAAAGTAAATTGCTTGGGAATGGAGGATCTGCCATGAGCAAGGAGCTGGAACTGTATAAAGCATTTATTGACGGCCTTGTGGAGCGGAAAGACAGCATGACGGCCCTGTGGGTCAAGGGCGATGGCTTTCCTAAGACAGAGGACAACAAGGCGAAAAATGAACTTCTCGCCGCACTGACCCCGGAGCAGAAAGGTTTGCTGGCTGAGATGCTTCAGGACGAACATATTGCGGGTATCCACGATACCCTTGCATATATCAATGAGATGATGGATCTGGAGGGGCTGGAGCTTCATCAGGACGGTGAATCCTATCCCAACGACTATTTTGAGAGCCTGCACTATGACTTCATCAGCCGTTGTGACGGAGATGAGTGGCCGGAATAAAAGGAGGCGTGACGGATGTATATCAAAAAATACTGGGGCAACTTTATCGGAGGCTCGGACGACAGCCTGAACCTTGTGGCCTTTTTAGAAGACCAGAAGAAAGAGGAAATCCCCCTCAGCGAGATTTTCGCCAAAATCGGGCTGGACAAGCAGAACTGGGACTTCCGCCAGACCGTGGAGTATCTGGAGTTTACACACTCCGATGGCGTGGAGATGGACTTCCACTTCGCCATTGATGTGGTCACTGATCTGGCCGCCATCCTACTGGAGTGCAGCGTCAGCGGCAGTGTAAACCTTCAGGATCTGGACGAGTACAACACCCCTGCCCGCCGCATCCGCATCACCGTCACGCCAGAGGAGCATGACGCCATGAACAAGGCACTGGCGGATTTTGCCCAGAATCCGCTGGAATATGACCTCAGTGAGATGATGGACAACGAGGAGATCCAGGAGATGGCTCGGGATGTGGAGGCGCTGCGGAAGGAACTGTACGAGGCCGCTGGCCGCAACCGGAACTACCATGTAAAGGCGGAAGATGTAAAAGATCTGCTCCCCGACTGGAAGGGTGCCGATGGCTGTATCGCCACCAACCGCATCACAGTGGAGGGCTGCAAGGTGGGTTACTGCTATCGTGAGATTCCAGACGGTAACTGGGACAGCGGCTGGCGCTTCACTGCCGGTGACGAGAGCGATGAGTACATGGACGACCCCAACAATGCCGGGATTTACAAGCTGAACACAATTTGCAACGACGATCCCGACATCATTTCTCTGCTGAACACCCCCGCCCCCTGCGCCTTTGAGCGGGATGAGAACGGTGTGTTCCAGCAGATCAAAGACTGGAAACCGGATGAGGACGAGGAGGACCCTGATATGGACATTTTGAAGCAGTGCCAGAAGTGGCATGAGGAGAGCAAACAACATAAAATTATTGATGCGCTGGAGGCCATCCCCGCCGAGGAGCGTACCCCTGAGATGGACAGCGAGTTAGCCCGTGCCTATAACAATCTGGCAGACCCACATAAGCCAACTTGCAAAGAAATGCTCAAAAAGGCCCTCGCTCTGCTAAAGCCCCATGAGGAATACTTCGAGGACGATTATTACTGGAACTTCCGCATGGGTTACTCCTACTTTTATCTGGATCAGGAGGGCCGGGCTCTGCGATATTTTGAAAAGGCATTGGAAGTCCGCCCTGGTGACGATGACACCAAAGAGTTTATCGACCGGTGCAAGCAGGGTATTTCTCTGCCGCAGTTCTGGGAGTGCTTCCGGGATCGGACAGAGAACTGGTGGGAAACCTTTGCCGAGATGGAAGCAGAATTGCGCCAGATGATGGATGAGGACAAGGACCACACCCGCGGCGCAGAACTCGTGGCCCAAATGCAGGAAACCCTGAATCTGGTCTTTGACGAGATTTCCTTCGAGATGGGCTTCAATGGCGAGAAGTATGAGCTGATCCTCACCCCGGAGGGCGACAAGGTCAAGCTGTTTGAGCTGGTCTACTTCCAGAAGCACGCCCCCAAGGAGGTGCTGGAGCACTGGAACATCCTTGTGGGCCGTCAGCCCCTCCAGAACATCGGTCTGCGTACCGAGGATGGATGGGACATCTCCGGGGATGATGTGCAGATCTGGCTGGAGGAGCAGGGTGAAAACAGCTTCGCCATCTCCGCCTACTGCGAAAAGCTGCTGCCTATGCTCCGGGAGGAAGAAGGCCGGGCCTGGTGGATGCTCACCACCCTCACCGATCAGGTGCTGGGTGAGATCCCCCACATGAGATACATAGACAGCTTTGATGTGCTGGAGGAACCCAAGGCAGAGCCGTCCTTCCTCCTGTCCCAGCTGCCCGACAAACTGCGGGAGCAGGGCCTGGAGCTCTCCACCGACCCGGAAGCCTATCTGGAGAGCTACCTTGGTTACAAAATGGAACCCAAACAGGACCCGGACGCCGATTGGCGGCTGGATGTAATGGCCGGTTCCACCTGCTGTGTGCCGCTCATCAACGGCTATCTGAATGCCGACAATGATTTTATGGACGATCTCCATGCCGACGGCGCGGTGGCGGGCTTCTTCTGCTATCCCCTGGATACCCTGCGGGAGGAGGAAGGCAGTCAGAAGATCTTTGACTTCCGGGACAAGCTGGAAGAAGTGTTTACCACTGATGAAGGATCGGAAGTGCTCACTCTCACCGGCGGGGCCACCGGCCTCTACTGTGGCTATGTGGACTTCATCGCCTGGGACATCCGAGAGGCGCTGAACATGGCGAAAGAGTTCTTTGAAGGCACGGACATCCCATGGGCCATCTTCCACACCTTCCGCCGCGAAGCCGGTTCTGTACCCCTAAAGCAACAAGATGATGGGACAGAAACTGAGAATCAGGATGACGAGTTGGATGAAACGCTTATGGGCATGGACTATATTCCTTATACCCAACAGAACGCCGAAGCATTCTTCGCTCAGCTGGAGCAGTGGAACGACGAAGACGAGTACACCCGCTGTATCCAGGCACTCAATGCCATCCCGGAGGATTGGCGAAACTACCGCACCGCCTACGCCCTGGCCCGTGCACTGGAGAACTACGCCATCATCGGAGACCATGACGAGGGCACCCCTCGCTATAAGGGAGACAAGGCCCTGTGCCGCGCCATCGAGGTGCTGGAGTCCGTCCGGGAGGAAGGCCAAGACAAGGCGGAGTGGAATATGCGGATGGCCTACGGCTATCAGTATCTCCATGCGTGTGAGGAAAAGGCCATTCCCTACGCCCAGCGGTGGGCAGAGCTGGACCCGGAGGATGAAAATGCCCCGGCGGTAATTCGGGAGTGTAAGGCGGAGATCCGGAAACGCCAGCGCAGCCGGAAGAAGAAGGCCAAATTCGTGCCCGGTGATACCCCATTTGAGGGTTTCGACCTCACCAACTTCTGGGATGATAATTGGTATGCACTGAAAGAATATGTCAGTGATCCGCCTTCCGATGAGCTGATTGCCAGCGTGGAGGAGGAACTGGGCTACAAGCTGCCCGCCGCCTACATCTGGCTGATGAAGCAGCACAACGGCGGCATTCCGGTGAATACCTGCTATCCCTGTGATGAGCCCACCTGTTGGGCAGAGGACCATGTGGCCATCACCGGCATTTTCGGCATCGGGCGGGAAAAGAGCTGCTCCCTCTGCGGAGAGCTGGGCAGCCAGTTTATGATCGATGAGTGGGAGTATCCTGCCATCGGTGTGGCCATCTGCGACTGCCCCAGCGCCGGACATGATATGATTTTCCTGGACTACCGTGCTTGCGGCCCCCAGGGAGAGCCTGCGGTAGTCCATGTGGATCAGGAAAACGACTACAAGATTACCCATCTGGCAGACAGCTTTGAGGAATTTGTCCGCGGACTGGAGCATGAATCCCTCTATGATCCGGATGAAGATGTAGAGGATCTTGAGGATGACGCCGACGAGGAGGAAACCGACCATAAGGGTTCCTTTGCCGGATCTGTGCTCCTCTCCAAAGCAGAGTGGGACAAGGAGCAGTTGATCCGAGATCTGCGGGAAGAATGGGGCATCGTAGATGAGGAGCCGGATGAGGGCGACGAAGATGATGAGAACAGCGATGACGCTGTGGTAATGCGGGTCGGCGGCATGATGCTGATCGTGACACTCTTCCACGGTCACATCCCGGACAATGAAGCGGAGATCAACGCCGAAAACAACTATATGTGGCCAGAGGCCGTAGAGGTGGCCAAAGCGCACAAGGCCCATATCATGGTGGCTGTGTTGGGCGAGGAGGAAAAACTGCTGGAACGGGGCAAGCTGTTCACCAAGGCGATGGCAGTGTGCTGCAAGCAGAAATACGCCACCGGTGTCTACACCAGCGGCGTGGTATTTGAGCCTCGTTTCTATAAGGGCCTTGCCGATATGCTCAAAGAGGACGAACTGCCCATCTTCAACTGGATCTGGTTCGGCCTGTACCGGAGCGAGGGGGGCCTAAACGGCTACACCTATGGCATGGATGTGTTCGGCAAGGAGGAAATGGAGGTGCTGAACACCGACGCCGAGCCGGAGGAACTGCGGGACTTTTTGGCAAGCCTTGCCTCCTATGTGCTGGCGTGTGATGTGACGCTGCAAGACGGCGAGACTATCGGCTTTTCTGCGGACGATAAGCACACGATTACCCGCAGCCCCGGCGTCTCTCTGCCAGAGGAGCAGATGACTCTGAAAATCTCCTATGAGCCCACAGAAGTAGAGCCAGAGACTGACGATGACAGCATAGGAATGGATGATGTTTCCTATCATATTGAGAGCATTGAGGAAAAAGAACTTCCCATTGACCCCATCAACGCCTACAATCACATGGCGATTTATTTGCGCTGGTGCATGGAGCATGACTTGATGGGCGAAAAATTCCTGGAAGAGCATGGTGAGGTGGTAAACCAGGTCAAAGCCGATCCAGGCAGCACAGAACTGCGAACATTCATCCGGGAGGAGTTATTCGGCTGTCTATTTTCGGCTCTGTTCAACCAGAAAGGCCGTGCCTTTGCCCATTATTACTATGGAGAAAATGATGCGCCCTATTATCCTGCCGACATCGATGACTATGCCCTGAAATATTTTGGTCCTTCCCGGTATCACTCCAATGAATTTCAACAGGAGGCATATTTATTTATCCCCTTTGATGAGAAATACTATCAGGCCATGGCCAAGGTCATTGAAAAACGCTTTGTCAACTGGCAGGGACAGGACTTCGACGAGGATACGCTGGAGCCTTCCGAGGTGGCGCAGGCCATTATGGAGTATCTGGACTGTGAGTGTACCTATTTCCCATCCATGGCAGATGATGATCCCATCATGTCAGCATACAGCTACGCCCGGCGGCTGGGCGTGCGGGAGGGCTTTATTCCTGTTCTCATCAAAGCGGATGATGAAACGCTGTTGGAGTGTCTGGTGATGAATGCCGACCCGGAAAATGATGCAGACTGCTATGAATTTAACCCCAAAGCTGTGGAGGAATACCGGAAGAAGATGCTCTCCGCTCCCGTCAAGGACGGAAAGGCGGTTCTGGAGGAATTGACCGGCCAGCGCAAAGAAGAAGCCGAGGAGGATGATATGGACTGGGAGGAGGAAATTATTGGTGAGATAGACGGCGGTATCAACAACGACCGCTTCGCAAGTTATTGGGATTCTGATACCAATATGACCGTTCCGCTAATTCTGGCTAAAATTCCGGTAAAGAACCCCTGGGAGATCTTCGCCTACCTGCCCTTTGGAAATTGGAATGAGTGTCCCGACACACCGGACCTGATGGCAGTGGCGAAATATTGGTTCGAGCAACATGGTGCCATCCCTGCCGCCATGAGCCACGATGAATTGGAGTTTGAACTTCCAACTCCGATCTCCAAGGAAAGAGCTATGGAGGTGGCTGTGGAGCAATATGGTTTCTGCCCAGATCTGGATCAGAATGAGGATGGAAGCATTGGCTCCTTGGCAGATGTCCTGTGGCAGTCCACCGTCTGGTATTTCTGGTGGGATTGATGGGAGGTATTTCGGTAAGTGATGAAAACCAGAACACTGACCATTCAACTGAATGACGAACTACTGCCTATCCTCCCAGTGGAACCGGAAGCCTACCTCTCCTTTACCACCCATGCCGATGGAAATGAATTGGAGTTAACGGGAAACCGGGCGGGGCTGCTCCTGTTGGCGAAAGCCGCTCTGGGGATGGCGGAAACCGCTCGTGTGGATGGCTTCCATATCCATTTGGATGACCTTTATGACATCAACGCCGAGGGAAAAACCATCCTGATTCAAAGGGAGGAGTCAAAGCCATGATTGAAAAAACCTTCCTCAACCCCACTACAAATAAGCAGTGGCGGATTGAAATTGACGGCCATACCATCCGAACCTGCTTGAATGGCGGGAAGGTCAAGGAGATCCTGTGCGACTCCGCTTTCCAGGTCAGGAGCAAGGCTGCCAGCGCCATGATGGGCCAGATGCGGAAAGGATTTGTCTATCAGAATCGGGATGCCGCTGTTGGGCAGGCGCGGTGCCATCGGTTTGTCGGTAAGGACAGTAACGGCTTCATGCCCCTGGCCGCCTCTCCCGCAAGGGATGACTTCTTCCTGACGAGGGTGGTCGGAGATTTTGAGGACGAGACCCTCTATCACTTCGATGGCAGCGGGGAGAGCCTTGAAACGGTCTCTCTGGGTGCCAAGCGGATGACCTATGAGCAGGTCCTCTGCTCCAATGACACCCTTCTTCTGAACAACAGCTATCTTCTCCAGCAGTTCTCACTCCGCACTCATGAAATCACGCCCTTTGCCAACAAGAAAAACAGCATGAAGACCATGCTGGATGTCAGTGGCGACCTGGCCCTGTGGTACACGGGCGAGGAGATCGTCGTCTTTGCCTTTGGCAGCAACACGAAAGTGTGGCGGGAAACGGTAAAATGTAAGAAGTCAAAAGATCCGAATTTTGCCTATTACTGCTTCGGGATGCTCTCTCCCCGGCAGAGCAAAGCGGTCTACCGTGTCACCGAGGGTGAGTATGTGCTGGTCGATCTGAAGTCCGCCCAAAAAGTTGTGATCCCCAATGCGGGCTGGCATCCCTTCTTCTCTCCGGATGACCAGTGCTTCTCGGTGGGCGGCAGGTTCTATCTGACCCAGACCGGAGAGGAGATTGCCAATCCTTTCCCGTTTTCGGTCCGGCAGGGGCTAAATTTTTCAGACACCTGTATGGTGCGGACAAGGGGCAGTCTGATGGCCGTTCAGCAGGATCGTGGCAGCTCCCCCATAGAGCTGTGGGATACCGGCAGCGGCCAACTGCTGGCCTCTATTGACGACCCCTTTGTGGTGCGGCAGGTGAATTTTGCCTTTACCCAAAGCGGGCTGGTCCTGCACACCGATTACGGGGCCATGAGCATCTATTCCTGCGCCCTCTGAAACGGAGAAATGAACTATATTTATTTTTACGATGAGAAAATGGAGGGGGCACAATGAACTTTAACGAAGCAATGCAAATGCTTGGAACCAAGTTGCAAGGGAAGTACGGGCATTTAGGCTTCAAGTATAAAAAATCCGACAAAACACTTACGAGGCACAGTAAAAATTTCACCTATATGATTGCGTTTTCCTCATTCGGCGGGAACACAAAGGATAGCATAAGCATAGAGGTTTGCTATATAATCAACACCCGTCCATACGACCCTTATGGTTATGCCAAACCAGACATCAACACACAACCACTGTTTTACAGTTTGAGAGACAATGAAATATATCTTGATATAGGAAATGAAGAAAAGATTAACAATACCTTTGAGATTGTTTGCCAGTGGATGGATAAAATACTGATTCCAAAAATGAATGAGCTTTGTGCTACCGAGTAATGTGGAAGTGATGGCGGAGAAAGAGCGTGGACACCTATGGACAAAGAATCATTGACAGAAAAACTCCTGGACTTGGTCGAGGGGCGGGAAACACCAGAAAGTTGGCGGAACTGGTGGGACGAACATGAGACGGAGTTGGAAGCCCTGCTGAGTCGGGGTGAA
>OGPH01002039.1_pt1 | contig 12682 bp, 5 predicted proteins | sample 1552891 | NCBI WGS metagenome assembly OGPH01 (sample SAMEA2580272, study PRJEB22360) | human gut metagenome | biome: human gut; feature: human-associated habitat; material: faeces | place: Denmark | collected 2008/2010 | reverse complement strand
TACTGTCGCCGATGAAATAACGAAGGAACCGTTAGCCGGCGTAAAAGTTTCTCTGACACCGGGAGGAACGTCCCAAGTGACCGGTACAGAAGGAAATTTCCTGTTCGATAATATCGACCCACAGGAATATACACTGACTTTCACCAAAGACGATTATGTCAGTCAGACGCAAAAAGTTTCCGTAAAGGCCGGTACGGCATCGAACGTCCAGATTTCGATGGAACCGATCACTCCGATTTTGAATGTAATGCCTAAAGAATTGGATTTCGGGGAGGAAACCGCAACGCTTGCTATCGACATCACCAATGCGGGAAAAGGAACTTTACAATGGAACATCGACGAGGATATCGCATGGCTGTCCTGTTCCCCCGTCAGCGGAACGACCAATAAAGAATCGTCCCCCGTCGTCGTTACGGTTTCGCGTACGGAAATGGATCGCGGTGATTATAACGGAATGATCGTTGTCACCTCGAACGGAGGGAGCCAAAAAATACCCGTTTCTATGTCCGTAGAAAGTGTGAATCTCGAAATCGAACCCGAAGAGTTAAACTTCGGATCGCTTACGAATTCCATACAACTGACATTGAAAAATACAGGTTCCGGGACTTTGAAATATACGGTCGAATCGTCTAACGAATGGTTGGTATTGAATAAAGAATCCGGGTCGGTAACAAAAACCGATTACTTGGAGGCGATTGTTACACGCGAAGGATTATCTGCTGGAAAGTATAATGCGACGATCTCGTTCTCCGTCTCCGGAGGAAACGTCGTCGTTCCTGTAAAAATGGAGGTCGCCGTAAATGAGAAACCTACGGTATCGGTCGAAAATGCGACCGATGCAACTTACAATAGCGCGGTATTGCACGGGACGATGGTATCGGTCGGAAGTTCGAAAGTGACGAAATACGGATTTTGCTGGAGCGAACAACCTACACCAACACTCGAAGACTCATATTCCAATTTGGGAGACTGCACGGCGCCGACAGCGTTCGAAAGTGTCGCAAACGATCTGAAATCCGATACGAAATATTATTTTCGGGCTTATGCCGAAAACAACGTCGGTATCGTATATAGTGAAAAGGAACTGACATTCACCACTGCCGGATTGCCGACTTTACCGTCGGTAACGAGCGGAGCCGTTACCGAAATCACGAGTACTACAGCCGTAGCCAAAGGCAATATCACGTCGTTGGGCAATGTCGGTAAGGTAACAGCCTATGGCCATGTCTGGAGCAAAACAGCGGAGCCGACCTTACAGACAGGGAAATACACGAATCTCGGCGAAGCGACGGAGACAATGGCGTTCTCCAGTGAAATAACCGGATTGGAATCTCACACGATTTACTATATACGAGCTTATGCAACCAACGAAAAGGGAACTGCTTATGGCGAAGAGAATGTATTTACGACTGCAAAAAACGATGTTCGGCTGACAACTTCCGATGTCACCGAGATCGTCCATAACGCAGCGACCTGCGGAGGTGTCATCGCCGACAACGGAGGGCATACGATAAAAGAGCGAGGTGTTTGCTGGAGTACGAAATCGGCACCGACAGTCGAAGACAATTATACGGTTGCCGACAATGACAAACTGTCGGCTTTGGTTTCCCGGTCGATTCCGTCCTCGGTTAAAACGCGCACGGAGTACGTTACGAGAGCGGAAGATCGCTTTTCATGCCGGATTACCGAATTGGCCAAAGAAACGAACTATCATGTTCGGGCTTATGTTCGAACCTCGGATGGCAATGTATTTTACGGTAATGAAAAACAATTTACAACGACCGAAGAAGTCGCACTTCCGTCGTTGACAGAAATAACCGTATCCAATATTCAGACGACGAGTGCGACCGTCGTCAGCAAAATCGAATCGGACGGCAATTCGGCCATTTCCGAATGTGGATTCTGCTATTCGAAAGGTGCCGCTCCGACCGTCGAAAGCGGGGCGAAGATTGCATGCGATCCCTCTTCGGCCGAACTCGGGAAAAATATTACCGGATTGGAAGAAGGTACGACCTATCATATACGCGCCTATGCCAAAAATGCAATGGGAGTCGCCTATAGCAAAGAGGCGGAATTTACGACGTTGGCCGTCACCGTTCCGAAATTGAGTCCGGTTGTCATCGAGAACGTCGGCCGGACGACCGCCTATGCTTCGGCAACGGTTGCGGAAACAGGGAATGCCTCGATAACCGAATGCGGTTTTTGTTGGGCGACCAATCCCGATCCGACCATATACGACAATAAAGTCCCCTGCGAAGTTGGTAATTCATTCAAAACGAAATTACAAGATCTGCCTTTGCTGACAACGGTTTATGTGCGGGCTTATGCAATCAATTCGAAAGGAACGGGATACAGCGACGACGCATCGTTTACGACGACAGATACGGATATCGACATTTGGGACGGTGTATCGGTGGCTACGAAATTCGGTGGCGGCATGGGAACGGAAAGCGATCCCATCATCATCAATTCGGCAGATCAACTAAGATTATTATTGGATCGAGTATCATCGGGAACAACTTATTCAGGAGTTGTTTTTAAGATGACAACCAATATTGGGCTGAACAACCATGCATGGTCGCGCTCTGGAACATTTGCGGGTACGTTTGATGGTAATAATATGCTTTTGACTGGAGTGACGTCATCAATTTTTTCTGCAGTAAGTGGAACCGTGATGAATATTCAAATTAGTGGGACTTCGCAAAATGCTGGTATATGTCTTACAAATACTGGAACAATAACAAATTGTGTCAACAATTGTTTTATAACATCAAACAGTAATAATATCGCTGGTATTTGCTTGTCTAATTCTGGAAAAATTGAAAGTTGCACAAATAAAGGCAAAATTCAGTCAACTGGCTATAACGTGATTACAGGGGGCATTGTTGCAACTAATTCGGACAACGGAATTATTGACGGATGTATAAATTATGGTTCAATTAGTGGAAATGGAATAGTTGGGGGAATAGTTGCTGAGAGCTCAAAATCTGCATCTTCCGGAACTTTTGATTGTGGGCGAATCCAAAACTGTTCTAATTTCGGTATAATTTCAGGTGATGATGCAGGAGGAATCATTGGTAGTGTTGAACTTATTTATACTGGGAGCAATATGGCGGCATCATCAATGAGATTAACAACTTCAATTGCTAATTCTTTCAATTGCGGAGATATAACGGGTAATAATAGAGGCGGCATCTGTGGAAGAATTAAATTATATTGCTGCGCGCACAACAATAGATATGGTAATTATTTCTACTTTAAAACAATCGTGAATGTGTTTAATTGCATCAATAATTCAAATTGCACAATATGTGGACATTATTCTCTTGATTACCCCTCTGGTGGTTACAACTTTAAAGATAGCGATAGCGGGATGTTCCTTTCAGGAACGACATATTGGTTATATGATGTGGCCAATAACATTGGACAAGAATATGCGATAGAGAATGATAAATCTTATGACATAACACATTGGTACACACGTACTACCTCTGGATGTTTCTTGCAAGGAAATTCAACAGATATCGTATCATTGTTGAATAGCTGGGTTTCGTCCAATTCTGGTACAACGACCTATAAACGCTGGAAATACGAAACGATCGACGGCTATGCTTGTCCGGTTTTAGAGTAAGGCGTTATGAAAAAATTTCTATTATTCGTCGGTTTAGCGATTTTTACAGAGCAACTGCATGCACAGGATACATCTCTTTGGGTCGGAGTTTCTAAGAACTCCGACCCATTGATACGTCGCCAAGAGGCGTTTATGGATGCTCTTTGCCGATATATCACATGTAGCGCTGTTCATGTAGGTAAATCCACGGAAAAAGATCGTGAAAAAATTACAACAGTGAATAGTATTAAGACCTGCCGTTTCCAAATACTATCCGATATTATGGATGAAGAGGAAGAAACCGTAACGATCTCCATTGGTCGTGGAACTTTAATAAATTATAAATTTATCTCATCATCTCTAAAAACGGACAAAGAGACACAAACGGATATCGTGTTGATTGTTACGTATGAAGAGGATTCGGAAAGGAATAAAACACGATCGCAACATGAATATCGGAATCATTGTATTGAACGGGAAGATGCATCCGGTCACATACTGAAATCGTCTAATGAGTTTAAATATGAATGCGTAAATGTGGGAACGTATGAGTAGCCGTAATATAAGGGTAGGTATTGCCTTATTAGGGTACCTATTTGTCAGTATATCTGAAATCCATGCTCAGTCATTTGAAGAATACAAACGACAGGCATTGTCCGATTTCAATAACTACAAGAAACAGCAACAACGAGATTTTAAGGAGTACCGCGACCGCGTAAATGCCGAATTTGCGGAATATATGCGTCGCGCATGGCCGCAGTTCGATGCGCAGCCTGCCGAGCCGGTTCCCGACCGTCCCGAGCCGCCGCGACCGGCGGTAAAAGACCCGAATGCAGGGCCGTCGAACGACCCGATTCCATTCGACAACGTGATCCCGAGTCCCGATCCCGTACGGCCCCCGCAGCCGGTCGTTCCGCTACCGGTACCGGAACGGCCCGTACAGCCGTCATTCGCATTCGAGTTTTACGGCACTCCCTGTACGGTATCGCTCGATGCAGGCCATCATTTCACATTGCGAAATATCAATGAAAATGCGGTGGCCGATGCGTGGACACGATTGTCGTCGGATGCTTATCTCACGATCGTCGCCGAATGCCTTGCATGGCGCGACCGGCTGCGTCTTTGCGACTGGGGTTACATGCGTTTGGTCGAATGTATGGCAACCGCTTTTTTTTCAGATTCGGAACGGAACGAAGCTCGTCTGTTGCAAATGTATATTCTGACTCAATCGGGATATAAAGTGCGTATTGCCCGTACCGACGACCGGCTCGTGTTGTTGTTGCCATCCGAAGACGATATATATGAAATGCCCTATTTGACCGTCGACGGACACCGCTATTACGTGGCAGACCCAACCGTACGGCAGCAGTCATTTCACGTTTTCGACCGCGAATTTCCGAAAGAACAGTTTTTCTCATTGCAAATTACTACGGAACCGTTGTTGGCGATCCGTCCTTCCGAACCGCGTCGGTTCGCATCAGAACGTTATCCCGACATTTCGGCTATCGTTAAAACCAACCGTAATTTGATCGACTTTTACGACGAATACCCCCGTATCGGATGGGATTTATATTCTCGGAGTTCGTTGAGTGCATGGGCAAAGGAGCAGTTGTATCCCGTTCTGCGCCGGTGTATTGCCGGAAACTCGAAATCGGAGGCTGCCAATACGCTGATCGATTTCGTACAAACGGCTTTCGAGTATAAAACAGATGAGGAGCAGTTCGGGTACGAACGACCGCTTTTCGCCGACGAAACGCTCTATTACCCTTATTCGGACTGCGAGGATCGCGCGATTTTCTATTCGATTTTGGTGCGCGACCTGCTCGGATTGGACGTCGTGTTGCTCCATTATCCGAACCATCTGGCTACTGCGGTATCTTTCGGTGAAGAGATTGCAGGAGACTATCTTATGCTTGACGATCGTAAATACCTTGTTTGCGATCCTACTTATATCGGAGCGCCCATCGGAAACGCCATGCCGCAGTTCAAACAAACGGCAGCTAAGGTTATTCGCATTCATTAAACAATATAAACACAAGGGATGGCAATGCTATCCCTTGTGCTTTTAGCTTAAATGTGAGTTGCTTATATTTTCCAGCTTTTCTTAATACCGTGCCACTCTTGCCGGAGGCTTTTTGGCTTTCGTATCCCAGAATACGGGAGCAACGGATAACTTGCAACTGAATTGCGAAATCGTGCCGTTGGTCGTGATACGCCCTATAATGGGGACTTTGCCATTCTACGCGGATTGATGTATCAAATAGAACAGGACTTTGAAAGTGCTTTTTGCCATAACTCTAATAAATTTAAGGTTAATACGTTGAATAGAGTTATTTGTTGTTGGTAGATCCAACGCAACAAGCTGAAAAGCTATTCGGAAATAGATGCGGTAACGATTTAGTAACGTAATTCCGGTTTCTATTGGCTTTTCGATGGCTTCAGTTTGGCTTCGACAGCGCAGTCCGTTCCTCTCTAAATCTATTGTTTTCAACCTTCTGCCCCAATTCGCTCTAATTCTCAGTTTTTATTCTTATCTTTGTCGCAGAAGAGTTATTTGAAAGCATGAGAAATAGAGTGTCCCCGAACACTTCCCTTTTTCTTATCCGTTAGCTTATCTCATGCGAGTCCTTCATAATCTGCTCGTAGTCAATTAAACATATACAGACTACCTCAAAGATACGAAAAGTCGAGCGCAGAAGCAAACGTATGTTTGTTTCTGCCGAGACGGAGTATCTACGGCGCAAGCCAAAGTACGAAAAGTCGAGCGCAGAAGCAAACGCATGTTCGATTCTGTCGGGGCGAAGTGTTTAAGGTGCAGCCGAAGAGAGGTGTTTTCGGCGACGAGGTCCCTCCGGTCTTCGGAAATGGCCTCCGAGTGGCATAGTTTATGGATTTACGCACCTTGTAATTTTTAAACACATTACCGCTATGAACACGAAACAAGAGACACGGGCCAATGCTACGACGGCTGTCTTCGGATCGGAAAAGATGCTCACTCCCGCTCCGACGCAGAACATTCCGCAGCACAAAACCACACCTGAGATCGCCTACCAAATGGTGAAGGACGAGACCTATCCCCAGACGCAGCCGCGTCTGAATCTGGCGACTTTCGTCACCACCTACATGGACGAATACGCTACGCGCCTGATGAACGAGGCGATCAACGTCAACTACATCGACGAGACCGAGTATCCGCGTGTGGCGGTGATGTGCGGACGGTGCATCAACATCATCGCCAACATGTGGAATTCGCCCGAAAAGGCCGAGTGGAAGACCGGCGCGCTGGGAATCGGCTCGTCGGAGGCTTGTATGCTGGGCGGCGTCGCGGCCTGGCTGCGCTGGCGCGCGAAACGCAAGGCCGAGGGCAAACCCTTCGACAAACCCAATCTGGTGATGAGCTCCGCCTTCCAGGTGGTTTGGGAGAAGTTCTGCCAGTTGTGGCAGATCGAGATGCGCACGGTGCCCCTCACGCTCGAAAAGCCGACGCTCGATCCGAAGGACGCTCTGGCGATGTGCGACGAGAACACCATTTGCATCGTGCCGATCGCCGGGGTGACGTGGACGGGACTCAACGACGACATCGAGGCGCTCGACCGCGAGCTGGACGCCTACAACAAGAAGACGGGATACGATATTCCGATCCACGTCGATGCGGCGTCGGGAGGTTTCATCCTGCCGTTCCTCAATCCGGAGGTGAAGTGGGACTTCCGCCTCAAATGGGTGTGGTCGATCTCCACGTCGGGACACAAATACGGACTGGTCTATCCGGGCCTGGGCTGGGTCGTCTGGAAGGACAAGAAGTATCTGCCCGAAGAGATGTCGTTCAGCGTCAACTATCTGGGCGCCAACATCACGCAGGTAGGGCTCAACTTCTCGCGTCCTGCGGCGCAGATTCTGGGTCAGTACTACAACTTCATCCGCCTGGGCTTCGACGGTTACAAGGAGGTGCAGCAGAATTCGATGGACGTAGCCTGCTACTGCCATGAACAGATCGGCAAGATGAAGTGTTTCGAAAATTATTCGAAGGAGCTGCAAAATCCGCTCTTCATCTGGTACATGAATCCCGAGTACGACAAGACGGCCAAATGGACGCTCTACGATTTGCAGGCCGTACTCCAACAGAGCGGCTGGATGGTTCCCGCCTACACGATGCCGAAGAACATTGATTCGCTGGTCGTCATGCGCGTGGTCGTTCGTCAGGGAATGTCGCGCGATATGGCCGACATGCTGCTGAGCGACATCGGCAACGCCGTCGCCGGCTTCGAAAAGCTGAAATATCCCACGCAGTCGCGTCTGGATTACGAAGCCAAGGTCAAGCAGAAGGGGCGTGTCTTCACGCACTGATGCGCGGAACGTTCCGTTTTTCGGGACGAGCGTGCATTTGAAAGGGAACCGCTCCACGGTTTCTGAAAAGGGCTCACCCCTGTCGGATTTTCCGGCAGGGGTGAACTTATAAATGGAGGTCGGGGATGCTCCGGTCAGCGGGCGCCTGTCAGGACGGGATGTCCCAGAGACGTATCGTACGTGTAGCCGACCTGCACGAGTTGGGCCATCATCGAAGCGGCGATCGCGTCGTTCATCTCGGCGATTGCCGCTTCGAAACCGCTCTGATCGAGACTTGCGAAAGCCTTGCTGTCGGGCAGCGTCTCCGAGACGCCGTCTTGCGTCGACCCCCAGAACACGCCGTTGAGCAGAGCGGCCTCCGATGCGCCGGCCACGCCGCGGGCCGTGCCGCCGGAGAGCGAAAAGTCGGTTTCGACGAGGGCGTAGCAACCGTCCATATAGGCAGGGATTTCCATGACGACGGGGTAGATCATGGAGTAGCCTGAGAAGGTTCCGGCGATACCGCCTGCGTTGGCCGTGTAGTCCGTGCCGTTCTTGGGCTCGATCTCTACGCGGCCCTTGCAGAGGGCATAGCATCCGACGAGGAAGGCATAGTTGCTTTCAGCCTGTGTCAGGCCTGTCACGCCGCCGAAATTGCTCCGGTCGGAGGCGATTTTCACGTGTGCGCTCTCCGTCCATTCGGCGTGGCAGCCGGCCGTCAGCATACCGCTTTTGCCGCATACACCGCCCACGTTGACGTTGGTCGTGCCGTCGGCGACATTCGAAGAGATTTCGATGTCGCCCGATAGGAGAGCGTCGCAAGCCGACGCCGTAGCGTTCGAAGCCGATCCGAAGACACCGCCGACATGTACGTCGGAATATTCGTCGCCCTGGGCGATCTTCACCGTTCCACCCATTTCGGTCGAAACGAGCGAGACGGCGCATTCACCGACGCCGGAGAGCGATCCGACAGCGCCGCCGAAGCTGATGGCGCCGTTGCTCTCGATTGAGGCGTCGCCCGTAAATTTTGCGGTACAGTCGGTGATGGAACTTCCGGAATTGCCGCAGACGATGCCCGCGTTGCAAGTTGCTTCCCCGCCTTTCGGAACGAGCAGCGAGCCGCCGAAATCCGCCGTGCAGCTTTCGATCGAGGCCTCGGCGGTCGAACCGACGATGCCGCCCGCTTGGGCATAGACGTAATAGCCTTCGGGGACGGTGTTGAAGGCTGCTTCGAGAACTCCCGTACCGGTGAAGGTACAGGCGGAGATGCGTCCGCCGTTCATGGATCCGGCGATGCCGCCGGTCATCGAGATTTCGCCGCCCTCGGTTCTGATCGTGTGTGCCGCGTCGAGCGTCGTTTCGCAGAAGTCGATGTTTCCCGACTCGGCCATGCCGCAGATGCCGCCTGCGTCGGCCGTGCCCGTCGGGTCGTTGCCGCACGATGCCGATACCGAACCCGTGAAGGAGCAGTGCTCGATGGCTCCCGAACCCGGACGGGTGTTCATGGCGTCCTCGTAGGCGATGATATTGAAACCGACGATGCCGCCGGCGATCACATAGCTTTTGTCGGTGCAGGATGTCGTCGCGGAGACTGTGCCCGCGACGTGAAGATTCCTGATCGTGCCGTCGTTCACTCCGAAGAGTCCGACGCTCGTGAAGGTCGTCGCACCCGTGTAAGCGACGTTTAGGTTGTTCACGGTGTGGCCGCCTCCGTCGAAAACGCCTTGGAATGCCTTCTCGGGATTCTCGTAGGGATACCTTCCGTCTTGCGGGCCGGTACCGATCGGCGTCCAGTTTTCATAGCCGGAAAGATCGAGATCGGCCGTCAGCAGGTAGTGGACGTCCGGTTCGAAATAGCCGGCCGTCTGTTCGTTGACGCATTGTGCCAGCAGGGCCAGTTGCGACGGCCGTGCGATTAGGTAGGGATCTTCTTCCGTGCCGCTGCCTCCGTCGAATTCGTCGGCGATCGTCTTGTCGAGGGTTTTGAACCGCTCCCATGCGCTCCATTCCGAATCGAGGTAGTTGCCCGAAACGACCAGCGCGCGGATGCGTACCTCGTATTCGGTGTATGCTTCGAGTCCGGTCAACTCGTAACGGGTGTCTTCGACACGGGTGGAGAAGGCGTAGTCGTCGCTGCGGGCTTCCAGTTCATAGGCGGCAGCTTCGTCCACCCCCCCCCATTCGATCAGGAGCGATGTTTCGGAAGGGATTGCCGTAAGGGTTTGAGGAGCTTTCAGTTGCACGGAGGTATCGTCCTCTTTGCAAGATGCAGCCAAAAACAGCGCGGCGATCAGAATTATCCGATGCAACCGCAAAATGAGATGACTTTTCATCATGAAAACTGAATTAAGTGGAATGAATATGATAAGCGAAAATAACGATTTTTTCAGACATATTGATCATTCGCTTCGTTTTTCGCAGCCTCTTTTTTCCGGAAGAGGGTTGCGGAGGGGCTTCCGGAAGAGTACCGTTGTCGGCTGAGGAGGCGTCCGGTGGCGGCGGCGGTTTCGCACCGGAAAGATGTCGTTTGCTGAGGATGGAGCGCGTCGACGAATCGGTGCGGCGGAGCGTGCGTGCGGAGTCCGCCTGACGGAACGGAGTGTAAATTCATCCCTGGGGATCGATCGCGGCGGAATCGGATGTTCGGTTCGGGAGTGTCGGAATCGGCTGTCGTACGACGGAAATATGCGCCTCTTTTTCGAGTACGGCATTGGATCGTTTCCGGATTTTGCCTACCTTTATGGACGGAATGCGGCGGATGCCGCCGAATCGATCATTCGAGATGAAAAAAGTCGTAGTCTTTACCGGAGCCGGCGTGAGTGCCGACAGCGGACTGTCCACCTTCCGCGATGCCGACGGATTGTGGGCCGATTACCGGATCGAGGATGTCTGTACGCCCGAAGCCTTGGCGCACAACCGCGCCACCGTGATCGAATTTTACAACAAACGCCGCCGCGAGATGCTGGCGGCCCGTCCCAATGCGGCTCATTTGGCCATCGCGGGATTGGAGGCGGATTTCGACGTCGAGGTCATCACCCAGAATGTAGACGACCTGCACGAACGCGCCGGTTCGACCCGTGTGACGCATCTGCACGGCGAACTGCGGAAACTCCGCTCCTCGCGCGATCCCGCGTTGATCGTTCCGATCGAAGGGTGGGAACAGCCGTTGGATGCCACGGCCCCCGACGGGGCGCTGCTGCGTCCGCATATCGTCTTTTTCGGCGAGGCGGTTCCCCAGTTCGACCATGCGGTGCGGATTGCGGCGGCGGCCGACGTGTTGATCGTCGTCGGAACGTCGCTGGCGGTCTATCCTGCGGCGTCGCTGGTGCGCTGCGTGCGTCCCGACATTCCGGTTTACGTGGTCGACCCGGGACGGCCGGCGATTCGCGGCGTGCGCAATCCGCTGGAAGTGATCCGCAAACGTGCCGCCGAGGGAGTTCCCGAACTGGCCGACCGCCTGCGCGCGGCCTGTGCGGAAGGGCGGTCCGAATCGCTTTTGCCCGGAAAAGCCTGATCCGCCCTTCCCGGCGGTTCCCCGCTTCCGGCCCATCCCGGTTTGCTCTCCGTTCTCGTTTTCCCGCTTTCGGCCCTCCCTCTGTCTTTCGCTTTCCGTTTCCGGCTTTTCCCGGCCGCACGCTGCGGTTCCGGTTGGCTCTTGCTCGGATTCACTCATATTCCGATCCGGCTCACTCCATCTCCGGCCCGTTTCGCACCGCCTCGTCTGGTCGCGCTCTGCGACCCATTACGCGGTTGCACGTCTGTCCGTTCCGTGTAACGATGCGGTTATGTAATGCTGTCGGCTTCGGTCCGGTCGGTGTGCCTGCGGCCGTTCCTGCATGAAAATCCCCGCCCTCTCCCGCGGAGGGCGGGGCTGTTTTGCCGGAGATCGGTGTCAGTGTTTGTAGGTTGTTTCAGATATGGTTATAATATCCGTGCCATAATGCACCTCCCGATTTTCGCAAGTGAGGGATTTGTTCCCATATACGTAGTTGCGGGTCTCCCAGACGAGCTTACCTTCCGCTTCGTACGTAATTCCGTTGAGGCGTCCCCGGTAATCGTAACTGTAATGTCTTACCCAATCCCATGGGCGTTCGGCCGTTTCTTCGGCAGCCAGACAGCCGTGAATAAGCGGTTTCGTCAGTTCATCGTCGGAGTATGTGATTATGTATTTGCTTACAGCCGATACTTCGCCTGTATTCTTGAGCCAATATTTGTCACAGATTACCAATTTTCCGTCGTAGGTGTATTTTGTTTCGGATACTTTACTATTCCCTCTGGAATATTCCAAACTGTGGACCAGCCGTTCCTGCTGGTCGTATTCGTTGCAAATCCGTTGGATGATATGGTCGTCCTTGTCCGTTATCCGTTCTTCCAAAACCTTTTCGAGAGCGTCATCCAGATAAGTGCGTTTGAATTTTTGCGAATTCCACAGGGTTTCACCGGCCCATGTTTTTTCCGTGTATGTCACCGTTTTGCCGTCATATACGTAGTCCGAAGTTGTCGTTTCCGTAACGCCGTCTCTCGAGTTCCGGGTTCCGGTCAGCCGATCTTTTGCGTCGTAGGTGTACGTTATCACATATGTACTCTGCTCTCCTCCGGGATCGGTTCTGTGAAGGGTCGTTGTCAGCGGGTGTGTCCATTTAGAGTCGCCTGTGTTCTCTCCGTCCTCTTTTTCACAACCTGAAGCGAGCAGCAATATCGCCGCAGCCAGGTAAAAGCGTCCTTGTTTCATGGCTCGAAATTTTAACG
>OGPH01002038.1_pt1 | contig 12685 bp, 9 predicted proteins | sample 1552891 | NCBI WGS metagenome assembly OGPH01 (sample SAMEA2580272, study PRJEB22360) | human gut metagenome | biome: human gut; feature: human-associated habitat; material: faeces | place: Denmark | collected 2008/2010 | reverse complement strand
TCTGAATGTAATCCTTCACATCCAGCAGGGTCATGAACCAGTCCTTGCCCACGATCTCCTTGTACAGCCTTCCCAGGTTGACCGGATCGCCGATGCGGATCAGCTGCTTGCTGATGATGAAGTCCACCAGCTCCTGGATCTCGGGATCGTTGTCATAGATCTCTCCGGAATGGTATCCGGCGGTGTCGTACAGATGGATGACCTCCTCGGACCCGGCGCCGAACAGGTAAATGTTGTCGTCGCCCACCAGGTCGTGGATCTCCACATTCGCGCCGTCCAGGGTCCCCAGCGTCACCGCGCCGTTCAGCATCATTTTCATATTGCCGGTTCCGGAGGCTTCCTTGGAGGCCAGGGAGATCTGCTCGGAAATGTCCGCGGCGGGGATCAGCTTCTCCGCTTTGGTCACGTTATAATTTTCCACCATCACCAGCTTCAGGTACGGGCTCACCTGCGGATCGTTGTCGATGAGCTGCTGCAGGCAGAGGATCAGATGGATGATGTCCTTGGCGATGATATAGGCCGGAGCCGCCTTCGCGCCGAAAATCATGGTGATGGGACGCTTCGGCAGATTGCCCTTCCTGATCTCCTTATATTTGTAAATGGCGTACAGGGCGTTCATCTGCTGTCTCTTGTACTCGTGGAGGCGTTTGATCTGGATGTCGAAAATGGAGTTTTCATCGATGTCCAGATCCTGTGTCTGCTTCAGATAGCGCTTCAGGTCGGCTTTGGCCTCCGCCTTGATCTCAAGCAGGCGGTTTAAAACCGTTTCATCGTCCTGGTAGGCCAGCAGCTTTTCCAGATGGGCGGCGTCCTTCACGAAATCCGTGCCGATCAGGCTTCCCAGATAATCGGAGAGCCTGTGATTGCAGTGCACCAGCCATCTGCGGAAGGTGATGCCGTTGGTCTTGTTGTTGAACTTCTGCGGATAAATATCATAGAAGGGCTTCAGCTCGGAATTTTTCAGGATCTCCGTATGAAGCGCCGCCACGCCGTTTACCGCATAGCCAAAATGAATGTCGATGTGGGCCATATGAACCCGGTTTTCCTTGTCGATGATATATACCTTCTCATCGTGGAAATCCCTTCTCACCCTGGCGTCCAGGTCGCGGATGATGGGAAGCAGGTGGGGAACCACTTTTTCCAGATAGGAAATGGGCCATTTCTCCAGTGCCTCCGCCAGAATGGTGTGATTGGTATAGGCACAGGTCTTTCTCACCACATCCACCGCCGTATCCGCATTGAAGCCTCTTGCCTCCAGCAGACGGATCAGCTCCGGAATCACCATGGTGGGATGGGTGTCGTTGATCTGGATGCACACATGCTCATGCAGGTGATACAGATTCACCCCTCTCTCCTCCGCTTCCGCAAGGATGAGCTGGGCCGCGTTGCTCACCATGAAATACTGCTGATAGATTCTCAGAAGCTGTCCGGCCTCGTCGCTGTCGTCGGGATAGAGAAAGAGGGTCAGGTTCCTTCTGATATCGTTCTTGTCAAAATCGATCCCGTTTCCGATGATGCTCTCATCCACGCTGTCCAGATCGAACAGATGCAGGCGGTTGCAGCCGTCCTGGCCGTAGCCGGGCACATCGATGTCATACATGGCAGAGGTGACGGTAAAGTCCTTAAAGGGCACCTCAAAATGGCGCTCCGTCCGTGTCAGCCAGCTTTCCGGCGTGATCCAGGGATTCTTTTCCTCGTCCTGCTTGTTATCCTTAAATTTCTGCAGGAACAGCCCCTCATGATAGTTCAGCCCCACGCCGTCTCCGGACAGTCCCAGCGTCGCGATGGAATCCAGGAAGCAGGCGGCAAGCCTTCCCAGGCCGCCGTTTCCAAGAGAGGGCTCCGGCTCGACCTCCTCGATTTCAGTGATGTCCTTCCCGTACCTCTTCAGCACCTCTCTGGTCTCCTCAAACAGCCCCAGATTGATCAGGTTGTTGGAAAGCAGCTTGCCGATGAGGAACTCCGCGGAAATGTAATACAGCTTCCGGCTTCCCTCATTCCTTTTCATTCCTTCCATTTTCTTTTTGGTGATGCCCAGAAGCGCCGCATAGATTTCTTCATTGGACGCGTCCCGGATGGACTTTCCGAATTTTTCCTGCAACAAAAGCTCCAGTTCTTTTTCCATAATCTTCTCCTACTCTGTCTCTTCGAACACAAATGGCCTGATCTGTCTTACCACATCCATAATTGTACCGTCTCTGCTTTCAATAATACCTACTATCCGATCTTCAAACTGTACCTTTTCCGGTTCCCCTGTGATTGAATACGCAATATCCCTGAGTTCCTCAATCGTTCGAAATGGAAGATCCACTCCCTGCATAGCCTCTATCAGATCTTTTCGGCCGGGATTAATGGCAATTCCATAATCCGTAACTACCACGTCCACGCTTTCTCCCGGTGTCGTCACAGTAGTTACCTCCGTACAGACTGCCGGTATCCTTCCCTGTACCAATGGCGTAATGACGATCGCACATTTCGCTCCGGCGGCCGTATCCGGATGACCACCCTGCGCGCCGGTCAGCACTCCATCAGACCCTACCACCACGTTACAGTTGAAATGAACATCGACTTCAAGAGCTGCCAGAATCACAAAATCCAGTTTATTTACCACTGCACCCTTATTAAAGGGATCTGCATACTGCCCTGCACTGATTCGGTAATGTCTCAAATCCTTCAATGACTCTACCGCTTCCAGATCAAAGTCCTGCGTATCCAGAAGGCAGTCAACCTGGCCGGAAATCAGCAGATCGCACATTGGCTTCGTCAAACCGCCTACACCAAACCGCATGCGGATATTCCTTTTTTTCATTTCTTCTGTCAGAAAAATCGTTGAAGCGATTGACGCGCCTCCTACGCCAGTCTGATAAGAAAATCCATCCTTAAACCACGGAGAATTCACCACAAATTTTGTACAATATTCCGCCATCATCAGCTTTCGCTGATCCGTTGTAGGTTTCGCTGCCCCTGTAGCAATTTTCTCCGGATCGCCGATTGCATCTACTTCCACCACATAGTCCACTCTCGTCATGCTGATATGAGCCGGAAAATTAGGAAACGGAACAAGACAGTCGGTAATTGCCACTACCCGATCCGCATGGAGGGAATCTGCCATCGCATACGAAAGTACTCCGCAATTACTTTTTCCACCAATTCCCCGACAGTTTCCATATTCATCGCAGGTAGGCGCTCCAATAAACGCAATATCAATCTGTATCTCACCGGTAGAAATTGCACGGACCCTTCCTCCGTGGGACTGCATAACCGCCATGCCTTTCAGCTTTCCATTGGAAATAGCTTCTCCAATTTTTCCCCGCACACCAGAAGAATAGATGTTTGTAATCGTACCATCCTCAATATACGGTACGATCGGGTCATGTGCCTTACCAAGAGAACTGGCGCAAACGGTAATGTCTTTTATTCCCATATCATGGATTTCTTTCATTACCATATTAACGACATAATCCCCTTCCCGAAAATGGTGGTGAAAACTTACCGTCATCCCATCTCGGATCCCACACTTGATCAGAACCTCTCTCAGGCTTTTTACCAGCTTTGTCCCGTTGGAATTGATCACTACCTGCGTCAGGGGACCATGTTTCCGATATACACAGCCATCGAAATGGTGCACTCCCTGAAAAACTTCTTTCCCTGTCTTTTGTAAAATTTCATCGGGAATCTCTCTGCCCACTGCATTGATCATGTTAATCTCCCTATATTTTGTATACTCCAGATGCTTTCGCCAGTTCAAGCGTACGTTTTGCTCCATCGTAAAAAGCGATATCGATCATTTTCCCATCGACGCTGAACACTCCAATCCCTTCGGCTCTTTTTTCTTCAATCTCCTTCACAACCTTCTGCGCAAAAATGACCTCTTCTTCCTCCGGAGTAAAAATTTCGTGAACAATCTGGATCTGCCTGGGATTGATGATTGATTTTCCGTCGAATCCCATAAGATAAATAGCCTTTACATCCTCCCGGAACCCATCCATATTCTTCAGATCTGTATATACGGTATCAAAGCACTGAACATCTGCTGCTCTGGCAGCGATCACCAGGCTCTGCCTGGCTCCCATCAGTTCAATTCCCGTCCCGGTAATGTGTGTATGAAGATCCTTCGTATAATCACCGCCGGAAAGCGCAATCCCAAACAGGCGCTGAGAAGATTCACAAATCTCCAGGGCACGCATCACACCCCGGGCAGATTCTATAGCCGCCATCAGCAATACGCTCCCAGCTTCTCTCCCAAATTCAATCTCCGCCTGCGCTACTGCCGCTTCTACTGTTTTTACATCCGCCGCCTTCTCTGTCTTCGGAATCCGGATCGCATCACATCCTCCGGCAACAGCACAGCGAATATCCTCTCTCCAGTATGGAGTATCCAGACCATTTATTCGGACTACTCGTTCACAACCGTGATAGTCTACTGTCTGCAGAGCATGATAAAGCGAAAAACGGGCTGCGTCCTTCTGATTTTCCGCTACCGCATCTTCCAGATCCAGCATGATCGAATCCGGGCGATAAATATATGGATCACGAAGCAATCCTGGTCTCTGAGCATTTAGAAACATCATCGTTCGTCTCAGTCGCTTCTTGTTCGGATTCATGAACGGATCTCCTTTCCCCAGGGCAGATTTTCCGTGATTTCCATCGACCGATATACAGCCGACTCAATCCTCGCACGGATCGTACAGTCCAATGCCCCCTTGTCTACGATTGCCAGCCTTACCTTTTCAATTCCCAGTCGCTCAAGAGTTTCCAGCGCAACTCTTCGTATCTGGTTTCCAAATTGATTGATCACCACGCTGTCCAGCGAAAACTCAATTCCTTTTTCTGCCGGCTCCACTGTAACCAGACAGTCACTGGATTCCAACGTACCGGCTACAGCCGGCTTCTTGATTTCCATAGATTCATCCTCCCGTTATGAAGTAACTTTTGTTCTTTTATAGAGGCTTTTCCTTCAAATGAAACCATTGCAAAACCCGTTGAATATATTCATCAAAAAACAGAGAATCATGCCTCCCCGGTCCTTGCTCAAATGTCAGATCTATCCCATTTGCGTCTGCAAATTTCTTTAAATCCACGGAATCCTGATGTCTTCGGTCTTCGGTTCCGCAGCAGGTATACATCCGCGGCATCTTGACACCCTCTTCCTTTCGTTTCTTCATCATCGTAAAGATATCATGAATTTCCGGTACAATTTGCGGTGGGTCTCCATACAGGGCTTCACAGAGCGTAGATACGGTGCTTACCTTCCCCTGATATCGGTACCCAGCATGGTAAGACCCAGCCAGTCCCGCGATGGCGGAAAATCTTTCCGAATGCGACAATCCCAGCTTATAGGCTCCATATCCGCCCATAGACATTCCGGCCACAAATCGATCCTCCCGATGCGGGGACACAGGAAATGTCTGCTCGATGAAATCCATAAGTTCATCCGCTACATAGGTAAAATAATCCAGACCGTATTTCATATCCGTGTAAGCACTGTTATAAACGCTTGGCATAACTACCGCAATCTGATTCTCCTCCGAATATCGGTCAATATTGGATGATCGCAGATAGCTCATATAATCCCCGGAAAAACCATGCAGAAGGTATAAGGTCTGATATAGAGGACGTTTATTTCCTTCCTGTATACGGTTCGCCTTTGTTTCAATCCCTTCAATTCTCGCACGTTCCGGAATCAGAACACCGACATCCACATTCATCCGCAGAATGCAGGACTGAAAATTACAGTGAAACCATGCTGACATATGCTCCTCCTTATCCTTTTACCGCTCCCACTACAACACCTTTGATAAAATATTTCTGCATCATCGGATAGATGATCAGAATCGGCAGAATTCCTACGAATGCCAGCGCCATGCGGATAGAATTTCCAGGAAGCGATGCCACCACTCCCTCCGCTGCCATCTCCGAAGCTCCGGACCGCAGATACTCCACGTTTCTCATAATCCGCATCAGCAGATTCTGTATACCAAAATACTTGGGATCCTGTACGAAATACAGGGCATTGGTCCAGTTGTTCCAGTAGGACAGTCCGGTAAAAAGCGCGATTGTTGCCACAACAGGCTTGGACAACGGAATAACGACCTTTTTAAATATCTGCATCTCCGTTGCGCCATCCAGCTGCGCCGCTTCAAATAACGCCTCCGGCAGGCTGTTGGTATAATAATTTCTGACCAGAAAGACATTAAACGCAGATAGAAGTAAATTAGGTACGATCAAAGCTGCATACGTATTGCGGATATGGAACATCGTCGTCCACATCACATACTGCGGTACCAGGCCGCCATTAAACAGCATGGTGAAATATACGAAAAAAGACAGGGCATTTCGAAAAGGAAAATTTTTTCTTGCCATCGGGTATGCAAGAGAAGTCGTCAGTGCCACACTCGCCAACGTACCGATTACCGTTGTCCCGATGGTTACCAGGTATGCCCTCACGATAGTAGGTGCCTGACGGACCATATATCGATAGGCTTCCAGACTGAATTTCGCCGGCAAAAGCTGATAACCATGTGTGATCAGTTCATTCTCATCCGTGAAGGAAGCCACCACCAGAAGCAGCATCGGAAAAAGAGCCAGCAGGGATATCACCAGAAGGATTGCCGTGGCAGCCATACGGAACCGTTTTTCATCATTGATCGCTATCTTCATCGATTCTCTCCTTTCTCTAAAACAATGCATTTTCCGGATCTTTCTTCCGAACTACAAAGTTGGCTAGCATCACCAGTGCGAATCCTACCAGAGACTGATAAACGCCTGCCGCAGAAGACATTCCTACATTACCCTGTTCCATCAACCCTCTGAACACATATGTGTCGATTGTCTGCGTGATGGAAAACAGCTGTCCGGAATCCATAGGCACCTGATAAAACAGGCCAAAATCTGAATAAAAGATCCTTCCTATTGACATTAGGGTCATAATTACGATAGTCGGCCGGAGCAGCGGAAGTGTTACCGCTGTAATCTGTTTTAATTTGCTTGCGCCGTCAATCTTTGCAGCCTCATATATTTCTTTATCGATTCCGGCGATTCCGGCCATATACACGATGGCATTATATCCTGCTCCTTTCCAAAGATAAACGATCAGCAGGATAAAAGGCCAGGCGCCTTTTTTCACATACCAGTCCACGCCTTCCATTCCCAGCCCGGCAAGAAGCGTATTATTAACGAAACCGTTGCTGCTTCCCAAAAGCGCATATACCAGATAAGAAACTACAACCCAGGAAAGCAGGTGAGGAAACAGCAGAATGGACTGGAAGAATTTTCCCCGCAGTCTCTCGCCAAGTTCATGGAGCAGAATTGCAAAAATAACGGAAACAGCTGTCCCAATCACGATAAAAGCCAGGTTATAGAGCAGTGTATTTCGTGTAATGATCCATGCGTCATCCGTTAGAAAGAGGAACTTAAAATTGTCAAAGCCACACCACTCGCTTCCCCAAATTCCCTTTGCATAACTGAAATCCTTAAATGCGATAAAAATTCCCATAATTGGAATATAATTGTTAATGAAAAGATACGTGATTCCCGGAAGTGCAATCAGCGTCAGGGCAATCACATTTTTATTTATTATCCTTCTTTTCTTCTTCATATAAGCCCATCCTTCCATGTGGCCTGAAAGGGAGCAATATGTCCTGCTCCCTTTCCGATTTCAGATGCCGATTATTCTGTTTATTCCTGATTTGAAATCCACTCATCTAACTGCGCCTGTTTTTCTGCCATCAGCTTATCCAGGCCTGCGGCATAAAGTCTTTCATTCATTTCTGCCAGAGTCTCTTCCACATCAACAGCTCCAACCCACAAGGCCCGCTTGTATTCCTCTACAATATTTGCACATGCGGTGTATTCTGCTTCCAGGCTGCCATAATCCCAAAGGAATCCATAATAATTGGAAATCCGGCCCGCATAGTTGTCTTCCATATTCTTTTCTTTTTCTTCGCCGGACAGACCACCTACAACCGGATATGCCAGCCACTTATTTCCCCACAGATAATAGTTCATATTATTGGTGTAGGCTACGCTGTTGAGATCCTCATAACCTTCAGGCGCGATCACGCATCCATCTTCATTCAGTTCATAATCTACGCCTTCCTCTCCGTAGATCAGCAGATTGTCCACATATTCATCTGTATAAAGCAGATTCAGGAACTTACATGCTGCGGAAGGAGCCTTGGTTCTGGAGTTCACCATCCATGCGTCCGTATTTCCCGACCATACAAGGGAATCGCTGATCTTTACATTTGCGAAAGGATAGCCATAGTTCGTCGTATACTGCTTTGCAATCTGAGGATTACCAAGTCCGCAGAAGGTACCGAAACAATTACCGGACATCAACAGTTCAGCGCTGGTTGCCGTTGTAGTGGCCGCATCGCTGGAGTAATATCCTTTTTCATACCAGTCCCGGGCAAATTCGCAGATATCCCTGAAATCCTGAGTCTCATACATATTTACCACCGTGGGATCCGTCTGATAAGCAACGCCTGATACCGGATAGCCGATATTGTCACCGATAGGATCGATCTCTACGATCTTGCCCAAATAAGTTTCAAACAGGGTGCTCGCTCTGTTGGGATCCAGGATAATCATATCCGGATAGGCTGCTTTAACCTGTTCGAACACAGCGGTCAGATCCTCCGGCGAATCCACCTGGCTCATATCGATACCCAGTTCTTCCACGATATCCTCTCGGTAAGCAAAACCTCCGGGTACATAATTGGATCCCATACTCATAAGACCATAGGTTCTTCCTTCCACTGTAGTAGGTTTGAGCAGACCGTCATACAGGATTTCTGTTGTTTCCTTCAGCTCATTGCCCAGATAATCCGTAATATCCAAAGCGGTTCCATCCTCGATATACGGCAAAAACGGCGTGCCGTTCGTACGGAAGATATCGACCTGTTCTCCGGATGTAAGCATCAGGTTGACCTGATTCATGTAATCTGAATTGGAATAGAGAACCAGATCAACTTTCGTATTGATCTTTTCTACTGTATACTCGTTCAGCAGATTCTCAATTCTTTCCAGCTCAGAGGTTTCCGGAATATTGTTATTCGTCATATAAGCGAACACAATTTCCTCTACCTCGCCCTCCACTTCAGAATTTCCCGATCCTTCTTCTCCCGCGGCCTCTCCGCTGTCAGTTCCGGCAGCCGGAGCGGAATCGGAAGACGACCCGGAACCACATCCGGTAATGGAAGTTACCGCAATAGCGGCTGTCAGCAGTGCTGCAATAATTCTTTTTTTCATAGCTTTGTCCTCCATTTTCTTGGTGATTCCATCATAGCGAAAAAAAAATGAAAGTTCTTATACAGAAAAGTACAAAAACTTTCACTTTCAAGATTACTTTTCCGACAAAATGCTTATCGTTTTCGATACTTTGCCGGAGAGATCCCTTCATACTTTTTAAATACAGAGGAGAAATAGGGCATATTTTCAAATCCCACCATAAGTGCGATTTCTGTGATCTTATACTCCGTCGTCTGCATCAGACGCTTGGCCTGTTCCACCCTGTACTGGTTCAGATACTCGTTAATATTCACCCCCATCTTTCTCTTAAACGTTTTTCCTACATATTCCGGTGAAAAATGCGTAAATTCGGCGATCGTGTTTCTCGTAATATTTTCCGCATAATGCTCCCGTATGTACCCCACAATAATATCCGCCAGCTCATCGCTCCGCTTTTCCTGATCCATATTATCGAAAATCTTATTTACAAAAAAAGCATTCCACCGGATCACATCTATTTCTGAAACAATATTCTTATTCTCCAGCTCCACATATACCGGATCTTCAAATAAAAACTGCAGATTCCTGCCCTGCTCAAAAAAGAATGCGCTGACCGTCTGGATCAGATCCATCCGGAAGAGCCGGACATCCTTTAAAGAACGTTCCTTTTTTGCAGAGGATAAAAAGACTTTTTGCAGATATTCTAAAAGACGCAGTCTCTCCCGATTTTCCAGGCAATGAAAGATCAGTTTCTGATCCAGCAGTTTTTCTGTCTTTGCCTCTACATCCTTTTCCCTTTGAGAAAAATGGATGATCTCTCCGCTATTAAAGACATGGCTCCGATCATAGGACTGCATATCCCCTGTAATTTCTCTGATCCGAGCAAGGCTCTCCGCCATTGCAATATATATTACCTCCACACAATCCGGATAGAAACGATTTAAAATACCCTCCAGTGTCTGTACTTTCTTTTCTGTTTCTTCGGCTGTTCCATCGCATACTGCCTCTATATAATATTCCCCGCCATCCTCCCAATGGACGATCCTTTCCATCTCGATCCCTTTTGTCAGAGTTTCCGCCATCAGATTATCCAGAATGAACTGATTTAATGCCCCGTTTTCCTTTTCAAGGAAGATTGCCTCCCGCCGTAAATGACAGAATACCATTATATACTGTTCTCCGCTTTCAGGATTCCGGATTCCCAGCCTTTGCATTTCCTTCTCTGCTTCCGATTCATCCACATTCCCCTCTCCGATCATCAGATTTCGCCAGAATTCCCGAATCACACGCTTCTTACCGTAGTTCCAAAATTCTTCCACCTGACTTAAATGCTTTCTTTTTTTTATCTTCTCCGCAGTTTCCAGAAGAGCCTTGTAAATCACCGGAATATCAACCGGTTTAAGCAGATAATTCGCAGCCTGGTTTTTCACCGCACCAAAGGCATACTCGAATTTCTCGTGACTTGTCAGAAAAAGGAATTCAATATCCATCTGTTCCTTTCTTACCCATTCCAACAGTTCCAGACCGTTTTCCCTGGGCATTTCAATATCACATAACACCATTTCAATGTTGTTGCCCCGAAGGATTTTCCTGGCTGATTCCACATCATATGCTGTATAAATCTTCTCAAATATCAGATGGTTTCTATCTTTCCGCTCCTTTAAGACCTTAACTGTAACCTCATCATCATCCACGATCAGCAGATTCATGGTTTCTTACCCCCGTGTTTTTCTCTATTGCTTTTCTTGGAATCCATACTGTAACTTTTCCGCCATCCAAATTTTCCAGCTTCAGCAGCCCTTCTCTTTCATACATCAGGTTCAAAATCTCTTTCACGTTTTTCAGCCCGATTCCGGAGCTGACGTCTCTCTGATCGGCTTCCGTTCCCTCATTGATCTCTTTCAAAATTTCATCACTGAATTCCCTTCCCGAATTCTGCACTTCGATTTTCAGCATTTTCTCTCCCTGATATTCTTCAGCTGAACATACAACAAAAATTGTCGTAAACCCTCCCACTGAAATCACATGTTTAAAAATATTTTCCACAAAAGTATGTACCAGCATCTGAGGCACAGGATAACCTCTTAATTCATCCGGAACATCCATATAGGAATAGAAGCTTTCTTTATAAAACATTCTCTGCAATTTCAGATATTTTCCAACATTTTCTATCTCTTCCTCCAAGCTTACCAGACGAAGCCCGGCTTTAAACATATACCGGATATTTTCGGAAAAAACCTGAATAAATTCGTGAATCTCATTCATTTTCCCTTCATATGCCATACTGTTGACCGTAGAAAGAGCATTCAGGAAAAAGTGAGGCTTCAGCTGCATATGCATATACTTAATCTCCGAATCCTTCATCTGAATCACACGCTCATATTCCCGCACCTTCATCTCCAGAATCGTATTCAACATCAGTTCATATGTTTCCTTCAATTCCGTCATTTCTCTATTCGAACAAATAAATTCCGGCCGGCAGCTGTAGTCTCCTTCCTGTATTCTTCTGGAAGTGTATTCCAGTTCCCGAATTGGCGTAACTACTTCCCTGCCCATAAAGCGCTGCAATGTCATCAGCATTACCAGCGCTGCGCACATCAAAGCCAAAATAACGAAAAAGTATGGTGTCTGCGCGTTTTCCAAAGATTTCTTCAAAATCCCCTCAATGTAATATGATCCGTTCTGTATCGGTTCAGACCAGACAACCGCTTTTTCATCATATAATTTTTCTCCATATGCCTTCGTATCAGAAGAACATAGAACAGTTCCTTCGGCATCCGTGACAAAAAAATCCACGCTGATTTCATCCTGATTTCCAAGAGACAGAATTTCAACGATTTTCTCTGAAGAAACCAGGCCGGCAATAATCACTCCTCTGTAATTGTAGTATCGCAACAGGTAGCTTTCACCGGCCAGTCTGGCAGAAATCCATCCTGAATTTGTTTTTCCGGACTCTGCCTCCTGCAGCATATAATCCTCAAGTGCTTTCAGCTCTCCATATGTAATATTCTCACTTCTGTTCATGAGAAAGTTCCTGTGGGCACTGTCCGCAATAATATAACCATCCACATCCCGCGAAGAAATCCTCTTATCTCTCAGCACTTCCGCAAGGCTGTAGCATGCGTGCCAACGCTGCAGCTCTGACCGATGTTGCAGCAGCTCCAACAGCTGCTGTCTGGACAGAATATCTTCCAGATCGTTCTCCAGAGTAGACAGAACGGTATCCAGGCTCTGCTGATACATTTTCAAAATATACTCCACCGCTTTTTCCTGCCGTTCTCTTGCCGTCCAGACTCCGAAGCTTCCAAAACATACGACACTCACGATCTGCGCGGCCAACAGAACGATAAGTTTTCGGGAAAGAATCTGATTCAGATTTAATTTTCTGTTTCTCATAATATGATATAACACTTCCTCTTTTAGGAGTTGCAAATTCGAATACTTTTGTTATAAA
>OGPH01002027.1_pt1 | contig 12758 bp, 7 predicted proteins | sample 1552891 | NCBI WGS metagenome assembly OGPH01 (sample SAMEA2580272, study PRJEB22360) | human gut metagenome | biome: human gut; feature: human-associated habitat; material: faeces | place: Denmark | collected 2008/2010 | reverse complement strand
AAGGAATTCATTTACATTTTTTTTCAAAGAAGCTTGAATAACCGGTTTTACTAGATTGTAGTTATTAATATAAAGCACATTGTTTTCTGAATATGCAAAACCTGTATTAATAAGTGTTTGAACAGCTTTCTCTGTGTTTTTGATGCCAAGTTTAGTAATTACTTCAAAGTCAAGCCTGCCTCCTAGATAAGTAGAATAGGCAAGTATCATTGAGGCATCCATATCTTTACTTAATTCTTTAAGTCTAGCTTTTAATAATCCGGCAAGACTGTTAGGGAGAATAACAGAACCGTTATTTTTTATTATAAGTCTGCCGTCAAAATTTATTAATATATTTTTTTCAATCAGGTATTTTAACGCGTTATCAAAATATAGAAGAGAACCATTATAATTTTCTTTAATTTTTTCAAAAAAGAATGATTGAATAAAGTCAGATGCTTCTTCTTTTACTGTTGTCAGGATAGAATCCATATTGGACTTTTGAAGAGTGTATTCGGTGTATAAAGGTGTTCTTAAAAGTCCTTTGACTTTGGAATGAAGAGAGGTTTCGCTGTCAGTGATAAATACAAATTGTACATTAATATTTTTGAAATTCTGTGAACTATTTATTACATATTCTAAATAATCCTTTAATCTTATAAGATGTACTCTATTATCACTTTTTAAATATATGATTTTTCTATATATGTCATTTATTTTTGAAACAGGCGGATCAGCCGGTCCGATTACGAACAGTTCATTATATTTCTGCTCTTTTACTTTTCTGATTAATTGAACCACTGATTCTGTAGCCATTTCAAGCTCTGATCCCCCGGAACATTGTAACAAAACCGATACCATGTTTGCAACCGGCGGATATCCCATAAGCTTTCTATAAACTATTTCCTGCTCAAAAAACTCATCATAATCCTGGTGACTTGCAGCTATTATGCTGTAATTATCCGGTGCATAAGTCTGTATTACTACCTCTCCCGGATTTTTACCACGGCCTGCCCTTCCTGCTGCCTGACATAAAAGCTGAAATGTTTTTTCTGCCGCAGTATAATCTGATGCATACAAAGACATATCTGCTGCAAGCACTCCAACTAAAGTAACATCAGGAAAATCATGCCCTTTTACTATCATCTGCGTTCCAACCAAAATATCTGCCTGATGGTTGGCAAAGGCTGACAGGATTTCATCGTGACTACCCTTAGTTGATGTTGTATCCGCATCCATTCTGAGAACTCTTGCTGTAGGGCATAACTGTTTTATAAGCATTTCTATTTTTTGAGTTCCTATTCCAAATCCTCCTAAGTATGTCGAACCACATTCAGGACATTTGGTTGGAAGCTTTGTTGTGTAGCCACAATAATGGCACACTAGCTTCTTGTTATTATGAAGTTTCAGTGTAACATCACAATGAGGACATTTTATTGCTTTTCCACAATCCCTGCAGGAAACAAATCCCGCAAATCCTCTTCTATTAATAAAAAGCATTGTCTGCTCTTTTTTCTCTAATCTGTCATTAATTAATGTTTGAAGTTTATTACTGAAAATAGATTTATTTCCCTGCTGTAACTCTTCCCTTAAATCTACAATTGATACTGATGGAAGATTGCCTTTCTCTCTTGTTGTTAACTTATGAAGAATATAGGTTCCATTCTTAGCCTTATAATATGATTCAAGAGATGGCGTTGCCGAGCCTAAAACCACTGTTGCACCTGTGTCATATGCTCTCTTCTGCGCCACTTCAATAGCATGATATTTAGGAACCGATTCACTTTTGTAAGCACTTTCGTGTTCTTCGTCTATTACTATTAATCCCAAATTGGAAAAAGGCGTAAACAAAGCTGATCTTGGACCTATCATTATGGTTACGTCACCATTTTTCGCTCTTTCAAACTGGTCGTAACGCTCTCCTGATGACAGCCTTGAATTTATTATTGATACCTTTTCTTTAAATCTTCTTGTAAATCTCATTACAGTCTGATATGTAAGGGCAATTTCAGGAATCAGAACAATTACTGATTTGCCTTTTTTAATAGTATAATCTATTAAATCCATATAAACTTCTGTTTTTCCACTTCCTGTAATTCCATGAATAAGATGCACATTCACTTTGTCTTTTTTCTTAAAATCCATTGTTTCCTTAATTGATTCTGAAACTTTTCTCTGATTTTCATTAAGAACTATGTCATACTCAGGCTGTTCTTTTAATTCAATAGGATTTCTGTAATTAATTGTTTTCTCAATTACAATGTCCCCTAACTGTTCCATTGACTTAAGAGTACTTGGTGAAACATTTAATTTATCTACCACAAGCTCTCTTGCCATTCTGTTGTTTATCTTTAATTCTTCTAACAACCTAAGTCTTGCTTTTGCATTTTTCTTTTTATATTGTTTTATTTTTTCTTCCAGTTGTTCACTGTTCAAATTTAATACTATTGTCTTTTTTTCAATATTTCTAATCTTATTCTTTACCGGTATTACAGTTTTTAATGCCTGATTCATTGTAGAGCCGTAATTTTCTTTAATCCAATAAGCCAAATTAATTAACTGACTTTCAACCTTGGCTGCTCCCTCTTCAACTGCCATAATCTCTTTCATTTTTGATATGTCAAAAGATGGCTGGTCTGTTATTTCAATTACATAGCCTTTTATCTGCCTGTTGCCTTTACCAAATGGTATGGTAACAGCAGTTCCTACCGTAATCTCTTTTTCCAATTCATCAGGTATAATATATCCAAAGGGACGGTCTAACTTTTCGTGTGAAATGTCTACAATGACATTGGCAAACTTCATATTCTCATTAAACCTCCCTTCAAATATTTTTAATCTTGTATAAGCTATTTGAGCCTATCATATTCGACAGGCTCAAAAATTTTATTTGTTTAGTTCAACGCTTCTTAAGCAGTTTACCAAAAGCATTGTTACTGTCATTGGTCCTACGCCACCAGGTACAGGTGTAATGGCTGATGCCACTTTTGAAACTGATTCAAAATCAACATCACCACATAACTTACCATTTTCATCTCTGTCCATTCCAACATCGATTACAACAGCGCCTTCTTTCACGTAATCTGCTGTTACAAACTTAGCTTTTCCTATTGCTGCCACAATAATGTCTGCTCTCTTTGTAACCTCTTTTAAATCTTTAGTTCTTGAATGTGCAATAGTAACTGTTGCATTTTCCTTAAGCATTAACATAGCCATTGGTTTTCCAACAATATTGCTTCTTCCAATAACCACACATTCCTTACCTTCAATATCAATATCTGTTCTTTTAATCATTTCAATAATTCCAGCAGGTGTACAAGGTAAAAATGTATCTTCACCTATTACCATCTTTCCAACATTTACAGGATGAAAACCATCCACATCTTTTGTGCTGTCAATTGTAAGAAGAACCTTGCTTTCATCAATATGTTTAGGAAGTGGTAACTGAACTAAAATACCGTTAACATTTTTGTCTTCATTTAATTCCTTAACAACATTTAAAAGCTCTTCTTCTGTTGTTTCTTCAGGTAATGCTAAAGTCTTTGAGTTTATGCCAACATATTCACAAGCTTTCTCTTTGTTTCTAACATAAACTGCTGATGCAGGATCATTTCCTACTTTTACTACTGCAAGAGTAATCTCAATTCCCTGCTCTTTGTATTTTGCAACCTTTTCTTTTAATTCATTCTTAATGTCTAATGAAATCTGTTTTCCGTCTATAATTTTTGCCATTTCTTTATTGCCTAAAAGGCTCCTCCACTTTTGTATACTTTAGAATAATCCTGTGATTTTTCCATCGTCTGTTAAGTCTATTCCAAATGCTGCAGGAGATTTTGATAAACCAGGCATTGTCATAATGCTACCTGTCAATGCAACTACAAATCCTGCGCCTGCTGAAACATAAACGTCACGAATATTAATCTTAAATCCTGTAGGTCTTCCTAACTTAGTCTTATCATCTGAGAATGAGAACTGGTTCTTTGCCATACATACAGGATATTCTTTGTATCCCATTTTTTCAATATTTGCAATAGCTTTCTCGGCTTCAGGAGAATATGTAACACCATCTGCTCCGTAAATCTTTGTTGCTATTGTTTCAATCTTTTCTTTGATTGACATATCATCAGGGTAAAGAGGTGCATAGTTAGATGGCTTGTTTTCAATAGTTTCAATAACTTTTTCTGCTAATGCCTTTCCACCTTCTCCACCTTTAGCCCAAACTTCTGCTAATGCAAATTCACATCCTCTTTCTTCGCAGAAATTCTTAATATATTCATATTCTGCTTCTGTATCTGTAATAAACTGATTTAATGTTACAACTACAGGAACTCCGAATAACTGAAGATTTTCAATATGTTTTTCAAGGTTTACAATACCTTTCTTTAATGCGTCAAGATTTTCTTCTGATAACTGGTCTTTTGGAACTCCACCGTTGTATTTTAATGCTCTAACTGTTGCTACTAATACAACACAGTCAGGCTTAAGACCTGCTTTTCTGCACTTAATGTCCATAAACTTTTCAGCACCGAGGTCAGCACCAAAACCTGCTTCTGTTATAACATAATCAGCCATCTTTAATGCTGTCTTTGTAGCCTTAACCGAGTTACATCCGTGAGCAATATTTGCAAAAGGTCCACCGTGAACTAATGCCGGTGTATGCTCTAATGTCTGAATAATGTTAGGCTTCATTGCATCTTTAAGAAGTGCTGCCATTGCGCCAACTGCCTTAACGTCTTTTGCTGTAACAGGCTGTCCGTCATATGTGTATGCAACAATAATCTTTCCTAATCTTTCTTTTAAATCTGCATAGCTTGTTGCAAGACAAAGAATTGCCATAATTTCTGACGCAACAGTAATTACAAAATGGTCTTCTCTTACTGTTCCGTCTACCTTTCTGCCTAGACCAACAACAACGTTTCTTAAAACTCTGTCGTTCATGTCAACGCATCTCTTCCAAACAACCTGATTAGGATCAATGTTTAATACGTTGCCCTGCTGAATTGAGTTATCAAGCATTGCAGCCAATAAGTTATTAGCTGATGTGATAGCATGAAAGTCACCTGTAAAATGAAGGTTCATATCTTCCATTGGTACAACCTGTGCATATCCGCCACCTGCTGCTCCACCTTTAATACCAAAACATGGTCCAAGTGATGGTTCTCTAAGCGCGATAACTGCTTTCTTATTTAACTGACCAAAAGCTTCTCCAAGTCCAACTGTTACAGTTGTTTTTCCTTCACCGGCAGGAGTTGGGTTAATTGCTGTTACAAGAATCAGTTTTCCATCTTCATTATCTTTGATTTTTTCATAGTATTCATTGGAAATTTTTGCCTTATACTTTCCGTATAATTCAATGTCATCTTCTGTAATTCCTAACTGTTCTGCCACGTTCTTAATTGGCATCATTTCAGCTTCCTGTGCGATTTCAATATCAGTCTTCATCTTTTTTCCTCTCTTTCACAACATCATTTTTGCTTACTGACCACCGTTAACCATTTGCTCAAAGGCTTCAATGGACATAATAACCTTTCTTGGTTTGTTTGATTCTTCCTGTCCTACAACTCCTGCATCATAAAGCTGTTCCATAATTCTTGCAGCCCTGTTGAAACCAACTTTAAACTGTCTTTGAATCATACTTGTAGAACCTTTTTGCTTCTCAATACATAATCTTCCTGCTTGGGCAAAATAAGGATCTAACTCTCCTCCGTTTGCCATTGCTTCCTGATCCGTTGTAAGTTTTGCATCAATGGTATCGTCATATTCTGCCTCACCACTATGCTCTTTTATATAATTAACGGTATCTGAAATTTCTTTTTCTGAGACGTAAGCTCCCTGTATTCTTACAGGTTTAACGTAACCTGCAGGATAAAACAGCATGTCACCGTTTCCTAAAAGCTTTTCTGCACCGTTCATATCAATAATAGTACGTGAATCCGTACCTGATGCAACTGTTAATGCTACTCTTGATGGGATGTTAGCCTTAATCAGACCTGTAATAACATCAACAGAAGGTCTTTGAGTTGCAATAACCATATGGATTCCCGCTGCTCTTGCAAGCTGTGCAAGACGACATATTGCCTCTTCAACTTCTTTTGCAGCAACCATCATAAGGTCAGCCAACTCATCTATAATAATAAGAATCTGAGGCATTTTTTCAACCTGTTCATCTTCTGAATAGTCGCCACTTTCCACTTTAGCATTATAGCTTGAAATGTCTCTTGCTCCAATATTGGCAAATTTCTTGTATCTTGTTGTCATTTCAGCAACTGCCCAATTTAAAATTCCGGCAGCCTTCTTTGGATCTGTAACAACATCGTACAACAAATGTGGAATCTTATTATATACCTGAAATTCTACCACCTTAGGATCAATTACAATAATTCGTACTTCCTCAGGTGTTGTTCTATATAGAATACTCATTAAAATTGAGTTTGTAAATACTGATTTACCTGAGCCTGTTGTTCCTGCTATAAGCATATGTGGCATCTTTGCAATATCTGCCACAACAACTCGTCCTGCAATATCCTTACCTGCCGGAAAAGCAAGTTTAGATTTATGCTCTTTAAGTTCCTTAGACATAAGCAACTCTTTCAGATACACTGTATCTCTGCTGTCGTTAGGTATTTCAATTCCCACTGCTGCCTTGCCCGGAATTGGCGCTTCAATACGAATATCTGCTGCTGCCATATTAAGCTTAATATCATCAGCCAAACCTGTTATTCGGCTAACCTTTGTTCCCATTTCAGGCTGCAATTCATATCTTGTAACTGAAGGTCCCTTGCTTACATTAGTAACTTCAACTTTTACACCAAAATTAGTCAAAACTTCTTTAAGCTTGTTAGCTGTCTGCATTAATACAGCCTTTGTTGTTCCATTAGAACTTCCAGGATTGTCCGCCAATAACTTGTATGGTGGTTTCTTGTAGCTCATTTTTTTCTTCTTTGGTGCTATTATTTTTCCTTCGGAAGAATTTTTCTTTACCTCAGTCTGCGCTGTTACACCTGATTGCTGCATATTCTCAGCCTCTAAATCAATCACTGCATCACTCTGTCCGACTGTAGCATTTGCATATGACGAAACACTTGTTCCTGATGCAGCCTGTGCCATTCCATATGGTTTGCGTTTCATTGCATCCTTTGCAGACTGGCTTACAATAATTCTCTCTTTCGGAACAAATTCTCCATTTAAAACAGATTCATCATTCAAACTTTCTTCACCTGAATTGTAACTCTCTTCCGGCTCATATGCCATAGGTTCAGGCTCATCCAATCCTTCAATCTTAATCTGCTTGTTTCCTGCCATTTCTTCATATGTATATGTAACAGGATCCTGTTCCATCTCTTTAAGTGGCTGCTCATCAATACCTTCTATATGTATCTCATGAACATCCTGATTCTTATCCTCAGCTTTGCCACTTTCAGCAGCTTCAGGCTCAATTGTTGTGTCTTTGAAATTAACTCCAACAGCCTTCTGTTTTTTCTTTTCAAGACGTCTCTGTTCCCTAATAAGATTGTTCTCTTCTCTTCTATTATTGGCTTCTTCTTTGGCACTCTTATAAGCTTTCTCGCCATTCTTCTTAATAACAGACATAATTGACTTCTCTGTTAAAATCACAACTGAAATCATAAGCAATACCACTGCAATAATATAAGCGCCTGTTAATCCTAATAATGAATGTAATGTTTTCCCTAGGACACTTCCTATAAAGCCTCCACCAAACTCATTAGCTGCACCAACTTTGTAATAATGTGAATATTTATCGTTATCACTACCATACGCTATTAAGTGGAACAATAATGTCCCATCCATAAAAAATAATAAAAATCCTATTATTTTTGAAACAACTAAAATGTTAGCTTCATTATACGCCATTAGTCCTACTACTATTACAAGTATAATTGGAAAAACGTATCCCATTGAGCCAAAAACCCCAAGCATTACACCTCTAAGAGTATTTCCCACAATTCCACAAATTCCAAAATTGCTTAAAAAGAGTAAAAGTGAAACTGCCACAAAAATCCAGAGATACACTTCCTTAACGATTTTTTCATTTTTCTTTGCCAGTTCAGCTTTTCTCTTTCTTTCGGCTGCATTTTGTCTTCTTGTTTCTGCTGCTTTTTTAGCACTAGTTGAACTACTATTTCTTGTATTTGTAGTCTTTTTTTTAGCTGTAGCCTTTTTAGTATTTGATTTTTTGCCATTACTTTTTGATGTTGTATTGGCCACTTTTCACACCTCGTTTTTAATTTCTACTTATTCCTCTTATTCTCTTCTTATTGTAATTCTATTGTAATTTAAATCTAATTATTTAATTACAAATGATGCAATAATGGCTACCAAACCTACTACTGCACAATAATATGAGAAATACTTAAATTTCTTATTTCTAACTACTACTAACATAGTCTTAATACATATGTAACCTACAACTGCTGCAACAATCATTCCCACTACATATGATGCCACACCTGTTGTTGCCATATCTTTTCCCATATCAGGAATTTCTAAAACTGCTGCACCAAGTATAGCCGGAATAGACATTATAAATGAATATTTTACTACAAAATCTCTTCTTAATCCACATAAAAGTCCTGCAACAATTGTTGTTCCTGAACGTGATAATCCCGGCAATGTTGCTATTCCCTGACAGATTCCCATAAATACTGCATTAAAATAACTTGTATTCTTTGGTGTCTTCTGTCCGTCAGGCATCTGATCTGATATAAAAAGTAAAACTGCTGTAACAAGCAAGCATATGCCCGGAATAATAAGCGTATCACTTGCGTTGCTTACTAATTCCTTTCCAAGATATCCAATAATTCCTGTTGGTATAGTTGACACAATTACAAGAAGTGCGAACTTTCTATATGCTGTTCTTATAACCCTTATGTATTCTACAGGTTCTTTTTTATTCTTGCTTCTAAAAAATCTGTAAACATTAACACATGAATCTGCTACAATTCCTACTCCGTCTACAAAAAGTCTTAAAATATCTTTCCAGAAAACTATAAAAACTGCAATCAATGTTCCTATATGAAGAAAAACATCAAATGATATACCTACTTCATCCATTCCAAACAATTTCTGAAAGATTGCTAAATGTCCTGAACTACTAATTGGCAGGAACTCTGCAATCCCCTGAATAATTCCTAATAGTATTGCTTCTAATATTCCCATAATAATCTCCTAAACTCTTTTGTAACCATAGTCTTTATTATTGTACTATTAAATCGATTTCAATTCAAGAAGATAAAAAAAGCTGTGAACACAATGCCTTAAAACAAGCACTGTGCCACAGCTTATATTTATCTTCTTATATTCATTACATTCCTAAGAATTTCTTTACGATATCCTTCATTCCTGCTACTTCACATAAGTTGTTATGTCTGATTTCTGCATTTCTGATTTCTTCAATAGCATTAGGGACTTTTACATTTCCAATCTTAGATAATTCATCAACTAATTCAAAGTCACCCATTGAATCATATTTTGGATCAATAGCATTCATTACGCTTCTTGTGAATTTGAATGGACTTGCTGTTGAAGCAATTACAGTTACATTGTCATCCTTTGTTTCTTTCTTGTATTTTTCATATACAGATGCTGCAACTGCTGTATGAGTATCCATAACATATCCTGTTTCTTCATAAATCTTCTTAATGATTGCTGCTGTTTCTTCTTCTGAAGCATAATTTCCATAGAAGTCAGCTAATTTAGCTTTCATTTCAGGTGTAATAGAATACTTTCCGTCTTTTGAAAGTTCTTCCATCATCTTCTTGTTAGCTTCCGCATCATCTCCTGCAATTCTATAAATCAATCTTTCAAGATTACTTGAAATAAGAATATCCATTGATGGTGAGTTTGTAAGAATAAATTCTCTGTTCTTGTCGTATTCACCTGTTGTAAAGAAATCATATAATACTCTGTTTTCGTTTGATGCACAGATTAACTTATCAATTGGAAGTCCCATGTTCTTAGCATAATAAGCTGCTAAGATATTTCCAAAATTTCCTGTAGGAACTACAACATTAATCTTCTGGTCTTTGCTTACTTTTCCTTCTGCAAATAATTTTGCGTAAGCATATACATAATATGCCACCTGTGGAATAAGACGTCCAATGTTAATTGAGTTAGCTGATGAGAACTGAAATCCCTTTTCATCCATTTCTTTTGCAAGCTCTTTATCGCCGAAAATAGCCTTAACCGCACTCTGTGCCTGGTCAAAGTTTCCTTCAATTGCAACAACGTATGTATTGTCACCCTTCTGTGTTACCATCTGTTTTTCCTGGATTGGACTAACACCACCGTTAGGATAGAAAACAATTATTCTTGTTCCCGGTACATCTGCAAAACCTGCCATAGCAGCTTTTCCTGTATCTCCTGATGTAGCTGTTAAAATTACTATTTCATTCTTTACACCATTCTTCTTAGCTGATGTTGTAAGAAGATGTGGTAAAATTGATAAAGCCATATCCTTGAAAGCAATAGTCTTGCCATGGAATAATTCAAGGAAATATGTTCCTTCAACTTCTGCCAAAGGTGCAATTTCTTCTGTATCAAATTTTGAATCATATGCATTGTTGATACAATTCTTTAATTCTTCTTCCGTAAAATCTGTGAAGTATAATTTCATAACTTCATATGCAACCTGCTGATATGTCATCTTAGATAATTCTTCAACTGTTACATCAAGTGCCGGTATTTCCAAAGGAACAAAAAGTCCACCATCATCTGCCAATCCCTTTAAGATTGCTTCTGATGCCTTTAAAGTTCCTTCTGTGCTTCTAGTACTCTTATAAAGTATTTCTTTCATCATTGTCTCCTTTTACATTCATTGCCACAAAATAGTTGCGTATTACTTAGCATTATTTATGTAATTAATTAATCCACCATTTGAAATAATCTTCTGCATAAACTCAGGGAAAGCCTGTCCTTTGTACTCTGTTCCCTTAGTTTTGTTATAAATCATTCCACTGTCAAAATCAACTTCAACCTGGTCTCCTTCTTCGATACCCTTTGCTGCTTCAGGGCATTCAATAATAGGTAAACCAATGTTAATGGCATTACGGTAAAAAATTCTTGCGAATGTTTCTGCAATAACACAACTTACTCCTGCTGCCTTAATAGCGATAGGTGCATGTTCTCTTGATGAACCACATCCAAAGTTCTTATCTGCCACAATAATATCTCCCTTAGATACTTTGTTAACAAATTCTTTATCTATATCTTCCATACAATGCTTTGCAAGCTCTGATGGATCCGGAACATTTAAATATCTTGCCGGAATGATAACGTCTGTATCTACGTTGCTTCCAAATTTAAAAACTCTTCCTTCTGCTTTCATAATATGAACCCAGCCTTTCTATAAAATATCTACTATAATCCAAGTTCTTCCGGACCCGAAATCTTTCCTGTAATTGCACTTGCTGCAGCAACAGCAGGGCTTGCAAGATAAACTTCAGATTCAGGATCACCCATACGTCCTACAAAGTTTCTGTTAGTTGTAGCAACTGCTCTTTCACCCTTTGCAAGAATACCCATATGACCACCAAGACAAGGTCCGCAAGTTGGTGTACTTACAGCACATCCTGCCTTAATAAATGTTGTCATAATGCCTTCTTCAATACACTGTAAATAAATAGCCTGTGTTGCAGGGAAAACAATACATCTTACTCCCTTGGCTACTTCTCTGCCTTCTAAAATCTTAGCGGCTGTTCTCATATCTTCAATTCTACCATTAGTACATGAACCGATAACAACCTGATCAATCTTCACATCGCCAACTTCATCAATTGTACGTGTATTTTCAGGAAGATGTGGAAATGCTACTGTTGGTCTTAATGTACTTAAGTCAATAGTATATTCTTCATCATATTCTGCATCTTCATCTGCTTCATATACTGTATATTCTTTTGTTGAATGTTCTTTCATATATTCAATAGTCAAATCATCAACAGGGAAAATACCATTCTTTCCACCTGCTTCAATAGCCATGTTAGTCATGGCAAATCTGTCATCCATTGAAAGGTACTTAATACCGTCTCCAACAAATTCCATTGAACGGTATAAAGCTCCGTCCACACCGATTAAACCGATAATGTGAAGGATAACGTCTTTTCCGCTAACCCACTTAGCAGGCTTTCCTGTCAAATTAAACTTAATAGCTGATGGTACTTTAAACCAAGCCTTTCCTGTTGCCATACCGGCAGCCATGTCTGTACTACCTACACCTGTTGAAAATGCACCAAGTGCACCATATGTACATGTATGTGAATCTGCACCAATAACAACGTCACCAGCAACAACCAGACCTTTCTCAGGTAGTAAAGCATGTTCAATACCTACCCTTCCTGTTTCAAAATAATTAGTAATCTGATTTTCTTCTGCAAAATCTTTAACACACTTGTAAAGTTCTGCTGACTTGATGTCTTTATTTGGTGTAAAGTGGTCAGGTACTAATGCAATCTTATCTTTGCAAAAAACACAATCCACATTCATTTTTTTCATTTCACCAATAGCAACTGGAGCTGTAACGTCATTTCCAAGTACTAAATCTAAGTTAGCTTCAATTAACTGACCGGCTTTAACTTCATCAAGACCTGCATGTTTTGCAAGAATCTTCTGTGTCATTGTCATTCCCATAATGCTTTCCTCCTAGTTTATATTTAAGTTGCCACAAAACCTAAAGTTACGACAAACCTAATTTTTATTATAATCCCTATTATTCTAAAACAAAAACATTTCTTAGTCAATGATGTAAAGCCACCATATCTTGATTT
>OGPH01002016.1_pt1 | contig 12848 bp, 10 predicted proteins | sample 1552891 | NCBI WGS metagenome assembly OGPH01 (sample SAMEA2580272, study PRJEB22360) | human gut metagenome | biome: human gut; feature: human-associated habitat; material: faeces | place: Denmark | collected 2008/2010 | reverse complement strand
CGCTCCGCGATTTTCTCTTCCAGCCCCACCCGTTCCAGCATCCGGGCCACCTTACGCCTGCGTTCCGTTCGTCCCAGTTTCGTATTCAGCTTCAGCGGCTCTTCCAGAATCCACCCCACTTTTTTTGATGGATTCAAAGAACTATAGGGATCCTGGAAAATCATCTGCGCCCGCTCCGCCTGGTTTTGTATTCTGCCATCATATCTGGGAAGCAGGCCCAGAATCGCGCGGGAAAGTGTGGATTTTCCGCATCCGCTCTCCCCCACCAGCCCCAGGACTTCGCCTTCCCCTATGGAAAAGGAAACTCCTTTGAGCACATGCAGATCTTCTTTTGCGCCAAACAGCTTTCCTGTATCCTGAAAATAGGAGACATTCAGATCCTCCACTTCAAGGATCGGAGCAAAATCGGGATGCACGCATTTTTCTTTCTCTTCCTTCTCTCGTTCCGATCCGTCAGCCGTGTCTTCTTTTTCTGCTCTGTGTATACAATCCGGAATCGCAGCGATCAGTTTTTGGGTATATTCCTGCTTGGGATGATAGAAGACTTCATCGATCTCTCCCTCTTCCACAATCCGGCCGTCTTTCATCACCACAACTCTGTCGCACAGCCGTTTCACCAAGCTCAAGTCATGGGAAATGAACAGAATAGCGGTCTTCTTTTCCCGGTTCAGCTTTTTCAGCAGCCGTACAATGGCAAGCTGAATCGTCACGTCCAGGGCTGTAGTTGGCTCATCCGCAATCAGAAGCGCAGGCTCGCAGATCATTGCTGCCGCGATCATCACACGCTGCCTCTGTCCCCCCGATATCTGGTGGGGATAGGACGCATAGATCCGTTCCGGTTCGTCCAGTTCCACGGCTTTAAGCATTTCAATCGCCCGCTTTCTGCGCTCTTCCTTGTCCATTTCCGGCCGGTGTATACGCAGGCTTTCTTCCACCTGCCAGCCTATCCGATATGCCGGGTTTAACGAGGTCATCGGCTCCTGAAACACGATCCCGATCTCATTTCCCTGAAGGCTGCGCAGTTGGCTTCGGGGACAGGTCAACAGATCCATACCTCGAAAGAGGATCTGGCCCGTTTTACGCAGGTCATGGCGCCGCAGCAAGCCAGCCACTCCAAGCGCCGTCATGGATTTGCCCGAACCGGATTCTCCCACCAGGCCGACGATATCCCCTTCTTCCATATGCAGATTCAGATGATGAACCACTGTTTCAGGCAACAGATGGTCAGAAAATACCAGATTTAAATCGATCACATCCAGCATGCACATTCCTCCTGTCATGCATCCACGGCCACAGCCAAAGTGATTCAAAGTCTTTCCTTCTATGCCCCACGCTTCTTCAGCCCATCAGAAAGCAGGCTGAATCCCAGCACCATCAGAACGATCATCAGCCCTGGGAAAAGGGCCAGCCCTGGGGCGGTGAACAGATAACTCTGCGACTCTGACAGCATCCATCCCAGGCTGGAATCCGGCGGCTGCACACCTACCCCCAGATAGCTCATGCCCGCCTCGGCCAGAACCGCATTGTTAAAGCCGATCATCACCGCGGGCAGAAGGACCTGTATGGTATTCGGCAGGATATGGACGAACATGATGCGCAGGCTCCCCGCTCCGGCAAGCCTTGCCAGCTTCACATAATCCATATTTTTGCAGCGGATGAATTCGCCGCGCACAATCCTGGCAAAGCTGGGGATGAACGCCACGCCCAGCGCCAGGATCACATTTCCCTTTCCCGACCCCAGGACGCTGATGAAGACCAGCGCCAGCAGAATGCTGGGAAAGGCGAACAGCACATCGTTGATGCGCATCAGCACCTCGTCCAGCCATCCCCCGAAATATCCGGTAAACGCGCCGATCAGCACACCGAAAAAGGTACCGACCGCCACCGTCGCCGCCGCGATGGCGAGCGTCATTCCGCCGCCCTTCATCACCCGGCTCAGAAGATCCCTTCCGAAATTGTCACAGCCAAAGGGATGGGCAAGGCTCATCCCCGCAAAGCGGGCCGTCTCATCCATGGCGTTCGGGTCCCAGGGCGTCCAGAAAAAACCCACCCCGACAAAGAGAAGGACAAAGAGGGTGAGCGCGCCGCCGCAAATCAGATTGAAATTTTTTTTCTTCATTGCAATCTCCCTTATTCACTCCACCCGCACCCTGGGGTCCACCTTCCGGTAGATGCAGTCCACCACAAAATTGATGAAAATAACCAGAAACGCCAGCAGTACGATGATCGCCTCCACCACCGGATAGTCCCGGTTAGAGATGGAGGTCAGAAGGATCCGTCCCAGTCCCGGAATATTGAAAACCTGCTCGATCACGATGCTTCCGGCAACCATGTCGGAAAGCGTCATGCCGAGGAAGGTGATCACCGGAATCATGGCGTTTTTCAGAAGATGGCGGTACATGACCTCCTTCGTGCTGTTTCCCCTGCTGTAGGCGGTTCTGGCATAGTCCAGCCGCTTTTCCGCGTTCAGGCAGCTTCTTAACAGCTTTACGGTCATGGCCGCCTTGGGAAGGGCGATGGCCAGGGCCGGAAAGAACAGATAGCCCACAAATCCGGGAACGCTCTGCGTATAGGAAACATAACCGCCCGGCGTGAACAGGCGCAGGATCAGGCCGAACAGGAGCGTGATCAGGATGCCGGAAAAGAAAGGAGGCACCGCCATGATCACCTGGTTTACGGCCATGATGATGCGGTCTGCCGCCCCGCCCTCGTGCCTTGCGGTATACAGGCCCAGCGGAATGGAAATGACCAGCGCACAGGGGCAGGAAATCACCAGGAAGGTCAAGGCCCGGTAAATCCAAGTGCTGAATGGCTGCTGGGTAATCAGCGGCGGCAGGATCGCCAGCGCCAGAGCAGCGAATACCACTACCGGGGTATAATACCTGGCAAAGCGCGTGATGAAATTCTCAATACGGCCCTTCTTATCGCTTGCGTTTTCTACAAGGTCAAGGATTTTGGCTACGGTGGATTCCCCAAATTCCTTTGTGGTCTGGATGTTCAGGATACCGGTCTGGTTGATACAACCGCTGATGACCTCCATTCCCGGCTCCACCTCGCGGGGCATGGATTCTCCGGTCAGGGCCGAAGTGTCCAAGGTGGAAAAGCCTTTGAGAATCGTACCGTCCAGCGGGATGCGCTCTCCCGGTTTCACAACAATGGTTTCTCCGATCTGAACCTCATCCGGATCAACCTGAACCAGCTTTCCGTCCCTTTCGATGTTGGCATAGTCCGGGCGAATGTCCATCAGGCTTGCGATAGATTTTCTGGACTTGGACACCGCATAGGACTGGAACCATTCACCCACCTGATAAAACAGCATAACGGCAACGCCCTCGGAATGTTCGCCCAAAATGAGTGCGCCGATGGTGGCAATCGTCATCAGGAAATTTTCGTCAAACACCTGTCCATGCAGGATGTTCGTGATTGCCTTCCAGACAATATCCCAACCGACAACCACATAGCAGACGAGAAAGACCGCCATCTCCGCCAATTCAGGGAGGTGGAGCAAGCTGCCTGCAAGAAACAGCACCGCCGCCACGATAATGCGTGTGAGCAAGTGCCTTTGTTTTCGTGTCATAGTGTATTCTCCTTTCGTTGCAGCATAAAGCGTGTCACGCTTTTTCTGTCTATTGATGAAAAACACCGGCTACCGTGTGGCAGCCGGTGTCCAGCTTTTCATTATGCCTTAATAGTCACATCCGGCTCGATCTGCTTAATCAGCGCCTTTGCTTCGGCCAGAACAGCGTCAAACTGATCGTCCGGCGCTTCCAGAATCATCTTCTGACCCAGGAAGTTGACGGATACGCTGGTCACACCGTCGATCTTCTTCACGGCGTTCTGGATTTTGTCAGCACAATGGCCGCAGTCCAGGTCAAGCAGTTTAATGGTCTTTTTCATGGAGAAAGCCCCCTTTCATTTTGGTATTTGGTTGGTTTGATATGGATGAACAATTAAAAGGTTGTTTAATCGTTCATGCTGCCAGTATATTCACGAAGCCCCTCAAAGTCAATGGATTTGGGAGCGATTCTGCCCTTTGGATTGGAAAACCTGCTGATTGGATTTCCAGCAAAAACCTCATTTCTCTTTGGATAAAAAAAGCTCCACTTTGGAGCGGACAAAGGAGAAGCAGGATAAGTATAATGAAAAACGGTCAAAGACCTTGTGCGTAAACTTTATGTTCGGGGCTTTAGCATCTTTCCCCCAAGGTGCCAAACGCCCCTTTTCATAACGGTATTTAGTTCCCTACGGGGGAGGGGTACTCGCATAAATCTTCATAAGAAAGAAGGGATAATTTTGCAAAAGGAGCAATTTGACATTACGGGTATGACTTGCTCGGCCTGCTCCACCAGAGTGGAAAAGAGCGTGGCAAAGCTACCTGGCATCAAAGAAGTATCCGTCAACCTGTTAAAAAACAGCATGGTTGCTTCTTATGATGAATCCGTTTTGGATACGACGGGAATCGTCCAGGCCGTTGAAAAGGCCGGTTATGGCGCGATTCCCAAAGCCTCCGCACAAAACAAGAGCCGGACGACCACACCGGCAGCAAAACCGGAGGTCAGTACGGCACAGGCAGAATACAAGCAGATGAAACAGCGGCTGCTGCTTTCTGCCCTTTTTACGATCCCGCTGTTTTATATTTCTATGGGTCACATGATGGGGTGGCCGCTCCCCAGCTCCTTGCTGGGGATGGAAAATGCAATCAGCTTTGCATTTACCCAATTCCTGCTGCTGATCCCGGTGGTGTTTATCAACTTCAAATATTACCGGATGGGATTCAAGACCCTGTTCCACGGCTCGCCTAACATGGATTCGCTGATTGCGATAGGCTCCAGCGCCGCAATCGTTTATGGCATTTACGCCGTTTACAAAATCGGCATCGGATTCGGTCATGGGGATATGGCTACGGTTCACAGCTTTATGATGGATTTGTATTTTGAATCCGCAGGCATGATCCTGACCCTTATCACCTTGGGCAAAACCCTGGAGGCCCGCGCAAAGGGTAAGACTTCGGACGCAATCACAAAGCTGATGAATCTGGCTCCCAAAACGGCTATCGTGGAGCGGGACGGAAAAGAGCTTCAGGTGCCGGTGGAAGAAGTGCAGTTGGGCGAAACCCTGATTGTCAAGGCCGGTGAATCTGTGCCGGTAGATGGTATTGTCATAGAGGGCTTTTCCTCCGTTGATGAATCTGCCCTGACCGGCGAGAGCATCCCCGTGGAGAAGCATATCGGGGACAAAGTGATCGGTGCGACCACAAGTAAGTCCGGCTATTTCAAGATGCAGGCCACCAAGGTGGGCGATGATACCACGCTGGCACAGATTGTCCGGCTGGTGGATGAAGCGACCAGCTCCAAGGCCCCTATTGCGAAACTGGCTGATAAGGTCAGCGGCGTGTTTGTGCCGGTAGTTATCAGCATCGCGCTGATCGCGGTTGTTGTCTGGCTGCTGTTGGGATATGGCTTTGAATTTGCCCTGTCTATCGGCATTTCCGTTCTGGTCATTTCCTGCCCCTGTGCGCTGGGCCTTGCAACGCCTACGGCCATTATGGTCGGAACCGGAAAGGGCGCAAGCAACGGTATCCTGATTAAATCGGCGGAGGCCCTGGAAACGGCCCATAGCATTGATACGGTTGTGCTGGATAAGACCGGCACAATTACTCAGGGCACGCCCGTAGTGACAAATATGCTCTGCAAAGAGGGCGTTCCACAAAAGGAGCTGCTGCAAATCGCCGCTTCGCTGGAAAAAATGTCCGAGCATCCGCTGGCGGACGCGATTGTGGCGGAGGCCGAAAAAGCAGACCTTTCCTTCCTTCCGGTGGACGGTTTCAAGCAGATTCCCGGTCAGGGCCTTGTGGGGCAGATTGGAAACGAAACGTGCCTTGCCGGAAACCGCCGACTGATGGCAGCAAATGGCATCAATGGCGGCGCACTCCTTCAGTTGGGTGAGAAAATGGCCGTTGACGGGAAAACACCTCTGTTCTTTGCCCGTGGTGGTCAGTTTATTGGTGTTATTGCCGTGGCGGATGTAGTCAAGCCCACCAGCAAGCAGGCCATAGCGGAATTGACCGGCATGGGCATTGAGGTGGTCATGCTGACCGGCGACAATGCAAAGACCGCAGAAGCGATTCGGCGTCAGGTCGGCGTGGATCGTGTTGTGGCAGAGGTATTCCCCCAGGATAAGGAGAAGGAGATCCGCCGTTTGCAGAGCGCCGGGAAGAAAGTGGCGATGGTCGGTGACGGTATCAACGATGCTCCGGCCCTTGCCAGAGCGGACGTTGGTATCGCTATCGGAGCCGGAACGGATGTGGCGATTGAGTCAGCGGATATTGTTTTGATGAAAAGCGATCTGCTGGATGTGTCTACGGCAATCCAGCTTAGTAAGGCGGTTATCCGCAACATCAAGCAAAATCTGTTTTGGGCGTTTATCTACAACATCATCGGTATCCCGGTGGCGGCAGGCGTGTTCTATCTGCCCTTTGCGTTGAAGCTGAACCCCATGATCGGCGCTTTTGCTATGAGCTTTAGTTCGGTATTCGTGGTATCCAATGCCCTGCGTCTGCGGTGGTTCAAGGCGAAGCATCAGGCCAATACAGAACTGGATTCAGACCCTATGTACGAACAGACAACAGTAAAAGAAGAACGAAAAGGAGCAATTCACATGGAAAAAGTATTGAACATCGAAGGTATGGTTTGCGGAATGTGTGTGAAACACGTTGATAAGGCGCTGCGGGACATCCAGGGCATCAAGGATGTGGCCGTTCACCTGGAGAGCAAGTCGGCCCAGGTGCAGCTTGACCAGGATGTGCCGGATGCTGTGTTGAAAGCTGCTATCGAGGACGCTGGCTATCAGCTCGTCAGTATCCAGTAACGGGCCGTTTATGAAGGCCAAGAAAGGCGATATTGTTCACAAGCTAAAAATCGCCAGAGGACAAATTGACGGTATCCTGCAAATGGTTGAGGAAAATCGCTATTGCGTGGATATTTCCAATCAGCTTCTTGCTACACAGGCGTTATTAAAAAGCGCCAATCAGCAGATTTTGCAAGCCCATATACGAAGCTGCGTCCGGGAGGCCCTGCAAACGGACGCCGTAAATCCAAAACTTGAGGAAGCCCTGAAACTACTGGAAAAAATGATACAGTAACAACGGGAGCGGAAAGGGCCTTATGTCCTTTCCGCTCCTAAATTCGTTTCAGATTGGATTGTAAATCCTGCGGTTGGGAGCGTACAAAGAAGCCCGGATTTTATATACTTTAAGTGGTTAGTTAGATATGGCTAATCCAGCAAGGCACGTCACTGGCGCGCTTTGCTGGATACCTCGAAATTAAAATAGACCAGGAGGAATAGAGTGATGAAACAGGCACTTGACACAAGAACAAAGCTCTTAACAAAAAGCCCCTGGCCGCTGATGATTGAACTTAGCATCCCTGCGGTTCTTGGCATGGTGGTCGTTGGGCTTTATAACATGATGGATTCCATCTTTGTCGGCCAGATGGTCGGTGACGTGCAGATGGGAGCCATATCGGTATCCTATCCCTTGACGCTTATCAATGCCGGTTCAGCGGCCATGCTGGGCGTGGGTTCTGCATCGGTACTGTCCCGCGCTATCGGCAAGAAGGATGAAAACACAATTAAGAAGATCATGGGCAACCTGGTTGCTATGGTTCTTCTGCTGTCCGTTATCTATACAGTGGTAGGCATGGTGTTCACCCGCCAGCTTTTGTCCCTGACCGGAGCCAGCGACAACATTTTGAATTATGCGGAAAAATATTTACGGATTATCTTTGCCGGTTCCTTGTTTGTAAACTTTTTTCAAAGTGCAAACATGGTCATTCGCGGAGAAGGCCAGCTTAAAAAGGCAATGACGATTATTGCCAGCGGCGCTATTTTGAATATCATTCTTGACCCTATTTTTATCAGTATCCTGAATCCCTACGGTATGGGCATTGAGGCGGCTGCTTATGCAACGATTTTCTCCCAGTTTGTCCAGGCTGCAATTACGCTGTGGTATTTCAAGAAAAAAAGTCCTCATGTGAAGATTGGGCGCATCCGCATTGACGGAGAACTGCTTCCCCAGGTTCTTTCTGTCGGGGTATCTGCTCTGTTGATGCAGATTCTGACCTTGGTACAGCAGACAGTGATCTATCGTGTGGCATCGAACTATGGCGGGGAAACTTCACAGCTTCTTTTAGGTGCGGCGCTCCGCTTCTGGAATTTCTCTTTCGTTCCTCTGTGGGGGATCAGTCAGGGATTCCAGCCTGCCGCCGGTACAAACTATGGTGCAAAGGACTATGACCGGGTAAAGACGCTGACCAGGGTTTTTATTACTGCTGCAACGCTGCTGTCGCTGGTGTTCTATATTCCTGCCGAGCTGTTTCCAGAGAAGATTTTATCCATGTTCCTGACAACGCCGGGTATCGCGGCATCGGGTGCAACCAACTTCCGTATCATGTTCAGCACTTATGTCCTGCAAGGCAGCTTTATGATTGCCGTAACCCTGTTCCAGTCTTTGGGCAAGGCGAAAAAGGCAACTTGGCTGGTGCTGTTCCGCCAGATTATTCTGTTTATTCCTCTCTGCGTGGTTCTTCCGATGATCGGCGGCATGGGTATTCGTGGCGTATGGCTGGCGATTGCTCTGACAGATGCAATTCTGGTGGTTATTACCGTTTCTATGATGCTTTATGAGTTTGGCAAGCTGCCGGAGACTTCTTCCGTAAATCGGTGAGGAGGGAGCGTTCATGTATCTTTGCGATGGAAAAATAGGAAATGAATATAAAGTTGAGGATATTGATCTGCCTGTCAATATAGAAAAGCGTTTGGAGGCCCTTGGGATGACCCGTGGAACCTCTATCGCTGTTCTGAACAGCAAAAGTCGGGGTGTCCTGATTGTGAAAGTCAGGGGAACACGCTTTGCACTTGGGCGCAATATCACAAAGAATATTTTAGTGGGGTAAATTCCGATGAGAGAAAATTTGACTATCGGCTTCATCGGAAATCCGAACTGCGGAAAGACAACACTTTTCAATGCTTACACCGGTGCAAATCTGAAAGTGGCAAACTGGCCAGGTGTAACCGTTGAGAAAGTAGAGGGTGCCATTAAAGACCATGATCTGAATATTCGACTGGTCGATCTTCCTGGCACTTACAGCCTGACCTCCTACACAATGGAAGAACAGGTATCCAGACAGTTTATACTAAGCGATGAAGTCGATGTGATTATTGATGTTGCGGACGCTTCCGCTCTGGAGCGAAACCTATACTTAACTTTGCAGCTTTTGGAGCTGGGCAAGCCGGTTGTGCTGGCGCTGAACATGATGGACATTGTGGAAAAGCGCGGCATGGAGATTGACACACACAGACTGCCGGAAATGCTGGGCATCCCGGTCATTCCAGTTTCAGCCAGAAAACGGACAGGACTGGATGTGCTGCTTCATGCAGCCGCGCACCATAAAGACTGTAAAGATCCGGAGTGTCTGATTCATCATCATAAATATACTCCAAAACACCGGCACGACCACCATTCAGAATACGCAATGGTTTACAGTGATGCTATTGAGGACAAGATTGATCTTATCATGGCAGAGCTGAAGCGGAAATATCCGAACCTGTCCAATTACCGCTGGCACGCCATTAAGCTGCTGGAGCAGGATAAGGAAATCTCTGCACGTTATCCGGTCAATATGCCGGATGTGATCGACCGGAACTATGAATCCGACATTATCAATGAGAAGTATGATTTTATTGAGGAAATCATCAGGGAGATTCTGGTCAATAAGGATCGTCAAGACGCTTTGACGGAAAAGGCAGACCGTGTATTGACGCATAAGTTTTGGAGCATCCCGATTTTCCTCGTTGTCATGGCGGCGGTGTTCTTCCTGACCTTTACCATTGGCGATTGGCTGAAAGGATTCCTGGAATTAGGAATTGAGAGCCTGTCGGCATTGATAAGCGATGGACTGATTGCTGTCGGGGTCAATGAAGTGCTGCGCTCCCTGCTGGTAGACGGCATCATCGCCGGTGTGGGCGGTATCCTGACTTTCCTGCCGAACATTTTCATTCTGTTTCTGGCATTGGCTTTTCTGGAGGACAGCGGATATATGGCCCGTGTTGCGTATGTCATGGAAGGGATTATGAGCAAGCTGGGACTTTCCGGACGGGCATTTATCCCCATGATTTTGGGATTTGGCTGCACTGTTCCGGCAATCATGGCTTCACGGTCTTTGGAAAACCGGCGTGACCGTTTTAAGGTCATGTTGATTACGCCCTTTATGAGTTGCAGCGCCCGTCTGCCAATCTACATCTTGTTTGCCGAGATGTTCTTTCAGGAACGCGCCATGCTCGTGGCCTATTCCATGTACCTGATCGGCCTGGTGGTCGCTATCCTGGTAGCGGCGATCATCCATTTGATTGACCGGAGAAAATCGGAAAATTATCTGCTGATTGAGCTGCCGGAATATAAGGCCCCCAGCGCCAGAACTGTGGCAATCTATGTATGGGAAAAGGTAAAGGACTACCTTACCAAAGCAGGTACTACCATCTTTGTAGCATCTATCCTTATGTGGGTGATCCTGAACTTTGGGCCGCATGGCTATACTATGGAAATGGCAGACAGCTTCGGGTCTATCCTGGGCCATTGGCTTGTACCGATCTTTGCACCGATTGGACTGGGATTCTGGCAGATAGCGGTTGCTCTGATTGCTGGCATCTCTGCAAAAGAGGTTGTGGTGTCCAGTTGTGCCGTTCTGTTTGGGATTCCCAATATCAACTCCGGCGCGGGAATGGATACATTGGTCGGCATCCTGGGTGCAGCCGGTTTTGGACAGCTCAATGCGTTTTGCCTGATGATTTTCTGCCTGCTTTACGTTCCCTGTGCAGCGGCCCTGGCTACAATTCGCAAGGAATCCGGCAGTACAAGGTGGATGCTGTTCTCGGCCCTGTTCCAGTTGGTTGTGGCCTGGGCTGTTACTTTTGTGGTTTATCGTGTTGGACTTTTGCTGTGAGGTATGAATATGACGTTTGGAAAAGTGCTTCGTTCAGCGGCCATTTTATCAGTGGTCGCATTTGGACTTTGGATTTTGAAAAGAGGATCGGAGACCCAAAGCTAATAAGTTGTGAGTTTCCAGTCAGAAAGGAGTTTTAGATGCTTGTTACTGGTATAATCCTTATCGGGATTGTTTTCTATGCAATATGGGCTGTGCGAAAAATCCATAAGAACCGCAAAAATGGTTCTTGTTGTAGCGGCAGTTGTTCCGGTTGTGTAGGAAAGGAATATTGCAGCAAATAAAATCCCGCATATAGCCGATGTTTTCCGTTTTGGAGGGCATCGGCTTTTTCGTATATTTGCACATTCGGCAGGGCTGCACTATAATAGAATTTGCTTTCTGATTGGATTGCACATCCTGCCGATTGGAGCGGTATAAAATGAGAAAAAACTATATAATAAAAGACGCCAGGAGAATCCTGGCAGAACAAATACGAGATAACGGAATGAATACTATGAACAAAAACCCTATCACCAATGCTACGGGGTTATCTGCGATTATTCCAAAAGATAATGACGGATATTGCACCGTCTATAAAATGGACTGTGAGGATGGCCTGGGGCTTATGACAGTCTATCAGGTTTATCCCGGTATCCAGCTTATTTACAATGATTTTGAAGCAACGAGTTGTTATTGGGACGGAACCATTGATAAGAATGTGCTGGAGATCAATCATTGCCGGGAAGGGCGTGAAGGGAGCGTATTGCAAAGCGGTTCCTGCCTGTACCTCGGAGAAGGGGATCTTTCCATTCATACAATGGATAACTGTGCTTCTGAAATGGCCTTTCCTTTGAGACATTATCGCGGAATCTCAGTAGTGCTTGATCTGGAGCTGGTTTCTCAAAATCCGCCTGGAATCCTCGCCGAGAGCGGTATTGGTATTGCAGATTTCAAAAACAAATTTTGTGCCGATGGCTCATGCTTTGTCATGCGGGCCAAGGATGAGATTGAGCATATCTTTTCTGAACTGTATTCCGTACCGGATCGCCTGCAAAAGCCATACTTCATGCTGAAGGTGCAGGAGCTTCTCTTATTCTTGTGTATGGTGGATGTAAATAAAGAAAAGCAGCGAGAGTTATATACTTCTCCCCAGGTGGAGATTGTACGGGACATTCACAAGCGGCTTATCTCCAACTTGCAGGAACGGCCAACGATTGAGGAACTTTCCAAAGAGTATCTTATCAATACGGCAACCTTAAAGGATACGTTCAAGGGAGTTTATGGACAGCCCATTGGAACCTATATGAAAGTGTACCGCATGAAACAGGCCGCTGCTCTGCTTCGTCAGACGCAGGCAACCATAGCAGAAATTGCCAGCCAGGTTGGATATGAGAATCAGAGTAAATTTGCAACAGCATTTCGAGATGTCATGAAGATTGCACCGGCTGAATACCGGAAACAAAATAGTGGCGATTGATTGGGCTAGGAAAAATTACGTCTACTGCCGGAGGCAAAATAAAACCAGCAGAAACAAATTGCATTTTGCCCTGCTGGTTTTATTCATAATTTTGCGGATCGGAGGATTTGTAACGTCGGCTGATAAACTGCTCCGCCATATAATCCAGTGTTTTCAAGATAATCTGCCGCTCATCCTCGGTACAGGCCAGAAACTTTCCCATGAAATGCTGTACTTGCTTTTCCTGTTCCGAAGCGTCAGGATAAAACAGCTCATTAGCAGAAATGCCTAATCGCTTGACGAATCTTGTCAGTACAGATGAAGAACCGCATTATGGAAAATATGGAATGCTACGGAGAACATATCTGAAAGAGCATCGTCCGGCAATGTATTCACTGTATATGTTGGAAGAC
>OGPH01002015.1_pt1 | contig 12858 bp, 10 predicted proteins | sample 1552891 | NCBI WGS metagenome assembly OGPH01 (sample SAMEA2580272, study PRJEB22360) | human gut metagenome | biome: human gut; feature: human-associated habitat; material: faeces | place: Denmark | collected 2008/2010 | reverse complement strand
AGTGGTGACAGCTTCAGCCTTAGCTTCGGTAACTTCTCCGCGCTCACCGATGATGAACCAAATGTTCTGTCCGATGACTTCGGGAGGAGGAACTTCATCCTCGACGGGCTTTTTCTTGGCCTTTTTCTTAGGCTTCGGTGTTTCTTGGATCGGAGCGGAATAGCAAAGGTAGTCCGTACGATCGGGCAAGTGATGCAGGCTGCCTCCGAACGCTCTTGTCACAACGGAAAGCGGTGTGACGCCGAGCACAATCGGAAAGTCTCCGAACTGAATGACAGAAGCGGGATTCTGCTCCAATGTGAACTGCGGAGTGGATAAGCCTTCGGGGTAGTCAAAAGGTTTCGGGATCGGATCGGCCGGAAACGGACCGGGCAGGGGCGAGGTCGTTTGTGCAAATGCACAGGCACAAGCCCCGAGTCCGAGCGCTGCGATAAACGAAAAAAGTTTAGGGTGGCGCATAAAGTAATAATTAAAGTGCTCTGTGTCCGATGTCTTTACGGTACTGCATACCGTCGAAATGAACTTTGTCCAGAGCTTTGTATGCCTTGTCACGGGCCTGATGCAAATCGTCACCGAGTCCTACAACGCAGAGGACGCGGCCGCCGCTGGTGACCAGTTCGCCTTTACCGTTGAACTTGGTGCCGGCGTGGAAAGTGACTGTGTCGTCGCCTTGGAGCTCAACGCCGGAGATAACGTCGCCTTTTCTCGGGGCTGCCGGATAGCCTTTGGAGGCCAGCACGACGCCGAGGGCGCAGCGAGGATCCCATTCGGCAATGACCTTGTCTAAAGAGCCGTCAATACCGGCTTCAATCAGCTCGGAGAAGTCGCTCTTTAAGCGAGACATGATGGGCTGGGTTTCCGGATCTCCGAAGCGGCAGTTGAATTCCAGCGTCTTAACCGTGGGTTTCCCGGCGGCATCTTTGCTGATCATTAATCCTGCGTAGAGAAAGCCCGTAAAGACGATACCGTCTTTCTTCATACCTCTGACGGTCGGATAAATGATCTGGTCCATGACCATCTGATAGATCTCGGGCGTTACGACCGGAGCCGGGGAGTAAGCACCCATGCCGCCGGTGTTGGGGCCTTCGTCGTTATCGAGAAGTCTCTTGTGGTCTTGGCTGGTGGCCATCGGAAGAACGTGTTCGCCGTCCACCATAACGATGAAACTGGCTTCTTCGCCATCGAGATAATCCTCAATGACAATACGGGCGCCGGCGTCACCAAGTTTGTTGTCCTGGAGCATGAAGTCGACGGCTTCGTGCGCGTCTTCTTCCGTCATCGCAACAACGACACCTTTGCCTGAGCAGCTTGGCAGGCTTCCTCTTGGCTTTCGCAGATCAGCACGCCTTTACCGGCGGCTAAGCCGTCGGCTTTGATGACGATCGGAGCGCCTTTGTGGCGGACATAAGCATGAGCGGCTTCGGCATTCGTAAAGGTTTCGTATTCGGCTGTCGGGATACCGTGACGCTTCATGAAGGCCTTAGCGAAGTCCTTAGAAGATTCCAGCTGAGCAGCTTCTTTGGTCGGCCCGAAGATCTTTAAGCCGCGGTCGCGGAAGATGTTGACAACACCCTTGGCGAGCGGAGCTTCGGGGCCGACGACGGTGAAAGCAATATCGTTGGAAGCAGCGAAATCGGCGAGTTCGTTCAAGTCGGAAATAGCCAAATTTTCAAGGTTCGGTGTATTTGCCGTTCCGGCATTACCCGGAGCAACGTAGACTTTTTCAACTCGGGGAGATTGGGCTAAGCGCCACGCCAGGGCGTGCTCACGGCCGCCGCTTCCGATAACCAGAATCTTCATGGGAATTCTCTAAGTTTTAAGGTTGAATTGAGTAATTATTCAAAGACAGCGGTGGTGTAAACCTCAGAGACGTCATCGAGGTCTTCCAGAGCGTCGATGAGACGCTGCATACGTTCTGCGTCGTCGCCGGTAAGAACGGTTTCAGAGTCGCTCTTCCAGGTAACTTCAGCAACTTCGGGTTCCCAGCCTTTGTCCGTGAAGGCTTTGTGCAGAGCTTCGAAAGCGGCCGGATCGCAAGTGACTTCGATGGAGCCGTCTTCTTCGGTAACCACATCATCGGCGCCGTTATCAAGAGCGACTTCCATGACGTCGTCTTCTTTCAGTCCGGGAGCAAAGAGGAAATAGCCGCAGTGCTTGAACATGAAGGAAACGCTGCCGTCTGTACCGAGGTTGCCGCCGTTCTTGGAGAGGATATGGCGAACGTCTGCAACAGTACGGGTTCGGTTGTCCGTGGTGCAGTCGATGATCAGAGCTGCGCCGCCGACGCCGTAGCCTTCATAACGGATTTCTTCGTAGTTGGCGCCTTCAAGCTGACCGGTGCCTTTCAGAATGGCATTTTTAACAGTGTCTTTAGGCACGTTGGCTGCCCGTGCTTTCAAGAGAGAGAGTCTCAGACGCGGATTCATGTCCGGGTCTCCGCCGCCTAAACGAGCTGCGACGATGATTTCACGAATGACTTTGGTCCAGAGATTGGAGCGCTTTGCATCCTGACGGCCTTTTCTATGTTGAATATTGGCCCACTTGGAATGTCCTGACATTTAAAAGAGTCCTTAAAGCTATAAAAAGACAATCTCAAATTTTACCAAACACAAGGCTTGTACTTGCTTGGTTTCAGCAGATGCGGAGCATTGATGGAATAAGACTGTAGAAACCAGCCGTTCAGATAACTGACAGCTGCTTCTAAAGCAAAATAAATCAAGGAAGTGAGATGACAACTTCTTATTTTTCGGGGAATTGATGAGTAAAGCGCAGCCAAAAGAAAAGGAGACAACTTTTGTAACAGGTATTAACATTAAGGCCTGACGATCCGATGAGAGACAATTCCATTGATCATCAACCCGTTCAAGACAATTTTTATTCCAGGCGCACGGCACACAGGATTTACGTTCAGAATTAGGAGACTCCATGAAGAAGTACGTTTTGCCCTACGGACAAGGCTCTAAAGAAATCGAACTCGACGAAACTCTGGTCCTAAAAGAGGTTCGTACTAAAGAGTTTGAGCCGCTGAAAAACATCCCCTACGAAGTTCTCGAGGCGATCTACCACCCGATTGGATGTCCTCCCATCAACGAAATCATTAAACCGGGCCAGAAAATTGCTTTCATCTGCAACGATCCGACCCGCGTCGCAAACAGCTTTGATTTCATGCCGGTCCTCGTCAATGAGATGAATAAGCTCGGCGTCAAAGATGAAGATATGCACATCGTCTTCGCCTTGGGTACACATCGTCCTATGACAGAAGAAGAAATGGTTCAGGCAGTTGGCAAGGACGTTGCTTCTCGTTTGAAGATGTACAACAGTCTCTGCAACGAGCAGGAAGACTTTAAGTACTTCGGTACGACTTCCCGCGGAACTCCGGTTTGGATCAATAAGCATCTCTGCGACGTCGACCACGTTATCCTGACAGGTACGATCGTTCACCATTACTTCAGCGGATACGGCGGCGGACGTAAGGCCATTCTCCCGGGATGTGCCGCTATGGAAACAGTGCGTGTCAACCACAGCTTCATGCTCGATCCGGCGGCCGGCCTCGGAAAAACGACCGGCAATCCCTGCTACGAAGACCAGATGGAAGGTGTGGCACTTTTCGCTAAAGGACGCTCCCTCTTTTTGTTTAACGCCATCCTGAACGCGAAGCACCAGTTCCTCAAGATGTTTGCCGGCGACTACATCAAGGCTCATAAAGAAGCCTGCAAGTTTGTGGACGAAGTCTACGGCAGCGTCATCCCGAAGGAAGCTGATCTAGTGATTGCCTCCTGCGGCGGATACCCGAAAGATATCAATGTTTATCAGATGCAAAAAACAATGGACAACGCAGCCTGTGCCGTTCGCAAAGGCGGAGCCGTCATTATGGTGGCTGAGTGCGTTGAAGGAAGCGGATCTGCCGTTCTGGAAGAAGCTTGTCGCCGCCTCGGTTCTCCTCAGGCCATTAAAGCTGAACTCGAGAAAGATTTCCGTATCGGTGCAAACAAGGCTTACGCCGTAACGCGCTTAATGGAAAAAGCCAAATACTACTTAGTGACTGCTTTAGATCGTAAGATGGCACGCGACATGCTGTTCTCAGGTGCTTATGACACGATCGAAGAAGCTTTGGCAGCTGCGGAAAAAGAAATCGGTAAAGTGGAATCCGTTATCGTTATGCCGGAAGGCTCTCTCACGGTACCGCGCGTCGAAGAATAATCTGTCGCGCAGCTCATACAAAGGACGCTTCGGCGTCCTTTGTCGATTAATGAGCTTTTTGTCCGAGAAGCCGATCGAAATATCCCGAGAGCTTCTCCATCGGCTTCCATTGAGCCGAAGCAAAGAGCGGGAAGGAAGCCAAGAGATGTTCAGCCTCTGTGCGCTCTTCCTCGGAAAGACGCTTGAAGTCTTCTCTTTGGATGTGCATTTCAAACGTTTCCGGACTGACCTTGCGAAGCCGGAAGCGAATCTCGCCTTTGTTCAAGCCGGCAAAGAAACGGTTCATTGCCGTTTCGGTTTCCCCGATAGCGGTGAGGTCGGAGGCGAGAACTTTTTGGTTGTAAGGCAGACGCGTCAGCATACAGGGCCGTGCAGCCTGATCCCAATGGTCCAAGCTGATCAAGGCGCCGACTTCGCGATTGTCCTGTTTAGAAAATTCGGCTTCAGCCAAAGGTGAATGGATTTTCAGTTCGCTCAATGCTTTCAGTCCGGGACGGTAATGAGATAAGTCCGAATGGTTGGTACCGTCGCAGAGCGGAAGATCCGCTGCCCGTCTTTTGAGCTCAAGGAACAAGTGTTTTTTGCAGAAGTAGCACCGGTCAGTGTGATTAAACTCAACAGCTTTCATCTGCAGGGGATTGAGATCAAGAAGCTCCATCTCAAAGCCCTTATCCTGCGCCCACTGCACGGCTTCCGCTGTCTCTTCCGCAGAAATGTGCGGACCTCTAACGGTGAGAAGTTTGACGGTGTATCCCAGATACTTGGCTGCAAAGCTCAGGAAACGACTGTCCAAACCGCCGGAAAAGGCGATCGCGAGCCGCTTATCAGGCGCAATCTCAGCAAGCACCTTTTCAAGTCGGGACAAACGAGGGTCGTTATTCAAAACTTTTTCCTAATGCAAAGGTAGCGCCGTTAGGTACGCCTTCATAGACATACGTCCCATACACGGTTTCAATTTTTTCGATAACCATTTGCGGCCACGGACCAAACTCAGCGCCGAAAGCCTTAAGAAGGGCAATGCCGGTCGGCGTCACGGTTTCACCTTCGGCACCGAAAGGACGAACCGGAATACCGACTAAAAGCGCTTGAACAGCCGGCGCCGGAGATGGGATCACGCCGTGTGCGCAATGAATGTGTCCGTCAGCGATCGGAAGCGGGCTGACAATGAGACGATCCGGATTCAAACGAGTGAAGAGCTCGCAGTTAAAGCAGATATCCAAAATGCTGTCTAATGCTCCGACCTCGTGGAAGGTCACTTCTTCGGGTGCCATGCCGTGCACTTTGCCCTCGGCTTCAGCAACGAATCCGAAAGTTTTAAGCGCGAGTTCCTTGGCTTTGTTGCTCATCCGGGCTTTTTCAATGATGGCGCGGACATCGGACAGTCGACGGTGCTCATGTTCGTGAGGTAGCTCTACACGGCAGAAGGAGCCGCGGATACCGCCGACAAATTTGTCCTCAAGATGGACCGAACCTTTGAGCTCGGAAAAGATTCCGTTCAAAACGGAGTCTGCTTCTTCATTGTTCATGCCGAGCATGCACATTAAGCCGCACAGGAACATATCTCCTGCGATGCCGGAATGGAGACGAATCGTGAGAATTTTTTGATCGGCTCCGTGACTGTGGTGTTCGTGATGGTGATGATGATGGTCTTCGTGGTCATGATCCGCATGGTCATGATGGTGAACATGCTCTTCGCAGTGATCGTGAGCCTGGAGAGATTCGATATCGTGGGAATGAGGAGTCATTTGATTAGCATCCGAAAGAGCTGAGAGTTTTAGCGGCAGTGCAGGCGGCGCCGAAACCATTGTCGATATTTACGACCGAAAGTCCCGGAGAGCAGCAGGCTAAGAGACTGTTCAGGGCAGTTTTTCCGCCGTCACAGACGCCGTATCCAACGGAAGTGGGGACGCCGATGATGGGCCGGGAGGTGAGTCCCGCAAGAACGCTGCCGAGTGCGGCTTCCATGCCGGCCACGGCAATAATGATGCGGTGGCGGTTGATCTCTTCGATTTTGCTTTCCAGGCGCCAGAGGCCTGCTACGCCGCAGTCTTCGAACACTTGGAAGGGAATATTCATGAATTCCAGCGTACGCGCGGCTTCCCAGGTGACGAAGCCGTCTGCGGTTCCGGCGGAAACGATAGCGACACTTCCTTGGTGTTCTTGATCAAGCTTTTTGCAAAAGGCGGTACGGGCCAATGAGTCAAAAGAATAATGTCGGCTTACTTCGGCGGGAGAGGAGGAGAAGACCTCTTCACTGAGCCGGGTAAAAAGAATTGCCGGCGCATCCGCTTGGGAGAACTCTTCCATGAGACTGTAGATGACCTCACGGGACTTGCTTTGGCAGAAGACTGCCTCGGGAACCGAGGTGCGGGCCGCACGGTCATAATCAAAAAGAACGCGATTTTCTGTCATCGTCGAGGAGTCTCCTTTAGCCGAAAGTGCAGAGATATCCGCTCATTTTATTCGATGCGGCGGCGCCGTAAATTCAGGCAAAGACCGTACTTGTCAGTCAATTTTCTGCAGACGGTAGGCCTTAGAGCCGAGTCCTTTCCTTTCGGCATAATCGAGAACGTCGACGGAATGTTCGCGTTCCCATTCTTTGCGCAGTTCCGGATCAGAGGTAAGACCATAGACGATATCAAGCGCGGCTCGGTCGGCAGCAATCGGATCCGTGGAAGCAACGATGCCGAGATCAGGACGATCCGCCGTTCCGCTGCAGCCGTCGACCGGTTTCAAGGCGTTGATGATGTTAATAAACACCCAGCGTCCTTTCTTGTAGTCAAGGGCCGCGCTCACGACGTCTGCCATAGATTCGGAAGTCTCTTTGGGGGAAGAGGGCTGGTAGTAGTCCGTGACTTCGCCGGCACTGTGTACCTGGCACGCACCTCTGGCCGTTCCCAGACAGATGGAAAGGTTTTTCGTCGCTCCGCTGTATTTCTGTAAGTTATGTCCTTTGAAACGAACTATTGAAACCAGCGTGTCGTAATCAGCCAGGTGCGATCCGGTAATGAAGTTCTTTAGGTGGTAGCCGTTGTGCACCGGAATTGCTATTTCTTTTTCGGCATCCAAAATATCGATCGGAGCGACCTTGTCATAACCGAGGGATTTAGCGGTTGCCAAATGAGCAGCAGCGTTCGAGCGGGCGCTGTCCATGTAATTGCTCTCAATCAGCGTTGCATGAAGTTCATCAGCGATCGGCTTCAGGAGAGCCGGATCGATCATTTTGGCGCGGTCACGCTGATTTCCGAATACAACCTTCAAACCGACTTTGCCTTGTACGGGCAGTCCGACGGCTTTGAATATGTCTAAAACGGCTTGGGGCGAGACGCTCGGAGAATAAAAGACAACCGGGGCATTCTTATTGACTGTTAGGTGCGTCAGTTTGATGTTTTCGATAGGTGTTCCTTTTAAAGAACTGTCGGCGGTTTGAGCAAGAGCGGGGAGGGAGAGGCCGGAAACGGAGGCGCCAACCGCGAGTAAAACTTGTCTTCTTTTCAACATGATCGTGGATCCTATGGAGAGAGGTGGCTGATGAAACAAAATTTACCAGTGGGCCCTTTTTCATGTCCAATATTTATTTTTTATTCTTTTTCATAAAACTTTAGTATAAATTAACGGTCCCCATTAAGGCTCTAATTGATTCATGAGAATGGACATTCTGAGAAGCCGGAAATACTTTTTCGCCGCGATTCCTGAAAAAGGCGGCTAACTCATCGTGCCTTCAAACCAAAATGTTTCAAAAATGCAAGACGGAAAAGCCAGAATGAAAACAAATATGTCTAGGAAAAAGGCTAATTTGTAGGCGTTTGGATCATCAAAATATAAGTAGAAACACCTAATAAAATTACGTTTCGCATAAAATTGAAAAACCTTCCCATTCTTCAAAAATAATATTTAAAAACAAATAATTAAGCTCAAAATTTAATCCGTAAGGTTTAGGTACTTTCCCTAATGTAGCGTACAAACTGAACTTTTCGCTTGTTTACAAAAACAAATTGGCGGATTATTCCGTTTGTTTCAGATGGAAACAATTTGTAAAAAGATCTCTGAAAGTTTAGACAGGAGAAATTCGCCATGAGTATTTATTTCTGGTTCCAATTTGCCCTGCTGATTGCATTCCTCTTCATCTCCGCTCCGCGCGGCGGTATGTTCCTGGGTTTGTTCTCCGGCATCGGTTTGATTGTGATTATGTTCGGTCCGAAACCTTGGTTAGGTCTTCCTCCGGGTAAACCGCCGGTCGACGTTATTCTGACCATCATCGCCGTGGTGGCAGCAGGTTCTACACTGCAGGCTTCCGGCGGCTTGGACTGCATGCTTCAGATCTCTGAAAAGATTCTGAGAAAACGTCCTAAAGTTGTGACCTTCCTCGCTCCGCTTTGCACCTTTACACTGACGATCCTCTGCGGTACAGGCCATACGGTTTACACACTCCTTCCTATTATTTATGACGTCGCAATCAAGACCGGTATCCGTCCGGAACGTCCGATGGCAGCTTCCTCTATCGCTGCTCAGATGGGTGTGATCTGCTCTCCGGTGTCCGTCGCCTGCGTTTCTATGGTCGCTTTGATCGCCGGCCATCCGATGGCAAACGGTACTGAAGTCGGCCTGGTTGAACTCTGCAGTTTGACCATCCCTGCCGGTTTGATCGGTTTGCTCGTCATGGCTACATACTCCAACTTCCGCGGCAAAGACCTCGACAAAGACCCGCAGTTCCAGGCTCTGATCGCTGATCCGGAAGCCAAGCGCTATGTTTACGGCGATTCCATGACTCTCCTCGGCAAGAAGCTTCCTTCCAGACAGTGGACAGCTATGTGGATCTTCCTTGCTGTTGTTCTCGTCGTTGCTCTGCTTGGTGCCTTCTCTGAACTCCGTCCGATGGTCGGCAAGAAACCTCTCTCCATGACTCTGGTTATTCAGATGTTCATGCTCTGCGCCGGCGCTCTCATCTGCATGATCACAAAGACTCCTCCGAAGTCCGTCGGCGGTACCTCTGTGTTCCGTTCCGGTATGGTTGCTGTGGTCTGCGTGTTCGGCGTTGCATGGCTCTCCGATACGATCTTCAAGGCTCACCTCAATGAACTGAAAGAAGTCCTCGTTGAATACGTAAAGCTCTATCCGTGGGCATACGCAGTCGTTCTCCTGTTAGTTTCCAAGCTCGTTAACTCTCAGGCTGCTGCTATCGCCATCGTGGTTCCGGTTGCCATCAGCATCGGTACTCCGACCGGTGTGGTTGTCGGCTGCTGCTCTGCTTGCTATGGCTACTACATCATCCCGACATATCCTTCTGACCTGGCTTCCATCGAGTTCGACCGTTCCGGAACAACTCATATTGGTAAGTTCGTGATCAACCACTCCTTCATCCTTCCTGGCTTGATCGGTGTGATCACCGCCACGATCTGCGGTTACTTTATGGCGATCGCTCGCGGCTGGATCTAAGAGAAGATTTAGTACTCTAGAAAAGCTCTGATTTTTGAGGCGAGGGAAAACACCTAGTGTTTTCCCTCGTTTTGTTTTATGCTCATGGAGTACTCGCTTGAGCTTGTCGCTCAAGTGTTGGTAGATTCTTAAAGGACACTCATATTATTTAAAGGAGTTGTTATGAACTATTCCGGAGTGTTGGTTAGTGCCTTCCCCGGCCGTTATGACGAAATGCTCCGTGAACTCGACACCATAGAGGGTGTGGAAGTCCACCAACAGGACCCCGATCATAATCGCTGCATCATCGTGATTGAAGCTCCGGATGTCACAGCGGAAGTTGACCTTTTTAAAGCCGTTTCAACTCTTTCTGGTGTTGCCGATGCGGCTCTTGTTGTTCACAACTTTGAGGACGATGCAGTAGTTTGTTCCTCTAATACTTAAGTTTTCCCCAATTAGATTTCTTGTTCAGGAGACAATATGACGATTAATAATCCCCAAGTTAAACGTCGTGATTTACTGAAAGCCGGAGTGGCTGCATCTGCAGCGATGACGGTTGGTATACCTCTGAGCGAAGTTGCTAAAGCTGCGGTTCAGAGCAGCGAAGGCGCTATCGTTTGGACGAAAGGCGTATGCCGTTTCTGCGGGACAGGCTGCGGGCTTCAGGTCGGCGTAAAGGACGGCCGTGTTGTTGCCACAAAAGGCGACCCGGATGCACCCGTTAACAAGGGCTTGAACTGTATTAAAGGTTATTTCAATGCCAAGATTCTTTACGGAAAGGATCGCCTGACACAGCCTCTGATGCGCCGTACAAACGGGAAGTTCGATAAGAACGGAAAGTTTGAAGCGGTGACATGGGACGAGGCTCTCACCGAAATGGCGAATCAGTTCAAACGTGTTTACAAGGAAAAAGGACCGACAGGCGTTGCAATTCTGGGCAGCGGTCAGTACACCATTCCGGAAGCTTATGCAGCCAGCAAACTCGTAAAAGCCGGTTGGCGTTCTAACAACATTGACCCGAATGCCCGTCTTTGTATGGCGAGCGCTGTGGTTGGTTTTTACCAGGTATTTGGTATCGACGAGCCGGCTAACAACTACTCCGACATTGAAAAATGCAACACAATGGTTTTGTGGGGCAATAACATGGCCGAGGCTCATCCGGTTCTTTGGTCTCGCGTTGCTGACCGCAAGCTGACGCACAAAGAGACGAAGATCATCAATCTTACGACCTATAAGAACATGAGTTCTAACATGGCCGATGAAACGATCATCTTTGCTCCGAATGGTGACTTGGCTATCCTTAACTATATCCTGAGAGAAATAGTTCACCGTGACGCAATTGATCACGACTTTGTGAACAAGCACTGCATCTTCGCCGCAGGCGGAATGGATATCGGCTACGGTATGCGTCCTACCGACAAGTTTGTATTTCCGAAAGAAAAAGATATTCAGGCTAAACAGAACGCCATCATCCTGAGCAAGGAAGAAGCCATCGCTCAGAGCCGTCCTGAATTAGCCGGCAAAGAAGTCAAACAGACTCAGCAGGGCGGCAAAGCCGGTGCTCACTGGAGCATCTCGTTTGAAGACTTCAAAAAAGGCGTTGAACCCTACACCTTGGACTTCACGGCACAAATCGCTAAGGGCGACCCTGACGAAAGCCTGGAAGACTTCAAGAAGAAACTTAAGAACCTTGCTGACATCTACATCGACAAGAAGAACGACATCCTCAGCTTCTGGTGCATGGGCTTTAACCAGCATCAGAGAGGCGTTTGGGTCAATGAACTGATCTACTCCGTCCATCTCCTTCTTGCTAAACACGCTCGTCCGGGCAACGGTGCCTTCTCCTTAACCGGTCAGCCTTCCGCTTGCGGTTCTGCTCGTGAAGTCGGTACTTTCTGCCACCGTCTGCCGTCCGACCTGCTGGTTGCTCAGAAACCGGCTCGTGTGAAGAGTGAAAAGATTTGGGGTGTCCCTGAAAAGACGATTAACCCGAAGGTTGGCCGTGCTTACATGGAAATCCTCCGCGGTATGGAAGACAATTCTGTCAACTTCGTTTGGACACAGGTTGTCAACCCCTTCCAGGCTGCACCGAACTCCAATCACTGGCTTAAGGCAGCTCGCCATCCCGAAAACTTCGTTGTGGTTGCCGATGCCTATCCGACATTCTCCTGCCAGTACGCCGACTTGATTCTGCCGGCAGCAATGATCTTCGAAAAATGGGGTCTCTATGGCAACGCCGAACGTCGTACACAAGGCTGGCAGCAGATGGCCAATCCTCCCGGAGAAGCTCGTACCGATCTGTGGATGATGATGGAATTTGCAAAACGCCTGCAGGTTAAAGACTGTTGGGGCGAACAGCCGGTTCCGGGCCTCAAGGTTGACGGCTACACCGACGGTAAACTGCCGAGCGTTCTCGACGAAGCCGAGAAGATGGGCATCAAACCAGACATGACGCTCTATGACGTTCTCTTTGCACGTCCTGATAACCTGAAGGTGGCTTGGCCTGATCCTGACCTCGTCAGTAAGATCAACAGCACAACCGCTCCGGGCAACCTGAACTGGTTCCCTGAAAAGGCCCTGTTCAACGAATATCGTAAGTTCACATTGGGCGACGGCCATGACCTGGCTGACTTCACAACCTATATGAACTCCGAAACACGCGGTTTGATTTGGCCGGTTGTCAACGGTAAAGAAACCCTCTACCGCTTCAACCAGGACTATGACCCGTATGTCAAGGAAGGCGGTTACGCTTTCTACGGTAAGCTCTTCAAGGCAATCCCGACCGGCAACTTGTTCGGTGTCACGGATCCGAAACCGGTTCCGCTGCCCAACAAGGCTAAGATCTTCTTCCGTCCGTATGCTGCTCCTGTTGAACAGCCGGATAAGGAATATGACCTGTGGCTCTGCACCGGCCGTATCCTTGAACATTGGCATACCGGCAGTATGACCATGAGAGTGCCTGAACTTGAACGTGCTCAGGCGAACTCCTTCTTGTACATGAATCCGAAGGATGCTGAAAAACGCGGCCTGAAGAACGGTGACGTCGCAGTTTGCGAAAGCCGCCGCGGTCAGGTCAAGGCGATTGTTCAGACCAACCAGCGTAACTTCATGCCGAGAGGAATGACATGGTTGGCCTTCTTCGATAGAAAAGTTCAGACCAACCAGGTCGTTATTGATGCGACAGACCCGATTTCCGAAGAACCGGATTTCAAGAAATCTGCCGTCAAGGTCTATAAGGCTCAG
>OGPH01002010.1_pt1 | contig 12903 bp, 18 predicted proteins | sample 1552891 | NCBI WGS metagenome assembly OGPH01 (sample SAMEA2580272, study PRJEB22360) | human gut metagenome | biome: human gut; feature: human-associated habitat; material: faeces | place: Denmark | collected 2008/2010 | reverse complement strand
GCAGAGGGGAAGCCATGAACAGCTGATCGGAGAAGAGGGACTGTACCGCGAACTGTGGAACGCGCAGGCCCAGTACTATAAGAGGTAGGGGAAATGGAGAACAGAAAAAGCGGGCGTACCTGGCCCGCAGCAGCTTCGGGCGTATTCCTTTTGTTGTATGCGCTGTTGGCCCTGGCGGTGATATGGGCCTGCGCGGACGAAGCGCCGCCGGGCGGCGTGGCACTTGGGCTGCTTTTGCAGCTTCCGGTTCCTGTTCTGGGAATTCTGCTGCTTTGCTGCCGTCCGGGAATGGAAGGGGATTTCGGCGTATCGCCGGATGACAGCGGTACAGGAGGGCCTTCGCAGGCCTTTGGTCCGCAGGCCGTTCTCAGGGAGCGGGCGTTTGTGCCGGTTCTTGGGATCTTCTGCGGACTTCCGGGAACCGCCTTTTTCTTCGTATCGCTGACGCTCTGCATGCATCCGCCTCTGGACCTCCCCTTCGCGCTGTTTATGGCGCTGATCGGTTTCCTGTTGCTGTTTACCGGCGTATGGGCATTGCTGGCCTGGAAAAACAGGATGCTGCTTTTGTTTCAAAGCGGAGCGCTCATCTATGTCACAAGCTGGGGCAGATGGAAGGAATTTCTGCCCGGGCAGACCGCGCGGATCCGTTTCGGAGCCAATGACACCATTCTTTTTCTGGACGCTGACGGCAGAACAATGCTGCGCGTGGAACGGAACATGCGGGGAATGGAAGGACTGGACGGCTGGATCGAGGAACAGGGAATTCCCGGAGAACTGACGTCCTTTCTGGAACGGCAGGTTCAGCGGGCAGATGAGGGAGCTGTTCTGGAGTGGAAGGAAGAATACAGGACGGGCTGGCACGATCATCTGAAGGCTGTGCGCATTCTGCTGGTATTGTCCGTACTGCTGCTTGCCCTGGGAAGCGTGGCGCCGTTTCTGCTGTATGTAACGGGGCTTCTGAAATTTCGCCCGGCAGTTTCTCTGTCTGCGGCCTCCCTTCTGCCTTGGGCTGCTGCATTCTGTTTACGCCGGTGCTCACCATGGACGCAAAGCCGAAGGGAGCGACGGAGGAATGGAAGGCCATGCATGTGCGGGTTCCTTCCCTGCTGGTCCTGCTGTTGATACTCCTTCTGGGAGGACAGTTTTTCTATATTTGGAACAGATGGATCCTGCAGACGGTGGACGAGGGACGTTTTATCGTCCTCTGGCTGATCCTTGGAGGTCTGCTGGCAGCTCTGATTTTCATTCGGACGCCCCGAAGGTTACGGGGAGAAGGACTGTTTCTTGTGTGTCTGGTGTGCCTGTTCTGCGGGTATGTGCTGGCCTATGGAGGAAATCTGGCGCTTTGTACGTCGGCCCGGCATTATCCGGCGGAAGTTGTGGAACGGGATGAAAGGCAGGAAGAGGACGGGGATGATATGGAATACTATCTGACTGTACGCCTGGATGACGGAACGATGGCAGAACTTCTTGTGCCGGAAAGCCTGTACCGCATGGAAGCGGCCGGAGAAGAGATCGTTGTCTGCCAGCGGGACAGTCTGTTTTCCATCCGTATGGTGGATCTGCATCTGCCGACAGAAGAGAAGTGAAAAAAACGGAGACCCCGGTCAGGGATCTCCGTTTTTCATGCAGTCAGAAAATTCAGCGATCCGGCCGGATTCTCCGTTCCCTTTTCCAGAAGGGAGACCAGGCCGCGCATGACCTCTTCGATTTCTTCCCTGGTGGAAGGAACCAGCGTGTTATCCAGCTTCACGGTGAGGACGATCAGCACGATTTCAGCAAGGGCCGCCGGGCGGTCAAAATGGATCTCTCCGCTGTCGATGCCCTGCCGGATGATTTCCGTCAGCACGGGCTTCAGTTCGGAGATCAGATGCGCCATATATTTCTGATGAATGAAGGCATGCTCCTGTGCGCTGGTCAGGGAAACAGGCTCCTCCTGCCGTAAAAATTCCGTGGAGGAGCTCCGGCATGCCTGAAAAATCATCGCCATGCGGGTGAAGGGGGAAATTTCCGTCTGCCCCGCCAGCGTCTTTGCCGTTTCCAGCGGCTTCTCATAATTTCTTTCGATCAGAGCGTCAAGGATGGCATCCTTGGAGGGAAAATAGTAATAAATGCTCCCTTTTCCCATTCCCGCCGTCTGCGCGATCTCACTGACGGAGATACTCTGTATGTTTCTGCTTTCCATAAGATTCTGGAGCGCATCCAGAATTTGGTCATATTTATGTCGATTAGCCATGTGCACTCCTTTTTCCGACGTCTGCTGTATGAATAGGAATTATTCTGGAATTATTCGAAGAATTATTCTGGAATTATTCGAAGAATTATTCCAACTATAGCACAGACACACGCTCATGGGCAACAGGAAAAAGTAACAGAAAAAGGGAATGGGGAGACCGGAATTTTAACAACTCCTATAATTGACCGCTGGTCGAAAAGATGATATTGTTTAAAAGAAGAGAATCGACCGACGGTCGAAAAATGAAAAATCGTCTGGGATGAAGAAAGGAAGAGAAAATGACATACGCGGACTTTTTTGCAGAGGTGAAGGCAAGGCTCATGGGAGTCGATGTATCGGGGATTGGAGAGCATCTCGCATTTCAGTTTAACATTGTGGGAGAGGGCGAGGGCATCTTCTACGTGGAGGTGAAGGACGGACAGCTTTATGTGGAACCTTACGAATATTATGACCGGGATGCCATATTCACCTGCAAAGCGGAAACGCTTGAGAAAATTGCGGACGGAAAGCTGGATCCGATCCTTGCGGTTACCCTTCAGAAGCTGAAGGTGGAAGGAAACATTGAGAAGGCTCTGAAGCTGAAGGATATCCTTGCAAAACGCTCTGCGAAGTAAGACGGAAAAAAGAGGCTTAAAAATATGAAAAAAGTACTGTTCAGCGCGGCAGCCGTTCTGGGACTGCTGACGGCGGCGGAGGCGGGGGGCAGCGGCAGCGGCACGCTCACAGGCGTGGGCGTGGGCTGGTTCGATGTGTATCCCCGCTTTCTGCTCGAAGGACGGCTGATTGGCGAGGCCGAGCTGCGCGAGGGAGCCAATGTGGTGGTTTTCCGCTCATCGAAGAAAGAAGGGCCCGATTGCTGGCAAAGCATCACGAGGAGATCTATCTGGAATCCTTTGACGGCCTGAGGCTTCATGCCACCTGGTTTCCCGCAGAGGAGGAGACGGAGATCACAAAAGCGGTCATCTGTTTTCACGGCTACTCCAGCTGTGGAATGAACGATTATGTAGGGCTGTCCGATTACTATCTGAGAAAGGGCTATTCCATGCTGATCGTGGACGAACGGGCGCACGGAAAGAGCCAGGGAGAATATATCGGCTTCGGCTGTCTGGACCGGAAGGATGCGCTCTGCTGGATCAACTGGGTGATCGGAAGGTGCGGAGGGCAGACGCAGATCATTCTTCATGGGATTTCCATGGGAGCGGCCACAGCGCTGATGACCACGGGACTTACGCTGCCTGTTCAGGTGAAGGGCGTGATCTCAGACTGCGCCTTCACTTCACCGAAGGCTGTTTTCAGCCATGTGCTCCGTTCCATGTATCATCTGCCCGCTTTTCCCATGATTCAGATCGCGGATTATGTGAACCGGAAAAAGGCCGGCTACGGGCTGGATGAGTGCAATGCGGCGAGAGAGGTGAAGAAGGCGAAGATTCCGGCGCTTCTGATCCACGGATCGGCAGATACCTTTGTGCCCTGTCGGATGTGTGATGAAATTTATGAAAACTATGCTTCGGCAAAAACGAAGCTGATTGTTGAGGGGGCGGCCCATGCGGAAAGCTATTATAAGGATATGGACGCCTATGAAAAAGCGATGAATGAGTTTTTAGGAGGTCTCATTGTATGATGCGAAAAAGAAAGGGATATCCCGTATATCCGCTGACGGCTGCTCAGAAGTTTCACTTTTTTTACCAGAATTTCTGCCCGAAAAAGGAGGTGCTGAACATCGGCACCAGCCTGACCATAGAGACGGAGCTGGACTGGGAGGAACTGAAACGGGCTATCTATAAGGCTTACGAGCGCTGCGACTCCATGCGTCTGCGCTTCGCGGCGGATAAGGAAGGAAACTGGTATCAGTATGTGGTCGAGAAGGAGGAGCGGGACATCGAGTTCATGGACTTTACCGGGAAGACCATGGAGGAGGCGGAAAGCCTGATGCGCAGCTGGACCCGTGTACCATTCAAACGGGAGGATTCTCCCATGAACCGGATCGTCATGATCCGGATGCCGGACGGCTTCAACGGTCTGTATCTTCTGGTGGACCACATGACCATGGACGCACAGTCTCTGATCTGTTTTCTGAAGGATATCATCGAGCTGTATTGTAACGCGAAATATGAAGGTGTGCCCTATCCGAAGGACATGGCTTCCTACCTGGAGCAGGTACAGAGGGATCTGGCATATGAGGCGGATTCTGCGGCGAAGAAGCGGGATGCGGCATACTTTGAAAAGATCATTGAGACCTCCGAGCCCATCTATAACGGCATCGACGGACCGGGGGCGCTGGAAGCGGAACGGGCCAGGATGAACAGGCCCGATCTCAGAGCTGCCATCAACGTTTCCGATTCTGTGGATTCTGCGTTGGATATTTTTCACCTGGAGGCCGAGCCCACAAAGCGTCTGATGGACTTCTGTGAGAAATATCATGTCTCTCTGGTCTGCCTGCTTCTGATGGGACTTCGCACCTATTTTCAGAAAATGAACGGAAACGACGACGTGTCCATCAATACCGCCATCGCGCGCCGCGCCACCCTGAAGGAGAAAAAGTCGGGCGGAACAAGAATCCATTCCTTCCCCTTCCGTACCATCATTTCTCCGGACAAGACCTTCCTGGAGGGCATCTATGAGATCCGTGACCTGCAGAACGAATATTTCATGCATGCCAACTACGACCCGGTGTCCTATTTTGCCCACAGAAACAAGGTTTATCCTCCGGCGGCTCCGGGAGAGACCTATGAGCCCATGTCCCTCACCTATCAGCCGCTGACCCTGCAGGAGAAGGGGCTGGACAAGCTGGGAGGCATCCGCTATAAGACGAAGTGGTATCCCAACGGGGCGACCACCCAGGCCATGTATCTGACCGTGATGCACCGTCCGGACGATAACGGACTGGACTTCAACTTCGAGCATCAGGTGAAGGCCGTGTCCAGAGAACAGCTGGAGTATCTGTATTACTATCTGTGCAAAATCATGTTCAAGGGCGCGGAAAATCCGGATCTTCCCATTGGAGACATCATCAAGCTGATTTAAGGAACAGGAGCGGCGCTGGCTATGGCAGCGCCGCTGTCGGAATGCCGTATGATGCGGCGGATAAGGAGAAATGGTATGTTTGAAAAGCTGGTAGAACTGATCTGTAATTATGTGGAGGTGGAGCCGGAAGAGGTGCATCCGGACTCCCGTTTCGTGGAGGATCTGGGATTTTCCTCCTTTGATTTCATGAGTATGCTGGGAGAAGCAGAGGAAGAGTTCGGCGTGGAGATTGATCCGCAGGAAGCTTCCGACATTCGTACCGTGCAGGAGGCTGTGGACTATCTGGCAGGACTGGAAGCAAAACAGGAGCTTTGAGGCCGGAAAAAGGATTGGAACCATGGAAAAGAGAGGGTCAGGTTATGATGGAAAATAGAATGGAGATTCCTGGAGAAAAGGACAGCGCTTCCGGACGGGCAGAGAAGGCTGCTGTTCCTGAAACGCATCTGTGCAGCACCATACGGGAAATCCTTGTGGAAAGTGAAAGAAAATACGGTCCCCTGGATGCAGTCCGCTTCAAACAGGGAAAAGGCAGCATTGCTGTCCGCAGTTATACGCAGCTTCGCCATGACAGCGAAAGCTTTTCCTGTGCTATCCGTGCGATGCTGCCGCAGGGAGCGCATGTGGCGGTTACGGGAATGACCTCATACCCCTGGCTGGTGGCCTACCTGGGAACGGTGAACGCCGGGGATGTTGCGGTACCTCTGGATGTGTCCCTTCCGGCAGAGGAGCTGTGCGAACTGGTTGACCGCTCCGACGCAGAGGCGCTGGTCCTGGACGAGGTGAGAAAGGATGTGGAGGCTATTGTAAGACAGCGCTGCCCGAAGCTGAAATATCTGATTTCCATGCAGAAACCGGAGGATGACGAAACGGCTCTTTCCTTCAGCGGCCTTCTGAAAAAATACGAAGGATCCTTCGAGTATGAGCCGTCTCCGGAAGAGCTGTGTACCATCATGTTTACCTCCGGAACTACGGGAAAGAGCAAGGGCGTCATGCTGACCCACAGGAATCTGGCAGAAAATGCCACCTGCCTGGATATGAAAATTCCTTCCCGGACAGTCATTCTTTCCGTCCTGCCCATTCACCATGCCTACTGCCTGAGCATGGATATCCTGAAAGGGCTTTCTCTGGGAAGCGTGATCTGCATCAACGATTCCCTTCTGCGCGTGGCAAGAAACATTAAGCTGTTTGCACCGAATATGATTCTGATGGTGCCGCTGATGATTGAAACCATGGCGAAGAAGCTGGAGGACGCTGCAGGCCTTCCGCCGGAAATCGTAAAAAGAGAGGTGTTCGGAGAACAGTTCCACACCATCTGCAGCGGCGGCGCCTATCTGGATCCGGCCTATATCGATCTGTTCGCCCGCTACGGCATCACCATCCTGCAGGGCTACGGCATGACGGAATGTGCTCCGGTTATCAGCACTACTGTAAGCTGGAACATCCGGAAGGAATCGGTGGGGCAGCTCCTGCCGAACTGTGAGGCGCGGGTGGTGGACGGTGAGCTCCAGGTGCGCGGAAGCAGCGTGATGCAGGGCTATTATAAGATGCCGCAGGAAACGGCGGAAACCCTTGTGGACGGCTGGCTGAAAACCGGAGATCTGGGCTATGTGGACGAGGAAGGCTTCGTCTACCTGACCGGCCGCAGGAAAAATCTGATCATCACCAAAAACGGAGAGAACGTATCCCCCGAGGAATTGGAGAACCGGTTGGGAAGAAGCCGCCTGATTCAGGAAATTCTGGTGCGGGAAAACGCGGGCGTGATCGAGGCGGAGATTTTCCCGGACTATGAATATGTGAAAAAGCAGGGAATCACCGATATCCGTGCCGCGCTTCAGAAGGAGATCGACAACTATAATAAGGAAGCTGCAGCTTATAAGAAGATTTACGGTCTGAAAGTGAGAGAGACAGAGTTTGAGAAAACGCCGTCGAAGAAGATTAAGAGATATTGATGAATGTGTAAATGCGCAGCCGGGACTTTTGAACGAGTCCCGGCTGCGTTGTCATAATCATAATAAAAAGGAGGTGTGAAAACAGGCGGTTGCCACCTCCCTTTTCACCCCTCCCTTCATAATTCCGTCAGGCTTTAGCCGCTTCTGCATCCTCCGCGCCGTCCTCTTCAGGCTCGTCGATCGGAGCGTTATGCGCCAGGCCAACGGAAACAACTACGGCCTCCGGATCGGTCATCAGATGAACATCCTTGTCGGAAGCGATCGGAAGATCCTTCACCTTAATGGAATCGCCGACCTTCATCTCTGCCACATCCACTTCCACCTTTTCTACCAGTGCAGAAGGAAGTGCTCTGTAGGAGATCTCGTTCAGATGCTGCTCTACGATGCCTTCTGCTACTTTATCATGCCCAAGTAGAATGATTTCCGCTACGGAATGGATCATCTCACCGCTTACCAGTGCCTGGAAGTCAATTTCCATCACTTCATTTTTCAGATGATTAATATCTATTTCCTTGATCAGAACGTCCATGTTTTCGCCGTCCACATCAAGCTGGATTCTGCTGCCCTTGCCGCTGGTCTTAAGAAGACGGTCCAGTGCAGTTCTTTCAATCTTTACCGGAATGGAACCTTCGATCTTTTTACCGAATACGTTACCGGTTACAAAACCTTCCCTTCTCAGTCTTTTCGCCTTGACGTCCATGCTTCTTTTTTCAGCTTTTAAAGTATTCATTTGACTTTTCCTCCATAAAACTGAATGCTTAGCAGGCTTGTGCTTGTCGGCTCGTTTGGGTCAATAAGCAGGTCTTGTTAAGTATCATTTCCTTGTTACACTTCTATTATAGCACCGGGTGTCAAGAGTATTTTCACTAAAAAACAGGGTAAAAAATGGACAAAATATTAATTATTGACCAGAAATAAAAACAATTAATGATCTGTTAACAGAATTTGACTTTCTATTCCTTTTCTTTTAACCTTTTTTCCAGCTCTCTGTTTTTTTCTGCAAGCTCTTTCTTTTTGCTTTTTTCAAAGAGCATGGATTCATTCGTTTCTTTAAAATTCTTGATCAGATTAACCAGTATCGCTTTTTGATCAATGGTTAAGCCGCTGACGTCCAGAGAGTCGTCCTTACTTCCCAATAACAGATAATCCGTACTTACATGAAAAATTTCGGCAATCCGTATCAGAATATGGAAGGATGGCTGCCTTGTATTATTTTCATAAGTAGCTACGGCAGAACGTGTCACCTCGAGCTTTGCTGCCAGCTCCGGCTGTGTCATTTTTGCGTCTGTTCTGAGCTGCTTTATTCGATCGCCAATCATCATATAAGCTCCCCAATCATCACATAAGAATACACTCCTTGCCTTATTCTACTATATGCAGCGTAGCCTGAAGGAATACGTAAACGTTACTAATAGTTGACATTTGCGTATACTCATGCTATATTCAGAAAAGAAATTGTTGAAGAAAGATACAGAATGAAGACAGGAAAATACGTTGATATTCATTGCCATATTCTGCCAGGAGTGGACGATGGAGCGCCGGATCTGGATGTTGCGCTCCAGATGCTGAAGCAGGAGGCCCGGGAGGGTGTTGGAGAGATCATTCTGACTCCTCATCAAAAGCCGGGACACTGGTGTGTTACAGCCGGAGGAATAGAAAAAAGACTTGGCCGCCTCCAGATGGAAGCGGAGAATTTGGGTATTCCGGTACGGCTCTATCCCGGCGCGGAGCTGATGTACTGCCGGGGCATGAGAGAGCTGCTGGACGCCGGAAAAGTGTGTACGCTTGCCCATTCCCGATATGTGCTGGTGGAATTCATGCCGGCGGAAGAATGGAACTATATTCGAAACGGGATATATGATCTGGCAGGCGGCGGATACTGGCCGGTTCTGGCGCATGTGGAGCGGTATATGCAGCTGGCTGACAGGCCGGAGCGTGTGCAGGAGCTGATAGAAATGGGGACATATATACAGATGAATGCCGGAAGCGTTGCAGGAACAGAAGGAGGCCGGATCAGGAGAAGCTGTATGAAGCTCCTGCAGCAGCAGCTTGTGCATTTTATGGGAACAGATGCGCACAGAGCGGAGGGAAACCGATCGCCACAGCTGGAAGCGTGTGTCAGGCTGTTGAAAAAACAACTGGGAGAGGCCTATGTCCGAAGGCTTCTTTGGAAGAATGCAGAGAATATTCTGGGAAATATACAACTATGAAAGGACGATACTGACAGGAAGGGTGAAAGTATGGAACAACAATATCGTCAAATGACAGATGAAATGGAAATTGACCTTGTGGAAGTGCTGAAAAGATTGGGGGCCAGGTTGCCAATAATGATTGCAACGGGTTTATTGGGGGCACTTATTGCCTTTTTTGCAAGCAGTTTTATTCTGGTTCCTACTTATGAATCTACTACCAAAATATATGTGTTGAGCAGACAGAATAATAGCATGGTAACTTATACAGATTTACAGATGGGAACGCAGCTTACCCAGGATTACGCAGAATTAATTCAGAGCCGTTATGTATTGGAACAGGTCATTCAATTGTTGGGATTGGAAGAGGATTATGATGATTTAAGAGAAAGGGTGTCAGTAAGTGTATTGGAAGATACCCGTATTGTTTCTATTACTGTCAGAGATGAGGACCCGGTTCAGGCAATGGAAATAGCGAACGGCATAAGAGAAACGGCAACAGAGTATATAACAGATGTGATGGATATTGAGGCTATAAATGTCGTAGAAACAGCATTCCTTCCGACACAGGAATCCAGCCCGGATGTAAGAAAAACAACTTTGCTGGGGGGAGTGCTGGGAATACTGGTTGTCATAGTACTTGTGATGGCTGAATATCTGACCGACGATACAATTAAAACGGCGGAGGATGTAGAAAAATATCTGAATTTATCAACACTGGCACTGATTCCGGTCGGCGAAGGTGAAAGACAAAATCTACGGAAAAAAAGAAAATAGACAGGATGGAAAAGTATGCAGAATATTACAATTCGAGCGATAGAAAAACTGGATTTCAGGGTGAGTGAAGCATACAAAACGCTTCGCACGAACCTGGAGTTCTCAGGTATGAACGTAAGAACAATTTCTTTGACCAGTTGCATGGAGAATGAGGGAAAGACGAGTATCAGTTTTCAGCTTGCTGTCTCTTTGGCGGAGGCTGGGAGAAAAACAATTTTGGTAGATGCAGACCTGCGAAAATCAGTTTTACATGGGCGCTATAAAGCAACGCGGGACAAGTATGGACTTTCCCATTATCTAAGTGGTCAGGTTGGACTGGATGAAGTTATTTGCGCGACCAATATTCCTGAATTTTATATTATTTTTGCAGGACAGATACCGCCTAATCCCAGTGAATTGCTCAGTGACGATAAGTTTAAACTGATGATCAAAGCGCTCAGAGAAAAATATGACTATGTCATTATTGATACGCCGCCTCTTGGAAGTGTTATAGATAGTGCAATCGTTTCCAGAGAATGTGACGGAGTGATCCTGGTGATTGAAACCAAGGCAGTTAGTTATAAATTTGCCAGATCTGTTAAGGAACAGCTGGATAAAGCCGGATGCAAAATATTGGGCTGTGTATTAAATAAAGTGGAATTAAAGGGCGATGCTTATTATAGCAAATATTATGGAAGTAGGAAGACAGATGGAAAACACTTAAAGAAATCTGTAAAAAAGGAGAAAGAAGAAAACGCTGAAAAAGAGATGAGTGCAAAGGAAGGGAGAGAGAAAGAAGAGCATGAGGAGAAGGATTTGAATAGCGGGGCAATCAGGCAGGAGGTGAAATGAATGAAAAACAGAGGCATATTTTATGTGGTATGTGCTGTGGATATATTGTTGCTTGCAGGTTGTATCTTCCTGTACATGGGTCAGGATAGAACTGCTCCGGTTATCTCCTTTGACAATAACGAAATTATTTATACGGAAGCAATGAAAACAGAAGCTCTTTTAGAAGGAGTGGACGCCTACGATAGCCGGGATGGGGATGTTTCTTCGTCCCTGCTGGTTGAAAGTATATCAAGGACACCGGATGGCAGAGTGATTGTGACATATGCAGCCAGGGATAAGTCTAATAATATAGCGAAGAATTCAAGAATTCTTACGGGTCAGGATGATGTTTCGAAATAAAGAGTGTGCTGATGCTGTGTCTGATAAGGTGAAAAGGAAAAGAATGGAAAAAAATCCGTGGTACAGAACAGAAGCAGAAGAAGGGAAAATAAGAAAGACAACTGGAGGAAGAAAGCTGACGGATCTGACAGGAAGGCGTTTTGGACGTTTGGTGGCAGAATATCCCACCTCAAAAAGAGATCATAAAGGGTCGGTATACTGGCATTGCCACTGTGACTGTGGAGGGGAAACAGAGGTTACAGAAGATGGCCTTGTATATGGGAATAATTTAAGCTGTGGATGTCTGAAAAGAGAGAATCAGAAGAAGGTATCTGAGCAGTTACACAGGATTGACGGAACGTGCGTGGAATGGCTTGAAAAAAGAAAGAAACGCAGTGACAATACGAGCGGCTTTCGCGGCGTATGCCGTATGAAAAATGGGAAATACCGTGCCATGATCGGCTTTAAAGGTGATCGGTTCTATTTGGGAACTTTTGATAGTATGGAAAAAGCTGTACAGGCAAGATTGAAAGCAGAAAAAGAAATTCATGAAGCGTTTGTAGAACGATATCATATTTGGAAGGAGAAAGCGGATGCAGATTTAGAGTGGGGCCGGAAGAACCCTCTGGTTTTTCAGGTGCTGAAAGAAGAAGGCGGCTCTTATCGGATAATTACAGATCCTATTGGAGAAAAAGAACAATGAGGAAAAGGAGATTGTTAATTTACGCCCACTATTTTGTCCCGGATGTAGCTTCGACAGGACAGATTTTGAAAGAACTGGCTGAAGGGATGCAAGAGGTGTTTGATATAAGTATTATCTGTGTAGTTCCTTCCTATAGTGGGGTGATAAATGAGAAATATAAGATGCACAGATATTATAAAGAAAACCTCAATGGCTTGAAAGTTTTGCGTATTGGTGTGCCGGAGTTCAATAAATCTGATAAGAAAAGCCGTATTAAAAATATCCTTGCCTATTTCTTTAAAGCAGTTTTCTTAACTTTTTTTACTGGACCGCAGGATTTTATTTTTTCCATTTCACAACCGCCTATTCTGGGTGGATTGCTCGGGGTTTGGGGGAAGTGGGTAAAACACGCGAAATACATATATAATATTCAGGATTTTAATCCGGAACAGATTATGGCGGTGGGATACAGTAAAAACCGCATGCTCCTTAAAATGATGATGGAATTTGATAAATTCAGCTGTAGGCACAGCAATTTGGTGATTACTGTAGGACGGGACCTAGTTGAGAGAATGCACGTGAGATTTAAAGGAAAGAAGATTCCTAAGACATTAATGATTAATAACTGGGTCGATGAAAAAGAAATATATCCTCTGTCTCCGGACAATGAGAAAGTTGTCGCTTTTAAAAGGAAGTATGGGCTGGAAGATAAGTTTGTTATCATGTATTCGGGAAATATTGGACTATATTATGATCTGGAAAATCTGATTAAGGTTTTGAAGGTGTTTAGAAAAGGATACTCACATGCAGGAATTTATGAAAACGGACCAAGAACGCCGGATTATAATGGTCTCATAAATTAAGACACTTTTTCGGACAATTTTTAATGAATCTGAT
>OGPH01002006.1_pt1 | contig 12947 bp, 9 predicted proteins | sample 1552891 | NCBI WGS metagenome assembly OGPH01 (sample SAMEA2580272, study PRJEB22360) | human gut metagenome | biome: human gut; feature: human-associated habitat; material: faeces | place: Denmark | collected 2008/2010 | reverse complement strand
GGTGTTGCCACAAACCAATATGGGGTACTACAGCGAACTACTTACTACGTTACAAAGAAATGGCATCAGTATTGAAAACATCGTTAAAACCGACTCAGTCGTGACAATTTATAATCTTGTTCTCAATGCTGATTTCTTAACTGTAATTCCTTGTGATATGACATCACCTTTTGGTTCTAATCAATTTATTACTATTCCGGTTGAAGAAACATTACCTGTGGCACAATATGCCGCGGTATGGTCGAAAAATTATCGTATTAAAAAAGCAGCATCGGTTTTGGTGGAATTAGCCAAAGAGTATTCATCTTATAATGGGTGTAGACGAAGGCAATTAATTGAAGTTGATTAGTTATTTGTTTTAATTTAAACATAAATAATCCACCTGTCTGTTTTGCAGGTGTCGGTTACGGTTACCTACATATTTAATTCAGGCTAAGAGGTTTTATAATGCATATTACATACGATCTCCCGGTTGCTATTGATGACATCATTGAAGCAAAACAACGACTGGCTGGGCGAATTTATAAAACAGGTATGCCTCGCTCCAACTATTTTAGTGAACGTTGCAAAGGTGAAATATTCCTCAAATTCGAAAACATGCAGCGTACCGGTTCATTTAAAATTCGTGGCGCATTTAATAAATTAAGTTCACTGACTGATGCGGAAAAACGTAAAGGTGTAGTGGCCTGCTCTGCGGGCAACCATGCGCAAGGGGTTTCGCTCTCCTGTGCGATGCTGGGTATTGACGGTAAAGTGGTGATGCCAAAAGGTGCGCCGAAATCCAAAGTCGCGGCAACGTGCGACTACTCCGCAGAAGTCGTTTTGCATGGTGATAACTTCAACGACACTATTGCTAAAGTGAGCGAAATTGTCGAAATGGAAGGCCGTATTTTTATCCCACCTTACGATGATCCGAAAGTGATTGCTGGCCAGGGAACGATTGGTCTGGAAATTATGGAAGATCTCTATGATGTCGATAACGTGATTGTGCCAATTGGCGGCGGCGGTTTAATTGCTGGTATTGCGGGGGCAATTAAATCTATCAACCCGACCATCCGTGTTATTGGCGTACAGTCTGAAAACGTTCACGGCATGGCGGCTTCTTTCCACTCCGGAGAAATAACTACGCACCGAACTACCGGCACCCTGGCGGATGGTTGTGATGTCTCCCGCCCGGGTAATTTAACTTACGAAATCGTTCGTGAATTAGTCGATGACATCGTGCTGGTCAGCGAAGACGAAATCAGAAACAGTATGATTGCCTTAATTCAGCGCAATAAAGTCGTCACCGAAGGCGCAGGCGCTCTGGCATGTGCTGCATTATTAAGCGGTAAATTAGACCAATATATTCAAAACAGAAAAACCGTCAGTATTATTTCCGGCGGCAATATCGATCTTTCTCGCGTCTCTCAAATCACCGGTTTCGTTGACGCTTAATTAATTCGTTGAGGATAGGATATGAGTACTTCAGATAGCATTGTATCCAGCCAGACAAAACAATCGTCCTGGCGTAAATCAGATACCACATGGACGTTAGGCTTGTTTGGTACGGCAATCGGCGCCGGGGTGCTGTTCTTCCCTATCCGCGCAGGTTTTGGCGGACTGATCCCGATTCTTCTGATGTTGGTATTAGCATACCCCATCGCGTTTTATTGCCACCGGGCACTGGCGCGTCTGTGTCTTTCTGGCTCTAACCCTTCCGGCAACATTACGGAAACGGTGGAAGAGCATTTTGGTAAAACTGGCGGCGTGGTTATCACGTTCCTGTACTTCTTCGCGATTTGCCCACTGTTGTGGATTTATGGCGTTACTATTACCAATACCTTTATGACGTTCTGGGAAAACCAGCTCGGCTTTGCACCGCTGAATCGCGGCTTTGTGGCGCTGTTCCTGTTGCTGCTGATGGCTTTCGTCATCTGGTTTGGTAAGGATCTGATGGTTAAAGTGATGAGCTATCTGGTATGGCCGTTTATCGCCAGCCTGGTGCTGATTTCTCTTTCGCTGATCCCTTACTGGAACTCTGCAGTTATCGACCAGGTTGACCTCGGTTCGCTGTCGTTAACTGGTCATGACGGTATCCTGATCACCGTCTGGCTGGGGATTTCCATCATGGTTTTCTCCTTTAACTTCTCGCCAATCGTCTCTTCCTTCGTGGTTTCTAAACGTGAAGAGTACGAGAAAGATTTTGGTCGCGACTTCACCGAGCGTAAATGTTCACAAATCATCTCTCGCGCCAGTATGCTGATGGTTGCAGTGGTGATGTTCTTTGCCTTTAGCTGCCTGTTTACGCTGTCTCCGGCGAATATGGCTGAAGCGAAAGCGCAGAATATTCCAGTGCTTTCTTATCTGGCTAACCACTTTGCGTCCATGACCGGTACCAAAACAACGTTTGCGATTACACTGGAATATGCCGCTTCCATCATCGCACTCGTGGCTATTTTCAAATCTTTCTTCGGTCACTATCTGGGGACGCTGGAAGGGCTGAATGGTTTGATTCTGAAGTTCGGTTATAAAGGTGACAAAACCAAAGTGTCGCTGGGTAAACTGAATACTATCAGCATGATTTTCATTATGGGCTCCACCTGGGTTGTTGCCTACGCCAACCCGAACATCCTCGACCTGATTGAAGCCATGGGCGCACCGATTATCGCATCACTGCTGTGCCTGTTGCCGATGTATGCCATCCGTAAAGCGCCGTCTCTGGCGAAATACCGTGGTCGTCTGGATAACGTGTTTGTTACCGTGATTGGTCTGCTGACCATCCTGAACATCGTATACAAACTGTTTTAATCCGTAACTCAGGATGAGAAAAGAGATGAATGAATTTCCGGTTGTTTTGGTTATTAACTGTGGTTCGTCTTCGATTAAGTTTTCCGTACTCAATGCCAGCGACTGTGAAGTATTAATGTCAGGTATTGCCGACGGTATTAACTCGGAAAATGCATTCTTATCCGTAAATGGGGGAGAGCCAGCACCGCTGGCTCACCACAGCTACGAAGGTGCATTGAAGGCAATTGCATTTGAACTGGAAAAACGGAATTTAAATGACAGTGTGGTCTTAATTGGCCACCGCATCGCTCACGGCGGCAGTATTTTTACCGAGTCCGCCATTATTACCGATGAAGTCATTGATAATATCCGTCGCGTTTCTCCACTGGCACCCCTGCATAATTACGCCAATTTAAGTGGTATTGAATCGGCGCAGCAATTATTCCCGGGCGTAACTCAGGTGGCGGTATTTGATACCAGTTTCCACCAGACGATGGCTCCGGAAGCTTATTTATACGGCCTGCCGTGGAAATATTATGAAGAGTTAGGTGTACGCCGTTATGGTTTCCACGGCACGTCGCACCGCTATGTTTCCCAGCGCGCGCATTCTCTGCTGAATCTGGCGGAAGATGACTCCGGCCTGGTTGTGGCGCATCTTGGCAATGGCGCGTCAATCTGCGCGGTTCGCAACGGTCAGAGTGTTGACACTTCCATGGGAATGACGCCGCTGGAAGGCTTGATGATGGGTACCCGCAGTGGTGATGTCGACTTCGGGGCGATGTCCTGGGTCGCCAGCCAAACCAACCAGAGCCTGGGGGACCTGGAACGCGTAGTGAATAAAGAGTCGGGATTATTAGGTATTTCCGGCCTTTCTTCGGATTTACGTGTTCTGGAAAAAGCCTGGCATGAAGGTCACGAACGCGCGCAACTGGCAATTAAAACCTTTGTTCACCGAATTGCCCGTCATATTGCCGGACACGCTGCTTCATTACATCGCCTGGATGGAATTATATTCACCGGCGGAATAGGAGAGAATTCAAGTTTAATTCGTCGTCTGGTCATGGAACATTTAGCTGTATTAGGCGTAGAAATTGATACAGAAATGAATAATCGCTCTAACTCTTTTGGAGAGCGAATTGTTTCCAGTGAAAATGCGCGTGTCATTTGCGCCGTAATTCCGACTAACGAAGAAAAAATGATTGCTTTGGATGCCATTCATTTAGGCAAAGTGAACGCGCCCGCAGAATTTGCATAATTTAGTTGAAGTATTGTAGAGAGATTATTTTTCATGAAGGTAGATATTGATACCAGCGATAAGCTGTACGCCGACGCATGGCTTGGCTTTAAAGGTACGGACTGGAAAAACGAAATTAATGTCCGCGATTTTATTCAACATAACTATACACCTTATGAAGGCGATGAATCTTTTCTCGCCGAAGCGACGCCTGCCACCACGGAATTGTGGGAAAAAGTCATGGAAGGCATCCGTATCGAAAATGCGACTCACGCGCCATTGGATTTCGATACCAATATTGCCACCACAATTACCGCTCATGATGCAGGATATATTGACCAGCCGCTGGAAAAAATAGTGGGTCTGCAAACGGATGCGCCATTAAAGCGTGCGCTGCATCCGTTCGGCGGCATTAATATGATTAGAAGTTCATTCCACGCGTATGGTCGTGAAATGGATAGCGAATTTGAATACATCTTTACCGATCTGCGTAAAACCCATAACCAGGGCGTATTTGATGTTTACTCACCGGATATGCTGCGCTGCCGTAAATCTGGTGTACTGACCGGTTTACCAGATGGTTATGGTCGTGGGCGTATCATCGGTGACTACCGCCGCGTGGCGCTTTACGGCATCAGTTATCTGGTACGTGAACGCGAACTGCAGTTTGCCGATCTCCAGTCCCGTCTGGAAAAAGGCGAAGATCTCGAAGCTACGATCCGTCTGCGTGAGGAGCTGGCGGAACATCGTCGTGCGCTGTTGCAGATTCAGGAAATGGCGGCGAAATACGGTTTTGACATCTCCCATCCGGCGCAGAATGCACAGGAAGCGGTGCAGTGGCTCTACTTCGCTTACCTGGCGGCAGTGAAATCGCAAAATGGCGGCGCGATGTCGCTGGGGCGCACGGCATCGTTCCTCGATATCTACATTGAGCGCGACTTTAAAGCAGGCGTACTCAATGAGCAGCAGGCACAGGAACTGATCGACCACTTCATCATGAAGATCCGTATGGTGCGCTTCTTGCGTACGCCGGAATTTGATTCGCTGTTCTCCGGCGACCCGATCTGGGCGACGGAAGTGATCGGCGGGATGGGGCTGGACGGTCGAACCCTGGTGACCAAAAACTCCTTCCGCTATTTGCACACCCTGCACACTATGGGGCCTGCACCGGAACCTAACCTGACTATTCTGTGGTCGGAAGCCTTGCCGATTGCCTTCAAAAAATATGCCGCGCAGGTGTCTATCGTCACATCCTCTTTGCAGTATGAAAACGACGATCTGATGCGTACTGACTTCAATAGCGACGATTACGCGATTGCCTGTTGTGTCAGCCCAATGGTGATTGGTAAGCAAATGCAGTTCTTTGGAGCACGCGCTAACCTGGCGAAAACGCTACTGTACGCAATCAACGGCGGAATGGACGAGAAGCTGAAGATTCAGGTTGGCCCGAAAACGGCTCCGTTGATGGATGACGTGCTGGACTACGACAAAGTGATGGATAGCCTCGACCACTTCATGGACTGGCTGGCGGTACAGTACATCAGCGCGCTGAATATCATTCACTACATGCACGACAAGTACAGCTACGAAGCTTCGCTGATGGCGCTACATGATCGTGATGTCTATCGCACCATGGCGTGCGGCATCGCGGGCCTGTCGGTGGCAACGGACTCCCTGTCTGCCATCAAATATGCTCGTGTGAAACCAATCCGTGATGAAAACGGCCTGGCGGTGGATTTCGAGATTGACGGCGAATATCCGCAGTATGGCAACAACGACGAGCGCGTAGACAGCATTGCCTGCGATCTGGTTGAACGCTTTATGAAGAAAATTAAAGCTTTGCCAACCTATCGCAATGCTGTGCCGACCCAATCGATTCTGACTATCACCTCTAACGTGGTGTACGGTCAGAAAACCGGGAACACGCCGGACGGTCGCCGCGCCGGAACACCGTTCGCGCCGGGCGCTAACCCGATGCACGGTCGTGATCGCAAAGGCGCCGTGGCCTCATTGACGTCGGTGGCGAAACTGCCGTTCACCTACGCCAAAGATGGGATCTCGTACACCTTCTCCATCGTCCCTGCGGCGCTGGGCAAAGAAGATCCAGTACGTAAAACCAACCTTGTCGGCCTGCTGGATGGGTATTTCCACCACGAAGCGGATGTCGAAGGCGGTCAACACCTCAACGTCAACGTAATGAATCGGGAAATGCTGCTGGATGCCATTGAGCACCCGGAAAAATATCCTAACCTGACAATCCGTGTCTCTGGCTACGCCGTGCGCTTCAACGCACTGACCCGTGAACAGCAACAGGATGTTATTTCACGTACCTTTACCCAGGCGCTCTGACGCCGGAGGATGTATGAAAAAGATTATCGAAACGCAACGTGCCCCAGGCGCAATCGGCCCTTATGTTCAGGGCGTTGATTTAGGCAGCATGGTCTTCACCTCCGGGCAAATTCCGGTTTGCCCACAGACCGGTGAGATCCCGGCTGATGTGCAAGATCAGGCGCGTTTAAGCCTCGAAAACGTCAAAGCGATCGTGGTTGCTGCCGGGCTGAGTGTGGGCGATATCATCAAGATGACCGTGTTCATCACCGATCTGAATGATTTTGCCACCATCAATGAAGTCTATAAGCAGTTCTTCGATGAACATCAGGCGACCTACCCGACCCGGAGCTGTGTGCAGGTCGCGCGTTTGCCGAAAGATGTGAAGCTGGAAATTGAAGCCATCGCAGTACGTAGTGCGTAAGGCCTCGTGAGCGGGACGGTCGCTAGGTCGTTCCGCTCCACTTCACTGAACGGCAATCCGAGGGTGTGGATATGATTAGTGCATTCGATATTTTCAAAATTGGGATTGGTCCCTCCAGTTCGCATACAGTGGGGCCAATGAATGCCGGAAAAAGTTTTATTGATCGGCTGGAAAGTAGCGGCTTATTAACCGCGACGAGCCATATTGTGGTCGATCTGTACGGGTCGTTGTCACTGACGGGCAAAGGCCATGCCACGGATGTCGCCATCATCATGGGACTGGCAGGAAACAGTCCGCAGGATGTTGTCATTGATGAGATCCCTGCATTTATAGAGTTAGTGACGCGCAGCGGGCGGTTGCCGGTGGCTTCTGGCGCGCATATTGTTGATTTTCCTGTAGCAAAGAACATTATCTTCCATCCCGAAATGTTGCCTCGCCATGAGAACGGAATGCGGATCACTGCCTGGAAGGGACAGGAAGAGCTATTAAGCAAAACCTATTACTCTGTCGGCGGCGGGTTTATTGTCGAAGAAGAACACTTCGGCCTGTCGCACGATGTCGAAACACCCGTACCTTACGATTTCCACTCAGCAGGTGAACTGCTGAAAATGTGTGATTACAACGGCCTGTCTATATCTGGCCTGATGATGCACAACGAGCTGGCGCTGCGCAGTAAAGCGGAAATTGACGCAGGGTTTGCCCGTATCTGGCAAGTGATGCATGACGGTATTGAACGTGGAATGAATACTGAAGGCGTGCTGCCTGGTCCGCTCAATGTGCCGCGCCGTGCCGTAGCGCTGCGTCGTCAACTGGTTTCCAGCGATAACATCTCTAACGATCCGATGAATGTCATCGACTGGATCAACATGTACGCGCTGGCGGTTAGTGAAGAAAACGCAGCTGGCGGGCGCGTGGTAACGGCACCGACTAACGGTGCGTGCGGCATTATTCCGGCAGTGCTGGCTTATTACGATAAGTTCCGTCGTCCGGTAAACGAGCGGTCAATTGCCCGCTATTTTCTGGCAGCGGGGGCAATTGGCGCGCTGTATAAAATGAACGCCTCCATCTCTGGCGCGGAAGTCGGCTGTCAGGGGGAGATTGGCGTGGCCTGTTCAATGGCGGCGGCAGGGTTAACTGAACTACTGGGCGGCAGTCCGGCGCAGGTATGCAATGCGGCGGAAATCGCGATGGAGCATAACCTTGGGCTGACCTGCGATCCGGTTGCCGGACAGGTACAAATCCCGTGCATTGAACGTAATGCCATTAATGCCGTGAAAGCAGTAAACGCCGCGCGGATGGCGATGCGCCGCACCTCGGCACCGCGTGTTTCACTCGATAAAGTGATCGAGACGATGTATGAAACCGGCAAAGATATGAACGATAAATACCGCGAAACATCACGCGGAGGACTGGCTATTAAAGTGGTCTGCGGCTGACATTGCTGTCAGCTTTCATCCTTGGGTGCACAAATGTGCACCTTTTTTTTGTGATCTGCCGCAAATAGAGAATGAATATTCTCTTGCGATTAATTTAGTAGAAAATTCTTATCCATCTCCGTTATTTCAAAGTCTTGATTGTGAAGATTTTCTCTGACCTCGCGCGTATCATTTCTTTATTCTAATAACTCGCCTGCAAAAACGTAGACCGCATATCGCCTTGATGCGGCTAGGAAAAAAATAATAAGCCCTACAAAATATTGAGCGAGAAATTATGGAAATTGCATCGAATAAAGGCGTCATTGCAGACGCTTCGACCCCGGCGGGTCGTGCTGGAATGAGTGAGAGCGAGTGGCGAGAAGCGATCAAATTCGACAGTACTGACACCGGCTGGGTGATTATGAGTATCGGGATGGCGATTGGCGCGGGGATTGTTTTTCTCCCGGTGCAGGTCGGTTTGATGGGATTGTGGGTATTTTTGCTCTCATCGGTGATTGGTTACCCGGCAATGTATCTGTTTCAGCGGTTGTTTATTAATACGCTGGCAGAATCACCGGAGTGTAAAGATTACCCGAGCGTCATCAGCGGTTATTTAGGTAAAAACTGGGGCATCCTGTTAGGTGCACTCTATTTCGTAATGCTGGTGATTTGGATGTTCGTCTATTCCACCGCCATCACCAACGATAGTGCTTCCTACCTGCATACCTTCGGCGTGACGGAAGGGTTGCTGTCAGACAGTCCCTTTTATGGTCTGGTACTGATTTGCATTCTGGTGGCGATCTCCTCACGCGGCGAGAAATTGTTATTCAAAATTTCGACCGGCATGGTGCTGACCAAGCTGCTGGTGGTCGCGGCGCTGGGCGTGTCGATGGTGGGAATGTGGCATCTGTATAACGTCGGTTCGCTACCGCCGCTGGGGCTGCTGGTGAAAAACGCCATTATTACGCTGCCGTTTACCCTGACGTCGATTCTGTTTATCCAGACGTTAAGCCCGATGGTGATCTCTTATCGCTCGCGGGAAAAATCAATTGAAGTGGCGCGGCATAAAGCATTGCGGGCAATGAATATCGCGTTTGGTATTTTGTTTGTCACCGTCTTTTTCTACGCCGTGTCGTTCACGCTGGCGATGGGACATGACGAAGCGGTAAAAGCCTACGAGCAGAATATTTCCGCGCTGGCGATTGCCGCACAGTTTATTAGCGGTGACGGCGCAGCGTGGGTGAAAGTGGTCAGCGTTATTCTCAATATCTTTGCTGTAATGACTGCATTCTTTGGCGTCTATTTAGGCTTTCGCGAAGCAACGCAAGGGATCGTAATGAACATCCTGCGTCGCAAGATACCTGCCGAGAAGATTAACGAAAATCTCGTTCAGCGCGGCATCATGATTTTCGCCATTTTGCTGGCCTGGAGCGCCATCGTACTGAACGCCCCGGTGTTGAGCTTCACCTCTATCTGTAGCCCGATTTTCGGCATGGTAGGGTGCCTGATCCCGGCGTGGCTGGTTTACAAAGTACCGGCATTGCACAAATACAAAGGGATGTCTCTGTACCTGATTATCGTCACTGGTTTGTTGCTTTGTGTTTCTCCGTTCCTGGCATTTTCTTGATTTACCTGAAATTTTAAGGTTTTTAATATGTTTGATTCGACTTTAAATCCGTTATGGCAGCGTTACATCCTCGCCGTTCAGGAGGAAGTAAAACCGGCGCTGGGGTGTACTGAACCGATTTCACTGGCGCTGGCGGCGGCGGTTGCTGCGGCTGAACTGGAAGGTCCGGTTGAACGTGTAGAAGCCTGGGTTTCGCCAAATCTGATGAAGAACGGTCTGGGTGTCACCGTTCCTGGTACAGGAATGGTGGGGCTGCCAATTGCGGCGGGAGCGTTAGGTGGAAATGCTAACGCCGGGCTGGAAGTGCTGAAAGACGCAACTGCGCAGGCAATTTCCGATGCCAAAGCACTGCTGGCAGCGGGGAAAGTCTCAGTTAAGATCCAGGAACCTTGCGATGAAATCCTCTTCTCACGCGCCAAAGTCTGGAACGGTGAGAAGTGGGCGTGTGTCACCATCGTCGGCGGGCATACCAACATTGTGCATATTGAGACGCACAATGGTGTGGTGTTTACCCAGCAGGCGTGTGTGACAGAGGGCGAGCAAGAGTCGCCGCTGACGGTGCTTTCCAGGACGACGCTGGCTGAGATCCTGAAGTTCGTCAATGAAGTCCCGTTTGCGGCGATCCGCTTTATCCTCGATTCTGCGAAGTTAAATTGTGCGTTATCGCAGGAAGGTTTGAGCGGTAACTGGGGGCTGCATATTGGTGCGACGCTGGAAAAACAGTGCGCGCGCGGTTTGCTGGCGAAAGATCTCTCTTCATCCATTGTGATTCGTACCAGCGCGGCATCCGATGCGCGTATGGGCGGCGCTACGCTTCCGGCAATGAGTAACTCCGGCTCGGGTAACCAGGGGATCACCGCAACAATGCCCGTGGTGGTGGTAGCAGAACACTTCGGAGCGGATGATGAACGGCTGGCGCGTGCGCTGATGCTTTCGCATTTGAGCGCGATTTACATCCATAACCAGTTACCGCGTTTGTCTGCGCTGTGTGCCGCAACGACCGCAGCAATGGGGGCCGCTGCCGGGATGGCATGGCTGGTGGATGGGCGTTATGAAACCATCTCGATGGCGATCAGCAGTATGATCGGCGATGTCAGCGGCATGATTTGCGATGGTGCATCGAACAGCTGCGCGATGAAGGTTTCGACCAGTGCTTCGGCTGCGTGGAAAGCGGTGTTAATGGCGCTGGATGATACCGCCGTGACCGGCAATGAAGGGATTGTGGCGCATGATGTTGAGCAGTCGATTGCCAACCTGTGTGCGTTAGCAAGCCATTCGATGCAGCAAACGGATCGGCAGATTATCGAGATTATGGCGAGCAAGGCCAGATAAACGCCAGTTTTGGGTATCGTGCCGGATGCGATGCTGGCGCGTCTTATCTGGCCTACGAATTGCACAATTTGTTGATGTTGTTGGGTTTTGTAGGCCGGATAAGGCGTTTACGCCGCATCCGGCACCTGTCTTTACGCGGTAGCTTCATCCTCGGCTAAACGCGTTTCAGCATCCGCGACGATGGCTTCCAGCTCGCTCAACATCTCTTCATAGCCAAAATTTTTGGCGGTGCGAGCAGGTTCTTTCGCCACCACGGGCTTCACTGGCTGACGCTTTTTGGCCGATTTTTTACTCATCATCATCTCCCTGTAAAAACAACTAGACAGGCAAATCTATCAGCAAAGCGCGCAGTGGGGAATCGGCAACCAGCGTAATGTTAGCCTCGTCACGAATAAACGCCCCATCACCGCAGGTCAGCGCCGCTTTCTCTTCATGATGCGTAAGCGCATGAAATTGCCCGTGAATCGATTGCAAATACGCGCGTGGCCCATGCAACTGGAAATTCGCACTTTCGCCTTTGTCGAGCACAATATGATGCAGCCATACTTGCTGGCGCAATTGCAGGCTTCCCATCCCACCTTCTGGCGAGGCGATTAATTGCTGCTTGTCCATATTAAGCGCTAGTTTTTGAATCAGCGGATTCTCTCGTTGTGGGCAGGCATCCAGCCAAAGTTGCATTCGCGTTAACGATTTGTCTTTGCTGAGATTGTGTTCGCTATAGCTGACACCCGGCTGGGTAGAGAGCAGCAACGCCTCACCAGCGCTGGCCTGAACATGATTGCCTTCGCTGTCGCGATACTCAGCTTCTCCATCCAGAATCACATTTAAAATATCGACTTTGGGATAGGTTCGCGGCTGAAAGGCGGCACCTGGGGCCAGCACTTCCTGGTTAAGCACGCGCAGGGAGGCATAGCCTAACAATTTCGGGTCGAAGTAGTGTCCAAAGGAAAAAGTATACCGGGCCTGCAACCATCCGTAGTCTGCTTGTCCACACTGCCTGGCAGTTCGGGTAGTAATCATAATTCTTGACCTCTCTTTACTTCCTTTTATGGTAAGGGGCTGGACGCTACATTGTTAGCCAGATATTCTGCCCGGTATGTTCAAATTTCCTGAATGAGAACGAAATGGCCAAAGAAAGGGCATTAACGCTGGAAGCACTACGGGTTATGGATGCGATCGATCGCCGGGGCAGTTTTGCGGCGGCGGCGGATGAGCTGGGACGCGTGCCTTCCGCACTTAGCTACACCATGCAAAAACTGGAAGAAGAGCTGGATGTGGTGCTGTTTGACCGCTCGGGCCATCGCACCAAATTCACCAATGTCGGGAGGATGTTGCTGGAACGAGGGCGCGTTTTGCTGGAAGCCGCAGATAAACTGACTACCGATGCGGAAGCCCTCGCGCGTGGTTGGGAAACGCATCTCACCATTGTGACCGAGGCGCTGGTACCGACACCTGCCTTTTTCCCGTTAATCGACAAACTGGCGGCAAAAGCCAATACCCAACTGGCAATCATCACCGAAGTGCTGGCGGGGGCGTGGGAACGGCTGGAGCAGGGGCGGGCGGATATCGTTATCGCGCCGGATATGCATTTTCGTTCCTCGTCGGAGATCAACTCGCGCAAACTCTATACCTTAATGAACGTCTATGTTGCCGCGCCGGATCACCCGATTCATCAGGAGCCGGAACCGTTATCTGAAGTGACGCGCGTGAAATATCGTGGAATTGCGGTGGCGGATACCGCTCGTGAGCGCCCGGTGTTGACCGTACAGTTGCTGGACAAACAGCCGCGCTTAACGGTGAGCACGATTGAAGATAAAC
>OGPH01001997.1_pt1 | contig 12982 bp, 16 predicted proteins | sample 1552891 | NCBI WGS metagenome assembly OGPH01 (sample SAMEA2580272, study PRJEB22360) | human gut metagenome | biome: human gut; feature: human-associated habitat; material: faeces | place: Denmark | collected 2008/2010 | reverse complement strand
AAAGAATAATTATTTTTTTAAAATAAAAAAAAAAAACTTGACTCACCCTAAACATTAACTCTGTTTAGGCTTGGAGCCAAGTTATAAGGGGAAGTGAAGTGAGACCGCATTCAATAGGTGATTGAAGGTGCATCCGGTAGCAATCAAGCGTACCTTTTCCGGAGGTAGTACGAACTCGAATCTTCAATTCACAATAACATTATATCACAATAAAAGTATTTGTCAAGCTATTATTGAAAAAATATCGTTCATAATGTGCATACTTCGCGCATTTTTGTATTTTACCAATCCAGACGCATAAGCTGTAAGCATGAGTTGGATATCAGGGCTGCGTTTAAATGTTTTTAGCCATAATGTATTAGGACTGTGATCTTCCTGTTGTATCACATATGTCCTATTAGTAGAAGGTGCAGAATCAGCGAAACCCAGCTTATAATCCGAGCGATCAATCCAGCATCCGACTACCATATCATTTAGCATTATTGAAAATTTAAAGTCACAATTACCAAGAGAGAAGTTTTCTATAAACTTTGATTCGTCAGCATAAGGATCATTTCCAATTGCATATGAATAAAAAGGAGTATCCTTAAGTATTTTTCCGCGCCTGGTATTATCATATCTTTGCTTATATTTTGAGCTATCACAAATTTCTATTAAACATCCGTTTTTATATGTGAAGCCCGGTTCTACGGGGGCTTTGATTTTGAAATAGTCGAAATAAGGATTAATATATGAAACTCTGTTTGCCAAAAAGAACCATCGTAAATCTTCTGTAATTGGCAGGTTTTCATCCCTCATACGCGCTATGGTAGAATCCAGATTAAGAAACGTGTGCACTTCATTTTGTAGGTATCTAGTAACGCCTTTTTCAAGTACAAACTCGTCAAATACCCCTTTATTCACATTAGGCATTGGTACAGATTTTTGAAACGCCGAAGTAGATAGAACGATAAATGTACCAGCTTTTTCTTTATCAATAAAAAGTTCTTTTCCTTTTATAGTAATATGGTGTGAGGGGAACTTGTCTGCGATATCATCTGCGAATGAAAGCAGATATTTTTGCTTAAGCTCTTCTTTATATCTTCTAACCCAAACGAACTCCTTACCAGTTTTCAGGAAATCCGAAATACACCACTCTTTCATGGAATATGTTTTACCAATACCGCGTCCGCCCTGTATAAAGTTATACAGAGCGGAATACGATAAAGCTTTTCGTTTAGACCAGTAAACGCTATTATCTATCATAAAAATACCGTAATTTGTGAATTATGAGTTAAATACTGTACCGTATTAGTATCAGGATCGATTGCTGTATAAAGGAATTTAAAAACTGTTCCTGGTGATGTCTTCGGTCTCAATACAGGTATATACAAATTAGCATTCTTCGTTGTAAGTGAAACTGCCCCTGTAGAATTAGTATTGCCAATCATATCCATAGTAATTTGCAATTGATCTGAAAATCCAGCAATAACAGGGAAAGAATTCAAGAACGAGCTATTTAATGCATACCTATTATCAAACTCCATATTAGGCAGGCGTATAAAGTAGATGTTATAAATTACGCCATCAACAGTAATAGGCGCTAATGAAGAAGGTAATAGGGTATCTGACGTTACGGTCAGAATATTAGCGATAGAAATAACTAAAGTTATAGGGAAATTATCAACTTTTGCGATAGTGTAAGCAGCATTCGGATTATCTGAAGTAGTAAGTTCGCCCGCCGCAGTATAATAATTTGCCTTACTCGAAGTATAAGTCAGCCAAAAGGCTTGCGAAGATGTGTTAAGAGCCTTACCAAAACCGGAAAAGGACGCCGCTCTAACAGCGTAAGACAGGCTAGTAAAGCCAAGTCTAGCGACTGAAATTTCAGCATTGATATTCGCAATATCCGTCGTAGCAGTGTCAGCCGCATCCGTAACATTGGTAATATCCGTAGTCATATCATCAAGTCTAGCTTTGAGTGAATCGAATGGCTCAGCAGCCGCTGCAATATTAGTATTAGCCGTATTTGCACTAGTTGCCGCTTCATTCGCTGTGGTTTGCGCGGTCGATGCATCCGACTGTGCATTTTCCGTTGCCGTAGTCATAGCATCTAGCCTAGCATCAAGACTTGCACTTCCGCCTCTGGCTGTTTCCACTTCGCTTCGTACCGAAGTAAGTCCGGAAGAAATCTCTGCAACGTCAGATTTGATCAATGATATATCAGTTCCGGCGCTCTGCAAATCGGATTGCAGCTTTGATATATTAGAATTATTAGTAGTGATATATTCTTCGAGTGTGGCACCAGAGTCGACGTCATTTAACCTGTTATTAATTTCTGTAATATCCGATGTGTTTACAGAAATTTTTGAAGACAGGCTATCTAATAATGTTTTTAATACAGAGGACATAATGTATCACCTTTAAATCGTAAAAATAAGCGGAAACCCGCCGAAATTATATTGCAAAGTGTTAGTATCTAAATCTACCTTATTACCGATAAAGCCAAACTTACCATTACCTGAAACAGACGCCCTGTATATAATTGGTAAAAACAGCTTATATTCTGAGGTGGGATATAAGAATCCAGAAGTCAATCCAATATTCCCTATCTTATCTTGTGTAATATTTGTAGATACAGCACAAACGAATGGAGAAGGAACAGATATTGTGTTAACATATTCATTGGTTTCCATAACAGAATTTGGAAGTTGTATATAATATAAAGGCAGCGTTCCGAGTGGAACCGGCAAAGTAATATTAACTACAATATCCGAAGCAAGTAGATCTGCCGAGGTAGCATCCGGGTTAATGGCCAGCACGTAATAATATCCGCCATTGTTTTCTGAGCCATATTTTGTGATCGTGTATGTGTAGGATTGCTTGCTTCCTGCTTCACCATCGCCTTCAAAATATTGCGGTGTTTGCAGTGGCATATTAGCCCAGAAGTTTTGAGAACCACTAGAAAAATACTTCCCGACCCCCTGGAATTCCTGGCCGCGCTGCAAATCAGCTACGAGATCTTCAAGCGCATCAATTTTGGATTCCAAGTAATCGGAATATATCTTTACACCCTTATTTAAAATACAGCGCAATAAATCTAGTATTGTTTTCGTATTTACATCTTCGATCGTATATTTTACATTATCAATCCAATAATCCATATTAATACACCTGCATAAACACATTATCAAACTGTTTTGTGAACCATATTTCCGGGGTAGTCGCCGTAAACATTTGATATATTTCTGCTTTAGACTTACCTCTCAAGTAAGCTTCGGTTCTATTCTCTTCAAGAACCCGATTCATATTATTTGAACGATCTTTATTTTCCGATTTATTTAGCGTATCGGAAGCAGTGCCTGACATATTCTGTGACGAGTTGACGGTATTGGAAGCACTTCCTGAAGACGTGGTAGACTGTTCAGTTTCCGTATTTGTCTTGTCAGCACTTGAAGCGTAATTCTTGGCCCAATTCAGATTATTTCCCGGGGTATCCGAATGCACGGCATTTTCTTCTCCGGTATTGGTTGTGCTGTCCGTCTGTTCGGTTTGGCTAGTATTGGTTCCCTGATTCGTCGTATCCTGACTGGCTGTAACATTCCGTGTATCTTCTCCGGTGGTTGTTTCCTTGCCCGTATTATTTTCCGTTTCGGTTACAGACCTCTCATACTTACCACCCTCATTATACAACATTTCCGTTTCAGATGCAAGTTCATCCCACATCTTTTTCCGGATTTCGTATTCAGGGAGCAAGCGCGTGAAGTTCTCTCCGAACTCATGCACGAACCGTGGCACGATCTCGAACCCAATCTCGCGATAGCGGAACGCTTCCATCAGCACGGTACATATAGCTTGATTCGCCGTGTACAGATTGTTGAATATCTGATTACGTGCGTTGACATTATCCCACCCCCCTATCCATTCTAGAGTATCATAGAATGTCATTGTATACTTAGCGTACATCATTATCGCCTCCGTTACCGAACGGCTGAGCCGGTTTCGGGTTATCTAGTTCAGCCAACTTCTTCGCAATCTCCATCGAATTCTCGTTACGGATTACGGGCTTGATATGCAATCCGAACATTGTATTCACATTATCCGCAGCTTCCTGCCTCATTTCCAACATATCCCCGAAGAATCCGTCATACGTGATTTCGTCCGAGCTGGTAGCTTCGGCCGATGTAAGGCGTTCACTTTTCTGGATATCGATGTTCTTGAAGCCGAACACTTGCAGGAACTCGTTGATCATATCCGTCTTGTATGCCGTATACTTATCAATATAGTATTGGAATCCGGTATTGATCAGGTTGACAGAGTTCATGAGCGATCGGTTGGCCAGAATAGCCACTTCATTCTTATCTACGTTGTTGACCATGTTTTTAACCGAGAACTCGTTTTCGGACGAAGTCTCGAATGCAAACTGTATCTTGGATTGAAACAGATTGACATCCATCGCTCTCTGTATCTCCGCGATTTTGTTGGCGTAGTATCTACAGATATCTACGGATGGCATTCCGAACGAGTTATTACGACACAGGACGCAGTCTTCCTTGGTGTTCTTGATCTCAAACGGTAAGTGATTACCGATCGGCCAGAACTCCGTTGGCTCCCAGAACACATTTAGGTCATTGGACACGGCTGCGGGCAGGAACATAAGCTTACCTTCCCACATGAAGAATATACCATATCCCGATTGATATAGTGTTCGCTCAATCAGCCTGGATGTGAGTTGGTTCGCAAAATCCTGATCCAGCCCTTCCCACCCAATATGATGCATCACTGTGATAGCCAGACGGCGCTCCCATAGCTCTGCGGTGATCGCATTTTTACAGTCTGTATTCGGTGTGTGCTTTGGCACACGTATCGGCTTACGCCCCATCTATGCTCACCTCCGTATTATCAAGATTATACTTTCCAAATTGCGAGAACGCGGTTGAAGTGTGATGCCATGCCGTAAAGCCGGTTAAATACATCTCTTCAAGTACCGTTTTATGGTGTGGCATTAGCCATTGCGTCCCTGTGCAAACAACTGTACTATATTTAACGTAGTTGTACCAATAGCGAGTCCTTATGTTAAAGTTTGTACATAATTTATTTAACGTATATCCATACCGCATAAACTCTGAACCATATAGTTCCAAATAAAATGGTGTGCACCTCCGATAAAGTACAGATATAGCATATCTACAATTTCCTATGATGCTACCAAGACCGCCTACTGGGCTAACAGCCGTATCAGGTGAATTTTTTAGATCTGTTTCTAGCGCTCTCTGCTGAGATGCATACATATATAGACCTTTAAAACCAGATAATGCGCTTGAGGTCGTTCCAGGTGAAAGTCCTATATTAAATGGATTTGTTCCTTGCGATGCACCTGGAAGTGAGGGTAAAGAACTTGATAAAGCAGAACCGGCTGCCGTACCTGTTACAATACCGACACTCAAGGATTTTATTAAATTAATAGAAGCAGAAATTGCTTGCATCTTAATATTATTATTTATTTGCGCTTCGTTTTGTATTTTGTAGTTATAATAAGGATCCGTTCTCCACCCTACTGTTTTAGGAGATGTATCTATTGCGTGATTAAGTATCCCGAGCTCATCATCAGACCAATTAATAACAACCGCATCCAGTGCATAATCTCCTGCACCCAATGCCATAATTAGCCTTACGATGAATGCATTTACAGTTGTTATCATAGACGGATCAATATCAAGCTTTTCGGATCCATTTACTAGAGTACAAAAACTATACGGAGCATAATATAACCGGGATTCATAAATATATGATGCCGGGGTATTATGATTTGGCATAGTTGGGATATTATACCACTTATCAAATGACCTTGCAAGTGAAAATCGGCTTGGCATGTCGTTAACAGCATATACATATCCAACTTTATCGGACGTACTAATACTTATATATTCTCCTGTAATAGACGGATCAGTTATAGTGATACGGTAATCGCCAGATTCTTTGGTAACAATGTATAAAAATGGAACATAATATGATGCTTGTATAGACACAATATTTTCAGAAGTAAAAAACGGTAAGTCTAAAAGGCCTGTTTGGTAATATTTTCCATCATCCACAAAATACGGCGCAAAACATATGTTAGTTGGATAAGATAATGTATTATCACTATTTACAACAATAGCTGTTAGATATAGTGGTAATGGATTTACCGATGAGCCTACACCCGCCCCATTCTTTCCATACTGGGCAAATTTTGGAACATAGTCCGGTATATAATCTGAGCAATAAATAAACAACCAGATAACATCAATTCCGGTTGAATCTCTCTCGCTATGTACTACATCTTGAACGCCTACAGCATTATTGTCTAATCTATAATATATCGGATATCCTCTGCTATTCCATCTATCTACATGCGCCCGCTCTACAATACCGGACACATCATGCTTGAACATGTATGTCACCCAGACATCGGTCTCAATGTCAAACTCAGTGCAATTGAGATCAACGAAACGGGGGTTCCGGACGAAAGCGTACTCCCGCCCGGATCCGTTGTCGAAGGTCATATAGTTAATATGATTCTCTTTAAAGGTATTAATGTCCATCTGAACACGATACGTAGCATCGTTCCGGATATAGGTCATCAGCGTATACAGTACCACTTGATTCACGTCGAAATAAGAATCAAGCTCCGACTGTGTCTTAAAACACGGGACATTGCTATAATCGTTCCACGGCACAGAATGTAATGCGATAGTAGAAGAATGCGCATCGGTCAGGGCGGACATATATTCACCTCATTAATACTTGTATCTAATATTGGTCTGGTTCTCTCTTGCATAGGTCGTAGCATTGGTGATATTGCACGACTTCCAAGGCGCAGCAGGCAATGTATAGGATTTTGCTTCTGTAGCGGCCGGAATCGGAATATACGAACAGATCGCATGCGAGCCGGAAGAGAACGTACCACTCTCTTCGGACGGGAACTCCAGATACAGCTGATCACCGACGGGGAAGGTACCTGTAAGCTGAACGTTAGCTTCTCCAGGCTTAACCTCAACAGGGCTTCCGGTAAGTGTGACACCGGCGCCGGAAGTGATCTCGGCTGTTCTCTGTGTAGATACAAAGGCTACAGCGTTAAGAAATACTCCATATGTCTTAGCCCACTGCTCGCTATGGAACATGTTAAAGTACAGAGGTCCATCAACATAACGCTCGCTGGATACGGTAAACTGGTTATGAATTTCCAAGAAACGATCGTCCGCCAGAATGCCAATAATATTGGAAGAATCCGTTGTGCCGCCGAATCCGTATTCCTTAGGAACCAGAATGATCCGTGTGTCCATCTCGACGCGGTCAACGTTGAAGATGCCTGCCAGCCAGTCAATCGTGATCGTGTTCATGACCTCAGGCGTGGTGATGAATACCATGCGATCCTTCGGCGTGCGCATCAGGAATTTGAGCGCGTTATAATTCCGCGTCCAGAAGTTCATGTAGTCCTTTGCGTTCTTGAACGTGTTCATAAACGCCTGAATGGAGGTTTCGTCCGTAAGCGGAGCTACCTCCTGATATACCAGCCCGCCCTGATACAGCATGGTGCCAAGCACCTGACAGTCTGCAAGCATGTTATCATACAGAGACGACGCGGCAAGCGATGCGGCGATCTCGTTGTTTAGGCTTTCGATCTCGCTTACGCTGCGGAAAGCTTCGCGGATGCGCTGAAGCGTGCGCGTGATTTTCCACTGCATGTTAAAGTTGATCGTATAATAAGCCTCGGAAATATTGGGCAGAACCTTACCAAACTCGCCGCGCTCCGTGCCCTCGTCGGGAATCGGGTAACCCTCGATATAGTCCACATACAGCTCGCGCATTGTGAGGCCTGCGGGCATGTTTTCTCGATAGAACCTGGAGAAAGGATTTTCAGATCGATCAAACCACGCCGAGCGGATTCTGGTGTTAGCCACCTGGTTTGTGATCGTGTTCATATAATCATTAATCATGTCGTTGGGAATCATGTGCGAAATATTCGCAAGATTCTCCTGGTCAATCAACGGAATGCGGGCGGCATAACCTCCCGCTGTACGAATATCATTCAAAATGTCAATCGTTGTAAAAGCCATTATTTATAAACCTCCTCAATATGTTTAGCAATCCGGGCTGCATAATCCAGTTCTTCCTCTTCGCCCTCTTTTGACTTCGCCGGTTCTTCATATTTTATCAAGCTAATTAGCTTCTGGTTATTGGAACGGCTTTCTTCCAGCAAAGCCTTTGTCGTTATATGCTGCGTGCGCTCCGTATCCAATTCTGTTTTCGTTGTATTGAGTTCTTCCGTAAGGCGCAGGATTTCCTGCTCCAGCTCTTCCTGTGCCACTTATCTCACCTCCCATATCCATAATATATGTTACTTCCCCGTCATCCGTCAAGATATAGTTTCCAATTCTGAATCCCAGATTCATATCAATTGCTCCAAATCGTCCAACTGGGAACGTATGTTGTTGATGATCGCTTTCGCGGTCTCGCTGTCGGACGGGGGAACAATAGCGTCGCTGTAGTCGATCCATGTGAGCATGCCGTGCTTCTTCCATTCGCTCTTATTAAACGGGTTGACCTGCACATTCCTGGTTCCGGACGTTGTGCATTCAATTACCTTTCCATCATGATATATTCCGCAATGACCATCTTTCCAAAGATACTCGCCGTTGAGGATGTCGTCCATGTTGTCAGACACATTATCACAATATGCGAGCATCATGCTCTCAGTTACATCGGGCACCCTGTTAGCTTCATATACGGCTGGCTTACCCGGCTGCCACCCCCACAGCAGAGCTTTTACAAAACAGATGCAGTCAAATCCATATGCACCATATACAAGCTTAGACTCATTCCTTCCATACCAATCTGGGTATTGTTTCTTCTTTTGCTCCACAATACTGCCTTCTATTTTCTGCCCCCACATGCCTAATGCATAGCATGTTTTTTCTCCAGAGGCTTTTAATGCCGATGCTACAAATTCCGATGATGTCAATTTTTTAATTCCTCCTTAATATCTTCCAGTGTTTCACATACTTTTTCGAGTGTTTGTGTATTATTGGCCAGCTGCTCACCATATTCCGATATTACTGTAATGTAACTGTCCTCGCGCTCCTTGTAATCCTTCTGAGTCTTCAAAAACAGATACACAAACAACGCGGCGAAAATTCCATACTCAATGAATGATTTCACAATGTCTACAAGTTCCACGAGCACTCATCCTTTCATAATCATAATTCATTATAGCATATTCATCTACGGTCGTCAACTATTGTAAACGGGGTCTCTATCAGCACAGCCCCGCCCGGCATTTCCTTACGCATAAGCTTGCCGGGAAAGGATGCGCCCGGTCTGAATTGGTCAAACGTAATTGATTTCTTCACGTTTTCAGGCATGCCCGCACATTTTACGATCAGATGTTCCCCGTCGTCTTCGATATAGCATTTTGGACGCAGATATTTCGCCCGCACAAATGTGCTCTCCAGCTTGAGCGCACCAAGCCGCTTCGCGTCAATGTCAAGACCGTCAGTGGATACCCCTATCAAGTGCAAGGAGTCCGTATCAATATAATTCAAGCGGTCATAGTGGCGCTGCCCCTCTCTGATAATCCTCTGCCTGGCATAAGCCGTGGTATAGATAGCTACAGGACAGTACACACCCTCTGTAATGCGCTCTTGGCATTTTTTAAAACTGAGACCACCATCCTCTTGACAGGGCTCAAGGCTTACCTGCACCGGATTAGTTCCAAACTTCCCATAAAAGCTGTTGAGCTCAATCTTGGTAAGATACCGGATCGCTCCGTTAGACTCACACTTGATCTTGTACAATCTGTCTATGTACTCATCAAACATCCCAACCGCCGAGCGAAATTGGTAATAGTCATACCAGCTTACGTCCCAGAGGTCATATTGCTCGGTAATCAGATCCCAATCTATGTTCGTCAAGAATATCTGAACATCCTCTAACTCTTCCAGATACTCCGTATCATTCCACCTGGAATGCTTGATCTGGATACAGGGGATATGTCTTGCCTTAAGCTTGGCATGACCAATATGCACCCTTGCTACCCACATACCATCTTTCGGCCTGCCGATGTGGTGTTCCGGTCGGCCGTATGGCATTGGATTATATCTCATCGCCCACGGAAACATAGAGTTATAGTCCAACACAATGCCTTGCCCTACCTCCGCGTTCTTACGATCAGGATGTACCAATACGTAGCCCCCGCGATATGCTTTGCGCAAATAGCTATCCGCATCATACTCAAGCGCGGGGAATAGGGCACGGAATGTAGGTTCACCGCCTATCAATCTCTTGTACTTGTTCATAGATGACGATCCGATCGTCATCTTAATAAGGCCGTCTTCCCTTGCCATCTTAATACCTTTGCTTACAATCTCACAGTCACGGAAACAATATTTAATCTCTTCCTCCGTGGCTGAGCCGGGCTTACGTACAACCGTATGGTCGATCGACAGCTTGCCCTCTTCCAAGTTTAATGCCTGCGCCAGATCGGACACGCTATTTGGGAGGATCTTGTAACTGTCCCATATTGTAATCATTCTCCCATTCCGAAATCTTACCTTAATCTCGTACAGGATACGGTCTTCGTTGATTAACGTTCGGAACTCACCTTTCTGTAGGTTCCTGCTCATTGTGTGGATATATCTATTCTCCAACAACCAATTGATAATATAGCTACCGTCAAATTTCAGGTTGTGGTATAATACCCTCGTCTGCGGCTCCAGATTACTCAATGACTCTATCATAGAGTCAATGTCGCCCCCGGTTGACCGACCTTCTCCATCTACCTCAACTCCACACCACAGCCACACATAACATCTCTCATCAGCATGAGACGTCTCGCAGTCATAAATCCACTCATTCACGTAATCCTCCCTTAATCTCGTTCAACTGTGCAACCAGCTTGTCATATGCTTCAGGTGGGCCCTCAATGTCTCCCCTTACATTCAGCCGCCGCAAGGCCTCGTATCTGTGCGCCAATTCATAGCGATACCCGATCCGCCCTTCCTTACGTGTCGAGAATATAAGCCATTCCTCCCACGTCATACCATCTATAATCTTCTTGAGCTCGACATACAGATCTTCCCGGCCTGCAAATTCCTGCTTCAGGGCAAGCAGGTATCGACTCTTGTATTCTTCCAACCTACTCTCCCAACGATCAGTGCTGATTAAGTCAATAACACGATTCAGCAACTGCTTCTTGGTTCTGTGCTGAGCGTCGTACATTGTGATTGGGCGGTACTCATCCATGCCCCTCGGTGTGGACGGCAACCATTCCATAGCATAATAGTCCGCCTCGGCAAGCAGCTGTCTTACTACGTCTGATCGCATTCTGCCATCTGACCCCAACTCCCCTATACGGGGAGTGGAGCGCAGTAATACATCCTTTATAAGCTGTTCGCGCTGCACGGTCTGCTGGTGCTGGATCTTGAGACCTTGCAAATAGTGTGCCTGCTCCTGCTTGGTCATGCCCAGGGCACGCGCGTTCCTGTAGAACAGTTTACGGTCTACGTTGACATATTCCTTAAGCAATCGCGTCACAATCTTACTCGCATAGCTCTCCGAATATGTTCTAATGCCTACCTTAAAAAGGTGATAATTCCGTAGTATCGACCGTTTTTTCATTGCCCTTCACACCTTTTTTGATGTCCGTTTCTTCAACTTTTTCAAGATCATGGATCACGATAATAAAATTCCCATTGTAAGACTTAAGCCACCCCCATGTAACATATATTTCAATTGTTCCCGTCTCACTAGGCTTTATACCTAATTCTTTAATTTTTGCTCTTGCATTCTTTGTAATATCTACATTTAGATATGCGTACCTCTGTTCGCCTTCGTCCGCCACGCTAGTAGAATACAGCCACTTATCATTCCACTTCTTAACTTTTACATACATTTTACCAACAATTTCCATTTCTTAATCCTCCTTTAATTTGATTATTAAGTCTAATATTAATTCCGCAATTCCTAGTGTACCCACACCGACACCTGAGAGTGCGTACATTAACACGCCCCCTGTTTTCGTTATAGTTATGTCCACACATTCTCCATCATATTTTATATCATCTTTTTTAAATTCATCAAATATAGTCAGCAGAATACTACGTTCATATATGAATATGCGCATATTATGCAACTTATAGCTACACTTGACCTGATTATATAATTTGCTAGCGCCTTCTGCGTTTAACGGTATTCTCATTATCTTCATCGTTCCATCTCCTTAAATCTTGTGCGGCGCGAGTATCTAACTCACTTATATACTTTGCAATCCAACCCTGCACTTTCAACGCACTATCAGAATCGCGGATTCTAATATATCTTAATAATTTCGTACTGTCAATCAGCATTATAATCACTCCATAACCAATCTCGTATTGCCCATAAATAATTAGTATCAGATCGTGTGCACCGCTATCACTCTCACACTCCCACCGCATTAATATGACATCTAATAATGTCTCCTCGGATATCTCAATACATATTTAGATGGTAGTCAAATCACCTGGACCAGGCTCCGGTGTAACACTAATCCCACCCGTGCAGTTATAAGTAATATATGCACATCCAAACTTCCGCACAACTGCGTTGATTTCCTCGCATATCTTTCGTGTCCTGCTCATTTACTTTCACCTCCAATAAACCTCTCTAATTACATGTATTGCGCGGCGGTCTCCGGGAATTTTTTAATATTTCCATACCATTCCGCAAACTCGTTCGCAAATACATACAATGATTTTTGCAATGTTAGCATTTCTGAGTCATCGCACTCCATGCTGCAAAATTGATATATTAGTTGCGCCATCTGTATCCTGTCCAGTTTGATGCACGTACCGCCACACCATAATGGCAAGCAACACTTATACAGGTCGGCTCCGCGCAGGTCGGTGTAGCGCAGGTCGGCTCCGTTCAGGTTGGCTTCGTGCAAGTCGGCAGGTCGACCATCACTTTCTTTCGCAAGCCATTT
>OGPH01001992.1_pt1 | contig 13002 bp, 12 predicted proteins | sample 1552891 | NCBI WGS metagenome assembly OGPH01 (sample SAMEA2580272, study PRJEB22360) | human gut metagenome | biome: human gut; feature: human-associated habitat; material: faeces | place: Denmark | collected 2008/2010 | reverse complement strand
AATCTATATAATTTATATTTTAGAATTAACGTTTTCTTATTTATGTAATAATGCGTTTTTCTTCTTATCATAATTACCCATCTAGGAAACCGAGCTTTCTCTCCAAGCCCCCCTAACGGTTTCCTTCTCTCTTTGTATTCCTAAAGGCAGGGAAAAAACCTCAGGCAGAAAGCCCCTCTTTCAGTAAATCGTATATACAGCATAGTCCCCTATTCCGCGCAATAAAAAAACGCTGCCCACCACATTACCGTGATGTTTCAGCGTTTTTTATATATCTGTTTTGTTTACATTTTCCCAATATTTAGATTTTCAGGCAGGGGAAACCCGTTTTATCGAGTCTCTGATCACAAGAGAACAGGGAATCGCTTCCCTCTTGCCCAATTCTTCCCTAAACGCTTCTCCGCTTCCCTCAGCTTCCAAACGCCCCAGAAGAATTCTCGCCGCCTCATGCCCGATCCTGTTCAATGGCAAATCCACTGTGGTGAGCGCCGGCTGAAAATATTCTGCCATGTCCTGATTATCAAATCCGGCTACAGAGATATCCTCGCCCACCCGAATTCCATGCCTTGCGAAGTAGTCATATACGCCTCCGGCCATCCGATCAGACATACAATAAATCGCAGTCACTCCAGCTTTTATCAAGCGCCCGGCAAGAATCCGTCCAGAAGCACGCTGCCAATCCCCATAGCATACCCACTCCGGATTAAACAGAATCTGTTCTTCAAACAATGCCCTTTGGTATCCCGTTATACGCTTCTGCGTATGGATATTATCCGCCCGGCCGGCCAGCACGCCGATTTTACGATGCCCCATAGAAATCAAATACTTAACGATATCATAGCTGCTCTTTTCATCATCAATCACCACGCAGGGTATACGGGGAGAATCCTCATACGCGTAGGCCATAACTACTGGGATCGGAAAATCCGCAAACCGTTTAATCACACGCGCATGTCCTGCCACATATAGAAGGCCATCCACCTTAATAGACAAAAGTTCCTGCAAAGCAGGCTCCAGGACTGAACGAAAGGCCCCCTCATCATCGTACCAAGTATCCTGCCAACGTGCATACATACGCAAGTTCTGTATCACCGCGCGATAACCTTTCTCTTCGCAATATGACATGATTCCCTCCAGCATGCCAGGTGTGGAAAACTGTGCGATATCTTCCGCGATGATTCCGATCATTCTGGTTCTGCGATTTCTTAAGCCCTGTGCAATATAGTTGGGCTGATACCCCCTCTTTTGTATCACGTCCAGAACCCGTTTTCTGGTCTCTTCACTCACTTTCGGCTTTCCATTCAAAATATTGGATACTGTTGTTGCAGATACATTACATTCTTTCGCTATTTCCTTTAATGTTATCATTTACTTCACTCCGCTCTTCGGCTTAACGATAAACTAACCCCTTCCTTCCTTATTTTCCTCCCTTTTTCCAAAAACAGTTGTATTTACCCGAAATTATAACATTTTCATCTGTTTATGACAAGGCAAACCAACTTTATTCGTTAACCAAAAGCTACTCTTTTACCAATCAATAAACCCTATTTTCCTTTTTTCTATGAATCCATCCCTCGATCCGTTCTGCCGTCTCCTGAGGCGTCAGCCAAGTATTATCCAACAATTCCACTGGGGGCTGCGTTTCATGCGCATGTGCCTTCAGCCATTCGTTAAAATGGCGCGAGCTCTCCAGCCATGCCTCATCCTCTATTCCTCTTCCCGCTCGCATGCGTTTTTCCAGCACGGTTTCATCACAGACCAATGCGATATAATGCAATTCGGTAAAATACTGCCTCCCATCGCAATGCTCAAATTGTTCCGGGAGCCCACAGCCGCAGAGCACCACAGGCAAACCAATCTGAGATATGTTGGCGCACATCCGAAGCCAGGTTTCCCGGAATGAACGGTATTGATCTTCAGGCGTATCAAAAACATCACTCCAAAGCAGGTCGCTGTCTAGCACAACATAATCCGTCTCCTGCCGGAACAGCACTTCACATGCCGCTGTTTTTCCTACACCGCTCGCTCCAAAGACAAGAAATAGAGGTAGTTTTTTTGTAGGCTCCATCCTTATCTTTTCCCCGGTTTTAAAATCGTATCTAAAACCTGCCCCTGAATTCTTGCCAAATAATCGTTTGGATGATTAAGCAGATTGCCCGTCATATCAAAATACCGTTTTTTCTTCATCAATTCTCTCTGCACATTCTGAACATCTGCCACAGCGCAGCCTTCTTCCTGCAGCTTCCACAACGCTTCTGCCTGCTCACCCTGATGCGCATGGAACCAAAATGGGGCGGTTCCAGTCAGGTCATTCGGAAGCGTAGTCGCTATCAGCACATATTCTGTTTCCGGGCAGGATGAGCGGATGCGATCGCGCAGTTTCCTCGTTTTCTCCTTATATTCTTCACCGCTGCAGCGATCATTCATACCGAAACCAAGCAGCACCAAGTCCGGCTCATACGCGCAAGCCCGTTCCATCGCATGATCGAACGCCCAGTCAGAATCCATTCCTCCCACCGAAGTATTAACCATCCGGATCTGTCCTTTATAGGCAGCCCTCAGGCTCTCTTCCAACAGCTTCGGCCAAATAGGCTGATTTGGCTGAATACCATATAAGCCACTGCTGTCGCATCCGCAGGAAATGCTGTCTCCATACAGCACAATCGTCAATGGCTCACCGCTCAATGCTTTTTTAAAGAAGCGGGGCAAATATCTTTCCGCGCTTTCCGGCTTTGTTCCTTTCCAGGCATCTCCTGTTTCATAGGTAACTGCAATCTGCCATCTGGTCATATACTCCGGATTACCAATGGCACTCAGATTCAGGAAACGGCCGTCTGTCGTCGCCACTGGCCCGAACCCCAGGCCCTCTGAACGGCTCTCCAATTCTCTTCGGGCTTCTTCTTCTGTAGCATGGTAAAACATATCCCAACCAGTATGGGGAATCCCGCTTCCTTCCGTCAGCACAAGCCGTCCATTCTCCACTATGCAATCTTTTCCCAATTCATAGCTTTGCATCCCATCATAACTTTCAATTTTCAAAATCCGTTCCGGCTGGTAGAGAAACGGCGCACTGCATGCGCCGTCCTCATCGATCATGGCAAAAGTTTCCCGATATACCATTTTGCCTTCCCAAACCGGAGTCAAATATTCTTCCAGATATTTCATATTTACTCTTTTCCTTTCTTCAGGCAGCTTCTCTTAACCGCAAATCACTTCTGCCCGTCTTTCCACGCGGACAGCGCAAAAGAACGCAAGCAGGCGCTTCCTCTTCCCCGATACTCCAAGTAAATCGCATGCACGCCGTCCGGAATATCGATAGCCGCCTTATATTCTGTCCAAACATTGGTAAATCCCACCTGGATCTCTCCAAGAGAAGGGCCGTCCCAGGCAGTTTTCACATGGAAAGAACCGCTACAGTATCCCCTCGTCCAGATAGATACCTGATGAATTCCCTTGCAGTCAAAATATTTGAATCCCGCATTCGCCCCATCGGTCATATTGGCGATGAATCCGGTCTCCTCATCTCCGTCGCGGCCGTCCTGCGTAATCTTAGGGAACCGGGCATCCATCCAAAATCCCCAGTGTCCGGCTCCCCCGGTATAAATCGCTTCATCCCGGGTAAAAAGACTGCATGCCAGATAAGCAGGATATTCACCGTCCCCTTTCAAAGGGCCACCATTGGCTCCGCAGGAAGTCATCTCCGCCTGAGGGATCGAGCCATCCGGACGGAAGGTAATTTTCTCAATACAGCCTTGCCGGCTGAAATTGGTTCCGTCTGTATGTCTGTGATAGAAAATGTACCATTCCCCGCCGATCTCCACAATGCTTCCATGATTATTCCCGCCATAATACATGGGCTTTCCCGCCGGTTTATAGGAATCAATGTTCAGATCATTGTTGCTGATAATCACTCCACCATATGTGAAGCCTTTCATAGGATCCTTGCTTACCGCATAGCAGAGTTCGTACATCACCACGGATGAATAAACGAAGTAATATGTATCCCCTCTCTTACGGATAGAAGGAGCCTCAAAGAACTCATGTCCTTCATATCCGCTTCCAGCGCTGTAAGGCTGGCTCGGCATCAAAAATACAGGTCCTTCCAGAATGGTAAGCATATCCGGCCCAAGCACCGTTCCCATGGGGCCGCTGCGGCTCTTATCTCCCACTGCACAAAAGCCCGTATACAGATAGGTCTTGTCCCCTTCTGTCATTACGCCCGGGTCGAACTGCGGTTCATCCCCTTCCCTCTCTCCCAGGCGGGTACCATCCTGATAATGCACATATCCGTAGAATTCATACGCCCCTGCCGGCGTATCACATACCGCTACAGATACCACCGATACCTTATCCAGTACATAATACAGATAATATCTGCCGTCCGGTCCCACAGTCACATCCGGCGCATACAGACACATCCGTCCATCCGGATTCAAAGGATCCTGTGTCTTGCGGTAAATCACCCCTTCATACCGCCAGTCCCCCAAATCATCAACCGGAGCTGACCAGCATACATAATCATTCAGGCAATAAGCGTGTCCGCGGAACCGGTCATGAGATCCGTATATATAGACCCTTTCCCCAAACACATAAGGCTCTGCATCAGGTATGTACTCCCAGGAAGGCAGATATGGGTTATACGCCTGTTTTTTTCCCTTTTTTCCTGTGATTTCCTGTCTTTCACATACCAATTCCTTCCCTTCTTTCATCTCTTCTCTCCCTTCTCTTCATTCCTCAAAACCCGTTCATTTCTTCAGTTTTCACGCATTAAGTTTATCGTTAAACCTATAAATAGATTGTAAGTGTGGGAAATCCGTTTGTCAATACTTCTTCTTTCATTTTTCCAGCCACATGCACTCTGCATCCCTGCATATAGATTCCGCAGATTTCGTCCGCCCCGGCTTTTCTCCGAAATATCTTACGGTTTGTTCCTACCCAGAGCGATGCCCTGAAAAGAGATGCGTACTTTGGCTGGCATTCTTTTGGGAAAATCCGTAAAACTATGCTGTATTCAAACATTTGCCTGCAGGAAGCGCATCATGGCGGCATTTGGCCGCCACAATGCGCTTCCTGCAGGCAAATGTTTGAATACAGCTAATTTAAAAGAGATCTGCAAAAAAGAACATCAAATACAATCCCTATAGCCGTTTCTTTATCCGAACGAAAATACGCTCAATTCCATAGGCAATCAGGAAAACCAGCAGAATTGCCACACCCGCGGTGCCATAATCGTATCCCTGTAAGCTATTGGAAATCACATAGCCCACGCCCCCGGCGCCTACCATGCCCAGGATGGCACATTCGGAAAAGTTGGTTTCCAGACGCATCCCGGCCCAGGCTACGATCTGAGAAAGGGCGGCGGGCAATACCGCGTTAAAGAAGATTCCAAGTTTTCCGGCCCCTGTGGCTTCCAGAGCTTCAATGGTTTCCGCGGATATGCTTTCAAAACTCTGTGCAAAGGACTTGGTAAAAAACGCGGTGGTATGGACACATAATCCGGCCACGCCTGCTTCCGGCCCCATCCCCAGGCACACCAGCATCAGCAGAACCCATACAGGTGTGGGAACTGCGCGAAGAAAGGTGAAAAAGGACTGCACAACCGTAGAAAGAAGAGGAAGGCGCAGAATATTCCTCGCCGCCAGCATTCCGAAAAGAATGCCGAGGATCAGGCTGTAAAGCAGGGAAAGCACCGCAATGGAAACGGTTTCCAGCATGGAGGACAAAATCAGATCCATATTTGCAAAATCCAGATGGGCCAGTTCCCAGAATACCCCTCCGATGTCCGGCACACGGGACAGCATCTTAAGCCAGTCGATTTCAAGATAGATGAGGCTGACTGCGCTCAGCACCGCCATGCTGATGAGGAAAGCAGGAATGAACCGGTTGCGCTGCCGGCATTTCACCGGTATCCTGGCAGCCCTCGTCTGTGCCCTCTCCTTTCCTCTTTCGGTGCGCCCTTCTTTTCTCATCCCCGCACCGCTTCCCATCTCTTCCATGCCATTCAATACCGCAACACATTCTCCGGAATTCTGGCTCATTTCATGATCTCCTTTCTCAGCTTATTGGTGATCTGATCCACAGCAATGACCATGGCAGCTATCAGCAGGATGATGCTCAGCGCAATATCATATCGGAAGCTTTTAATATATGAGAATAACGGCAGGCCCCACACCGCCTCCTCCAACCATTCCGACGATGGTGGATGCACGGATATTGACTTCCACACAGTACAGGTACCAGGAAAGGAAACCGCTTAAGCAGGAAGGCAGAATGGCCTGGGCTACTCTCTGCGGAAAGCTGGCTCCTACGGCCTGCAGGCTTTCCACGCAATCCTGGGACACATCCTCCATGGTTTCCACAAACGCTCTCACCATGAACGCAAAGCTGGTGATGCACAAAGCTACGAAGCCCACTCCGGTTCCGATTCCCAAAGAGGAAAACAGGATAAACGCCCACACCAGGGCCGGAATGTTGCGCAGAAAGGTTGCAAATCCGCGCACCACCTTTGCGAAACGCGGAAAAGGGGATACCTTTTCACTTCCGAACAGTCCCACAAAAAATGCCAGGATCGCCGCCACGGTGGTGGAAGATATAGCCAGCGCCAGGGTCACCAGCACGCTGGAAAGAATGCCTGGAATCCTGCTCGCCTTCGGAAGGGCCGGAGGAAGGAAGTCCTCCGTGATGAATTCCCAGAAAGCATCTCCGTTGGCGATCAGCGTGGTAATGTTGAACCCGGTCAGAAGGCTGCAGATGATAAACAAAGCGACTGCCACAAGGAGAAAGCCCGTATACAGTTTCTTCAGGTCAGGCGCAATCAGCGGTATCCTCTTGTTCATTCCTCTTTTCGCCTCCAATCATCAGATTTTCCTTCGTTGTTCCATAGATTCTTTCAATGGTGGCATCATCCAGCTTCTCCGGCGGTCCATCGAATACGATCTGCCCCTGAGACAGCCCGATGATGCGCGTGGAATATCTCAGCGCCACATCCAGCTGATGCAGGTTCACCAGGCAGGCGATATTGCGTTTTCCCGACAGCTGCCGCAGCAAATCCATGATGGTCTTGGCGCTGGAAGGATCCAAAGACGCGATCGGCTCGTCACACAGCAGCAGCCTGGGGTTCTGCATGACGGCGCGGGCAATGCCCACCCGCTGCTTCTGCCCGCCCGACAGGTCGGACGCACGATTATAGGCAAACTGTTCCAATCCCAATTCTTCCAGGATATCCAATGCTTCTCTTTTATCTTCTTCCGTGTACAGCCCGAAAATCCCCTTTGCTCCATTCATATATCCCAGACGGCCATGCAGGACATTCTGGAGGACAGACAGGCTGTATACCAGATTGTAGTTCTGAAAAATCATCCCCACTTTACGGCGCAGTTCCCTCAGATTCTTTCCTCTCTGTTTTGATACCTCGCACCCGTCCAGCCACACCGCGCCGCCGCTGATCGGGATCAGCCGGTTAATGGCGCGCAGGAGGGTGGATTTTCCTGAGCCGGAGGGTCCGATTACGGAGATAAATTCTCCCTCGTTCACCGTAAAAGATACATCCTTCAAGGCATGTACGCCATTCGGATAATGCTTCGATACATGGTCAAATTTTAATAACTGTTCCATTTTTCCTCTTTCCGCACATATGGTCTTAAACTATCGGAGAACTTCTCCAAAACTCCTGTCTGTCTGATATTTAAAAATCATTGATGATCTTGTTCAGTTCAATGATCTCTTCATAGTCGCTCATGTCGCACTCCACAAAACGAGCGCCCGGCAGCTTTATCACGTCCGTGAAATAAGCTTCATTCTCATATCCGGTCAGGAACTCTGTCAGCTTCTCGCGGGTCTCCTGATCCACATGCTCGGCCACCACCATCGCTTCCGCCGGAATGGCGCCGGATTCATGGATGATCTTCACGTCGCCCTCTGCAGCGTTTCCATTCGCAATCTCCGAAGCCAGAATCTGATCCGAAATGGGAACCACATCCACATCCCCTTTGACCACGGCCTGAAGCCCAGCCTGATGGGAGCCGGAAAAGCTCACCGCTTCAAAGAAGTCTCCGTTTGTATGCAGTTTATCGGAATCCAGGTTTTCATCCGGAAATGCCTGGATAATCTCCGCCGTAGGCACCAGATTGCCGGAAGTGGAATCCGGATCCACGAAAGCCATGGTCTTTCCTTTGATATCCTCAATGCTGTTGATGTCGCTGTTGGCGCTGCTGGTGATGAACACGGAATGGTAGATCGCTTTCTCCGGATCCCCGTCCTCGGCCTTCATCACAATAGGCTCCAGCTCCGTACGTTCCACGCCAAGCGCAAGCGCCTGAGAGCCCATATATGCCATATCCGCGCTTCCGGTACGAAGCGCTTCAATGATCGCGTTATAATCGCTGGCCTGAATCTCTTCCACCTCACAGCCCAGATATTCTCCCAGGTCTTCCGCAAGGCCATTGCGGGCGTCCGCGCTGGAAGCCGTGGATTCGTTCGGCGCATAGGCAATGGTAAAGACTCCATCTTCCCCTCCGGCAGAAGAGGCCGCTGCAGATGCCGTGCTGCTTCCGCAGGCGGTCATCAAGGACAGGGTGAGAACAGCGGATAATGCCACTCCAAGTTTCTGATATCCTTTTTTCATTTCTTTTATGCTCCTTTTCTCATTGGCTGCAATGTATACGCTTCTTCAAGAATTCTCTGGACAGTCGCCGTCTGAATCACCACCGGATTATTATCCGCGCGGCCTTTGGTTATGCCAAGCGGCGCCAGTTCTGCCAGATCCTGGTATTTCACTCCCCATTCCTGCAGGGAGCTTCCCTGTCCGGAGCGTCCGAGCAATTCGGCGATCCGGCCCTGCAGTTCTCCGGTACTTTCTACCCCCAACGCGTCAAGCAGTTCTTTCATTCCTTCCACGCAGGATGCATTCAGCTGCATCACCGGCGCCAGAAGAAGGCTGACTGCCGTGCCATGCGGAATATGGTACCGCATGGTCAGAGGATATGAAATGGAGTGGCAGGCAGTTGTCCTGGTATTGGAAAATGCCAGTCCGGCCAGCATGCTCCCTCTCGCCATGGCATCATGGGCTTCCTTTTTCCCCTCCATCAGGTTGTCTATGTTCCCCATGATGGTCCGGATAGCCTCCAACGCAAGGCCGCGGGATACGCAATTGGTTCCCTTTGCCCAATAGCTTTCCACCGCATGGGCCACCGCATCAAGTGCGGAGCTGACTGCCAGCTGCAGGGGCATTCCCGCCGCCAATTCCGGATCTACCAGCGCGGCCCAGGCATAGTTCTCTCTGCATTCCACAGAACGCTTTGTGTTCTGCTCCGGATCCCAGATGGTCGCCCAGCAGGTGGTCTCGCTCCCCGTTCCTGCTGTGGTCGGAATCCCAATCCAGCGGGCTGCCGGGCTTCCATAATCCTTCGTCTGGATCAGTTCGCGCAGTTCCTCCACGCCCTGAAGCGTGTGACGATACAGGCAGCACAGGGATTTGCCCACGTCCAGGATGCTCCCGCCTCCCACGGCCACCACCACTTCCGGCATCCATGCTTTGGTTTCCTGATAGACCCGAAACAGCTGCTCCACCGTGGGATTGGATTCACGGAAGCACAGCGGGTGAATCTCATAGCCGCGCCCTTCATCCAGAAGCGGCGCAAAGGATGGATGATTCAGCACGCTTTCATCCCACACCAGGAAAAGCACCTTCCTACTGACCAGATTCATCTGGTCCAACACATGTTCCAGCCATCCGGCGCATCCGGCTCCCTGAAAGATGCGCACCGGGTTATAATATTGATTCATTATTTTTCCTCCTTCAGCCGCTCATTCAGCGCGGCAACCGCATCCGGAAGTTCACATATGGAGTCGATTACCATATCCGCCCCCGCCTCCAGATACCGCCTTCTGGCATCTTCTTTGCGCTGAATGAGTGTTTCCGGATCCATTTCTTTGTATTCCTCTTCCGAAAGCCCCAGCAAGTTGGAACCGGTCAGGATACCCACGCTCCATACGCCCGCATTCTTTCCTTCCAGGATGTCCGCCACCGTGTCGCCCACCTTGATGACAGCGCAGGGCGGATATACATTCAGCTGCCGCATGCATTCAAATATCATGAACGGTCCCGGCCTTCCGGAGCCGACCACATCCGGCGTCACCACACAATCCGCCCGATATCCCAACTGCTCCGCCTTCGGAATCACCTCTTTCATCATCCGGGAATGATATCCCGTGGTGGAACCGATTTTGAGCCCGCTCTCCCTCAGCCGCTTTACCGTATCCACCACACCTGGAATGGGAACGCTACGGCCGGCAACGATCTGAACCAGTTCTTCTTCAAAATCCTGATAGAGCCTTTCCACATCCTCCTCGTTCCACTGCCTTCCGTGCGTCTGCTCCCACTGTCTGTTCCCGCTGTCAGTATTGAGCAGCGCGCGGATGTGGGTTTTCTTCTCCATCCCCATAGGACCGTTGATCTCCTGTTTCGTGAAACGGATCCCCTCTTTTGCAAAAACCCGTTCAAATACTTCCACCGGCGCACCGGAGCCATAATCCACCGTGGTTCCCGCCCAATCAAAGACGATCATCTGAATGCTTTCTTCCGCTTTCATTCTGAATACTCCTTGCTTTTATTTGCTGTTTATTGCAGTTTTTTGCTGTTTATGTCATGCATTATAGCCTGAAAGCAGCAAGCCTACTATCAGCATTGTGATAAAGAAAAGAAAAATCAATGTAAAGCGTTTCTTTTCATGGATGGGGATGCCCTTTGTCCGGAAGGAAACCCTGCGGGCGGGCGGCGCCTTCTTTCCGGAGCACGCTCTCGCCCGGCCAACATAATAAAGCTGCCGCGCCGGCTCGGAACTCTTTTCCCTGAGAACAGGCAAAAAGAATGCCAAGCCGGCACGGCAGCCGTTTCAAGTACATTTTCCATGCAGCCCATGTTTTCTGTACATCTATCTGTTCACTTTATTCAATCCGGATCCCTTTCCGGCCATATTTCTCCCGTATCTCCTGCGACACGCCCCCATCCATCAACAGCACATCCACCTGTTCTGGCTCCAGCACCTTTTTCTTGGAACATTTTCCAAGCTTGCTGGAATCCATCACGGCAATGACCCGCCTGGAAGATGCGGCAAGCAGCCTGATGATGGGAATTTCATTCATTCTGAAATCCGTATAACCGTCCTGATAGTTCACCGCATTCACGGACAGGAAGCAGATATCAGGAAAATACTGCGCAAATTCCTGCTCGCAGCAGGAACCATAGGTGGACTGCTCCAGCGCATCCATCATGCCGCCGATAAAAATCAGGCGGATAGAAGGATTCTGCATGAGAATATTGGCCGCGGCAAAATTGTTGGTCACAACGGTAAAATGTTCTTTGAAGGCGAGCAGTTCCTGCGCGAGAATCGTATTGGTCGTCCCGGAATTCATGGCGACGATGTCCCCCGCCTTGATATATCCCAACGCCTTGCGGGATGCCGCCTGTTTCAAATCGCTGTGAATCACTTCGCGCCCCTTAAAGTTCTTCAAGGCCATTAACGATTCCGGAAGGCAGGCGCCTCCCCGCAGGCATTTAATCAAGCCTTCCTGTTCCATAGCCTTCAAGTCCCGCCTCACTGTATCCACCGATACCTGCAGCAGTTGGCTCAGTTCTTGTACCTTTACCGTAGATTGCAGCTGAAGCTGCTGCAGAATCAATTCTGCCCGTTCATTATAAAGCATTCTTCTTTCTCTCCCCGTTCTTATAACATATTTTCCGCCCCTATTATACGCTCTTTATCCGAATCCATTCAAGCATTTCAGGCCCGGCCGATTTAAACCCTGAAGTGAAAAGTTTATTTCCACTTTGAATAGACAAAAGTAGATTTTAGTCTTTCACTCATTTCCACTTCCCCAAATGCAGCATTTAGTCTTACACTTTTCATGTTAGGCAGTCGCCGGAAAGGTTGGTGCCTATTATGAAAACTCAAAACTCTTTTTCTCATTTAACTTTGGAGGAACGGCGTATCATTCTCGCCGGTATTACCAACGGCTCCACCAAAACCGCTATCGCACAGACCATCGGCAAGGATAAGTCCACCGTTGGCAAGGAGATCAGGCTTCACAGAACTCTTACCTATAAGTGTAAGATGCCTCTGGAATGCAATCACTATAAAAAATGTGTTTATGGACGCCAGTGTACACCTGACTGTCCCGAGTACAGTCCTTTCCATTGCTCCAGACGCGACCGTTCCCCTGGTGCCTGCAATGGCTGTTCCGACTGGTCCCGCTGCCGTTTTGATAAATACCAGTACTCTCCGGAAGAGGCACATAGGGATTACCGCACCACTCTGACCGACTCCCGGGAAGGGGTTAACCTTACCGTACAGGAGGCAAAGCAGATGGCTGCTGTTATCGCTCCACTCCTCAAACAGGGCCAGTCCCCCTATCAGATCGTTACAAACCATCCGGAACTCGGTATTTCGGAAAAAACACTTTACAACTATATCGAAAACGGTGTTTTCCACGAGATTGCAGGCATCACTGTCATGGATCTGCGGCGGCAGGTATCTCGCAGACTGCCAAAGAAAAAGGCAAAGACTTATAAGAAACGTACCGACAGGAAGTATCTCCAAGGCAGAACCTACAAAGATTATCAATCCTACCTCTCCGAGCATCCCGAGGTCTTTGTTGCCCAAATGGATACGGTCTATAACGACGAGACCAACGGCCCTTTCCTTCAGACATTTAAATTTGTGAGGGCCGGCATCATCCTTGCCTTATACCGCGATGAGAAAACCGCTGCTTCCATGAAAGAAGGGATTGACATCCTTGAATCCATCCTTGGCGCGGAAGTATTTCACAAATATGTCCATGTTTTACTGACTGACCGGGGAGCCGAATTTTCCGCCGCCGAAGCGATGGAGACCTCCTCTGACGGTACAAGGCGGACAAGGGTATTTTACTGCGATCCTATGCGGTCAGGGCAAAAAGGCACGCTGGAGAACAAGCATATAGAACTCCGTTACATCCTTCCAAAAG
>OGPH01001976.1_pt1 | contig 13089 bp, 13 predicted proteins | sample 1552891 | NCBI WGS metagenome assembly OGPH01 (sample SAMEA2580272, study PRJEB22360) | human gut metagenome | biome: human gut; feature: human-associated habitat; material: faeces | place: Denmark | collected 2008/2010 | reverse complement strand
TGGCTATGCCTATTTTTTATCCTGTACTTCTATTCTTTTGTGCTTGACACACATTAGCAGGTTTGCGGCGGGATTACAAGTAATGTTTTGGTGTCGAGCCTACTCACAGCGACAATTCGTGTGCTGGTTTACTTATGGCACTCTAAACAGTTCGATTTTAATGTGTGTATGGATTTCGTAAGCAATAAAAAAACCTGATTCTATTTCCAAACGATACTCTAACAGATCCGGTTCGCGCAGCTTTAGCTTTCTAATTTCTCGTCGAATTTCTTTCTCTTTCTTGTTCAGCTCTAACTCCCAAGCAGTCAAATTATTGAAAATGCGGTTTGCTTTCATCACAGCCATGCTGCTGTCTCCGGATGAGGCCACACCTAAGCTGGTCGGGAAAATGCATCCTTCCTTAAACGGCAATGCTAAAACCATCTTTTTAAGCGCATCATGCACCTTCTCGTCAGGAACAGTAACCGTTGGTTTCGTGTCAGGCCTATAATTCAGAAGGAACGGCCAGTTGTCATATATGATATCAAATAGCTCTCGATCAAACCATGCACTTCCCTTGGGATGTGGACGCACATCAATAAAGTAAACAAAGCGCCCTTGCGGTTGAAAGAACAGCAGATTACCATTGCTGCGCCCATCAGTATCTTTTTCCAGATGTAGATGATATATATTCCAATTTTTTAACAGAAAATCCGACTTGCTCACAGATATAGCTCGAATTTGCTTGCTCATGTATGGAACTATTGATTTTCGGGTTTTTAGCCTCTCTTCAATATCTTTAATTGCGTCTTGCTCTTTCGATGTGAGAGTTGGCAGCTTTTTCTTGAGCTCTTTTGAATATGCCACCATATAAGAAACACTTGGGTCAAAGAATCTATGGTGAATATCCAGATGCTTCATGCAAACGGTATAGTCATCCCATTCACTTGGGACCACTATTCCGGCTTTGTTGAGCTCTTTCCTTGATATTTCAGCTAAGTCATGTTTAAAGTTCATGTGTATGTCCATTCGGTTTGTAACGGCAATTCTCTACTTCGTGGCTGTTTGATAGGCCTCGAGAAACTCTGTGCTGCCATTATTCAAGGACGACGCGGCTTTATCAGCGGCGTCCAAGAATATTTCTACTGGGCTTTTTGTTTTATCTGCCACGACGTTGAGTTCACCAAAAAGGTTTTCACCAGTGACATGGATCCTTGGGCCTATGCTCTTTAATTGATCATTTGTATATGCAGAATAATCCATAATCTCATTGCGAGCTTTTCTTTCGCCGATTAAGTAGTCCTTACCAAGCAATCCTAAGTGTGGCAGACTATGTTTATACATGATCAAGTGATGATAAGGATCGGCTGCTAGCCATTCACATATCCTTTCCCACCAGAGACTATCAGTTTCTCCAATTGACATACCATAAATATAAATCAGCTGACTGCCTTTTAGAATATTGTAAACCTTGCTGTCGGTATTTTCTCTGTAGTTTTCGTTAGCTTGTTTCTTTATAAATGAAGCTTCGTATATGTCACCATAATCGCACTCAAATATGTCGGGTTTAGCAATCTGCGACTCGTCATTTACACCGAACACCATCTGAGATTCTAGAGTACCGTGTACGTGCTGCACTTCTCCTATCCTGTGGTTGTATATTGTGCTGCCGCTTCTGTGGCTTCCCAGCACCGACTGATTATTTTAAATTCGTGCAATACACTTATCGAGAGTGTCTGTATAGTTGAAATTAATAAAATTAACGGTTGTATTCCCTGACTGATGTCTGGAATAAATGCCCTCGATTACACTGCGCTCCCGTTCAGGAAAAGGATTTGCAAGAGTGTTGATATTTGCGAAAGCTTGCTCAATTTGTTTGGCAATGTAATCATAGTCGATGCGGTCTTGCTGTTGTTTCAAATAGGCAGCAAGGTGTTTACAAAAATCGGTGTGGCCTCTGAAAACGCCTCGCCTTGGCCTGTTTTGAACGTTCCCGTATACCGACCCATTTCAATTTCTGCCGCCGACCAGTGGGCTTCATTATCGCTGATATCCTGGCGGAATTTTATCAACACATTTTTTTCTGCGTCTGTCTCTTTATAGTATTTTACGAAGTCGGAATAAGCTGTTGCCAAGCCCAGATTTAGGTCAAACCCATTGCCAATCAAAAATGTAATGTTCATATCTCTATTCCCTGCTTCTGCAATTACCCAAAATACTCCTTCATTAGCTATTTATTCTATTTATAGTTTATCAAGTCATTGCGAAATCGTCAATTCTTAATAATTTCACATGGCAGGTATGCCCCCCAGGTAAATGCCTTCCATCGAGTGTGCTTAACTTTAGGGTGCGCCGAGCAAAAAGGACGTGTTTTCGACCCTTCTTGCTTTTATAGTGGCGCCAAGTTGTCGATAGTGGTATAATTTGCACATCCCCATCGAATTGAGGTGCAGACATGACCGAAACAGTCTCATCCATTATCTGGGACGTTGGGAAGCTCTCGATATGCCAGCGGACGGCGCATAAGGCGCGGTGTCTGCTGCGGGAGTTTGTGGGAGGCAAGGTCGAACCGGGCGAGACGAAGAAACAGGCCCTCGTGCGCGAGTGCCGTGGGGAAGTTGGCATCAACGTCGCCGTCGGGGACGTATTCACCGATGTCACCCACGTCTACCCCGACCTCATCGTGCACCTCACGCTGTATAACGCCCGCAAAGCCGAGGGCGCTTTACAGCGTGAGGGCACAACGACCTGCGCTGAATAACGCTGGGCAAGACTGACGGCTACAACTTCTGCCCGGCGGACGAGGCGATACTTGCTCGGATAAAGGAAAAAACTCAACATTTGCAACATGGTCGTTGAGATCAATCAGACATAGAAAAAAATACTAAACTGGAGGGCTGTGCAGTGACCGGCGAAAAATTTACACTTATGCAATACACCATCAGCTCGATTCTCGGCATGATAGACGCCGAGGACTTTGTCATACCCGAAATCCAGCGCCCATTTGTCTGGAAACGCAGCCAGGTGCGCGATTTGATCGATTCTCTGTATCAGGGTTATCCAACGGGCTACATCATCACCTGGAAGAACCCGGACGTCAAAACGAAAGACGGCGGGCGTGCTAATGGCAAAAAAGTGCTGATCGACGGCCAGCAGCGCATTACCGCGCTCATGGCTGCCATATCCGGCGAAGAGGTTCTCGATGAGGACTTCAACAAGGACCGAATAAAAATCGCTTTTAACCCTCTGACTACCGACGAGAACAAACGCTTTGCCGTGCAGGACGCCTCTCATTTGAAAGACAAGCGTTGGATACCGGATATATCCCTCCTGTTCAATCCGGACTTCAAGCAGCGTGCATTTGAAAACGAATACGCTCAGAACAACCCTGACATCGACCTGGACGAACTGTCCGAGACGCTCACCAGGCTGAAAGGCATAGCTAATCGCCAAATCGGCGTCATCGAACTCGCTCACACGCTTGACATCGACGAGGTGACGGAAATATTCATCCGCATCAACTCCAAAGGTACGGCGCTGAGCCAATCCGATTTCGTCATGTCCAAGATGGCCGCGGACACTGCCCATGGCGGCAGCCTCATGCGAAAGGCGGTGGACTACTTCTGCCATCTTGCCGTGAGGCCGGAGTTTTACGGCAACATGATAAGGGACAAGGAGTTCGGAGAGTCCAAATATGCAGCCAAAATAGGCTGGCTTGCTAAGGACAACAGCGACATATATAACCCGGACTACGGCGATATGCTGCGCGTCTCCTTTATGCACCAGTTCCGGCGCGGCAAGCTGGCAGACCTGGTCAGCCTGCTCTCAGGCAGGGATTTTGAGACGAAGGAGTTCCGCGAGGACATCATAGCCGACTCGTATGACAGGATGGACAAGGGCATCCTGAACTTCGCCAATGAGTACAACTTCAATCAGTTTGTGCTGGCGATCAAGGGCGCCGGGTTTGTTTCTCACAAGCTGCTGAACTCTGCGATGACGCTGGACTTTGCATACACGCTTTACCTCATACTGCTCGATGCGCCGGAGATACCTAATGACCAGATAAAGCACTACGTCCAGAAGTGGTTCGTGCTCTCAACGCTCACCTCGCGCTATATCGGTTCGCCGGAGTCGCAGATGGACAGGGATATGCGCAGTATACAGGAGAAGGGCTTTTTGAGTTTTCTGGCTGACACAGAGGCGTCGGCGCTCTCTGAGACGTTCTGGACGGTCACTCTGCCGCAGAATTTGGAGACCTCGTCCGTGAACAGCCCGGCCTTCAACGTGTTTTTGGCGGCGCAGGAGCATCTGAATTGTAACTCGCTTTTCATGAACGGACTCAAGGTAGGGGACCTGATAACCATATCCGGCGACATACATCACATTTTCCCCCGCGCATATCTCAGGAGCAACGGCGTCAATAGCAAGACCAAATACAATCAAGTTGCTAACTACATATATCTTGACACACAGGGGAATAAGGCGATAAGCGACGCTGCCCCCTGCGAGTATTTTGGCCGTGCGCTGCGCCAGTGCGAGACAAAGGAGCTGAAACTCGGCAATATAACTGAGCTGACCTTGTTGAAAGAAAACCTCGCTGAAAATTGTATTCCCGAGACCGTCATTGAAATGGACGCCTCACGTTACGACGAGTTCCTCATAGAGAGGCGAAAACTGATGGCAGCGATGATGAGGCGGTATTATATGAGCCTGTGATGGTGCAGGCGAAAGGGTGGCCTGTTTGAAACATGAAAAGGATGAGCGCTCGATTTTATATGGGTATTTAGACAATAACCATTGCATATATAGTTATGGTGAAGCGCAAAATGAGGCTAATGAGCTTGAGGCGATTTTAGCAAACCTGCAAAGTTGCGATTTTCCTGATATGTATGCCATTGTCGGCCGTACGCTTGTAATAATCGAGCACTTCGCCTTTGATGCGTCGCGCGAAACAAAACGTGGCGGCATGGAACAGATCAGGAAAGACCGTAGAGCAAAGGCAGAAATGGAGGAAGAAATCAAATCGGGAAAAACTGAGGCGATGGTCGTCGAGCGAGTTGGTGCCGAGCTAACTTTTTTTGACTGGAAGCTAAATTTTGAAAACCACTTTGACAGCCACTACGCCAAAATTGACCGCTATATAGAAAATGCAAAAAATGAAGTCTGCAAGAATCAACTGGTTAAAGCGGGAACGCTAGATAGTTATAGAGTTGGTTTTTTCATTGAAGAAGAGTTTCCACCGATAGTTGAAATAGGCGAAAAGCAGCATGAGCTACATTACTCAGAGACAAAGCAGTTCCTGGACTTCTATTCCGGCAAATCGCGGGTCGATTTCATTTTGTTTGGGACATATCACGGTGGATGTCCACGACTCATATACGTAGATCACAGCCATACTGTAGATACTTGTAAGGCTGTTGATTTGCAAGCGGATGATGTGAGGATGTCACGAATAAACAAAAACGAGGTTGTGGTAAGATTCGTCGTTAAGATATGAAATAAGTGACAATTGACTACTGCCAACCAAAAAGAAAAAAGGTCGCAAAACGCGGCCTTTTCTCTTTGTTCGATTCAGGCTTCAATTCTCTTACCAGTGCGTTTCTTCCGTTTTGCGCAGGCATAGTTCCAGCGTTCCGTCGAGCTCCATTCGCAGCTCAATACAGGCTGTGTCGATGTTGAATTTGCAGGATATCAGCTTTCTCACGATTTCTCCCTTCTCCCGGCACGTAAGCAAGGTCGGGGTGTACAATAATATGTACAATAATTCGTTCAAGAATAAGGTTCGAATCCGGCGTATCTATTGTTACAAAGTATTTTAAATTCTTTTATATTCGTTCGATTACGTCTATTATGTACGATTATATGTTTAGAAGATCTTGAAGGCAACTATGGAGTTGAAAAGCCGCGAAACACATAGAAGCATCCGAATCTGCCAAGTCATTGGTGTCAGGTCTGCGACCAACGCTAGCTTTATCAAATCATCTAGAAGTTGCTTGCAACCATACAGCACGTTGAGAGCGGAATAAAGGCGTTGGTTAAGCATGACCCACGCTTTGGCGAAGACGTAAAGCTTCTTTGCAGCATTTCAGCATCTGTTTCAACTCTGCGATGGTCATAGTGGCAGAGATGAGAGACATATCTCTGTTCAGGAAGCCTAAGCGGCTAGCAACATACTTTGACATTGCCCGTGCAAGGCGGCACGCGTAGCGGTTATGCGCAGGCCCTCGAATATCATACGCAGTTCTCTGTAATTGCAGGCTCTTTTTACTCCGCACGTCTCAGGAGCTCATGAAGCGGCTCGCTGCTGCTTAAAGAGTCGCAATATTACGCCCAGACTCACAGCGTTCGCCGTGAGTCTGGGCGTTGTGTGCTTTTGGGCGTGAGCTAGTTTTAATTTTGCTCATAACTTTGCTTAACTATGTTTGACCCCAAAAATGGCATTGCAAGGGTAGGGCAATTCAACTATTCCTGTCTAAGCTACAATCAATGGGTAATCGGCCGCCTTACGGAACATTGCTCAAACTAAGCAAAAAGCCCATTTGGATTTAGGGCTTTCTGCTTATTACTACATGAATTTGGATTTTGCTAGTAGTCACTGTCTATATTATTACGTTAGAAAGTGTTCGTGTGCTCCTTTTCTGTTTACTCTTTAGAGGAATCAATTGTTGGGTGTAAGATATGGTTCGGCCACGTAACCGCTTTTTCCCGCATTCGCTCCGGTAGTCATTACTCCAAATGACCATATGTAAAAGTTATCGATTCCATGGGACCACGTTGTGACTGTCATTATCTCTCCATTTTGAACTAGTCCCAACACATTATTATCCCCATACATTATAGGCGAAGTACGGAGGCAAACATTACTACCATTGATTCTATAGCTGGAGGTATTTGACTGATCCGCAAGCGCACCAATTGAAAGCAACACAGCGATAACGAGAACAATAACGACTAACGAAGCGATCGCTTTTTTGGTTTTCATGCGTTTTCCTCCTTAATTTTTTAAAGTATGCTAACCCAAATTCATGTATAACCCCATGCTAGCATAGTTCAAATCATTGAGTTACCCCTGTTCAGCCAACCAGGTGCTCACGCGATTTTGGGTGTAGGCCGCGGCCTGCTCTGCAGTTATCTGACCGGCAAAAAACTGCGCCGCGTCCTCGGCCATGATGTTCAGCACAGCGGGATAGGCATCCTGCACCGTCTGCGTTTCCGATATCAGCCCGCGCAGCTTTGCCGCGTCGGCCTCATCCAGCTCGTACTCGTACTCGTAATAGTGAACTCCGTTTTTGACAGCGTCGTTTATCATTGCGTCCAGCACACAGGCAGAGGTGGGAAAGCTGGTGATGTTCATCTGCTGGTGCTCGTCGCTCAGGCAGGAGCGCACGAGCTGCCATGCGGCATCCTTTTTTCCGCTCGCGCTCGAGATGGCAAAGCAGAGGTCGGGGCTGAACATGCTGCCGTTAGTCGTCTCGTTCGGCACGCCGACAAAGGCGTAGGCCCCGCCGTAATTGTCACTGATCGTCGAGACCCGTATCAGGTTCTGCAGCAGCTCGAACTGCAGCAGGCTGTTGTACAGCGCTGCCGAATCGCTTCCAAACTCGGAAGCAGCCGCGGCACATTCCTCGAGCAGGCTTATGTAATCCTCGTTGTCAAAGCTGCATGTCCCGGCCTCTAAGTCCATGTACTGACCGACGGCAAAATCGCTCAACCAGCCCCAGAGTATGTCCCGTGTCATCCAGCCGGGAAAGAGCGGCAGGCCCGTCTTCGCCGCCGCCTGCTTCGCCTCGCCAAAGCTGAAGCCCGGCTCGGACAGGTACGCAGACGGGGCCGTGAAGGTCGATATTCCGAAAGAATAGGGCAGCCAGTCCAGCTTATCTTGCACGCACATTGCTTCGAGCAGCTCCGGGACGAGCGTGTCGCGCCCATACTCCTCGTCCGCGTCGAGGTAGATAAGCAGGTCCTCAAAACTGTTTGCACCCAAGTCTGCCAATGAGCTACGGTCATAGAAAGCGAAGATATCAGGCCCTTCTCCGGCGATTAGCTGTGTGCGCAGCAGCTCAGCCGTCAGGCCATCTTCGCCAAATTGAATCACATCAACCTTGTATTCCCCGCTAGTGCGGTTAAAGTCGTTGACTATCGTGTAAAGCTCCACCTCTACCCTGTAGCCCTCGCTCGTGCGGTTGAAGTCGTTCACAATCGTGTACAGCTCGGCGCGCGGGTAATCCGTGAGCAGCGTGAGCGTAGTCTTTGGAGGCAGGAGCTTTTCCTCAAGCAGCTCAAGACTGGTCTGGCCCCTGTAAAACAGCAGATAGCTGCCGTCGCTGCGCTCGTACAAATTCGTGTATCCCGGCGATACGATGCCAGGCTTCGACCAGTCGAAGAGCTCCTCTCCGTTCGCCGTTTTTACGAATTCCCGCCCGTCGAACGTACAGCTCACAAGTATATCTCCATCCGCTGTTGTGCCGAGGCCGTATATGCCGACCCCGCCCGCGTCCACCGGCTCCAGCGTAAAGGTGTCGGCGTCGAGCTTTAACAGCTGCGTTGTGAGGTCGAGGCCGCTGAACTGGACAATATATAGCCCATCTTGCGCTGCCTGCATCGCAGTAAAGAGCAGATAAGCCGCTTCTGCCTCCATGCCGCGCGTGAGTTGGCCGTCTTTAACCTCCGCGATGGTGTTGCTGTCCATTACATAAGCCGTACCGCCGAACTCAGCATAATACAGGTCTTTGCCAAGGGCAGACAAGTCGCCGTTAAGCTCTGTGGTGAGCACGCCACCGTCCTCATAGTGCAGGATCTGTATGGCGTCGCCCGCTCGGGCGAGCACCGACAGGGCGTCACCGAAAAAGACAGACTCGATTTCCGTGATGCCGTCGGAAAGGTCGAGCGGCTCGTAGACCCCATACGCCCAAAGTCCGAGCATCGGCGCTCCATCAGCGCCCGCCCCGGCGAGGTACACGCCGTTCTCTGCCGCGCAGGCGGATGCGAGAGAGGCGAGCCCGCCGGGCAACTCCGTCTGCGTCACGGTGAGGCTGTATTCGCCCAGGGCGGCGACAGGTTCAGACTCTATAGCGTCGGCTTCGGGTATGTCGAGCTCTGGGGCGTCAGTCCCCATACCCCCGCAGGCCGAAAGTATGCAGAGGAGAACTGAAAGAATCAGAGCAATTTGCCTTTTCATATAATAAATACCTCTTTTAAATGGCAGAGAATCATTTTACCGATTCATTATCTACTTATTTGCCCTGGTTAATAATGAAAGTTGCTCTACAATAAGTGTTTGTATTCGGACGGCAAACCCGCCGTCCGAATACAAACGCGATGCGTTAAATCGCAGGTTCAATAATAGCGCCGTCAAGCACACTTATAAAGACTATTCCGTCAGTGGTAGTTATTTCATAGCATAGTTGGTATACATTGTCACCAACAGGGACATAGGATAAATCTCCATTTACTTCCGGCTCTATATCAGCATAGTTAAAGGATTCTGCATGCTGCAATGCAACTTCGGAAGCTGCACTAGCCGAAATCATATTTTCGCGGGTCACCATACTGGCTGGGATTGCTGAAATGGTTCTTTCTTTCCAACTATCGACTATTCCGGTTATCCCATCAGCATCGACGCTAATGCTGATGAAAGAGTCTCTAAGCTTTATTCCATTATAGGTATCGTAGTATGTGTATCCTTTTTCAATCGTTGTGGCTGTGCCATCAACAATGCCTATTTCAGTATCCACTAGCTCTTTAATCACCGAAGATTCAACACATATGGCATTCTGAAGGTCAGCTTCAGTTATGCGCTCTTCTGCCTCGTTCTCTGCTATCTGAACGGTCTCATTTTCATTAACTGCGGTCCCTACAGAATCCCTATAAAGTATATTTTCAGTATCGTTTTCTGAAATATCTTCAAATACTAGAGTCGTTGGTATAGCAGAAGCATTAGATGCGCTGGTTGACACAGGCTGCCCAGTATTTCCTGTATTATCTATGAAGTTAGCATATCGATAAATCGGAGTTGAACTTGAAGGAGCAGAATATGTATTACCAGGGAATCCAGGAAGCCGATAATACTGGTTAGCGCCATCTTCGTATACTAGCACGGCCCAGTTTTGTCCGTTGTTAGCCTGTCGCCATGAGCTCTTAATGCTCTCGCCGGATTCAGCAAAATTTATAAAACTTGCAGCTATAGTGTGGTCACCATAGGAGGGAGCCTGTTCATGATACCCGGCTATTGCTCTAATACCGGAGGCTTTCATAATTTTAGCGTATGTGCTTATGCAATTCGAATCAAGCTGATAGCAAGATGCCAAGATTAGCACGCGTATTGGATCATTCTTTTGCCAAGCACATGTAGTCGCCCATTGCGTTCCTGCAACATTCAAAGCAGAAGCAATTGATATGGTTTCTGTTTGCCCAGGTATATACACTTCCGTGCTAGAATTATTAGTCCGCACATTAATAGTTGGGTCATTAGGACTTCTTGCGCCATGTCCAGAGTAATAGGCAACTGTATAATTCTTTGCATTTACAAACTCACTGGTAGTTACAGGCGTTATATATGCCTGTCCAGTATTACCAAGTGTCCATCCAATGCTTGTAGATGAGTAGTTATTATCCTGCAAATCATAGTATATAGTCTCACAGTCCAATGCGTCTTTGGTATTACCCTGCATAATATACGCCGTGTAAGGATAAACTTTTGCTCTGACCGTATACTGAATGGTGCTGCTAGAAACCGTGCTAGAAACTCGGATATAGTAAGTGCCTCCGGTTTGGTCATATACTACGAGCTTACGGGCATTGCTAGACGCGCCTATAAGAGTGCCGGCGCTGTTATACACACTATAATTGTAATAGGGGGTAGCAGATGAGGACGTTGTTTCTATCCAAAAATTTATGGTCCCTCCCGACGCATTTCTGAGAACGAAAAAATCGACGTCGCCACTTGGCGTTATTTTTCCTTTCATATCTTGTCCACTGTAAATAGTATCAGCGGTGGCCATGGTGTTGTTTGATTCAGACTCATAATACGTTGCAAGCGGAGCTATGCTGGTAGAATTCTCGAAAAAACCGTCAGGTATAAACGAATCATCGAAGACATTTAGTCCAACGCTATGGTCTGCTTCTTCAAGAGATGCTGTAATGTCGTTGTCTGCGTAGGCTCCTGTAATATTCAGTACTATCAGCATGATGATAAGCAAGAGGGAAAGAAGTCTCCTTTGTTTCATATGGCACATCCTTTCTCTTTTTTAAAAATCTTCTAGGCTCAAATTTAAAATGTATCTTACACCTCCAGTACACTTTGTATTCTGAATCATTGTTGACTTGCGCTTTACGTTCTTAACTGTATTGACTCTTTATATATAAAAAGTGCAACAAGCGGCAGTTAAAAAGCACTGTGGCTTGTTGCATTTTGCTAATATATTTGCTCTGCCAGGTTTAGTCCGCTTCGTCGTAGGCACCATATGTAGCCACCTTGCTTCCCTTATCGCAAAAACTCCGCGAATGAAGACATCTTCTCCGTAGTTAAATAACGGTATTCCCATGGTAACCCTCCAATTAGCTGATCTATATGACATTTTGTCGCGAAGCCTGCAATGTATTACACGCCACCCGTTGCATGACCAGAAAATGAAAAGAAAAAGGGCATGGAGAGCTTAAAGCAGTCCATGCCCTTTATCAATTGTCGCCGCGCTAAGCGCCCTGCTGCGCCACATAGATCTCCGCACTTGACTGGATGGCGGCGGTGTCTTCGGCCGTTCTCGCACCCGCGAAAAAAGGCGGCGGACTCCTCGGAGACTAAGCCAGAGTTGCGGGACATAGCGGTCGGCCTTTACATTCTCAAGCTCCTATATGAAGGTGTTCAGCCCACTCGGCATGGGGATGGTATTGAATATAATAGCTCTCCTTCGCCATCTGGATCTCTTTATCGGCGCTCTGCCGGAGCTCCGAGCTCAGCATGGAAAAGCCTATCGTCGGCGCCTCGCCGGCCTTTCCGTCGAATACTTTCCTGTTTTGACGTCAAACTCAAAAGAGTCCAACAAACCGCAGCGAAACCGTTGTGGCTTGTTGCACTTAGCTGGCTTGGAACGTCTACATAATTGTAAGGAATTAAACGAGCGCTAAGGAGTTTGTACATACATGTGATTACTACACATCTCAAAAACACTGTCAGGCTTAATGATGGGGAGTGATTCCAATGGTTTAGTATATTTGTTCTCTGTTTACACGATAAATCAAAAACATTTACATCGACAAGGAGGGGCAACTATGAAAAAGCTTTCGTTCACATTGGCACTCATCATGGTAGTTAGTCTGCTGGCATTGCCGGCTATGGCATCCAACGATGGCACAGACGTTGTTCAAACTCGTGCAGCAACATATGCGTTTAGAACAATCGACGCAGGAACGGTGACCGTTAACGCCTCGGTAATCCTTAGTATAGATAATCCTAACAATCCTGAAGATTATGTCAGAATTGTTCAGAACATACTGTTTTACTACCGTGCTGCCCATCCTAACGTCAACTGTCACCCTGGTGACATTGACGGGCAGTATGGGCAGCAGACGGATTCGGCAGTGAGGGCATTTCAGGCGGCAGAGGGTCTTACGTCAGACGGAGATGTTGGCCCTAACACTTGGGAAGCCATGTATGATTTTTATGTTCTGGAGGACCTGGTATTGCGTTTGTACTAATGTGTGTACCAAACAGAAAGCCGAACATAAAGTAGTCATCCATTATCATCCCTAACGTTTTGAGGAGGTCTCCTATGGCAAAGAAGCATTGTATCATTTTATTAACCTTGTGCCTGCTGCTGTCCGCTTGCGGTGCCGTTGAAGAGCCGGGTTATTCAATAACATCCGCACCTGATCCCGTTGCGGCAGACAGCCCGGAGCCGGGAGAGCTCAGGTATGCGCTGAGCGATTTCGGCTCAGGTGCAGAGGGTTGCAATGTTCTGCGTTCAGGAGACCTCCTCTTCTACATATATGAGGACTACTCCGCCGGCATCGACGATCCGAAGACCTCTCTGAGCGTCTCCGAGCTCGACGGAAACGGCCTGAGAATGCTTTCAAACTTTAACGGCTCCTGGCTGAGGGCTTGCTGCGCCGACC
>OGPH01001975.1_pt1 | contig 13124 bp, 5 predicted proteins | sample 1552891 | NCBI WGS metagenome assembly OGPH01 (sample SAMEA2580272, study PRJEB22360) | human gut metagenome | biome: human gut; feature: human-associated habitat; material: faeces | place: Denmark | collected 2008/2010 | reverse complement strand
ATCACACCCATACCTGCGAAAGCTATACCCAAACAGACAATTATAAATATAAAGCTTCAGGAAATTTTAGAACAAAAGATTTAAATTGCAACATGGTACGAGTGGGAGCAGAACTTGAAAAATATTTGAAACATTATGGATACAACGTAATTCATGATACAACAATTTATGATTCATCATATAGTCAATCATATGATAGGTCTTTAAAAGGAGTGGCCAAACTTTTAGAAGAGAACAAAGACACTGATATATTGTTTGATATGCATAGAGATGCAATTGGTGATAGCTCATATGCACCTACAGTAAAAATTGGGGATGACGAAGCGGCACAATTAATGTTTGTTATAGGAAGCAATGGAGGCGGAAGTGAGCATGATAATTGGAATGAAAATTTAAAATTAGCAATAAAAATACAAGAAAAAGCAAATGAGCTATATCCAGGGTTATTTAAGCCAATTGTTTTACGAGATAGCAGATATAATCAACAGCTTGCAAAAGGTGCAAGCATTATTGAAGTGGGAGCAACTGGAAATACAATGGAGCAATGCTTAAATAGTATGAAATATCTTTCTAAGGTATTAAGTGAGGTATTGAAGTAAAACATGGAGACAGCTATAAGACTGTCCCCATGTTTTATAAAAATATTACAAAAATGTTACAGAAATATTAAAAATATGTTACATTTCACCTAAAAGTATTGCTAAAATTAAACTAATGGGCTAAAATAAAGACAATCTTGTTTTTGGGGACGGAGGAAAAAAACAAGATTTTAGTAAAAAAACACAATAATTATAGTAGAAGAAAAGAAGGAGAGAAAAAAGATGCAATACAAAGAAACTGCTGAAAGCCTTGATACTGTAGAGAGAGAGAGAGAGAGAGAGAGAGTATATTTAGCCAAATAGGCTTTGTTTGTGTTGCAAAAAATAGTAGTAATGTAAATCAAATAAACAGTAAGAAATTAGAAAAGATAAAATATATGTTGAAAAAATGGGTAGACTATGAGGTTAAACCATACATCATAAAGATGTGTTTTGACCGAAATAGCCTATCCTTTTTGCGTGCATGTGAGGTGATAGAGAGTAAAGATAAGTATGCGTGAGAAAGCTTGACATTAGTAACACTAAAAGACAAGTCGGTAAAACAATGGTGATAAATTAAAATTTGTTACCGGATTTCATGAAAATAAAAAAGGAGGAAGAAAAGTGAAAGAAAAACTAAAAAGTAATCAAGCCATCACTCTAGTTGCACTAGTAATAACAATAGTGATAATCATAATTCTAGCGACAATTGCAATGAACTTTGTATTTGGAGAAAATGGCTTAATAACAAAAGCACAGCAGGCAGCAGAAATGACAGAAATAGCGAGGATACAAGAAGAGCTAGAGATGGCAAAGGGAACAGCGGCAATAGATGGACTAGGAGAAATAGACCCAGACCATTATTTTGACATAATAGAAGATGAAGGAATTATTGACGACAAAGAGACAGATGTGGAAGATAATGGAGATGGAAGCTATGATGTAACAACAGACGGAGACCATATATTTGAAGTAACGCCAACACCAGATGGAGATATAGAAATAGAGTATGTTGGAAAAAATCATGAGGCACGTATAAGTAAAATAAATGTAGTAGAGCAAACAGAGACAAGCGTGACATTAGAAGTAGTAACAAAAAATGTGGATAATGCAGAAAACCTAGAATATACATACACATACAAGAAAACAAACGAGGGTGAGGAAGCATGGCAACCAGGAGGAACGACAAGTGAAAATCCATTTACGATATCTGGATTAGAAGAAAATACAAGCTATGATATAAAAGTGAGCATAGAGCTAGAAGATGGAACAACGATAGAAAAGATAATAACGGTAGTACTAGGAAATGGCACAGGAGCACCAACAATACCAGACAATGCGGTAGATTTTGGAGAAATAGAGTGGCAAGGAGATGGAACAGCAAATTTACCAGTAAGTACAGATGAAGACTTTACAATAGAATATCAAGTGGTAGGAGCAGATGGAACACCAGGAGAATGGAAACCAGTAGAAGGTGACGAAATAACAGGATTAAAGCCAGGCGAAAAAGTAAATGTAAAATTAACAGATGGAGAGAATGACAGCAATATCCAAACCATAGAGATAAAAGATGAAGTAGCACCAACAGTAAAGATAAATGTAACGAATTCAACAAGTGGAAGTATAACAGTAAGTGCATCAGCAACAGATGGAGAAAGTGGCATGGCAAGTAGCCTAACATATACATACTACATAAAAGAAAGTAGTCAGGACGACAGTCACTATACAACACCAGAAGGTGCAAGCAATATAGCAAATAACACATATACATTTACGAATTTAACACCAGGAGTAAGTTATGATATAAAAGTAGAGGTAAAATCAGATGCAGCAGGAAATACAGGAGTAGGAACATTGTCAAATCAAACCACAGGAAGCATACCAGGAGGAGAAGGAGCATTAGAAGATGGAACAATAACAGTAAGTGAGCCAGAGTGGGAAGATGGCAAGGCAACAATCACAGTGGAAACAAATACAGACTATGACATAGAATATAAAAAAGACGGAGACGAGGACTGGACAACAGTAGGAAAAGATGGCAAAATACCGGATTTAAGTTATGGAGATGAAATAAAAATCCACTTAACAGATGGAGAAAATGATGGAGAAGATGTGACAATAACAATAGATGATACAATAAATCCAACTGTAAAAGTAACATCGACAGGGAATACAAGTAACAGTGTAAATGTAAACGTTTCTGTAACAGACGAGGAAAGTGGCATGGCAGACAGCATAACATATACATACTACATAAAGAAAACAGGAGAAGGAGACAGCAGTTATGTGGCAAAAGCAACAGATATATCACAAAACACATACACATTTACTGCTCTAACATCAGGAACAAGTTATGATGTAAAAGTAGAAGTAAAAGCAGATAAAGCAGGCAATACAGGAACAGGCACATTGCCAAATCAAACCACAGCCAGCATACCAGGAGGAGATACAAGCTTAACAGATGGCACAATAGAAGTAAGCGAGCCAGAATGGAGTAATAACAAGGCAAGCATAACAGTAACAACAGATACAGGATATAACATAGAATATCAAGTAGGTGGAACATCAGAAGGAAGCTGGATAACAATAACAAGTGGAAGTAAAATCCCAGACTTAAATTATGGGGACAATGTAAATATACGATTAACAGATGGGGTAAACCATGGAGAATTTGTAACAGTAACAGTAGAAGATGAAGTGCCACCAGAAGTAAATGTAAGTTTAGGAAGTTCTACAAGTAACAGTATAGTAGTAAATGTAGAAGCGACAGATGGAGAAAGTGGAATGGCAGGAAGTGTGACATATACGTATTACATAAAGAAAACAGGAGAGCCAGATAGTAGCTACACTGCACCAGAAAATGCCAAAGACATAACAAATAAAACATATACATTTACAGGATTAGAAGCAGGAGTAAGTTATGACATAAAAGTAGAAGTAAAATCAGATGTAGCAGGCAATACAGGAACAGGCACATTATCAAATCAAACAACAACAAGTATTCCAGGAGGAGACAGTGCATTAGAAGATGGAACAATCACAGTAAGTGAGCCAGAATGGAAAGATGGCAAAGCAACGATAGAGGTTGGTACAAATACAGACTATGATATAGAATATCAAATAAATGGAGATGGAAGTCCAGATAGTGAATGGACACCAGTAGGAGAAGATGGAAAAATACCAGATTTAAACCTAGGGGACGAAGTAATTATCCATTTGACAGATGGAGAAAATGATGGTGGAAATGTAACCATAACAATAGAAGATGATGTACCACCAGCAGTAACAGTTACTCCACAGGGAACACCAACAAGCAATAGTTTAAGTGTAAGTGTTAGTGCACAAGACAACGAAAGTGGAATGGCAAGTAGTCTAACATATACGTATTACATTAAGCAAAATGGCACAGGTGATGAGAACTATCTAGCACCAGAAAATGCAAAAGACATAAGCTCAAATACATACACATTTACAGGATTACAACAAGGCACAAGCTATGACATTAAGGTTGAAGCAAAGTCAGATGTAGCAGGCAATACAGGAACAGGTACATTACTAAATCAAACAACACAAAGTATCCCAGGCGGAAGTGAAGGCGTAACACAAGGAGCAATAACATTTGGTACACCAAGCTGGAGTAGTGGTACAGCAAGTATAACAGTAAGCACAAATACAGGATACCAAATAGAATATAAGCTAACTAATCCAGAAGAAGATAGTGGTTGGACAAGTATAGATAATAATGGCACAATATCAGGATTAAGCCATGGAAGTACAGTATATGCAAGACTAACAGATGGAACAAACCATGGAGATTATGCAACAGCAAGCATTACAGATGGAATAGCACCTGTAGTAACAGTTACACCAGGTGGAGCAACAAGTAATAGTTTAAGTGTAAGTGTATCAGCACAAGATAATGAAAGCGGCATGGCAGATAGTTTAACTTACACATACTATATCAAACAAAGCAATGAAGAAGATACAGCATATGTAGCAAAGGCAAGCAATATATCATTAAACACATATATTTTCTCAGGACTAACCCAAGGCACAAGCTATGACATAAAAGTAGAAGTAACAGGAGATAAAGCAAATAACACCGGAACAGGAACGCTACTAAATCAAAGCACAGCAACTATCCCAGGAGGAACATCAGGAGTGCAAGATGGCTCAATAACATTTAGTACGCCAAGCTGGAGTGGAGGAAAAGCAAATGTTATAGTAAGCACAAACACAAGCTATAACATAGAATATCAAATAGGAGCAGTAACAGGAAGTTGGACACCTATAGATAACAATGGAACAATACAAAATATAAGCAATGGAACAACAATATATGCAAGATTAACTGATGGAGCAAACGTAGGAGAATATGCAAGTATAACAGTACAAGATACAACGGCGCCTTCAGTAAGCTTAAGCACAAGTGCAACATACAATTCAATTACAGTAACAGTAAATGCAAGTGATGGTGAAAGCGGTTTAGCAACAAGTGGAACATATAAATATTACTTGAACAACAGCTTGCAAACAACACTTACAAGCAATAGTTATACATTTACAGGCTTATCTGCACAAACTGGATATAGCATAAAGGTAGAAGTTACAAATGGCGTAGGATTAGTAGGAACAAGCAGTACAAGTGTAACAACACCTAAGAAACCAGCAACTAATGTAAATGAAGTAACAGATGCAGAGTATGTAAATTATGTTGATAAGAATGGTGAGACAAGATTATGTGCAGTACTATATGATAGCAGTTCACCATATGGTGTACAGATTATTACTATGGATGATGTTGAACAGGTATATGTAGGAACTGAAGAATATATCGGTTCGGGAACGGAATTGAGTCAATTGACAGAGGCAAGAAATAGTTACAACAATTGTGTAAATTTATTTAATAGTACAGCTAGTAAATATTTAAATACAACATATGCAACATCTGCAAGAAGTGTAGGAAGTAATCCAAGTAACCCAAATGCTGAACCGGGATATTTCTCACCTAAATATAGTTATTTTTCGCAGAATGGTCATGGCTCATATAAGAATGGTGATGAAAATTATATAACTGATTATGAACAAATGCAAAAATTAGGAATTTTAAGTTATGATAATAATGCTGGTGGAGGATACATGCTAGCCTCAAGGTATGTTTATGAAACAGAATATTATACATATTTTGGGGTAAGAAGAGTTTATACGTATGATTACCCGGATATAAGGATAACTAATTCTGTTTTTATACATATTAATGATAATTCATTATCAGATCCATTTAGTGTAAGTCACTCCCCTGCAAATATCCGAGCTGTATTTACATTAAGAAGCAATGTAAGAATTACCGGAGGAACGGGCACCAGAACAGACCCATATACATTAGGCGTATAGCAACTAAATTAGATAAACAAGCAAACAACAACACTACCAATAGTACCAACACTATTGTTGGTGTTGTTTTATATTACCTCTTGAAAATATAATAATAACATGATACAATCCATATAAATAAAAAAAGAGAGGACTAAAGCAATGCCAATTGAATTAAAAGAATATTTTTGGGATACCGAGTTTGAAAAATTGGATAAAATAAAAAACAAAAGATATATTATAGCAAGGTTATATTGCTATGGCGACTTAGAGGCTCTAAAATGGGTGGAAGAAAATTATACTGATGCAGATATAGAAGACGTGGCAAGGAATTGTAGAGATTTAAAACCGTTGGTAGCTAATTATTTGAGACAGAAATTCAAGCTTAAAAAGGAAGAAATGGCTTATTATAGATGGACATCGGCTATGAATTATGAGTATTGGAGAGTGAATGAATAATGTATTGGAATGTAATTGATTCAAAAAGATATGAGTTATTGAAGAATATAACAGATAAAGTAAGTATATCAGATTACTATATGGTGGGAGGAACAGCATTATCATTACAATTAGGATTAAGAGAATCTTATGACTTTGACTTTTGTGTTCCAACTCAATTTAACAATGAAATATTATTGGACGAATTAAAAGAAATAGGGGAAGTAAAGATCAAGCAAAACCAAAAGGGAACATGTGATGTCATTTTAAATGGAGTGCAAGTAAGCTTTTTTTACTATCCTAATGAAATGATTAATGAATTCGTAAAAACTGTTGAAATGCCAAGCCTAAAGATTGCTAGTATATTAGATATAGCAATAATGAAAATAGTAGATATAGGAGGAAGAGGAGCTAAAAAAGATTTCTTCGACCTATATAATATACTTAATAAATGTAAAATTTCTGAGAAAGAATTGGCAGAGGGATTAATAAAAAAATGTGGAGAAAGAACAAATTATGTAAATATAATAATGGGATTAAGCTATTTTGAAGATGCAGAACAAGAAATTTTGCCTAGGACATTTGTAGATTATAATTGGGAAGACATAAAAAAGTTTTTCATAGAATTCCAGGAAAAATTTAAAAAAGTATTGAAGAATTTACTTTATAATATTACAAAAATATTACAGCAATATTAAAAATATGTTACATTTTACTGCAAAGTATTGCTAAAATAAAACTAATGTACTAGAATAAAAATGTATTTATTGCAATCTTGTTTTTGGGGACGGAAGAAAAAAAGCTACAATAAATATAAAAAATCACAAAAGGAGAGAAAAAGATGCAATACAAAGAAACTGCTGAAAGCCTTGATACTGTAGAGAGAGAGAGAGAGAGAGAGAGAGTATATTTAGCCAAATAGGCTTTGTTTGTGTTGCAAAAAATAGTAGTAATGTAAATCAAATAAACAGTAAGAAATTAGAAAAGATAAAATATATGTTGAAAAAATGGGTAGACTATGAGGTTAAACCATACATCATAAAGATGTGTTTTGACCGAAATAGCCTATCCTTTTTGCGTGCATGTGAGGTGATAGAGAGTAAAGATAAGTATGCGTGAGAAAGCTTGACATTAGTAACACTAAAAGACAAGTCGGTAAAACAATGGTGATAAATTAAAATTTGTTACCGGATTTCATGAAAATAAAAAAGGAGGAAGAAAAGTGAAAGAAAAACTAAAAAGTAATCAAGCCATCACTCTAGTTGCACTAGTAATAACAATAGTGATAATCATAATTCTAGCGACAATTGCAATGAACTTTGTATTTGGAGAAAATGGCTTAATAACAAAAGCACAGCAGGCAGCAGAAATGACAGAAATAGCGAGGATACAAGAAGAGCTAGAGATGGCAAAGGGAACAGCGGCAATAGATGGACTAGGAGAAATAGACCCAGACCATTATTTTGACATAATAGAAGATGAAGGAATTATTGACGACAAAGAGACAGATGTGGAAGATAATGGAGATGGAAGCTATGATGTAACAACAGACGGAGACCATATATTTGAAGTAACGCCAACACCAGATGGAGATATAGAAATAGAGTATGTTGGAAAAAATCATGAGGCACGTATAAGTAAAATAAATGTAGTAGAGCAAACAGAGACAAGCGTGACATTAGAAGTAGTAACAAAAAATGTGGATAATGCAGAAAACCTAGAATATACATACACATACAAGAAAACAAACGAGGGTGAGGAAGCATGGCAACCAGGAGGAACGACAAGTGAAAATCCATTTACGATATCTGGATTAGAAGAAAATACAAGCTATGATATAAAAGTGAGCATAGAGCTAGAAGATGGAACAACGATAGAAAAGATAATAACGGTAGTACTAGGAAATGGCACAGGAGCACCAACAATACCAGACAATGCGGTAGATTTTGGAGAAATAGAGTGGCAAGGAGATGGAACAGCAAATTTACCAGTAAGTACAGATGAAGACTTTACAATAGAATATCAAGTGGTAGGAGCAGATGGAACACCAGGAGAATGGAAACCAGTAGAAGGTGACGAAATAACAGGATTAAAGCCAGGCGAAAAAGTAAATGTAAAATTAACAGATGGAGAGAATGACAGCAATATCCAAACCATAGAGATAAAAGATGAAGTAGCACCAACAGTAAAGATAAATGTAACGAATTCAACAAGTGGAAGTATAACAGTAAGTGCATCAGCAACAGATGGAGAAAGTGGCATGGCAAGTAGCCTAACATATACATACTACATAAAAGAAAGTAGTCAGGACGACAGTCACTATACAACACCAGAAGGTGCAAGCAATATAGCAAATAACACATATACATTTACGAATTTAACACCAGGAGTAAGTTATGATATAAAAGTAGAGGTAAAATCAGATGCAGCAGGAAATACAGGAGTAGGAACATTGTCAAATCAAACCACAGGAAGCATACCAGGAGGAGAAGGAGCATTAGAAGATGGAACAATAACAGTAAGTGAGCCAGAGTGGGAAGATGGCAAGGCAACAATCACAGTGGAAACAAATACAGACTATGACATAGAATATAAAAAAGACGGAGACGAGGACTGGACAACAGTAGGAAAAGATGGCAAAATACCGGATTTAAGTTATGGAGATGAAATAAAAATCCACTTAACAGATGGAGAAAATGATGGAGAAGATGTGACAATAACAATAGATGATACAATAAATCCAACTGTAAAAGTAACATCGACAGGGAATACAAGTAACAGTGTAAATGTAAACGTTTCTGTAACAGACGAGGAAAGTGGCATGGCAGACAGCATAACATATACATACTACATAAAGAAAACAGGAGAAGGAGACAGCAGTTATGTGGCAAAAGCAACAGATATATCACAAAACACATACACATTTACTGCTCTAACATCAGGAACAAGTTATGATGTAAAAGTAGAAGTAAAAGCAGATAAAGCAGGCAATACAGGAACAGGCACATTGCCAAATCAAACCACAGCCAGCATACCAGGAGGAGATACAAGCTTAACAGATGGCACAATAGAAGTAAGCGAGCCAGAATGGAGTAATAACAAGGCAAGCATAACAGTAACAACAGATACAGGATATAACATAGAATATCAAGTAGGTGGAACATCAGAAGGAAGCTGGATAACAATAACAAGTGGAAGTAAAATCCCAGACTTAAATTATGGGGACAATGTAAATATACGATTAACAGATGGGGTAAACCATGGAGAATTTGTAACAGTAACAGTAGAAGATGAAGTGCCACCAGAAGTAAATGTAAGTTTAGGAAGTTCTACAAGTAACAGTATAGTAGTAAATGTAGAAGCGACAGATGGAGAAAGTGGAATGGCAGGAAGTGTGACATATACGTATTACATAAAGAAAACAGGAGAGCCAGATAGTAGCTACACTGCACCAGAAAATGCCAAAGACATAACAAATAAAACATATACATTTACAGGATTAGAAGCAGGAGTAAGTTATGACATAAAAGTAGAAGTAAAATCAGATGTAGCAGGCAATACAGGAACAGGCACATTATCAAATCAAACAACAACAAGTATTCCAGGAGGAGACAGTGCATTAGAAGATGGAACAATAACAGTAAGTGAGCCAGAATGGAATGACGGAAAAGCAACAATAACGGTAGGAACAGATACAGACTATGATATAGAATATCAAATAAACGGAGATGGAAGCGAAGAAGGAGAATGGACCAAAGTAGGAGAAGATGGTAAAATACCAAACTTAAAACCAGGAGACAAAGTAATAATTCACTTGACAGATGGAGAAAACGATGGTGGAAATGTAACGATAACAATAGAAGATGATGTGCCACCAACAGTAACGGTAACTGCAGCAAGTGCACCAACAAGTAATAGCATAAGTGTAAGTGCATCAGCAAGTGACAATGAAAGTGGAATGGCAAGTAGCCTAACATATACATATTACATTAAGCAAAATGGTACAGGTGACGAAAGTTATCAAGCACCAAGCGGAGCAACAGATATAAGCTCAAATACATACACATTTACAGGATTACAACAAGGTACAAGTTATGATGTAAAAGTAGAGGTTAAATCAGATGTGGCAGGCAACATGGGGACAGGTACATTAACAAATCAAACCACACAAAGCATACCAAGTGGAAGTGGAGAAGGACAAGAGCAAGGAGCAATAACATTTGGTACACCTAGCTGGAATGGCGGACAAGCAAGCATAACAGTAAGTACAAATACAAGTTATAGAATAGAGTACAAACTAAGCGCTCCAGAAATAGACGAAGGTTGGACAAGTATAGACAATAATGGAGCAATATCAGGACTAGGACATGGAAGTACAGTATATGCAAGACTAACAGATGGAACAAACCATGGAGACTATGCAACAGCAAGTGTAACAGATAGCGTAAAGCCAGTAGTAACAGTAACACCACAAGGCACAGCAACAAGTAACAGTTTAAGCGTAAGTGTATCAGCAGTAGATAATGAAAGTGGTATGGCAAGTAGCCTCACCTACACATACTACATCAAACAAAGCACAGAAGCAGATACATCATATGTAGCAAAAGCAAGCAACATAGCAGCCAATACATATATTTTCTCAGGGTTAACACAAGGCACAAGCTATGACATAAAAGTAGAAGTGACAGGAGATATGGCAAACAATACAGGAACAGGTTATTTGCCAGGGCAAACTACAGCAAGTATTCCAGGAGGCGAAACAGGAATACAACAGGGAGCGATAGTCTTTGGAACACCAAGTTGGAATGGAGGAAAAGCAAGTATATCTATAGGCACAAATACAACATATAATATAGAATATCAAATAGGCGGAATAGATGGAAGCTGGATAAACATAGAAAATAACGGTGTAATACAAAACTTAAACTATGGAGATACTGTATATGCACGTCTAACAGATGGTGTAAATGAAGGAGATTATGCAACAGCAAATATAGATGATAAAACGTTACCACAAGCAGCAACAATAAGTCTAAGTGGAACAAGCACAAATACGTCTGGAAGTGTAACAGCAACAGTAACATTAAAAGATAATGAAAGTGGAGTTGATGCTACAGGAAGTAAATGGGTATATAACACGACAAGTGGAAATATAGGAACGGATGAAAGTAGCTATACAAATAATTTTACGACAAATCCAGAAGAATTAACATTATCAGCAACAACGCCAGGAACATACTATTTACATGTGTTAACAAAAGATGTAGCCGGAAATAAAATAGAGACAATCTCAGAAGTAATAACTGTGACTCAGTTGGTAACGGGAATAAGCATAAGTCCAACATCAGTATCAATGAATACAGGCGACACTAGACAATTAACTGCCACAGTAACACCAGATAATGCAACAAATAAAGGTATAACATGGAGTAGTAGTAATAACGCAGTAGCAAGTGTAAGTAATAGTGGATTAGTAACAGCAAAAACAGCAGGAAGTGTTACAATAACAGCAACAGCAAATGATAGAAGTGGAGTAAAAGGAACATGTAATATTACGATAACTAAAAAAATAGCATCAAATTCAAGTGAATTAGTAGCAGGAGATTATATAAAATATGAAGACTCTACAGGTGAAGAAATTTTATGTGCGGTATTATATGACAGTACTTCTCCATATGGTGTGGAAATAACTGCCATGGATGTATGGGATGACAAGTTTTATGTGTTAATTGGAGCCGCCGACCAACTGAACGCTGCAAGAAATTCATATAATAATGCAATTAAAACATTAAATGATAAAGCACAAGAATTTAATAATAGTGAATTATCTACTAGTGCTAGAAGTATAGGAAGTGTGCCAGATAATCCATATTCTGAATCTGGAATGTTTACAACTGATTTCCCATATATGGCTAACTATACAGGAACTATTAAAGGTGGAGATAATAACTATATAACAGATTGGAATCAAATGCAAAAATTAGGTATAACAGATGCCAATTATTCATACTTTATGGCTTCTAGAGAAGTAAACTCTTCAGATTATGCTACTTTCTTCTGTATAAATGTTAGTGGAAGTGCAAATCAAGTTATCAGAATATATAATCCTGAACAAGCAAAAGGCGACGTAGATTGTGATGGTATTGGACGTAGTGTTAGACCAGTATTTAAACTAAAAGATAATTTAAATATATGGACTGGAAACGGAACAGAAGATAATAAATGACAAATTCCGCCACACCGATCAACAGGTAGGTCGGCCAGTGGGTCTTCTCAATGCCCAGAGGCAGGTTGTACAGCAAAAAGTCGATAAATCCGTTCGGTCCGATGGCCCGGCAGTCCAGAATGTGGAAGGCTACCATGCCAAGTCCGCTTAATACCGCATGGGCTACGAACAGGATAGGAGCCACGAACATGAAGGAAAACTCAATGGGCTCGGTTACGCCTGCGATAAAGGAGGTAAATGCGGCAGGAATCAGGATCGCTTTGATCTTATTTCTGTTTTCCGGTCTTGCAGTATGGTACATAGCCAGACAGGCGCCTACCAGGCCGAACATCTTGGAAAGTCCTCTTGCATCCCATACAACGGAGGGGGAGAGGACTGCGATGGAAGGATCAGCCATTTCCGCATAGTAGATATTGCGGCAGCCCTCGTAAATCTGTCCGCCGATATCTGCGGTTCCGCCCAGGCTGGTGTACAGGAAAGGCGTATATACCAGGTGATGAAGTCCGGTA
>OGPH01001973.1_pt1 | contig 13146 bp, 9 predicted proteins | sample 1552891 | NCBI WGS metagenome assembly OGPH01 (sample SAMEA2580272, study PRJEB22360) | human gut metagenome | biome: human gut; feature: human-associated habitat; material: faeces | place: Denmark | collected 2008/2010 | reverse complement strand
ACAACGGCCATTTGCCCACATTTCCCCCGGGGACCCCCCCCGCCAGCCGGAACCACCGGGGAAGCCCTTGTCCGGTATTCATAGATGCCGCACCTGCCTTTTCCAATATGTCCATTTCATAATAGGCCGCGCTGAAGAGAAAAGTCAAGCAGGGGATAAATAAAATGTCCATTTATTCCATATACCTTTCGTTCCCTCCATAGACTTTTCCCCAGGGGAGCGGTATGATGCTGCCAAAGCATCCAAGGAGGGATACGAAATGAAAAACGGTAAGCTCAGAGTGGCGCTGGTGGGGGTCTCCTTCGGCGCGGAGTTTGTGCCCATCTACTTGAAACACCCAGATGTGGATTCCCTGGTACTGGTGGATACCGACCGGACGCAGTTGAATAAGATCGGCGATAAGTTCCTGCTGAAGGAACGTCTGACAGACTTCGACGCCATGCTGGCGGACGAGACCATTGACGCGGTCCATCTGGTGACACCCCCGGCCACTCACGCTCCCCTGTCTGTAAAGGCACTGAACGCAGGCAAGCACTGCGCTTGCACCATTCCCATGGGCATGACCATCGACGAGCTGTACCAGGTCATCGAGGCCCGGAAAAAGAGCGGAAAGCACTATATGTTCATGGAAACCTCCGTCTATGGGCGGGAATTCCTGTATGTGAAGGACCTGTACGAAAAGGGGGAGCTGGGCAGGATCCAGTTCATGCGCTGCGCCCATTACCAGGACATGGAGGGATGGCCAGACTACTGGCTGGGCTTCCCTCCCCTGATGCACCCCACCCACGCGGTGGCCCCCTGCCTGATGCTGCTGGGAAAGCGCCCAGAGAGCGTGTACTGCAAGGGTTCCGGCAAGGTGCGCAAAGAGGTGGAAGAGCCCTATGGCTGCCCCTTCGCCTTTGAGTCCGCCCTTATCTCCTTGAAGGACAGCGATGTGGGCATCGAAATGGCCCGTTTTCTCTACCATGTGGCCCGGGGCTATACCGAATGCTTCAACATCTACGGCGAGCGGAAGAGCTTTGAGTGGCAGCAGTTGGAATCCGAGAAACCGGTGCTGTTCTCCATGGCGTTCGACCCCAACGCGGAGCATGTGATGAACGACTACGGCCGGGGCGGGCTGGTGACGGAAGAGCGCATCCAGATCCCTGACTATGCGGACCGGCTGCCTGCGGAGATTGGGCGATTTACCCGGCAAACGGTATACGATGAAAGCAATCCCCACCTGGCGTTCCTTCAAGGTGGAGGCCATGGGGGCTCCCATCCCCACTTGGTCCATGAATTCGTCCGAAGCATTATTGAGGACCGGGACCCTGTCCCCAGCGACATTGACGGCGCTTACTGGACCGGCGTGGGCATCTGCGCCCATCAGTCCGCCATGGAGGGCGGCGTGGTGAAGCCTGTTCCTGTTTTTGAGTAAAACCCCAGCAAACAATTAACCATTGGTTGAGAGGTCTCCGGGGGAGGAGAGCGTCCGGGACAGGCGCAGGAGCCCTCTCTATTATAGTAAAGGAAAGGTCGGGGATGCTCCCGGCCTTTTCCTTTTACCAAAGCAGTAGAAGGGCCGTTGCAATGAAAAAGTGCAGGGAATGTTCCCCAAGCTAGGGCACTCTACCACCAGTCGGTTGCTGGTGCGGGTGGACTGTGTTATGCTGAAGAAAACATCGAAGGGGAGGAAAATCTATGAACGTATCACAAATCGGGCGTTTTATCAGCCGGCGCAGGGCGGATCTGGGGCTTACCCAAGCCCAGTTAGCGCAGCGGCTGGATGTGACCGACAAAGCGGTTTCCAAGTGGGAACGGGGCAAAAGCCTGCCTGACGTGGCGCTTCTCAGCCGCGTGGCCGCGGAGCTGCGGGTCAGCGTGGTGGAGCTTCTCAGCGGCGAGTCCATGAATGTGGCCCGCAGCAGCAACCTGGATGAGGCCGACGGCTGGGAGAGGGAAGCTGCCCAGGCTACGCCCCTCACTTTGCAGCGGAAAGCCCCGGAGGACCTGTTGGTATCGCCTTACCTGTTTGGCAGCAACCTGGAGCACACCCGCTCCTGCCTCTATACCGGCTTATCCGCCCAAATGGTCCGCAATCGGAAGTTCGCCGGGAAGCCCACTGCCTGCGAGGGCTGCGCGATGGAATGGTTCCCCTTGGGGAAACGGGCTGTGTTTGCCTTGGACGAGCCCTACACCCGCCACGGGGAGGGCTACCACATGAAACGGAACACGGAATGCAATTCCGTCAGCATCTTCAATCCCTTCCAGGGGGAAACCGCCGGCCTGGGCCAGCATGGCGTCACCATCTCCCAGGGGCAGCCGTATCTGTTCGGAATGGTGGTAAAAACCCAGAACCCGGTAGAGTTTGCCGTTTCTTTAACGGACCGGGCGGGGAAGGAAGTCTATTGCCGCACCACATTCACAGGGGAGGGGGCCGATTGGACCCGTTTTGAAGTTGAACTTACCCCCCAGGCCGCGGATCCCGACGCCGATCTGCGCGTCTGTTGGGAAGAGGCGGGCCATGTCTGTGTGGGGGCCATCTCCCTGCTGCCCAAGGACCACTTCCACGGGATGCGCCGCGATGTGGTGGAAGCCATGAAGGAATTGGGCATCAAAGTGCTGCGCTGGCCGGGCGGAAATTTTGCCGGAGAATTTAACTGGATGGACGGCCTTCTGCCTGTGGATATGCGCGCCCCCTTCCAGTCCTATTTGGGCCTGGAGACCCAGCCCCACACCATGGGTTACGATTACAGCGAGATCAATACGGACGACTTTATTGCCCTGTGCCGGGAGATCGGCGCCGAGCCGTTCATCACCATCAACCCCTGTTGGAATACTCCCGAGGAGAACGCCGCCTGGGTGGAGTACTGCAACGGTGACGCCTCCACCCCCTATGGGAAGCTCCGGGCCCAACGAGGTCACCAAGAACCTTACAATGTGCAGCTTTGGTCCTTGGGCAACGAATTCGGTTACGGCCACATGGAGGGCGACAACACCCCCAGTGGATACTGCCAGATTGCCCTGGAAAACGGCAAGAAAATGCTGGAGGCCTCTCCCAATCTCAGCCTGTGTTCCTCTGGCCCCTATCCCAACAAGGAATGGGCGGAGCTTTCCGCCAAGCCCCTTGGGGGAATCTCTCAGATGATTTCCCAGCACTATTATGGCTACGCCCCCCATTACACCAGTCTTGCCACCGTAGAGGAAGAGTATAACCGGTGCCTGGCCTCCGTTTCCCGGATGCGGGATCTGCTCCATCAGTCCCGGCAGTGGCTGGAGCCTTCTACGCGCATCTCCATGGACGAGTGGAACGTGTGGTACGCCTGGTACCGCCCCTCCAGCGTCACCGACGGAATTTATGCGGCCCTTGCCCTGCACATGTTGATGGAAGAAGCCGAGAAAAGCGGGATCGCCCTTGCGTGCCACTTCCAGGCGGTCAATGAGGGGATGTTGTGCGTGAAACCAGATCATGTGAGCCTGACGGCTCAGGGCCAGGTGTTCTCCCGGATGAACCGCTGGCACATGGGGAATCGTCTGTGCTCCGCATCTCAAGAGGCTGTTGTCAGCGTGGACAGAGAGGGACGGATGGCCGTTACTGTGGTGAACGCCGCGTTCCGCAGCGAAAAGCCGGTGGACTTCTCCTCCTTTGGACCTTGCAGCGAGGCGGTGCTCTTCTCCAGTGACACCGTGCTGCCGCCCTCTGAATTCACAGTGACAGATGTATTGGAGCAGGCCGCAGGCGGAACTTTCCAGATGCCGCCCCACAGCGTTTTGTTCTTGCGGTTCCCCAGCGTGAACTAAGTAAGAAAAGTCGGAAATGCAGAATGAAGTGTTGCTTTTTGAAGAAAATAATGCAATCAATTCCTCCAGTGACCTGCATATGGTGGTGGAATTGTCCAACGACATTTGGTTTAATGACAAGATCCATGTGAAACGGAATCCCTTCTGTTAGACATACAGGGGTCTCGATAGATAAGGGAGGAAGACAAAACATCAGGAGGGAGACCTCTTGATGTTTTGTCATGCTTTGACACGGATTGGTTTGCGGAAGACAGGAAAGAATGAACGCTTATATATGCGGTTGTAATCATTAGACGAAGAGCCATGGGCGCTGCAGGGCCTGGCAGAGATCATTGACTGGGGCAGTAACGATTTTTCCATTATAGGCCAGTTTACAGATCCGGATGAGGCCTTTGAATTCCTGTGCGAAAAAGAACCTGATGTGGTGTTTACGGATATCCGAATACCCGGTCTTTCCAGACTGGATCTCATAGAGATGTCTCACAGGGAGGGACTAAATTGCGAGTTTGCGCTCATAAGCGCGTATGAGGATTTTGAAGTGGCACAAAAAGAAATTCGCCTACATGTGTGGGAATATATTTTAAAACCATAGAATGCGGAAGATTTCCATTATGCCACGAAAATGCTCCTGCGTCATTTGGGAGAGAGGAATGATCTTGTCGGGGTGGAATGGAACGATCCTTCCGAAGAAATCTTGTGGAAAGCAGAGGCGTTTCAAAATTAGACGGAGAACTATCAAACAGCGGACTTATACCTTTGCTCCCGCCCATGCAAAGAACCAGAGATCCTGAAGAAAGGGGAGCGTATTTGAGAATATCCGCAGAATCCCGCATGACTTGGCCCAGCTTGCCCCAGAAGGATAATCGAAAGTGGGAAGTCAGCCGGGAGCATGGAGCACAAAAGCGGAATAACGGATCTGCCTCAAATGCTTCAAGAAGCCTGGTACTCATTGTGGGGGGATTCTCCTATTCTAGCAGAGAAAATGTGGGGGAGACCCAGTTCTATTTCTGAAAAATGTGTGCCTGAGTGAGTGTAGGCCTTTTCTCTCTAACCCAGCCGCTGCAAGGATTCTGTAATATCACTTTTAAAAATTCATAAGCCTGATGTAATTTCAATGATCATCCGGCATTAATGGTGTATCCTCCCGAAAATATACCCCTTACCGCAAGTCTTGAATTATGGCGATGGCTGTGCCGTTGAACGGAACCAGACTTGCACAGAGATTCAGGGCAAAAGAAAGTCAGCCCCTTCCCCTCGTAGAAAGAGGCTTCCTATCATACTTAGTCTATCAAATCATGTCCAGCAGATCATACCATGTTGAATTGCATCGGGCCAAAAAAGAAAAATTTTGGGACATGGACGGAAGTAGGGTTTGCGCCCCGGTCCATAGGAACCCGGAAGCCCAAAAACGTATTCACCCTTTTTTTCGTTCATCCGTGGGGGAAGCACCCATCACACGGCGGTAGACTTGAGAAAAATAAGAGAAATTATCATATCCAAGTTTTGACGCGATCACGCTGACAGGCAACTCCGTCGTGGTAAGAAGCATCCGGGCCGCATCCATCTTTCTTCGGATGATGTGCTCCTTCAAGGAAGTTCCTGTCTCATTTTTGAACACTCGAGAGAGATAATCGGCATTCACAAACAGCGCTGATGCGACGCTGTTCACATTGAGGGGGCGGTCTAGATTATCCTCCACGTAGTCGCAAGCCTGGTCTACCAGCTTTTTTACGTTGCCATCGTACTGTTCCGCCTGTGGGAAAAGGGCAATCACTTTTTCCAGTGCTCTATGCAATTCCGGCAGGGAAGCCGCTTGATTTCCCTGGGCCAGCTTGTCTAAAAAGAGGGAAAGATCCGCTCTTAGGGTCTGAGCGGCGTTTAGAACCACCTGCTGGAACTGAATCCAAAAGTTGTGCAGGCTGCTCTGGTTCAAGGAATCCGTTTTCGCCAACGCATCCAGATATTCCTTGGCTTCGTCTAGTACCACCTGGCAAGCGCCGCCAGTCAATAGATGCTCCCATCTGTGCATTTGCACCTGATCCAATAGTTTTTCAGTATGGGCCTTTGCAATCTTATGGCTGGGACGGAAAATACCGTTCGCCCGCAGAACATTGTCCTGCTTAGCCCTCAGCAGCAGGGCAGCTTGGCTGTTAATATTCCTTAAGGAAACCACATACCCTACATAGAAGGCCGCTTTCCAGGGAAACGACTGGGATAGGACCAGATAAGCCTCGTTCAAAGGGCCAAGGATCATTTTATCATCACAAGGTTTTGGCTCTGGAGCATAGACGAACCATCCCAAGGAAGTCTTATCGATGGTGAATGGCAAAACCTCCCATCCCGCCTTTTGATAGACTTCTGTGAGGATGTTGTTCCAGGCATAGACCCATGTTTGGGTAGGCCAGGGCTCTGCTTTCCAGCGCAACAAGTGCCCCCAGAGGAGAAAACAGGGGCTTTCGGCGTCCAATCTCTTTCCCAACTTCTCCAGGGTAGATTGCACCGCCTGGATGGAAAGTGGCTGCCCTCCGATCCAATCACTGAACAGGTTTTGGAACAGAACCGATTCCTGGTTTTTCGCCATCAGACCGTAGTGGAGCAGCTCTTTTTCAGCATTGTCATTTTTCACCCGGGTGATAGCCCTGGCAATGGTAGCCTGTATCTCATCGTATCGGGCTGGCTGGAGGATATAGTCAAAGCTGCCCAGTTGGATGGCTTCCTTGGCATACAGAAAGTCCGCATGGGAAGTGAGGAAAACGCAAACAAAGTCCTGCCCCTGCTGCCGTGCCCAGCGCAGCAAAGAAAGTCCGTTCTCCCCTGGCATCTCAATATCGCACAACAGGATGTCCACGTGCTCCTGCAGTAAAATAGTCTTTGCCGCCTGGGCGCTGCTGGCGGTGCGGATACCCGTGACACCCAGAGCTGCCCAGTCCAGTCCGGAAATGAGGCCGCTTAGAATACGGACCTGGTCATCCACCAATAAGACATTCATAAAGTCTCTCCTTCCGTCCGGTCTTGCTCGATAGGTAGGAACAGTTCCACGCAGGCGCCCTCCGAGCGATTTCGAAAAGACACCGTGGCCCGGGCACCGTACTGCAGCCGCAGCCGCTGCCGGATATTGGCGATGCCCACATGGCGTCCGCTCGGATCGCCGCCGTGATTGAGTTCTTCCAGCTGCTGGGGGAGAAATCCTCCGCCATTATCCCATATGCTCACATTGAGGTAGTTTCCTTCCTCGCTGGGCAGCAAACTACATCGCACCTGGATCAATAAAGGCGAATCCTGACGGCACGAGTGCTTGATGGCATTCTCTACAAAAGTCAGGAGGGAAAGGGATGGCACCAGGGCCTGGGCTGCCTCTGCATCCATAGATATGCGGAGCTGGGGCGGATAGTCCGTTCCGGCCTGCTGGATACGGACATAGCTTTCCGCACTGGCAAGCTCTGACTGCAGGGGGACCAGCTTGGAACCATCTTTAAAGACACTGCGAAGGTAAGTGGAAAGGTCCAGCACCAGATCCTGTATAGTCCCTGTCTTCCCTTCCCCAGCCAAAGAATAGACCAAATTCAAACAGTTTAAGAAGAAATGAGGACGTATCTGCAAGTGAAGATATTGCAGCTGCGCCTGCTGTACGGCAAGCTGCTGCTCGTAAGAGGCAATCTTCCGCCGCTGGATCTCGTCCAGCATGGTGTTGACCGTGCCGGCTATCTGGTTGACCTCTTGGATGCGGGAATCCTGGGGGACACGGATATCTGGCTCCCCCTGCTGGATGGATCTCATAGTAGTGGTAAGGGTGCCCACGGGCTCTAGCAACAGCCGCCGCAGAGTAAGCCAACACAGGGGAATACACCCTAAAAGGGCCGCGGTAAAGGCCAACAGGGCAATCTGCACCGGGCTAAGCTGCTCCCAAAATGTCCGAGCTGGCACCGCGTACACCACTGACCCCATCCCCCTGGCAAGGGGCTGGGAGATCAACTCATAGCGGCGCCCGTCCTTCCCGCTGGCTGACAGCCGCCCCTCCGGTCGCACAGTACCCTCTTCTCCCACACCATTTTCCGGGGAATAAGCTGTCCCGTTGGGTTGGGCAAAGAACACCTGGCCGTTTTCCTCTAATCCGGTATAGGTCAGCTGGGCAGGGTCCACCATAGCGGCCACCACTGTTCCATGGCGCACCGAGGCAAATACCAGCACAGTCCTGTCGGAAAGAGATACGGAAAACCAGCGGGAAACACTCTCCCCTTGGGCCAGAGAAGCCTTCACTGTCTCACGCAGCAGGGCCAGATCCTCCTGGGGGTAGGAGATGGTGTAGATAAGCCGGTAGTAATCATAGGGCTGTGAGTAGAGAAAAAAAGCGCCCAACAGCTCCTGAGAGCGCAGCAAGGTCCTGCAATTATCGTCGAACTTCTCAGAAGCTACATGGACTTCGGTCTTGCTGCCAGCGTAAAGCACCATAGAGAACTCTGTATCGTTAGCCAGTGTCTCCATCAAGAAATCCTCTGTCACATCCAGCGTTTCATCCCACTGGGCCTGATAAAGCTGCAGCGTGCCCCGTCGGTAGCTGCGCAGCGTAGACTGCTGCTGGGCCACAGTGTAGGAATCGAATAAGACGATGGCTATAAACAGAGGCACCACCATAACTGCCATAGTTAGCGTGGCCGCCCGCCGGAAGGATACTTGCGTACCCTTCGTTCCAAGTGCTCTCATGGTTTTCCCCTTTTCCATTGTATAATTTCATTGCAACAATGTAATCATACCATAATTTGGGGTGCCGCACAGAAAAAGTCTGAAAATCAACAGTAAGAAGTCGGATTCTTAACATTTCTTGTGTTTGATTTTTGAATTTAGTTGGAAAATTAACACTTCGCTTGGATGAAATTGATAGAAAACAAGATCGTTCCACGCCTATAATAGGGACATCAGCTTTCGACAAGGAAAAAGAAAGGAGCAAATAAACGTGACGAAAACATGGAAAAAAATTGTGGCAAGCTTGCTGGCTGCCATGCTGCTGACGGCCTCTTTCGCGGCCTGCGGCGGGGATGACCCCGTACAGGCTGAAAACGGCAGCAGCGGTGAGAACACCTCGAACGCTGGGGCGGAAGCGGGCGACACCGCCCAGGATGACGGCGAGCTGGTCCATATGGTCGTGTGGAGCAATGGCGACGCCAACACCGAGGACTGTGAGGAGGTAAGCGCCGCTATCACAGAGATCACCAGTGAGAAGATTGGTGTTGAGGTTGAGGTCATGCGTGGCCTGGACGCCGAGAAAATGAACTTGGCCCTCACCTCTGGCGAGCAGGTCGACCTGATGAATTTCAGCTCTTACACCGGTGGCATCTCCGCCCTGGTAAGCGCGGGCATGGCCACTCCCCTGGACGACCTGGTGGAGGAATATGGGCAGGAGACCCTGGCACTCATCCCCGCCGAGGATCTGGAATGCGGCAAAATTGACGGAGTGCTCTACTCTATCCCCAGCCTGAAGGACACCGCTCGTGCCGCTGGCTTTGCCATGCGCATGGACATTTTGGATGAGCTGGGCATCGACCCCGCCACCATCGAGACCTACGACGATGTCCACGATGTGCTGGTAAAGGTCCACGAGGCTTATCCCGACATGTATCCTCTGGTGCCCTCTTGGGGAGGCGGCGGTATGCAGGAGATCATCCCCTTTGATAATCTGGGGGACAAGCTGGGCGTTCTGGAAGACTGCAACAGCGACAGCACCACAGTTGTGAACCTGTACGAGACCGATTCCTACCGCGAGCTGTGTGAGCGGATGTACCAGTGGAACCAAGAAGGCCTTATCATGCCGGATGCTACCACCACCACTGAGAACAACCTGCTCTCTACCGTTGGTTTCTGCGACTACGAAAACATCAAGCCCGGCAAGGCCCTGGAGATGCAGAAATCTTACGGCAAGGAATTTGCCCTTATCCAGATTACAGACCCCTATAAGTACACCGAGATCACTGGCGGTTCTTCCTTCTTCATCCCCAGCTCTTCTGAACGCCCTGATAAGGCCATGCAGCTGTGGAACCTTATGTTCACCGACCCGGAAATCTCAAACCTCTTTGTCAATGGCCTGGAGGGCAAACACTGGGTCTACACTGATGATACCCATACCTTCATCACCACTCCCGAAGGAATGGACAGCACTGCCAGCGGCTACTCCTGTGTGGACTGGTCTTGGCCTAACCCTCGCATCACCCCTGTCTGGGAAGGCGGTGACGCGGATCTGTGGGATCAGTATCAGACCTTTACTGAAGGCGCTGTGGCCAGCCCTGCTCTGGGATTCCAGTGGGACAGCACCCCTGTGATGAACCAGGTGACCGCTTGCAACAATGTGGTAAGCAAGTATGACACCGCGCTGCGTTGGGGTGTGCTCGATCCCGCCGAATCCTTGCCGGAGTTTATCGAAGCTCTGAAGTCTGCTGGCATCGATGATATCGTAGCCGAGAAACAGGCCCAGCTGGACCAGTGGCTGGAAAACCGTCAATAACATCTGGCGAACGAAAAGGCGGGCAGGTTCAACCGGCCCGCCTTTTCGTTACAAATTTGGAGGGGAAACAATATGCAAAAAGCCTTGAAAAAGTTGGGTCGCTTTTGGCCCCTGTACTTGATGCTGGCACCCGGCGCAGTCTATCTGTTCATCAACTGCTATATCCCCATGGCGGGCATTGTGGTGGCGTTTAAGCAGTACAACGCGCGCAAGGGTATGTTCGGCAGCGATTGGGTAGGCCTTAGCAATTTCGAGTTTCTGTTCAAAACCAACGACGCCTGGCTGATGACCCGCAACACCCTGGTCTACAACCTTGTATTCATCCTGCTGGGAACAGTGCTGGCCATTACCATCGCCATTATTCTCAACGAAATTCACAGCAAGGCTGCCAAACAGGTGTACCAAACGGTCATTCTCATCCCGTACTTGATCTCTATGGTGGTAGTAAGCTATTTGGCCTTTGCCTTTCTAAGCAACGGCAACGGCTTTTTCAACAATACCATTCTACCTTTGTTAGGGATGGAACCCATAGATTGGTACAACAGCCCTCAGTATTGGCCTGTTATCCTAGTGATAATCCAGATCTGGAAAACGCTGGGGTATAACTGCATCCTGTATTACGCCACCATCTGCGGCATTGACCACAGCCTGTACGAAGCCGCTGTGGTAGACGGTGCCAACCGCTGGCAGCAGATCCGCAACGTAACTCTGCCCAGCTTAAAGTCCACTATTGTCATTCTTACCCTGATGAGCCTGGGCGGTATCTTCCGCTCTGATTTTGGCCTTTTCTATCAGGTACCTATGGATTCGGGCGCCCTGCTGGAAGTGACCCAGACCATCGACACCTATGTGTACCGCGGCCTGATGCAGACCAACAATATCGGCATGTCCTCGGCGGCAGGGGTGTACCAGTCCATCGTGGGCTTCATCCTGGTGTTCAGCGCCAATTGGGTTGTTCGTAAGCTGGACAACGACAGCTCTTTGTTCTAAGGGGAGGTAGAAAAAATGGTAGAAAAGGGGAAAGCCTTTCGAATCTTTTCCAATGTCCTGATGATCCTCATCGGTATATGCAGCATTGCTCCTTTCCTGCTGCTGATCATGTCCTCTGTCACAGACGAACAGTCCCTGGTCTCCAACGGCTATTCGTTCTTTCCCAAGGAATACAGCCTGTATGCCTATAAATATCTTCTGGCCGATTCCACCTCTATGGTGCGGGCCTATGGTATTTCCATTCTGGTGACGGCTGTTGGCACAGTGGCAAACCTGCTTTTGACAACGCTGTATGCCTACCCGCTCTCTCGGAAAGATCTGCCCGGCCGGAATATCTTTGCCTTTTACCTGTTCTTTACCATGCTGTTCTCTGGCGGCCTAGTGCCCTCTTACATCATGTGGAGCAGGACCTTCCACATCAACAACACTATTTTTGCGCTCATTGTCCCAAACCTGATGCTAGGGGCCTTCAATGTCATTATGATGCGCACATACTTTACCACCAACATCCCCGATGCTGTAATTGAAGCTGCCCGTATTGACGGCGCCGGAGAGATCCGTATTCTTTACCGTATCGTGCTGCCCATGGCCATGCCCATTATGGCTACCATCGGGCTTTTAGTGGGGCTTGCCTACTGGAACGACTGGCAGAACGGCCTATATTACCTCACCGACGACCGTCTTTTCAGCGTACAGGTGTTGTTAATGGATATCCAGCGGAATATTGACTCCCTGCGTCGAAGCGCCTCACAGGGCGCCAGTGTCTCTTTAGCAAATCTCCCTTCCACTGGCGTACGCATGGCCATTACAGTGATGGGTATTCTGCCCATCATGATCATCTATCCATTTGTGCAAAAATACTTTGTCAAAGGCATTGCCATTGGCGCAGTGAAGGGATAACTGCCCGCATAATTAGCCCCAACAATTTCTTCCTATGGGTACGGGACCTTCCAGCCCACAGACAGCATCACCCGCCAAGAGTTCGCCCAAATGCTCTTCAACTATGCCAAGTACAAGGGCTGTGATTTGACCGCAGAGGGCGATCTGAGCACATTCCCGGGCGCTAACTCCATAGCCGATTGGTAGGAAGCTGCTATGTCCTGGGCCAACGGCAACGAGCTGATCAACGGCCATGACAACGGCGCCATCGACGCGGGAGGCACGGCTATTCGGGCACAGGCCGCCAGCATCCTCATGCGGTTTGACCAAAACCTGGTGAAAAACTGAATATTTATGCAAAGGCTGGGAGCAATCCCGGCCTTTTGCTTATCTGGAAACAAGGGGGTACCCCCACGCAAAAGTTGAGCCGCATAAAACAAAGAAAAGGCTCCGCAAAACGAAATTTGAAAAACGAAAGGGAGGCCGGCTGAAAAAATATGAGAAAGACTTGCAAGAGAAAACCACAGCAGGGCGGATTTTTCCTTCTGCCCAACGAGATCTTCACTCTGGGATTGAGCGTTGGGGAGATTGCCGTGTACGCATACCTGATTTTTTGCGAAGACAGGGAAACGCACCTGTGTTACCCTAGCTTTCGCAAAATTGGGGAACACACCGGCATGAGTCCTAACACAGTGCGGAAGTATGTTACGCAGCTGGAGGACAAACGCCTCATCGAAACCCTGCCCACTACCGTATGGACATTGGAGGAAACTGCGAGAAATGGGACGCTACTTTACACGATTTTGCCCATTCATGAAGCGGTGAATTACTACCTGGAGCTCCAGCTGGCAGGGCTACCACCGAGAAAGGCTGGGAGAAAAAGACGGCGAAACCAAACACGCCCCTGTGTGGCCCTGTGTGCGGTTTTGGAGGCCGGGTAGGGAAACGACACCAGTGAAGCCGGTTCCCCGCCCCGTTGGAGCCGTGTGAGCCGGTTGTGAGCA
>OGPH01001972.1_pt1 | contig 13154 bp, 9 predicted proteins | sample 1552891 | NCBI WGS metagenome assembly OGPH01 (sample SAMEA2580272, study PRJEB22360) | human gut metagenome | biome: human gut; feature: human-associated habitat; material: faeces | place: Denmark | collected 2008/2010 | reverse complement strand
TAGTTTAAGCTGCTGATTATCGGATCTTTTTCGTATTTATAAGATAAATCCCGGATAACAATGGGAATATCAGAGGGCCATACAGAGCCGGATAGAGAACCGTTCTCCCCTTTCTCTTCCGGAGCCGTCCATTTCCTTATTCGGGCTTCTGCATTTTTCGTGACTGCAATTTCCGGGATAGAGGAGAATAGGTTCTTAACAGAATTGAATAATCCGGAAGAAAGATAGATTACCTGTACTGCTGCACTCAAAGTACAATATCCCGACATGGCATAAATGCCCATTAGAGCATAGGTGCCAAACTTTAAAATATTATCCAATAATCGATACATGGAACGCTGTGCAGCTGCAACAGCATCCGTTTTTCGCCCCACAGAAAGATATCCTTCCTGACTTCACCGGATGTAGCGTGGTTAACAATAACTGACAAAATCCAGGCCATAATTAATGTGACAGGTATTGCGACAGTTTTAACAATGGTATTGCCAAAACAGACCCATTTTAAATTTTTCCAGGCCATGATATTTAATCTGTCTTTATGGCGCATTTGATTTTCCTCCAAATTTATATTATGCCTGACATGGAGATGATTTTTATGACAGACAGATGCCTCTGTCTCCCTTTATACTGAAAGAAAGATACTTTCATGGAAAGGGGCGACAGAGGCATATTCCGTCAGTACAATAAAATTCCTGATGCTGTCTGGATCATTTGTTATAAGGCAGTATGAGGAAGATAAGCCCCCATTTTTTTCAGATTCTTCTGAAGCTCAGGAACTGAAATTTCGCGCGGACGGCTGTCTTTCGCCATGGCTGCTGCAGCGCCGGCCGCCATGCCGGTAATAAAGCAGCATGGCATTACTCTTGTGGAACCGTTCATTTCACGGCTGGTACTGATGCAGCGGCCACCAGCAGATTGACGGTATCCTGTGGCAGCAGACAGCGGTAGGGAATCCCATAGCTGTTTCCTTTCCCGTATCCTTTGAGATAGTCCTCTTCATATTGGGACTTTTCCGCTCCCGGTGCAACGGGATGCAGGTCAATCGGATAACAGTAACGGCCGACCTCATCTTCAAAGGAGGCACGGGAGGCATAATCTTCATTGCTGAGGACATATTCGCCCCGGATGCGCCGGGTCTCCCGGAAACCAAGAAGTCCTCCGGTGGAAACCATTTTAGCATTTTCATAGCCTTCGAGATAATGATTGTAATAAAATTCATACTCCGGCATCCGGCGGCGTGCTTCAATGATGCCTCGTGTGATATCAGCTTCTCTGGTACCGTCCACGGAAAATACATGCCCAATATTGCCGCCTCCCATGTCTGACGGCAGATGCCACATGCCCGGCAGGCTGGAATCCTGTACACTGAATACGCCGTCGGCAAACGCCTGGGAGAGATTTCGGTTATCCGGATCCTGGCCGACAACTACAACGGCCCGTTCCCAGTCTACGTTACTCCACAGGCTGCAAAGGGTGGCGGGCATCATTCGTCCCTTTTCGTCTCCCTTATCTGCATGCGCGCCTGCCATCACTGCCAGTGTACCGTCGCCGGTACAATCAATAAAGGTATGAGCCTGTACGGCAAACAGGTCCTCGTGTCCCTGCAGAATCACCGAATCGATCAGGCCATTTTCTGCCTGTACGCCGATCAGCGTGGTATCAAACAGAAAATCTGCACCGCTTTTTACCATCATGTCGTCATATATCCGCTTGAGCTTTTCGACGTCTATTGGAAATTCCACTTCCGTGTAGTCGGTCTGAGGCCCGTAGAGCGCATCAAATACTTCCCGGCCGATTCCTCCGGCCATAAAGTTTACACCATCTGAAAAGCGCATAAAGGCCGGTACAGCAGACAGCGCTGCAGCACCACCAAAGCTCTGGTGTTTTTCGGCAAGAAAAACGCTTGCGCCCATACGCGCCGCAGTAACGGCGGCTGCCAGCCCGCGATAAATACGTCAACCTGTCTGGTTACAGGTATTTTGCGTTGAAACAGAATCTCTTTCATACGAGTTCTTTCTCCTTATCTGGCTGAAACGTGGCGACAGCCACTTTGGAATCCGCAGTACCATAATAAAGGAAGTATTGCCCGTGAAAATAAACCAGTCCCTCCAGAAAGCAGGTTGGCATTACCTGGCCTTCCAACTCGAAAGATTCGGAAGGACTGATAAAAGGCTTCTGGGTTCGGGCGATAACACAGGCAGGGTTCTGAGGGTCAAGCAAAAGCTGGCCGCCCTGATACATGGTATCGTGCCCGCCCAGATGCTCCGGATTGTTCCCTTTTCCATTGTAGAGCAGAACAATGCCTGCGTCTGTAAGGATGGCCTGCGGGCCAGGTTCACAGAGCTGCTCATCATAATTTCCCTTTCGGGGGATTATAACAGGCAGAAGAACGGAATTCTGGCTGTCGTTTCCATTGGATTTTCCGGGAGAATAGTTAATCCTCCCGGGAGAATAGGTATGTTCAGGATCAGAGCCGTCTGCGGTAAATTCGACGGGAGTCCAGTGGATGAGATCTTCTGAGGTAGCGGCATAAATATTACTTTCCCCCCAGTACATCCAATAGGTTCCCTGGAGCCGGACCGGATAAAAGTGTTCACCGCACTGTCTGCATACGACAGCGCCGGATTTTGACCAAAGGCCCGCATATTTTCCGCTCAGGGTATCCTGAAAAATGGGGCCGTGTTTTTTCCAGTGGATGAGATCCGTGCTTTCTGCGCAGCAGAGCAGGGCAACATTCCCGTTAAATGCAGTATAGTATAAAAAATATTTTCCATCTTCTGTTTCCACAATTCGCGGGTCCTCGCAGCCGCCCTCCCATTCGAAGGACTGAAAGCCGTCGGCATCCGGAAAAAGAACCGGTTCCGGATAGGTGGAAAAGTGGAGGCCGTCTTCACTGACGGCCAGCCCGATCCTGGAAGTGCCGGCATATTTTCCAACCGGATCTTCCGCGCGATAGAGAAGCCAGACTTTATCTTCTCTGACGATTGCGGCCGGGTTGAAAACATCCTTTGATTCCCAGGCGACATTCTGTTGTCTGACGGGACAGAAAAAGGAAGTGTTCTCTTTCGGAACGAGGCAGGGATTTGCCTCTGCTGCTTTGTGGAAAGGACCAAGCATCCAGGGATATTCCTTGCACATAAAACTCTCCTTATCTATCTTTTCGGATATTTATTTCTTAATTTTCATCATTTCAGCCGCTGCCATCATCACAATGCCCGTGCCATGGTCATCGTTTTTCTTGGCGGGAAGCTGCTTATAATATTCTGCGTCTTTCGCGCATCCTGAACCCAGGCATACGCCGTACACATCGCCCACAGCGTCAACGGAGTGGGTAAGCAGAGCGGTCCATGCTTTTTCAATGCAGGGCAGGAAGATTTCCGCATCCAGCCATCCATGGTTGATTCCACGGGCGATGCTTAACAGGAACATGGCCGTACAGGAAGTTTCCAGATAGGAATCCGGACGGTTGAGTACCTGATGCCACATGCCGCAAGGATCCTGGCATGCCAGAACACCCTGCATGAAGCGCTGGAACAGTTGGAGTTCTTCGGCCCAGTGAGGGTTGTCCTTGGGAAGAAGGGTCAGGATCTCGGTGAGCGTCACGGCGATCCAGCCGTTTCCGCGTCCCCAGGGAATTCCGCTCATCTGTTCCTCTTTCGGGAAATAGATATGGGAAAAAATCTGTTCCTTCTCGATCCAGAGGCGTTTCCTGAAACCTTCTACCTGAAGATGAACCTGATCCTCATAGGTTTTGTCGCCGGTCAGGCGATACAGCCTGGCAAGAAACGGACAGCTCATGTACAGGTCATCGGCCCACATGGTATTTACGCGGAAATAGGTACCATCCGGGAATCTGGGGATATGAGTCATCACCGCATTGCCTATGGCATGGATTACCGGAAGCAGCTTGGGATTTCCTGTCATTTCATAGGTTTCTATCAGCGATACACCGATGGTGCCACAGGCGTCCAGATCCGGAAGGCCCCAGGCTCTCGGCGTGAGCGTCGGATCACCGAACTGTTCCTTGTCCCAATCCTTGTAATCAAAATAATCGGCCATGGTCTGGATGCTGTCCACGTAGTATTTCAGATGCTCCATATTTCCGGTAGTCTTCGCCGCATGCATCAGGCCGTGCAGTCCCACCTGAACCGCATAAAACCACTGTCCGAAAAAGATACCGTCCCGATAAGGCCGAATATAGGTCTCTTTGTGAGGCAGACGCCAGAAAGCCTTCTGATAGTTGCCCAGCGGGTAGGGGTGTTGAAACTGGATTTCATATTCTGGCGCAAAGGGAATCAGCAAAGGATCTCCTGCCTCTGTAATATAAGGACCGGTTATGATCCAGCGGGCGGCTCCTCTGTTTCCAACCTGTACGAAAGGCACACCATTGCATTCCTTTCCATCTTCTGCGTAAACAGCTCCGTCCAGCCACCAGTCGGCGCCTATGCGGGGGAGTTTGACCAGAATTCTGATCTCTTTTCCGGTTCCGGTAATGGGAATCTCCATTTCCCTGCCGTCCGGGACCTCAAAGATGGTTCCGGATACGAAAACGCGGGCGCTTCCGGAAGCGGTAAGCCGCAGTACATAGGACGTTCCCTTCTCGCTCTGTATGCAGGTCAGTGCATAGGCACAGCCTTCGCTGTCAGCGTAAGCTTCCGTGAAATCCACATGGTTGCCCAGGCACTTTTCATCCCATTTGGGCTCCCAGCATACTGTGTTTTCGGAGGGGAGCTTGAGGACATCGTCATAGCCGACTTCATTGCGTTCAATTGCTTCTTCCAGCAGGCGGGTATCGTCACCGGCAGGCAGCGGGCCGATGTGCGCAAAGCCTTCCATCCCTTCTGTCTGCGCAAAGGGCAGAGTGGGGCGTACTGACAGCAGATAATCTCTCGTCCAGCGGAAGGGGTAGCGGGGATAGGCAATATAGAGCAGGAGCCCCCAGTTGTATTCTCCCTTTTCACATCGTATGAGCAGATCGTTTTTTCCTTCGTGCAGAGAAACGTTTACAATCGTGTATTCGGATTCCTCCTTCACCTCGGATAAAGGTTTGCTCAGGTTCCCTCCATCATAAACGACTTCGCCGTTCAGCCAGATTTTTGCGTTTCCGGCAATCGTAAGCGCTGCTTCACTGTCCCGATCCGCCATGGCCCAGCTTTTGAGATAGGCGACATCCCCGGTCTTTGCCTGTGGATAGGCATAATCCAGATCCAGTTCCGCCATTTGGGAAATCGGCCTCAGCGCAATATGTTCCTGCTTAAAATAAGGGCGCAGCGTCAATTCGACACGCGGTCGATGGGTCAGCATCCTTTCACTGATCAGCCGGATGGTCTCTTCGGGCTCACGAAAGCCCTTCGCATAGGCGGAATCTTCCTTTTTCAAAACTTCATTCATCGTTCTGTTATTCCTTTCCTTCACAAAATACAGGATATCCGGCCAGGGAAGGCCGCGTTAAAGCGCGGTGGAAATCTCTGGCCGGATGTGTTTAGTCCCTTACGGGAAGTGTATCAGACAGCCGTACCTGTTCGGATGATTGTTGCCTGTCGTGGGAAGTCTGACTTATTCGCTTGCCGGATAGGTCCACTGTGTGACCGTAAATCCGGGACAGGTGTAGTTGAAGCGACCGCTGCCATAGCGGGAGTGCAGGTAAGGGCAGGATACCAGATCGTCCGGAATCGGAACGGGCTGTCCGTCTGCCGAGAAACCTTCTGTAAGACCGAACTCCAGCTTGCCGCTTCCAGGAGAGGCAAAGGAAAACTGTTCGCCATCCTGAACGATCTCGGCCGCAAGTATTTTTTTCATGAAGTCGTCGAAGCTGCCGTCTTCGCGCCTGCTTCCGCATTCCGCCAGCCATACGGTCTCATTTCCATCGCTAATCAGCTCTCTTCCGGAATAAGGTCCCTCTTTGCGGAAGGAGTGAGGAGTGCTGGAGTAAATAGCAACGTAGCTGTCTCCCTTGCGTCCAAAGGTCCATCCGCCCTTGGATACCACCTCGTCGAATTTACGGGTGTTAAAATGACAGTGTGTCATCCAGATATCTGAATTGTTCACATTATGCCAGATCACAGCAAGTGTGCGGCCATGCATCAGCACGCGGGGCAGAAATGCCTGACCGGCCCAGTAATCCGGACGAAGTCCGCTGCCCTCAGCCACATTGTTGGGCGAAGAGAAGAAGATGCTGATATCGCCGGGCAGGGCGATCATGGCGGAGATGAAGTGCATGTCGCACATTCCCACGTTATGATCCCGAACGCCGCCCATCATATATTCCGGTGTGCGGCGGATGGTGAAGTCTGCATTATGTTTGTCAAAGTGCATGATACCTTCTTTAAAGGTAAACGTTGCGGGTGTGAAATTGTCCGCCAGGTCGCAAAGTCCCTTAGGAGGCACGTAATAGCTGAACGCCATTTCCTGATTGTCGAACTTGGCATTCGTAGGCGCATTTCCGAAAAAGAACCAGAACAGGCCGTTGATGGTGCTGGAAAATCTGGTCCGTAACGGCATGTTGTAGCTGCGTCCTCTGGGTGTGGCCATCACGCCGTCGAAATCGCTGACCGCAAAGATGAAGGTCATGAAGTCGAGAAGCACGTTCACCATGTTGCGAAGCGGGTATTCTTCTCTGGGAAGTACCTCGCGTAGCACCAGAAGGGCGGAAATCGTTACAGGCAGGTAGGAGTCGGAGTGAGGCTCGTCAAAGCCCACACGACAGCGCTGATTCAGCCATTCTACCAGGTGCATACGTCCCTTCAGGGAGTGGTACATACCGTTCTGTCCGCAGTTTGTGAAAATATCTTCCGGATACAGCAGGCCTGCCAGATATTCACAGACATGGAAGCCGATCCGGTGATTTTCGGAGCAGTAGAACATGGAAGAGGTTCCCGGTTCGTCCACCCAGTAGCGGAAGCTGAGGGCAGCTTTCTTCACCATCTCCACGATTTGAGGATCCAGCAGTCCGGCTTCTCTGTCTTCCCACATCAGCCATAATAACGGCATGAGGTCGAAATCGGCACAGTCCGCCCGACGTTCGATCTTATCGCACATGACGCGGATCTTTTCCGGATCGATTTCGCTGGCACGTCCCAGACGGTACAGGCCGAGCGCGTTGCCCTGTGCTGCCAGACGTTCCAGAGTCATCTGCCGTCTTTCTTCAAAGTGCTCCCAGCCGGGATAAGGTTCTATGACCTCCACCATGGTAAAGTTTAATGTTTTTTCAGTAAGGAGAGTGCCGTCGGGAAGCAGCCAGGACATGCGGACCGCATACATGCCGGGAGCATCCATTCCGGTCAGAACGATGTTCCCGTCTTCGTCAGCTGCGCTTTCTGTTCCGGATACGGCTCCGCATACGGCGGAGAACTGTACGTTTCCGTCCGCAGATGCAACCTGCAGCTTTACCTGGCAATGGGAGAGCGGGAAGCCGCCCACATGGAGCTTCGGCGTTTCACCCTGTACGTAGCTGTCGTCCTCCATGTGAGTTTCCAGCTGACTGCGGAAAATTTCGGAACGCACCGCTTCGTCCATGTTTAACGGCACCGTTGCATACAGAGGAGCCTGGGAGGAAATGAGTTCCATGCTGAAGCTGATGCCGGTTCCTCTGTCGATCTTTCCGGTAACGACGATCACGGTATTTTTTCCGGCTTTCAGGTTCAGCGAGATCGTCTCCCGGTTGGTATTATCATCATGCTCAAACACATAGCGGCGGGGGCGTTTCCTGGCAGTGTAATCGGTGTTATCGTAGGCAACGCTTCCATTTAAGAGGACGATAAGACGGCATTCCTGGGTCCGCACCGTGATTTCCTGTTCGCATTCGCTTTCCAGTTCCAGATAAATCGGCATCAATGCTGCTTTTTCCATTACGTAATAATGGCCGTCCGCATATCTGGGAGACTGCGCGTCGCATACCGTCCATTTTCCTTCCATTCCGCAGAGTGTAAAGGAATCAAATTCCTGAAATGTCTTCTGCGCAAGATCTGTCTGTGCCTGCGTGAGCATTTCTTCCATATAAGCACGCACAGCGCGGCCGGTCCGTTCCCCCGGATAATCCTTTTCCAGAACACCCGCCACCATAAATGGACGGATAGGCTTCCCCACAGCCAGTTCCTTTTTAAAATAGGTTTCCATGATCATTTGTCCCTCCTTTTGATTAATGGATATCAAATACACTTCTTACTCTTAAGTTTTCCGGCGTTCCCTTCAGAACCTTCACCTTTCTGCTTCCTGGATTCATATCGAAGTAATTATCGGAAAGCAGCATGGTATCGTCCCCGTTCAGGATCTCCACACTCTTCGCGTAAGCGTCTGCCGTCACCAGAATCTCATCGCTTCCCACAGCTTCCACCTTCAGATGAGGGTTCTCAAATTCAAAATGCTTGGGCGCACAGAACAGCACGCTTCCTGCGGATACAATCTCTCCGTTCTCCAGAAGCTCATAGGACACGTAATCCCTTCTGGTTTCCGCATACTGCAGAGGAACCCTCTCCAGCCATTCGCTGGTCAGCGCCTTCACACAAAGCTCCTCCTCGTGTGCCTCCTTCACCTGTCCGGAAGCGTCCCTCAGCTGCCAGCGCACCGTCACCTGATGGTCCTGCATGCTTTCGCTGCTGACGCAGAGACGGATGGATTTCTTCAGTTCATAGGGTTCCGCGTTCACATTGGTGTCCTGTGTCAGGATTCCTTCCTCGTCACAGGAGATCATCAGCGGGGCGAAGAAACGCTTCGCATAATACTGCACCGCTTTCCACCGGCCCTCATAGTCGATCATGGCCCAGCTCGCCACCGGCCAGCAGTCGTTCAGCTGCCAGATGATCGTTCCCATGCATCTGCCCCGGTTCCTGCGGAAATGCTCCACCCCGTAGCGCATGGCCTCCGCCTGCAGAAGCTGGGAAGCATACAGCAGCGTGTCAAAATCGGTCGGATACAGGAAAGTCTGCTCCATGTAGTTCATGATTTTCCCGTTCGCGGACTGGTTACGCTGATGCTTCTCCATCACATAGGAGAAAATGTTTCTGTCCTCCGGCAGGGTGAAGGTCTCCACCGTTTTCAGGCCCGGGAAAGACTGGAAGCCAAATTCCGACAGATACCGGAAGAAGAACTTCCGGAATTCCGTGATGGGCTTGTTTCCATGCCACACATCCCAGTAATGGACATCCCCCCGGTTCTCATCGTTCGGGCAGTCAAAACTGCCTCCTGAAGAAGGACTTGCCGGCCAGTAGAAGGTCTGCGGATCGTATTCCTTCAGCACCTTCGGGATGATATATTCATACATTTTGAAATAATCCGAAAGCTGGCTGGGTTTTAAGCACCAGGCTGCATCATTTTCCGCAAGGAACTGCTCAATCTCATTGTTTCCGCACCACAGTCCAAGGCTGGCATGGTGGCGGATTCTCTTAACATTGTCAATGAACTCCGCCCGGATATTTGCCTCAAATTCTTCCGTCAGATCATACACGCCGCAGGCGAACATGAAGTCTTCCCAGACGATCAGCCCCAGTTCATCACAGGCATCCCAGAAGGCGTCCGCCGGATAATGGCCGCCGCCCCAGACACGGATGCAGTTGAAATGAGCGTTTTTCGCCTGAAGCAGCAGATCATGGGTCCGTTCCGGCGTCACGCGGGGCAGGATGTTGTCCTCCGGAATATAATCCGCACCCATGGCAAAGATACGCACGCCGTTCACTTCGTGGCAGAAGCTTTCTCCCCACTGGTCCTTTTCCCGGACCACTTTCATCGTCCGAAGTCCAATCCGTTTCTCCCATACGTCCAGAAACTTTCCCTCCCGGCACAGCTCCACCTTCACGCCGTACAGGGGCTGATCCCCATAGCCGTTCGGCCACCAGAGCTGCGGGTTCTCGATCACGGTCTGCATCCGGCCAGTTTCCACCTTCTGTGCAGTCCCGTCCGGAGCGGTCACGGTGATATGAAGCTCCATCCCTTCCTGTTCCAGTCTGTCCGCATCCTTCTGCGCTCCGTTTCCTCCCAGACGGTGCAGCCGTTCCGCTCCCAGGAGCTCGATATCCGCCTGAAAATTTAACGTCACTTTTCCCTGCTCATGGTTCTGGGTCACATATACATTGTCAAACCTTGCCGCATCCACGCCAAGCAGACTCACAGGCCTCCAGATTCCGGCGTCAGGGAGGCGGGGACCCCAGTCCCAGCCATACATGCAGTGAGCCTTTCTCAGGTAGGAGCAGCCACGCATGGCATCGGAACTTCCCACAATCAACGGATCCTTTTCATACAGGTCATAAATATAGTTCACAGGGGAGGTGATCCGGACAGACAGCTCGTTTCCTTCTTTCTTTAAAAGCTCCTTCACCCGGTATTCCCAGGTGCGGTGCATGTTGTCCACGTGGCCCAGCGTCTGTCCATTCAGGCAGATATCCGCCACCGTATCGATTCCGTCAAAATGCAGAATCACTTCGTCATGTGCAAGCATGTCCCCGGAAACATCGAATACCGTCCGGTATTCAAAATCCCTCTTCATCAGCTCCAGCGCCTGCTCCTCGTTGGCGCGCCAGTAAGGATCCTCCATCTTCCCCGCGTTCAGGTAGTCCTGATAGACGCTGCCGGGCACGGTTCCGGGAATCCACTCGGTTTCCGAAGCGTCCCGCAGCTTCCAGTTTTCATTCAGCAGCATTTTTTCCATTGTCTTTTCCCTTTCTTTTTTCTCATTGTTTTCCGGGAAGCCCTCTTCTTCCCGTTTAACCTGATTATAACCGTCTGCCCGCATTTGGGGAAGGGATAAATTTTTGCAAAGCGCAAAATTTGAAGGGATCTGAAAAAAGTGGAAAGATGAAAAATACAGGGCAGCGGGAGACCGGCACGGCCTGAACAGCAACGTCAGCCCTCCCGGCTCCGGTTTTACAACTCACCCCATTTCCAAAGGTGCGCTGCCAGAGTATAATTAAGACAGCAGCAAAATCAGAAACCGGAAGGAGGGTAACATATGGATTTCCCTTTTTATGATGCGCCTGATACGGCTTCAATCACCTGTTGTCATATTGTAGATGATGGAAAACCCATTTTATATGTGTCGCATGATGAGGATGATGGCATGTGGCAGTTTTTATGCGGCTCAACACATGAGACGGCCGAGACAAGGCTGGTGTCTTTAGAATACATTTTTGATCTGGATCATTCCGTCGGTGTTCTTAAAGATATGCCATGCGGCTGCTGTGCGGAAAGAAAAACACAAAATGATAACTGGATTGTGAAAAAAAGATAGGCCAAACAAAACCCATGTACAAAAAAGCGGCATTACATTTCATGCCGGAAATGTAATGCCTGATCTTTTCTGTTTCGCCAAGCAACCGCTTTTTTCAAAAAATATCTTTTCTACCCTCTCAGCATGTTCCGGGGCTTAATGATGGAACAGCCGGATTCCGGTGAATACCATCGCCATGCCGTAACGGTTGCAGGCGTCGATCACCGCGTCGTCACGGACGGAGCCGCCCGGCTGGACCACATACTTCACGCCGCTTCTGCGGGCGCGGTCGATGTTGTCGGAGAAGGGGAAGAAGGCGTCGGAGCCAAGGGTTACGCCATCCAGCTTCTTCAGCCACTCCTGTCTTTCCTCTCTGGTAAATACGGGAGGCTTCACCGCAAAGGTGTTCTCCCAGATGCCGTCCGCCAGCACGTCCATATAGTCGTCGCTCATATATACGTCGATGGCGTTGTCACGGTCCGCACGGCCAAGGCCCTCCTTAAACTGCAGGGAAAGCACCTGCGGAGACTGGCGCAGGAACCAGTTGTCGGCCTTGTTTCCCGCCAGACGCGTGCAGTGGATGCGGGACTGCTGGCCCGCGCCGATGCCGATGGCCTGTCCGTCCTTCACATAGCAGACGGAATTGGACTGGGTATACTTCAGGGTGATCAGGGCGATCTTCATGTCGATGAGCGCCGCCTCCGGAATGTCCTTTTTATCCGTTACCACGTTGGAAAGCAGCTTTTCATCCACGCACAGCTCGTTTCTCCCCTGCTCGAAGGTGACGCCGTACACCTGCTTTCTCTCGATTTCAGCAGGACGGTAATCCGGATCGATCTGGATCACATTGTAGTTCCCCTTTTTCTTCTGTTTCAGAATTTCCAGCGCCTCCGGCGTGTAGCCGGGAGCGATCACACCATCGGAAACCTCTCTCTTGATGAGTTTTGCCGTGTCCACATCGCAGACGTCGGACAGGGAAATAAAATCTCCGAAGGAGGACATCCTGTCCGCGCCGCGCGCCCTCGCATAGGCGCAGGCCAGGGGAGAAAGCTCTCCCAGATCATCCACCCAATAGATCTTTGCCAGCGTCTCCGGCAGCGGAAGCCCCACCGCAGCGCCTGCCGGGGAAACGTGCTTGAAGGAGGTCGCCGCCGGAAGTCCCGTGGCTTCCTTCAGTTCCTTCACCAGCTGCCAGCCGTTTAAGGCGTCCAGAAAATTGATGTAGCCGGGCTTTCCGTTCAGCACGGTAACGGGAAGCTCGCTTCCGTCCTCCATGAAGATGCGGGAAGGCTTCTGATTGGGGTTGCATCCGTATTTCAGTTGAATTTCATTCATCGTTTTGTCCTTTCTTTTTATGACCGCGATGGCAGTCCGCCGCAGGCGGCATCTTATTTATTCTTGTTCACGATGCGGCTTTCCCAGGCGCCGCTCTCAATGTCGATGAAACGCACAAACAGGGAAACCTTGTTCTCTTCGTTCAGGCTGTTCCACAGCATCTGCGTAAATTCATCGATCTCTCCGGAAATCTCCACCGGCTTCGGCTCTCCCTCAAAGCTGGGAAGCGGATTTCCGTCATGCATATAGGTGTGGATGAACCGTCCCGTGCCTGGCGTCGGGTTCTCATAGGCATAGGTGAAGCGCAGGCAGGAATCCGGATTTCCGGCATCGCTCTTCAAAATGGACATGGCGAAATTGAAGCCGCCGCACTCAATATGCATGATGCCGGAAATACGGGGCGTGAAATTCGGGCCGTCCGGCTCAAACTCCCGGCTTCTTAAAGACTGCTCAAAGGTGAGCTGCCTGTCCATTCCCTCGTAAATGGTGTCGGTCTGATCGCCGTTGGTGACGATGGTCTTGTTTCCCAGAACGCGCACGGGCGCATAGATGATCAGGCTGGGATCCTCCAGCTTCGCCTCGTCAAATGCCTTCGTCCGGATTCCGTCTCCGTCCTCCACGA
>OGPH01001969.1_pt1 | contig 13196 bp, 11 predicted proteins | sample 1552891 | NCBI WGS metagenome assembly OGPH01 (sample SAMEA2580272, study PRJEB22360) | human gut metagenome | biome: human gut; feature: human-associated habitat; material: faeces | place: Denmark | collected 2008/2010 | reverse complement strand
CACCATAGCGAAGATCGCAAAGAACGAAAAGATTGCCGACAATGTTTTAAATCGCCTTTGCGATTTTTTTGCCTGCGATAAGAAAGATCTGGTTGTCGAAGTTTCTTCCAATTCCGTGCTTCGTGCGCTCAGAGAGGAAAAGGCCGCCAAAATTTCGGGGGGCTTGTATCACGAAACGCAGGTGCGGCTTACTTACAATTCAAACAGAATTGAGGGAAGTCGGCTTACGGAAGACCAAACGCGTTTGATTTTCGAAACCCGTACGATCGGTGCGGGAGGTGCGGATATTCCTGTCGACGACATCATCGAAACAGCGAATCATTTCCGCGCGGTCGATTACGTAATTGACAATGCCGAAGCGCAACTGACAGAATCGTTGATCAAGGAACTGCACCGCATATTGAAGACGGGTACGCAGGACTCCTCGCTGTCGTGGTTTAACGTCGGGGACTATAAAGCAAGGGCGAATACAGTCGGAGGAATGGAGACTGTCGCTCCCGAACGCGTTGCGGATGCCGTTCAGGGTTTGCTCAAAAGATATGGCGCTGCGGAACATTCGTTGGGAGATATTGTGGAATTCCATTACGAGTTTGAGTGTATTCACCCCTTTCAGGATGGCAACGGCAGAGTAGGCAGACTGATCGCATTCAAGGAATGTCTTAAGTACGGTATAGTTCCATTTATCATTGAAGACACAAAAAAGAGTTACTATTATCGCGGCTTGCGCGAATGGAAAAATGAACGCGGTTTTCTTTTGGGAACTTGTCTGGACGGACAGGATACGTATAAAAGATTATTGGATTATTTCGGGATAAAATACGATGGATAAATTTTTGGTAATCGACACTGAAACGACGTGGAGCGATCGGGTGATGTCGGTCGGGGCAGTCATAGCCGATGCGTATGATATGCGCCCGCTTGCAACGAAATATTATATATTGGATCCCGAATATACGGCAGGCGGGATGTACTCGGCGGCGCTTTGTCATAAGCGCGCAGGCAAGCCGATTATTTGCTCCCGAGAGGAGGCAATGGCAGACCTTCTAAATACCTGTTCCCGCCATAACATCACGCAGTTATTTGCCTATAACGCCCTGTTTGACAGGGGACACCTGCCCGAACTTAACGGGCTGGAATGGTACGACATCATGCGGTTCGCAGCATACGTGCAGTACAACCCGATGATCCCGCACGGCGCGCCGATTTGCAGGACGGGGCGATTGAAATGCGGCTACGGCGTACAGTCGATACTTCGCATTCTTTCGGAAGATTACAGTTACTGCGAAACGCATAACGCTTTGCTCGACGCCGTAGACGAACTCACCATCATGCGCCTTCTCGGCCACCCGATCGAAAAGTACATAAAGCTCTGAACGGCGGATCTTGCCGTGCACGTTTCTACTTAGGCTTACTAAATTTCGGAATAAAAATATATCACGTTATTTTGTTTTTTATTGTGGAGTTACCTGCTAAATCGAGTAGTTCAGATAGACGATATTTATGCCTTTAGTAAATGAGCTGTTTCTGTTATAGACACTTAAAGGAGATATTCGATATGGATTTTAAATTAGATCTTGATTATCAAGAAATTGCCCTCCAATATATCCCAAATAAAAAGTTGGCAGAAGAAATTCAAAACAACATTCGATTTGTTGAAAAGTACTACGGCGATGTGGATAATCGTTATAAAGAAGTCGAAGATCAACAGATTGTATATAAACAGCTTGGAATAATTGTTTTTTCCTGCGTAGAGGCACTATGGAAGGGCATTGTCATGACTGTAAATGAGAATTGCGCAAAGAGAAAATGCTCGTGTAAACAATGTAAATATAAGAAATTTGAAACAACAGAAAAAATCAATTGCGCTCCTGTTGACAAAGTTTTAGATCATCTTGTGAATATGCGGCTTTTATATGTTCATCCCTTTGAAAAGGAAGGAATAGAAGAGTTGCAACAATTAAGAAATCATATCCATTTGACAAGAACAGTAACAGATGGAGTTGATCGGAAAATATTTGATAAAGATTTTGTTGAAAATATGCTGCGCCTGTATTATGTTACATTAAATCAGCTTGATCTTTGTAACTGGTATTTTAGTGAAATTGCGCCTTGTCTTAAAGAAATGGACGAGGATGGGTATAAGACCACAGATCAACAGCGAGAAAGGGATAGAAAAGAATATTTTACCCAAAAGTTACTTGGTGTTTGTTATACCATTTTTTATCATAAGCCGTTAAATGTAAAGGATAAAAAACGATTGACCAGATTAAAAACAATGAAGGACATAGACCAAAAGAATTTGGCTGATTCTTTAGGGAAATTTTTGTATTATGAAGGCACACACTTCCGCACAGAGGAGGCTTATGTGGCTGCACTCGAAACTTTTTTTGGCGATTTAAAAGAATACTTGTCACCTGAAAGCAAGTTGATCGAAGAAATCAAAGAACGAATGAAATATTATCAAAATCAGTATCGAGGAAGCGAGGAGTAAAACTTATCACTTTAATCGAGAAAAAAGATTTTATCCCTTTTATTGCAATCCCCAAAAAGAGATGTTATAATTATGTTATAATTATTTACGGGTAGAATTGATGATACATTATGAAGGTCCCATTGTCATGGACGAATTTTATACCGAATTGGTAAGTTTTTGCGATCGGTATCTGTGGTGTATAGAACAAGTTTATATAGCCGTAAAAAGCAAATTGCAAAATTACAGCCAAACGGTTTCGATTTCATCCATTCCTGAGGCAGAAAGTAAAACAGCAGACGAAATTTTTGAAATTTTACGCAAGAATGGTACGCTGAATGAATTTTACAAACAAAATCTTTTTTGCCGGCTGTTAAGCGATTTTCTTATGTATATGCAGGAATCGATCAGCAATGTAAAACGTCTGAATCCACAGGTTGCACTGACGTTGGCGAGAAAACCTCTCATTGATGATATTTACTATTTGCAACATTTGTTAGTCAATTCTGATAATGCTATTGCCCTTGTTTTCAGTGATAAGGCAGAAGAAAAAGACTGGGCGCGTGTAAAAGATGAAGCAATCAGCGAGCAAGCTTTTCGGCAATTAGGATATCCAGGGAAGAGAAATATCTTTTTTGAAATGCGCTGTGGAGACGGCGACATCAGTCTGCTCACTTTTTGCAATAAGGCAAGCCATATCGTAACGAGCAGAGGCTCAAAGCAAAACCACTCAATAAGTGGCGAATTAAACTTTGTTTTTATCAAGGATGAAGAGATCTTGAACTATACCCAATATTATTGCAAAACGATCCCATGGATTCTTTCATATGTAACGAGAATAATATGCAAAATTCATGAAAATTTGGTAAAAGCGCCGTCGTTTGACGATTTGCTGGATTCGCTCGATGAAAAATTAGCGATTGCTTTCAAGAGAACGCCCGGAGGAAATGAATGATAATCAATATCGGAGATGACATATTAAAACTTCGGTCTTTGAAATTACTCAATAAGGTATTGATCGATAAAACGACGAAAAAAAATATTCTGTGGGCGACCGATGCTTATAAAGAGTCAGCCAAGGCATACAACAGAGACCGTGAAATAACACAGGATCTGATCACGGGCCGCAATGCTGACGTCATTAAGACAAGGGCGCGCAAAGCGATGGAACAGCAATCACAGCGGACAAAGCAACACGCGGAAGTGTTTACGCCGCTGTGGATCGTGAAAAAGATGAACGATCACGCGGATGAAGTTTGGTTTGAACATGCGGATGTGTTTTTTCTGGAAAATGAACCTACGGAACGTATAGTATTTCCTCCTGAAAAAACCTGGCAGCAGTACGTCGATTCCAGACGCATGGAAATTACCTGCGGAGAAGCTCCCTACCTTGCAACGCGTTACGATGTGGAGAGCGGTGAGGCAATTCCGATTGAAAACCGCATCGGCATCCTTGACAGGAAGCTCAGGATCGTCAATGAGTATACGACGGGAGAAGAGGATTGGCTGAAATGGGCGTACAGAGCGTTGGAAGCGACGTATGGGTACGAATTTCAGGGCGACAATGTGCTGATTGCCCGCGTCAATCTGTTGATGACTTTTGAGGAATATTTGCTGGCGCGGTTGAAGAGAAGGCCGACTCTTTCCGAATATTTTCAGGCGGCGAATATTATTGCCTGGAATATCTGGCAGATGGACGGACTTGCGGGGACGATCCCCTACTGCAGAGCGGAAGACGAATATACACAGCTGAGTATGTTTGACGAGCCGGATCTGGAAGAGCAAATACAAAAAGCGAAGAACGAACAGCCGCATTGCCAAATTTTTAATTGGCGAAATAGGGAATCTTTAGAATATTTAACATTGCAAGAAGGGAGGAATATGGGAATGAAATTCGATTTTATCATCGGCAATCCGCCGTATCAGGATGAAACTTTAGGAGAAAATACTACATATGCACCGCCAATTTATAATTTTTTCATGGATGAATCATATAAACTTGCTGAAAAAGTAGAACTTATCCATCCGGCACGATTTTTATTTAATGCAGGGTCTACTCCTAAAGATTGGAATAAAAAGATGCTTGAAGATCCTAACTTTAAAATTTTGCTTTATAAACAAAATAGCAGCGACATCTTTGCGGGGACCGATATTAAAGGAGGCATTGCTATTTCTTATAGGGATGCATTAAGAAATTTTGGGGCAATAGAAATATTTACCCCGTTTGAAGAATTAAACCATATTCTTGAGAAAGTAAAAGAACGTTCAGATTTTAACAGTTTTAGTAAAATAATTATAACTAGTTATGCGTATCATTTTCTGGAAAAACTGTACGAAGACCATCCTGACTTAAAGAAACGTTTAAGTAAGGGCCATGAATATGATTTAAAATCTAATGTTTTTGAAAAAATGCCGAATGTTTTTTTTGATATACTCCCTAATGATACAGAAACTTACATTCGAATTTTAGGAAGAATTAACAATGAGCGATGCTATAAATTTACCTTAGAAAAATATATAAATAATGTAAGCAATCTTCATTCATATAAGGTTTTCTTGCCTGGTGCGATAGGTACTGGGGAATTTGGAGAAACAATTACAACTCCTTTTGTGGGAAATCCAGGAGAAGGTACAACCGAAACATTCTTAAGCATAGGAAATTTTACTACAAAGGCAGAAGCTGAAAGCGTAATTAAATATATAAAAACAAAGTTTGCAAGATCATTGTTTGGAATATTAAAAAGAACACAAGCAAATACACCAGGGAAATGGTTATATGTCCCCTTACAAAATTTTACCCAAACTTCCGATATTGACTGGACAAAATCGGTTGCGGAAATTGACAAGCAGCTCTATGCAAAATATGGACTGGATGAAACGGAAATCAGTTTCATTGAAACGCACGTAAAGGAGATGCAATAATGGCTCCGAAAATCCAATCCTTTGAACGCGTGGTACCGATGATCTATGCCTACAACACGCCGAATGTGTTATACAATGAAGGCTGGACGAAGATCGGCTACACCGAAAAGCAGACGGTGGAAGAGCGCATCCGCCAACAGACGCATACGGCGGGCATTCAAGCCGTACTTGCGTGGAAAGATAACGCCATGTATAAAGACGGGTCGGGGAAATATTTCACCGATCACGATTTCCATGCCTATCTCGAAACGGAGGCGCACAGCACCCGCCGCCCCGGTACGGAATGGTTCCATTTGGACGGCAATACTTCTTTGCAATATTTCAACCGATTTGCATGGCGCATGGGGATCGACCCGGCCAAAGAACACGCTTCTTATGAACTCCGTTCCGAACAAAGACAGGCCGTAGAAAAGACAAAGGCATATTTTGAAGGCGGCGGCAAAGAGTTTTTGTGGAATGCAAAGCCGCGCTTCGGAAAGACGCTTTCCGCTTACGATCTCATCCGAACGATGGGATTTATGAAAGTGCTTATCGTCACCAACCGCCCCAGCATTTCCAATTCTTGGGCGGACGATTTCCGCAAATTTATCGGCTGGCAGACCAATCTGAAATTTGTTTCCGACAACGATGCACTTACAGGAAAACCGGGCGTGATGACGAGGGATGAGTATGTCTCCTCTATTCTGACACAGGAAGAAGGCAATGAGAGCGGCATGGTTGCCTTTGAGTCGTTGCAAGGATTGAAAGGTTCTGTCTATTTCGGCGGACTTTACGATAAACTCAAGTGGATCAAAGATTTTGAATTTGACCTGCTGATTGTCGACGAATCGCAGGAAGGCGTTGACACCGTTCGCACCGACCGCGCGTTTGATAACATTACGCGCAAACATACGCTATATCTTTCCGGCACGCCCTTCAAACAGCTGGCAAGCGAACAGTTCAGCGACGAACAGATTTTTAACTGGTCGTATGCCGATGAGCAGGAAGCAAAAGAAAACTGGGACAGCGAGGACTACAATCCTTACGAGCCGCTGCCCCGTCTTGCCATGTTTACTTATCAGCTTTCCCCGATGATCCGCGAAACGATCGAAAAGGGTTTGGATCTTTCGGATGAGAACAACGTCGACTATGCGTTTGATCTGAATGAATTTTTTGCAACCAACGAAGCGGGGAAATTTATCAGAGAAGAAGAAATCAAAAAATTTCTGCACGCCCTCACAACGCAGGAAAAATATCCGTTCTCTACACCCGAACTCAGGAACGAACTCAAACACACCATGTGGTTCTTGAACCGCGTTGCAAGCGCGAAGGCTCTTGCAAAATTGCTTCGTGAAGATCCCGTATTTTCAGAATACGAGGTCGTTATCGCCGCGGGTGACGGACGCGAAAAAGATGACGACGAAGCGGCAGGAAAAGCCTATGACCGCGTGAAGAAAGCGATTGCAAATCACGATAAGACGATCACCCTCACAGTGGGACAACTTACCGTGGGCATTACCGTTCCCGAATGGAGCGGCGTCCTCATGCTGTGCAACTTGAAAAGCCCCTCCTCGTATATGCAGGCGGCATTCCGCGCGCAGAATCCCTGCACGCTTACAAAAGACGGTCAAAGGTATCGAAAAGACACGGCCTATGTATTCGATTTTGACCCTGCAAGAACGCTGATCATTTTTGATGAGTTCGCCAATAACCTTCTCAAAAGGACGGTCGACGGGCGCGGGACGTCGGATGATCGGAAAGAAAATATTAAGCGTCTTCTGAACTTCTTCCCCGTTCTGGGCGAAGATGACGAAGGAAAGATGGTCGAACTCGATGCCGCGCAAGTTTTGTCTATTCCCCGCAAAATCAAAAGCCAGGAAGTGGTACGGCGTGGGTTTATGTCCAATTTCCTTTTCCAAAATATCAGCAATATCTTTGGAGCCCCTACCATCGTACAACAGATCGTCGAGAAACTCAATCCCGCCCAGGAAGAGAGCGGAAAACGTCAGCCGATGGAGAAGATCAAAGACGTGCCCGTCAACAAAGACGGCGAAGTGGAAATCCCCAATGAGATTGTCATCGGGAAAACACAGGGGCTGTTCGGCGAAAAAATTTACGAGACCATTACGCAAAGCGTTGAAGATTCCGTCTCTGCCGTAGGAACGAGCGGTGACATCGATACGATCGGCGAACAAATCAAAAATCTGACCGAGACCGTTACACAGAACTTAACGCAATCCATTCTCGCTCCTGCTGCCGATGATTACGGCATTACAAAGGGCGCTCAAAACCGCATGGAACGCCAGCTGAAGAATGAGATTGAGGCAAAAATAGAAAAATCCCGCGGCGATTTTGAGCAGCAGTCGCGCATCGCGAAAGCCGAAATGGAAAGAAAACGCAAGGAAGCGGAGTCTGAACAGGAAATGCGCCAAATCGATGCCGATTATGCTGCCAACATGGAAAGCGCACTCAAATCCTTTGCCGATTCTGTCCGCGAAACCGTACAGGACACGATCCAGAAAAAGCCGAAAGAAATTGTCGAACAGCTGGAAAAAAACAAAGCGGAACAGGAAAAAAATTCCGTGGAAGACAAAGTCCGCGATCATCTCCGCGGCTTCTCGCGTACAATTCCCAGCTTTATCATGGCGTATGGAGACGAAAATCTCAAACTATCCAATTTTGACGAATACACGGAAGATGACGTCTTTTTGGAAGTTACAGGCATTTCCGAAGAGGATTTCCGTTTCTTGCGCGACGGCGGCGATTATGCCAATCCCGAAACAGGAGAAACAGAACATTTTGCAGGCCATCTTTTTGATGAGGTGGTTTTCAATGATTCCGTCGCCGAATTTCTGAAAAAGAAAAACGAACTCGCCAATTATTTTGACGAGTCGCATGACGAGGATATTTTCGACTATATTCCGCCGCAAAAAACAAATCAGATCTTTACCCCGCGCTGGGTGGTAAAGAAAATGGTCGATCTGTTGGAAGAGAATAATCCCGGATGCTTTGACGATCCAAACCACACCTTTGCCGATCTGTATATGAAATCGGGGCTCTATGTCACAGAGATCGTCAAACGCCTGTATCGCAGCGAAGAAATCAAGAAGGCATTCCCTGATGACAAGGAACGCATCCGACACATTCTTCGCAAGCAAGTTTACGGGATGGCCCCTACAAGGATCATTTATCTGATTGCAACAAACTACATTTTAGGATTTGATCCAGAATGGAAGAACGAAACCAAAAATTTTGTCCAAGCCGACGCTGCCGAAGCTTCAAAGTCCGGCACTCTGCAACAGCTCGTGGATGAGAAGTTTGGGGAGGGAAATGATAAATGATTAAAGAAATCAAATGGCATAATCATGATATACTTGGAAATCTTGTACTAAACTTTGAAAAAACTACCGGCGAGATATACAATACAATAATTTTGGCAGGTGAAAATGGCTGCGGGAAAACAACGATTTTATCTACGTTGAGTACTTTTTTAAGCCTAGGGTCATTTGAACCGTTTGAATATATAAAATATAAAATTGACGAAAACGAATATAAAATATTTTCATCACCTAAGCTTAATTCAGAATTTGGATTTCATGTACGTGAAAATGTATTGTCGGGAGAAAGCAAAAATATTACTACAAATAAAAACAATAACTTTACTATATTACAGAATGATAATAATGACATACGCAAATATGGATGTGTTTATTCTAAAGCTCGTTCAGGTTTCCAAACAAAAATGGTACAGTCTACTACTACTCAACAACTTGATGCGGAAAAATATAATCAAGACGATTCAGAAGATTTTACATCCATAAAACAACTATTAGTGGATATTGACGCTCAGGATAATTCTGAGTGGATGGAATTATGCCGTGCCAATACTGGAGAAACGATCAATTCATTTTTATCCCGATCCAAACTATCTCGTTTTCGAAAAGCTTTCAATGATTTCTTTGAAAATGTAAGGTTTAATAAAATTGATCAAACATCTTCCTCCGAAAAGAGAATTGTTTTTACAAAGCATAACAACGATATAGCGATTGATAGTTTGAGTACAGGGGAAAAACAGATTGTTTTTCGCGGAGCATTTTTATTAAAAAATAGCAATAATATATCTAAAGGGATTGTTTTAATTGATGAACCAGAATTGAGCATGCATCCTAGATGGCAAAAAAAAATATTGTCATATTATAGAAATCTTTTTACTCAAGGAGGAAATCAAAGTGCACAAATTTTTATAGCAACACATTCAGAATATGTGATACAAGAAGCTCTACAAGACAAAAATAATGTACTTGTAATATTATTAAAAGATAACCAAGGGATCATAGAATCTTCTAAAATTACAACTCCTTTCATCCTTTCATTAATCACAGATGCTGAGGTTAATTATAATGCTTTTGGTATTTCCACAATAGATTATCATATTCTGCTGTACGGCTATTTACAAAATAAGATAGGTCAAAATAGTAGTATAATGGCTTGTGATAATTATATTAGTCGAAGTCAACATTATAATGTCTCAATCCATAATAAACCCTATCAATACAATAATAGGACCTATCAAACTTTACCGACATACATTAGAAATACTATTGATCACCCTGATGCGGGACATAGTTTTACCCCTGAAGAATTAGAAACGTCAATTCAGCTATTAATTGAACTTTGTCGCTAATTCTAACATATTGCAAAGATTAAGAATACAAAAAACTTCCAACTTAAAAAGACAAAAATGATAACGATGAATACATTGAAAAGAGTATTAGTTAGAAACTAAACGAACATCCTCTGAGAGAAACTTATAAAGGGCTATTTCAATATAATTCTTGATGGAGGAAACAAAATTGGGGAAAAATGGGGAAATGGTTTCTGAAAAAGTGCAAAAAAAGCGATTTTTGGGCTAAAATCTGGCAAAAACGGCACTTTTTTGAAATAGCAATTTGCCTCTGACTCCGTCATTCGTTGGTTCGAATCCAGCTACCCCAGCCACGGGCGCTATATATTGTGTAATATTGTAGAGATATACACAAAATATAGTGCCTTATTTTTTGTTCGGAAACTTTTATGCAAATAATTGTGGGGCAGTTTGTGGGGTAAATTGTGGGGTAAAATCAGCAGAAAAACAAGCCTCAGGGATGCGGCTTGTTTTTTATATGTTTTTTCTTTGTTTTGAGTTGTCAAAGCTCGTAGTGTATCTTCTGAGCCTCGTTGTAGAGGTATTCGTCGGAGTAGTCGGTATAGCCCCTGTCCACGGCGGAGGTCTTGACGTCTCTGTCAAAAGAATGCCCCGCCCAGAGCATGACCGCTTCGAGATTGCACCCTGCTTCCTTTGCCCGGGTAATGTAGGTATAGCGGAGTTCATGGGGATGATGCTCGTGGAACAGCCTCTTGAATGTCGTCTGTATCGTACTCAGGTTAACGGACTTTGCTTTTTCGAAATCGACGTATGGAAGAACTTTTCTAAACATCGGGGAGAAGGGGATCTTGCGTTCGACTTCTACTCTTCCCTGTCGCTGTTTGCTCGTGGTACAGACGAGGAAGTTCTCTTCCACGCGTATGGTTTTGAGTTCGCTCCTGCGCAAACCGCAATAGAGCATGACGAGTAAAGCGCTCGAGGCGGCATTGTTTTTGTGGGAAATACAGAACTCTACGAGAGTTTTTTCTTCGGCTTTAGTCAGAGCATTTCCTTTCTTGCTTTCATGATAGGGCAGGACGATCTTCTTCATGGGAGAGACGAACCCGAGGTCGTCTGCGGCGAGGTCAAAGATGCAGGAGAAAGCGAGATGCAGTTTCTCTGCCGTCCTGAATTTCCCTTCGTCCACGAAGCGGAACAGATATTCCTGTATTTTGGTTCTCGTCATATCCTTGAGGGGAACGCCGGAAAAGTTTTTTTGGAAGTGGCATTTGCTCATGCGTTCGTATTCCTGATATGTACGGGGCTTGACCGTCTGCTTTTTGAGGGCAAGCCATTGCGCAACGTAGTCGGTGAAGAGAACGGACTGCAATGACTCCTGCTGCGGGGACGGCGGTGTTGCAGATTGAGCCGCGGGGTGAGATTGGAAAGAATAATTCGGTAGAGGGTCATAGCGTGACTTGAGAGGGCGAGGGCAGTCGGGATGAAGAAGGAGATACTGCTCCATCTCATGGCGGAACCGCGCTTTCAGAGTATCGAGGTCTTTGGCGGCGACGTAGAGTTTAATGCCGTCTCTGCGGAATTGGACTTCGTAGACGCCCTTATGGAAACGGTAAGAAACGAGCCTGTCTTTGCAGACGAAATAGTTTTTGAGTTTATCGGACATGGAATTCAGCTCCCGGTTGGAAAATTTGAGGGTGCCGCCCACCTTTTTCTTTTTGGGTTTCCCATCGGACAAGACGGAACGGACGGCGGCGAGTGCAGCGGAAGAAGCGGCTTTGGCAATGGTGTCCGAAAGCAGCTGTTGCGCGTCCCCGCCGGGTATGGAATTGGGAAGGTCGAATTGTTCCATCTTTCTCCTGATCCGAAAACAGAAAATAGCAATCGCGCGGATTGCGCTTTGCGAATTCAATGATACTCGTTTTCGTAGGAAAAAGATAGCGCATTTTCTAACCCAAAACCGCAACCTTTGTTGACAAAACCGAAACTTTATGTACCCAAAGTGGATAAAAACTTACCCTGATTGTCGGTTGACGGTATAACGGAAAAGCAACCGTCCGGAAACGATTGCTTTTCAATGGGATATGAGGTTAAACGGCATATCAGAGTTCGCCGTACAGAGAATAGTACCTTTGGCGGATGCTTGCTTTTCTGTGGTATATCGTTCCGCGACCTATTCCGAGTTCCGCACACACTTCGGCTTGCCTCATGCCGTTCATATAGCAATTCAGAATGGCAAGTTCCAATGCGGATAACTGTAACGCTGCTACAAGCTCGTCGTACTTGCAGTAATCGGTCTGTTTTTTCTCAAAGCAGTTCACGGGATCCATTGGCAATGTTTTGTAATCCGTAAAGTCTATATATTCGACCTGTTTATGGCTGTCCGGTCTGTTGCGCAGGGTGTCAATAAACCTGTCTACTTCACGGTAGCACGCAAGTTTAATAGTAATGTCTTTTCCTTTGCGGTCTTTTCCGTAAATTTCATGAATTGTCCTGCCCATAAATTGATACAGGAAACATATGGCGGTCTGTGCGCAATCATATCCGTCCGATACGATATAGTCTATCTCGTTCATATGATGCAAGTCCTTTATCAGACCGATATAGAGTTTGTCCGCGACTTTCAGGTCGAACTGCTTTACGGTGCGCAGCGCCTGTAACGCGATCATCTCGCCCATGAGCTTGACGTTGTCCTTTGATATAGGCTCGGAGAACAATTCTCCCTCATTGCGATACTTCCCTTTTGAGAACTTGGCTACCAACATTTCCATTTTCGATACACCTCCAAATTTGATTTTGCCTTTTTCGGGCAAAAGGCGGAGGTGCATAGGACGGTGGAAGGAAAGCATCTTTTCTGTCAATATGCGGAAGTCAACGGGAAAAGACAAAATTGTTGCGTTATAAGCCCGTATTAGGACCTGTAAAGCCTGTCACGGGCAAACTCAATCCCTTTCTCATCTCCGTTCCTATTTCGTTTGTAGATGTTTTAAGCAACAATTTTGCGACCGTTGACTTCCGCGAAGGCCTATGCTACCATAGCCGACCGAAAAAGCAAAATTCGGAGAGGGGAAGAGCATAATACGGAAAAACAGAAAGCATGGAAAGGTAAGGAATCGGAAAACGCAGAAAGAAAGCGCACGAGGCGGGGAAAAGCGGTAGCCGATCCCGAGCGGGTTAGCGGGG
>OGPH01001963.1_pt1 | contig 13231 bp, 12 predicted proteins | sample 1552891 | NCBI WGS metagenome assembly OGPH01 (sample SAMEA2580272, study PRJEB22360) | human gut metagenome | biome: human gut; feature: human-associated habitat; material: faeces | place: Denmark | collected 2008/2010 | reverse complement strand
AGAAGCCGTTCGCCTGCCCCACCTCGGCCTTCACGTCCCAAGGTGCAGAGATCTTCGCGTCCGCGCACTGGAGCACGATTCCCTGCTCCTCCCCATGGTGGATCACGGAGCTGGTCACCTCCGCCAGGCTTCCGTCCGCGTACCGCATACAGGCCACGGAAAGGTCCTCCACCTCGGAATTGTCGTGCATCACATTGGTGAGCATGGCGGTCACCTCATCCGGCAGCGTTCCCTTGATCCAGTTCAGCATGTCGATATGATGCACCGCATGGTTCAGTGTGGGACCGCCGCCCTCCTTTTCCCAAGTGCCACGCCACCAGAGGTCGTAATAGCAATGCGCTCTCCACCACAGGGAATTGACCTGCGCGAAGCAGACTTTTCCCGCCAGGCCGCTGTCCACGGTCTGCTTCAGTTTGTATATGGAATTGCGGAACCGGTTCTGGGCAATGCAGGCCATGGTAACCCCGTTTCTCTTCTCCGCCTCCAGCATGGCGTCGCACTCCTCCAGACAGGTCGCCATGGGCTTTTCCACCACCGTATTCATCCCCGCGTCCATGGCATGAATCGCGATCTGTGCATGCACATAGGGCGGCGTGCATACGTGCACCAGATCGATTTTCAGGCCGGAGGCGAGCATTTTTTCATGATCGTCAAAAACCGGACAGTCCAGCCCGTATTTCTGTTTCATTTTCTCCGCCTTTTCCGGATAGATGTCGCAGAGCGCTGCGATCCTGCATCTGTCCGGAAAGGCCAGAAGCCCTTCCACATGGGAATGGGCGATATTGCCGCATCCTACTATCGCTGCCTGTATCATCTTTTCCTCCATTTCGAAGCGTCCATCTCTTCCTCTATTTTCCCGCCGTCAGATTGACCGCCTGCAGCTCTGCCCTGACGCACAGCTCGGCCGCCTTAAAGGCGTGCTCCTGCGTCATGGCGTTTTCCGTCCGGTTGATACAGTCCAGAATGAGCTGTCCGAAGAAGGGATAGCCTACCTTTCCCGCCACCTCAAAATGCTGCTCTCCGTCCTGATTGACCAGGAAAACATGATCCCCTGTACCGTCGCCGGTTCCCACATTGACGTACTTGCGCAGCTCGATATAGCCTTCCGTTCCCAAAATGAAGGTTCTTCCGTCTCCCCAGGTGGAAAGCCCGTCCGGCGTGAACCAGTCCACACGGAAATGCTGGGTCGTCCCGTTGTCCCCCACAAGGACCGCATCCCCGAAATCCTCCAGCTCCGGATAATCGGGATGGCCGTAATTTCCCACCTGGCTGTACTTCACCTGCGCGTCCTTCGCGCCGCAGTAATAGAGGAACTGCTCGATCTGATGGCTTCCGATATCGCAGAGGATTCCGCCGTATTTCTCCTTTTCAAAGAACCAGTCCGGACGGCTCTTCGGATCTCCCACCCGGTGCGGCCCGAAGCCGTCGATGTGGATGGGTCTTCCGATGGCCCCCTGTTCGATCAGCTGCCCGGCGAAGACGGCGGCCTCCACGTGGATGCGCTCGCTGTAATAGACCATATATTTTCTTCCGGTCTTTTTTACCATCTCCTTCGCGGCCTCAAGCTGCTCCAGGCTGGTGAGGGGAGCCTTGTCCGTAAAATAGTCCTTCCCCGCCGCCATCACCCGAAGCCCAAGCGCGCAGCGCAAACTGGTCACCGCGGCTCCGCATACCAGCTTCACCTCCGGGTCGGAAAGGATCTCCTCCTCGCTTGCCGCGGCCTTCGCCGTGGGAAAACTCTTCTGAAAAGCCGCAACCTTCTCCAGATCCGGGTCATAAACCCACTTCACCTCGGCCCCCGCCTCCGTCAGGCCGTTGCACATCCCATAGATATGCCCGTGATCCAGCGCGATGGCCGCGATCTTAAATTCCCCGGGCGTCACCACCGGCGCCGGCTTTCCCTTGGGCGCATAGTTCATTCCGTCTTTTTTCTCCATATCTACCTCGTTTTCCGCTGCCCGCAGGGCAGCATTTTCATTCATTGGAATTGGCCGCCTCCGTCCTTTCTCCGATGACAACAGTTTATCACAGATCCGGGTCATAACCTATACAATAAAAAACCAAAACCTTGCAGGAAGAAACCTTTCGTTCCGATTCCCCGGCAAACCGGAATCCTTTCCCTCTGGCGGCCGGGCCCGATATGATGTAAAATGGCAGAAGGAAGGCCGACAGGAACCCGCGGGTTTCTGCTGGAATAGAGTGCCGCCTGCGGCGGCAAAACGGGAGGTATGAGCCATGGACGCGCCGGAGAAAAAAATATTTCTGCATCTGGACGAGGATTTTTCCTGTCAGTATAAAGACATCCAGTTTCCCACCATTCAGCCCCCGTATTTTCACAGCCATAACGGCTATGAGATCCTTCTGCTCCTGGGCGGGGAACTGGATTTTTTCATGGAATCGGGGAGCGGGAAGCTGGTGCGGGGCGATCTTGTATGCGTCCGTCCCCATGCCTTCCACTCCGCAAGGCCGCTTGATCCCTCCCGTTACGACCGGATCATCATCAATATCCGGGAGACCGCTTTCCCGTCCTTAAACAGCAGCCGGACCGATCTGTCCTCCTGCTTTTTCCGCGTGCCGCCCGCCATGCTGAACCTGACGCATCTGAGCGGTGCGGAGATCGAACGCTTTACCTGTCTGGCCCGGGATCTGCAGTCCGCCCTTTCTTCCGGAGAATGGGGAAGCGACATTCTCTCCCTCTCTCTCCTCCGGCTGATCCTCGTCATGCTCAACCAGCATGTGTCCGCGCCTTCCGGTGCGAGTCCGGGCGTCATGCCCGCCTTTATGGCGGAGCTCTTTTCCTATATCGATGCGCACATCCAGGATACGCTCACCATAGAGCAGCTTGCCGGGCACGTACATCATAACGGCGTCTATCTGAACCGGCGCTTCAAGCAGATCACCGGCCTCACGCTGAATCAGTATATCCTGGCCAAAAAGATCTCCCGCGCGCAGAGCTGTCTGCAGGAGGGGCTTACCGCCGGGGAGGCCTGCGAACAGGCGGGTTTTCACGACTATGCCACCTTCTACCGGGCCTTCTGCCGGGAAATGGGCGTCTCTCCGAAGCAGTATCAGCAAAGGCTGGTGGAAGAAGCTGCCGCATCGACCGCAAATGTTTACAAAAACGGAACCATATAAACCGGAAGCATCAGAATATCTCCATCCTTCTGCAGATCCTTCGTATACACCAGATACTTTTCCAGGATCCGTCCGGAATATTTTTCGGAAAATCTGTCCAGAGACGCATGGGTTTTATATCCGGATGATTTCACTTCAATGGGGCATATCTTATTTTTTCTGGAAAGAATGAAATCGACCTCATGATTCCGCCTGGTCTTTTCATTCAGAAAGGTGTGATAGAACAGCTCATTTCCGCCTGCGGTAAGCATCTGAGCGACCGCGTTCTCGTACAGATATCCCAGATTCCCTCCGAGCTTATCATTCCAGAGCTTTTCATAGATCACATTCTCCGTAAAATCCCTGTCCTTAAAGGCAAGAGAGACGAACAGCCCCGTGTCTGCCAGAAAAAGCTTAAACCTTGCCAGATCCTTATGGTTTGCCATCCCGGCGTTCGGGTCGTCCGCATGATAAGCGGCAATGACCGTTTTGGAATCCTTCATTTCCGCGATCAGCTCAAGCACGCTGTCCGCCCTCTCCTTCTCCAGCACACTGGAAACCTGATATCTGGAAGCGTTTTTGTTCAGCTGGGCAGGGATCGCGTCAAACAGCATGGAAATCCTGCCGGTCGGATCGATCTTTCTGAAATCATCCTCATACAGATTCAGGATATCTCTTTTGACCGCATCCACCTTCCGGAAATTGTTGGTCTGAAGATATTCATCCACCGCCTGGGGCATCCCGCCCACCAGCATATACAGCCGGAAATCCCGCATCAGCCTCCTGTTCATCTGTTCCCCGACCGGTTTCCGGCTCTCAAAGCAGCTTCTCAGCAGCTTCATTGTGGTCTGATCTCCCAGCGCCCAGAGAAATTCCTCATAATCCATGGGATACATGCCAAGCTTTCGCTCCTCGCTGGGAATCAGGATGTCTTTTACATTTTTCCTAAGAAAACGCACGCAGGAAAAAATCCCCTGGCGTAAGCTTCCGTCAGAGGACTTTTTCTCTCTGTCTTTCTGTTTTCTTTTTTCTGTAACTTTTCAGAAATGGATCTCAGCAGATCCTGACCACGCCCTTCACGATATCCGCCTTATTTTTCACGCAGGAATCCAAAGCGTGCTGGATCTCGTCCAGTTCAAAGATATCAGTCACAATATCTCTGATGCGGATTTTTCCGGATGAGACCGCCTCAATGGCCATGGGATAGATATTCCGATATCGGAAAACGGTTTTGAAGGTCAGTTCCTTATCCAGGGCAAGACTCATGGGAAGGGTCATTTCTCCGGACGCGCTGTATCCCACAAAGACAATCACCGCGCCTTTCTTCGCCCCACGAATCAGCTAGTTCGCCGTTATCTGGCTTCCGGCGGTTTCAATCGCGAGATCCGCCCCTTTTCCGCCTGTCAGCTCAACCCTTCCGATGTCTGTCATGACTGCCGTTTTCATGTTTCCTTTCATTGGAGTTCTCCTGTTTTTTCAGCAACATAGGAAAAAATATCTCTTGGCTTATATTTTTTCAGCTAACATGATAATAGCCACTCTAAATTGAAACGGTAATGCAATCTACTTGAAATCAAATGAATCATAAGATCCGGCGATTGCACTGCCTGCAGATAGCCCATGGGTTGTCCGTGATGTTTATCCATAAGAAAAATCGGACAAGATGCACCCGGATCATATCTTTTCGCTTCATCTGTTCCAGTTGTAATAAGCTGTTGTACTGGCCATGTTTTACATTCATCAAAGCTTACTGCGGCATATAATCCATAGCCATGTCGTACATTTCCACCAGCATCTGTTAAATCCATTCCCCGCTCTCTACCAGCAATTATCTCATATTGCGGATCTGTAAAGCTGAAAAATACAATCGGGCCCTCTGTTAATCTCAGCAGGCAGCAACGTTGTCCATAACCGATAGGCGGAAAAGGAGATTCATAATATTTCCAGTTTTTTCCCAAGTCTTCGGAAATGCTCATTGGCATTTTCCCATTAATCACCTGCCTTCCGCAACGGCTTTCCGAACGTCCATAGGCTACCAGGCGACCATCTTTAAGTTGTAAAACAGCCGCATGTACACCTGCAATCCAACCGGCACTCTCTCCAATTTTCAAAAAATTCTCTGCATTCTGTCCGTAAACCGTCTGTTCTTCAAAAGTCTCAAGCTTTGCATCACTCCTGAACAAAACAGTTCCCTGACATTTATTTTTTAAATCATACATATCTGCCGGAAGCAGGATTCTCCCCTCATGATCAAGTGTCGGTGCGCAGATTGGCTTATTAGTTGAATATGCCGCATTTACATAATTCTCTTTGCTCCATGTCACCCCATTATCCTTGCTGACACGAAAGATACTGACAAGATTAAATTCTGTCCCGCTCATTGAAATGCCGTTGAAATGAAATAACCTTCCGTCCGGATGACAAAAAATTGCAGTAGAACTCATATTTCTGTCCGCTATTTTATAAAATTCATCAGCCGTGTCCCACTCTTCTGCTCCCAGACGAAATCTGGATGCCAAAACAGTAAGCTCTCTTCCGCATTCCTTTTTTGCTGAAAACCATGTTGCAAACAAATCACCATTATTAAGCACTGCAATTGACGGCACATGATTATGCGGATAAAACGGGCCTTCCCCCAACTCTTCAGGAGGTCTGACAAAAACAAGTGGCTCTTTGAAAACAGCTCCCTTTGTTATACGATAACTCGCCTTTTTCTGGCTGACATTCTGTTGCCACCGGCATTTTCTTATACGAGGCTTTTCCAATACGGGCATAATTTCTGTCCTAACCAGGCGGAAACCTGTAATAGAATTTCTCGTTTCCGGCATTGCTGCCATACGGTTAGCACTTCGTAAATATTCCTCCGATGTATTCACACTGCCGCCACGTGTTACGCGATAAAGTCCTTCGGTTGCTCCTCCCGGATCCGCCTTCGGTTCTCCATTATATGGGGCATACCAGTCGAAGCACCATTCTTCCACAAGACCATGCATATCATAAAGTCCCCATGGATTCGGTTCTTTCTGAGCGACACGCATGTCCAGGCACTCATTTGGGAAAAAATCTTCCTGTACAAAATCAATTTCTTCCATGGTATCGCCGCAGGAGAATGCCGTATGCGTTCCTGCCCTGCAGGCATATTCCCATTCTGCTTCTGTTGGCAGACGATATTTTTTATTTTCTTTCTTGCTGAGCCACTCAGCAAACGCACAGGCGTCATACCAGGTTACATTTGTACAGGCATCTTCACCAAAAGAGTGTTTCGGATCACGATAGCAGACGTGCAACGGATCGAATTCTTCATATTGTTTATTTGTTACAGGCGTTTCCTGCATCCAGTATTCACGGCTGATCGTAACAGAGTGTTCCGGTTTTTCATCCTCTTCTCGGGCACCCTCCCCCATGATAAAGCACCCGCCTGGAATCAGACAAAATCTCATTCCTAACGTGTTTTCCCAGGAATTTTTTTCTTGCATGTCATTTCCCTCAATAATCAATTTCCATTCATCTCCTGGTATGTCTGTTCAGCGTCATTGTAAATCTGTTCCATTTCTAAGGCTCCATTTTGTTCAAAGTAATCAACCATTTCGTCAAATTTTTCGAGAGGCTCAATCCCCATAATGATCTGGTTAATCATTGTATCTCCATAGTCTGTAAGATCCTGCTTAATTTCTGTAAGGCGCTCTCTTTGTTCAATGGTAAAAGGTGGGTCTACCGGAACACTGATAAAAAGATCATCCTGTTCCTTATAAAAATCATAAACAGCTTTCTGATTCCATCCGTCTCCCAGGAAAGGGTCATAAATCGTATACAGCCATGACGGTGAAAAAATATCAGTATTCAGTCCATAATCGGACTGCAGCTTGTAAAACCCATTATCTGCATTGACATATTCATCCAATGTCTCCTGCGTCCATTGCGGTTCACCATTAGAATCATATTCAAAGCTGTCCCCTTCTACACCCCAGCAATAGTTAATTGCACCTTCTTCACTGTAAGCCCAATTTAAGAATTTTACCATCAGTTCCGGATTTTTACAATTTGCAGATACGCCATACATGGAGAACTTATGGTCACGTGCCCGGTAATTTGCGGTTTCTCCATACTGATTTTCCAACAACGGTACCATTGTAAAGTAAGCATCCGAATCCTGTGCAGCAAGATTTTTATTAATATCGGATACAAATGTCGGATTCTCATAAAAGAACATTACTTTGCCTGCAGAGCATTCTTCTTGCAGATTGGAGAGCGTCTTTGTAAGATATTCGCTATCCAGAATTCCATCAGAATACAATCCTCTCATAAACTCCAGGAAGTCGCGGTATCTCTCTTCAATACGCCCCAAATGCCAGACATTATTTTCATCACGGTACATATTATAATCTGCACCTATTGAACGGGTAACGCTTAAATAATCTACACCAATCAGACGATCCTGCCCACGCGCCGCATAAGGAATCATATCGGGATATATCTCATGCAGAGTCGCCAATGTATCACGTAGTTCTTCCCAAGTGGTAGGCATTGGAAGATTATTCTCTTCCAGCAAATCACCACGAATCATTCCAACCGTCCCCGGCTGCTGGTTTGTATCCCGACGGATAATACCAATTGTATAAATTTTATTATTTATTTTGGTACGAGAGTAATCCGGTATATTTTCAAAATCATTCTTAATATTCGGAGCATATTCTTCGACCAGATCTGTTAAATCCAGTAAAGCTCCATCGTCCACCATTTCCTGAAGCGGTACAAACTCCGGATTTACATAGAATAAATCTGGAAGTTCATCGCTGGCATATAATGCACTCATTTTTGTTGCATATTCACTGCTGGGGATAATAATTGGTTCCAGCCTGACGCCTGTAATCCGAGCCGCCTCTTCCCAGGCAGGCATATTCTCTGAAATAGGAAGCGCTGCATTTTCCGATATTGCAAATGTAAACGTCACTTCCTCCTCGGTCAGCCTTGATGTACTTTCTTCAACTCCATCTGCAGTTGTCTCTGCGGCAGAAGTCTCCGGCGTTGTCACAGAATCATTTTCGTCTACAGACTGACCACATCCAGCCATCATACATGCCGCCGTCACAAATGCAACCATACAATTTACTACTCTTTTTCTCATTTTCTTCTCCTCCTTAAAATTTATGCTTTTTTAGGTTTCACCGTTCTTACAAATGTAATTAATGTTTTTCCCAATCCTCCTCAAGCAAATTTTCTATCCTTTTAGAGCTCCTACCATAACACCTTTTTCAAAATGCTTGCTGACAAATGGGTAAATAAGTAATATCGGGAGCGCAGAAACAATGATCATTCCATATTGAATGGAACGTTGGGCAACACCACCTACCCCCGCTACCAGTTCCATATTCAGTGTGGTGGATTCTGTCATGTCATTCAGGACAATGCTCCTGAGATATAATTGGATTGGATATAAATTTTTATCCGTAAAATACAACATGGCATGTACATACCCATTCCAGTGTGCCACTGCATAAAAGAGCACCATAGTTGCAATGATGGGCTTTGAGAGCGGAAGAACTACCTTATACAAAAGCTGTAAATCATTTGCTCCATCAATATATGCTGACTCTGTCAATTCTTCAGGCAAACCCTGAAAGGAGGTTCGCATAATGATCATATTAAATACATTAATTGCTCCCGGCAGAACTACCGCCCAATAGGTATTCAGCAATCCCAGCTGATTTATGAGAAGGTAATTCGGAATCATACCACCGCTGAAAAACATCGTGAATGTTACGAATGCCATAATAATACGCCTTCCGTAAAAATCCTTTCTGGAAAGGACATAAGCACAAATAATTGTCATAACCATATTAATGGAAGTTCCCAGCAGTGTAATGATTGCAGTATTTTTATACGTCTTCAGGAAATACTCATCCGTCAGAAATTGTTTATATACATCTAAATGAATCCCTATTGGCCAAAAGCGAACCTTTCCTCCCATAACGGCCCCCGCATCACTGATCGAGACAATAATCATATAATATATTGGATAGATGACCAAAAAAATCACTAAACACATCAGCAATGTATTGACTACATTAAATATATTTCCCGTCCGCATTTTATGAATTCTTTTATTTGTCATGCTTTTCTCCTACCATAAACCATCCTGACCAAATTTTTTACTGATCGTATTTGTAATACACAACATGATCAAATTGATCACCGAACTGAATAAATCAACAGCAGCCGCATAACTATACTGTGCTCCCTCCAGGCCACGCCGGTAAACATAAGTCGAAATAATATCACTGACTTTGTAAGTAGCAGCATTCTGCATCAGAAGAACCTTATCAAATGATACATTCATAATCTGTCCCATGTTGAGAATCAACATCGTGACTACTGTCGGCAAAATACAGGGCAAAGAAATATTCAAAATCTGTCTTACTCTGCCAGCTCCATCTATTTTCGCCGCCTCATACAGTTGTACATCTACATTCGCCAGCGCGGCTATATAGATAATCGCACTCCATCCCATATTCTGCCAGATTTCTGAGGCTACATATAAGAAACGAAAGTATTGGCTCTCAATGAGAAAAGAAGTCCTTTGTCCTCCCAAAAAGGCAATCAAATCGTTAATAATACCGTCTTTAGAACAAAACATCTTTAACATGGAAACCACAACTACAATAGAAATAAAATGCGGCAAAAAGCTGACGTTCAATACAATGCCCGAGAAACGTCGGCTTGGGAGTTCATTAATCAAAAGGGCAAATATGATAGGAAGCGGAAAAGCAATCAAAATTTGCCAAAAGCTCAAGAGTACTGTATTTTTTACAAGATTCCAAAAATTGGGATCAAATAAATATTCCTTAAAATGCTCTAACCCTACCCAGTCACTCCCTAAAATCCCACGCCGTATTTTGAAATCTTCAAAAGCAATGATTATGCCATACATCGGCACATACTTGAATATGATAAAATAAATAATCGGAACTGCAATCAGTAAATATAGATATCTATTTCGAAAAAGCCTTCGTTTTATCTGCGGCCAATGACCTTTCTTGTTTGTATTAGCCATCCCTTTCATTAAAGCTGCCTCCCTGTCAAAACGTTTCGCTAAAATATCTTAGTCTGCCATCCGGACCGCATAATCGATCGCGTTCACCAGGCTCAGCTCGTTCGCGCTTCCGTCCCCCGCATGGCCTTCTCCGGTTCCATGGTCCACGGACGCCCTGATGATCGGAAGCCCCAGCGTCACATTCACGCCGGCCACTGCATCCCATTTCTTCTTTTCCTTATTGTATACAAATCCCTTTACTTTAAGCGGGATATGTCCCTGGTCATGATACATGGCCACCACGATGTCGTACCAGCCGCCCAGCGCTTTGGAAAATACCGTATCGGGAGGAGTCGGTTTGCCTTCCGGAATCAGGATCCCTTCCCGCATGGCTTCCTCAATGGCGGGCTGTATCTCTTCTATTTCTTCCCGGCCGAACATCCCGTTTTCCCCGCAGTGCGGATTCAGCCCGGCAACACCGATCTTCGGCTGTTCTATCCCAAGACTTCTGCAGCCTTCATGGGCGATCCGGATGACCTCAAGCACGCGGTCCTTCTTCACTCTGTCGCAGGCCTCCCGCAGGGACACATGCGTCGATACGTGCACCACCCGAAGCTCATCATGGGCAAGCATCATGGTATATTTGGAAGTGCCTGTAAAGTCCGCGTAAATCTCCGTATGCCCCGAATAATGATGCCCTGCCAGATTGATATGATCCTTATTTAGCGCATTGGTAACCGTTGCATCCACTTCACCGGCCATCGCCAGCTCGATCACCTTCTTCACATACTGGAACGCCGCTTCTCCGCACATTCTGTCGCTTTCCCGGTATAAGGCTTCCGCTTTTTCTTCCCCCAGCATGCCGGCTACATTCTTCCTGTCTTTTCTGTAATATCTCCTGGACAGATCCACGACTCCCATATCCAGCACATCAATAGTGCCAAAGGAAAATACGGCGTCCTTCACATTCCGGATGGGATGTACCGTCAGTGCTCCGGCTCCTTCCACCACTTTGACGGCCTCGCGCAGACACTCCGCATCGCCCACGATGACAGGCCGGCATTTGTCATAAATTTTCGGATCCATCAGCGCCTTCACACTGATCTCCGGACCGTTTCCCGACGGATCTCCCATCGTAATTCCCAGAATCGGTTTCATACTCTCTCACCTCCTGCCCTGTTTGATTATTCACCGCATTCCTTCTTTTCTACATTCTTCAAGTACGCTTCTTATCGCTTCTATACCTTTCTGTGAGAGTTGATTGAACGGACGCCTGCACCGTCCGACCGGATATCCCAATAGTGCTACTGCGGTTTTCACGACGGTATTTGGATTCCCATATTGAAAGGTATTCCGGAATGGTCTGATTGCATCCTGTGCCTTTCGGGCTCCTTCCATATCCCCGGCCATAAATTTTTCATAGATATTGACCATATTTTCCGGAAAAACATTGGCGCATCCGGCTATCCCGCCTGTTCCTCCTGCTATTAGATTCCATAAAATCAGGGAATCATTACCTGACAGAACACTGAAGTTTTTTCCTTTGGTCCGTTCAATATATTGAAGCATATTGTCAAAATTTCCGCTGCTGTCCTTGGCCCCTACAATATTGTCGATCTCTGCCAGCCTTTCCACCGTTGACGGTGCAAGCGCATTACCTGTTCTGGCGGGAATATTATAAAGTACAATCGGAAGATGAACCGCCTCCGCAACCGCCTTATAATGGCCATACAGTTCATCCTGTAAAGCCGCCGCAAAGGAAGGCGTTATAATCGACAATACATCCGCCCCAAGCTCCTCTGCCATTCTACTCAGTCTGATGGTGTCCCTGGTTGTAATACATCCGGTTCCTGCATATACCGGAACACGTCCTGCCACAGCCCTGATTACCGTCGAAAGGACCTGTTCCTTTTCTCCGTTATCAAGAGCATAGCCTTCCCCATTTGTTCCAAAGGCAAATATCCCGTGTACGCCAGCCTCAATCAAACGATTTACCTGATTGGACAATTCCTTTTCATTCACCGTTTCATCCTCATTCATAGGAGTAATGATTGGCGGTATAATTCCTCTGATTTCTATCATTGTGCCCTCCTCCGATGTCTTTTTTCTTAATCATCATAAAATTTCCTGATAAATTTTTCTTGCATCCTCGGACGTAATCTTCTTCCTGTTATTATCCAATAGTCTTGTTACCTGCATGCCGGCTTCCACAAGCGCTTCCAGTTCATCTTCCTGTACATGAAACTCCGCCAAAGACTGCGGAATCCCAAGACATCTGATAATTTGCTCCATTCTCTCCAGGACAGCATCGGCCTTTTCTTCCTTCCCCAATCCAGGGCCAGCAGGCATGACCGCATTATAAATCTGTTCAAATTCTTCCAGGCATGCGTCCTTATTAAAACGCATTACCGGCGCGAGCAACATAGCATTGGAAACGCCGTGTGCAATATGATATTTTCCTCCCAACGGATAGGAAAGAGCATGTACACCGGTTGTACCAGAAGCCGTAATCGCCACGCCACCGTAAAAAGCAGCAATCAGCATATTATCCTTCTCCTGCATGGCCTCCGGATCTGTGCATGCTTTTTCAATATTTCCGAAAATAAGCTTCAGAGCCTCCATTGCAAACAAATTGCTGAACGGATTGGCCTTATTGGAAGTAAAACATTCTATCGCATGTGCCAGCGCATCAATTCCTGTTGCCGCCGCGATCTTCATCGGAAGTCTTTTAATCATGTTGCTGTCCAGAATAACAACATCTGCCATCATTTCCGGATTAACGATCCCTACCTTCAATTCCTTTTCCGGTACCGCCACAATACTATTTGGCGTAGCCTCCGAACCGGTTCCGGCCGTTGTTGGTATCAGCACTGTCTCAATTTGCTTTTTCCCTAAAAGAGGCTGATCCAGCATGTCCTTTATCGTATAATCATCGGTGGCGGCAATAGAGGCAAGTTTAGCGATATCCATCACACTCCCGCCCCCTATGGCAATAATCATTTCAGCCCCTGTTTCCCGAAACTGTTCAATGATCTTCTGTGCCTGCGCATAAGTGGGTTCTGTTGGAAGCTCGTTCAAAACCACGCT